>Ga0102593_1002112_pt1 | contig 16271 bp, 15 predicted proteins | sample AraplaCol_mMS_r2_2_FD_76862 | JGI IMG/M metagenome (GOLD analysis project Ga0102593, IMG submission 76862) | Arabidopsis root microbial communities from North Carolina, USA - plate scrape MF_Col_mMS_r2 (SPADES assembly) (version 2) | ecosystem: Host-associated > Plants > Roots > Endosphere...
GTGAAATATATCCAATGTGCAAGAACCATTAGCAAAAAAAAAAAAAAAAAAAAGGGAGGGGGGGATAGAACAAAAGGGAGAAGAGAGAGAGAAAAAAAAAATAACACAACAAAACAAAACACTAGATGCGAGAGTATCCTTACCGTTGGGAGAGCAGTGCGTCCACGAGCGGAAGGTTTCAGACTAGCAGAAGCAGAACGAATACCTCCTAGCGACTGGGCGTTGGCGAAGCCGTTGGGATTCCATGTCTGGGAACCGGACAGATCGTAGGCATAAGAAGAATTGTTTTGGATGGATGGGTTTAACCGCTCGAGGCGAGAGGTATCGTAACGAGCCATCTGATCCTCATACAAGTTGACAGGCATAGGACCGTAAGCATCAAACTGGCGTGAATGCTGTCGATGAAGAGGTTGTTGATGCCGCTGGGAACCAGGGGAACGCGCGGCGGGATCGTGATACATGTCGGGATGCTGATAACTCATCGGGAAAGGATTCCTTGAGGACCCGAAGAATGTGGGTTACCACAACACACGCACGCACACACACAACACAGAGAGAGTGAGAGAGAGAGGGGGGGGGAGAGAGAGGGAGAGAAAGGTAGAGGGGGAGAGAGAGAGAGAAAGAAAAGAGGATCGAGACTCGAACGAGTAGCGAACTACTCGGACATGAGAGAAGTTGGCGAAGGAAGAGGGGAAAATGTCGGAGAAAAAAAGATGGAGAGGGGGAAGAGAGAGAGAAGAGAGGAAAGCAAAAAAGGAAAATCGCTCACGAGGATGCAGTGGCGTTAAGAAAAAGGGAGGGTCCGACTCATAAGTGGAGTCGGGGCAAAAGAAAAAAGAAAAAGGGCAAGATACGAAGATGTCGAAGGACAAACTCGTAGAAAAAGAAAAGAAAAAAAGAGGAAACTTTTCTTTTTATAGGAAAATGGAAGAAGAAGAAAAGAAGCGTGGAGGAGAGAGTGTGGAAGGAGTAGAGCGGGGGAAACGAGGATTTTGAGGATCCACCGGCAGAACAAGTACAGCAGTATAGTATACAGTAGAGTATACAGAGTAGAGTAGATAAATATCAGAGTAAAAATGGAGGACAGATGAGAAGAGAGAGGATAACTATACTATATACTATGTAGAGTATTATAAAATAATAAATGGTAAATAAAAATAAAATAATGAAATAATAAATATTAAGAGTCCCACCCATCGGACTATTCAGTCCCGCTGGACTAGACTACCCCTGAGTAGGGAGAATCTATCTACAGTATTCTGAATAGCCAGCGATTATATTCAGTATATCCAGTGATGGAAATAATATTCAAATAGATTTTATAGTGATAGAAGTATAGTATTGAGAATACTATACAGATATAACAGTGTATAGAGTATTGGTATACTCAACTGTATACACTACTCTAGATCGTATCACCATATACTCACTATAGAGTATTATAGTATCTACGGAGGATACTCGGTAGTTACCAGTATTTGATTATGAATCGGCTAAAAAATGATTCTCTTTTGCTATTAATATAGAGTATACAATATCCGGTATGTATATGGATATACCTAGCAATCTATCTCAATATTCAACTATAAATGTATTCTCCTAATACATACTCAGTATTCAGTCATACCACAGTATAGTAGTACCAAACAAGTATAATTCAATAGTGATCCTTTCAACACTCTCTTCTCTTTCTTTTCATACTTTATTATTTTCTTTTTTTTCCTTTGCTATCTCTTTCATTTCTCATCTACGAACATATGTACAGTCCCACTCACAATGAAACTCCCGATTTTCGCCCCTGGCTCCACGATCCGCGCATCCCCCCGTTTCTAGCGTCTGCACCGAAGCACCTGCGTTGGTCCCAGTTCCAACTAGAATCTCACTAGACTCGACTCGAAACTCTCTCGAAGCCCAGTAGAAGCCGGTGGCAACGTCAGATCCCCTCCTGTCTTGCCCTCAGTGGGGTGCTCATCCTCGAGGGTCTTCTTTTATGGCCCTCCTTCTGTCCCCTCTAGTGCCAATGACTGGCTGTGATCCCCGTTCAACTGCCACCTTCGGCGTATTCTGACTGACGCTAATTTAGTCCCGTGAAGGATGGAGAAGCTAAGAAGATACCGGAGCTGCCTACTTTTCTTCCGTACTCTCTCCCCCTTTTCTGTTGGTCTTGATCTTGTTTTCGCTCCTTCTTTGCTTCTTCGGGACTGTGGCTATGTTTAATACCAAGTGAGTATACAACTAAGACACATCAGGTTTACTTTACCCTACATATGACCATATCTATGATCTTCATGACTCCTGCAAACGCTAAGAAGTACTGTGCAGCTCTACTGACGCCCCTTTTTGACGGTCGATCTCTCCCCAGTACTTAGCATGAGCAAAGCACGGAGTACACGTCGGCCGGACAGAAAAGTGGAGGCACAGTGGGTTGCTTGAACCCAAGACCAAGTCGATGGGCCCCTTGACGCTTCCGAGAACTTGCGACAGGACTAACTAGCTAATAGCCTCATGGTCTAGCGACTAGAGCAAGCCATTGGCGTCTCGGGACGTGGTCCGGAGATGCCGGCCGATGTGATTAATTTTGGATCTGGTCGGAATAGGAGGACATTCTAAACAATGACAAGGAGTAATAGATGCATACAATCATGAGCTTGAATACTACGTGCTGTGACTACTATTGACTACAAGAATACTGTACATACTGCAGTGTACTCCGTACTGTTGTAGGATATGTACAGGCCCACAGGTGATCGATCAGTGGCGAAGGCGAAAAGGGGTGGGTGAAGATGTCACCAGAGTTGGTGGATAAATCCTTTGAAGAGGATGAACTAACTGGAATGGTTTATGATCCGCCTGTAGTTCCGAGTAGAAAGATGCTAATTAACTTACATTCCATCCTCCTCACTAAGTACTAACTACTTGCGTAGTACATATGCGAACTAGTTAGCAGTATTTAGTCTAACCAAGTGTCGTGCATAAGCGCGCCATGCTCCGACCACTGCAAAATGAGGATATTATGAGTCTACATATTCTCGTACAGTCCTTCTACTTCTGTTCTTTGTTATAAACTGTCTGGTTTTTAATTATTAGAGTCAATTCTAGAGTGTAATTGTATATGGTAGTGTGTACATCACTATACTCCGTACCCGTACCTGGTACTATACCATGTATTGTATTGATTTCAGGAACTAAAGTTTCAAATAGAATTCATTCCAAAAAATAACCAATAAACTGGAAGCTGTCAAGTTTCAAATATTCCATTCTACGAATGATCTACCAATGACACCCAAGAGAGTTCTTGGAGAGTCCGCATGCGGCCTGATCGTGGGGTTACACTGGATATACACTACTACAGTACTACAGTTCATCCTATTGTATGAGCATGTTGTAGAGGATGAGAGGATGAGAGGATTGAATTAGGTATACTTACTATATACTAGGACGAACTTCACTGTTATATGTATTATACTCAGTACTATATTTATAATTGTATACTCTACCCTGATGGATAATGAATATAATTGAACATTGAGAAGTTGAAAGAGTTTCGGAGTGCGACGGGCGTGCGTGGCTCCCACGTGGGGCGATCCAAAGAAAAAAGAAGATGAGATTTGATGGAACGAATTGGTGTACAATCATTGGGTTGAAGATGGAGTGGATGAGAGTGGACGCGTCAAGTATCGTCGATCAACTGTGATCTTTTATAACTTTCCCTTCTCCCACTTTCATTTACTGTATGTACATACTACACCTTCATCCGTGATGATGCGGCGGTCTAAGGGGGTGCGAGTTTCCATCGCAATCGCATTTCTACTCCTTTTGGTCCTGTTAAATCGGCATGTCGCTTCCATTGAGCCAAGACAGGCCCCAGTCAAGAATATTCCTCTTCCCGATTTTGTCATTGAAGAGGGCAACGGTCGCATTGAGCTGGTCTCAGGCGACCGACATCCTCGAGCTGTGAAAAATAATGCCCATTCTGCTGTATCTTCGTCGACCCCATCCATCGTCATCGCCCAGTCGCGCATTATTTCGTCGCCAACGTCGCAGGGCTGGTTGGAACCGACCAACCCGGCACCTCCAACTAAGTTTGTGCCTCAACAGATCCCCGTTCGCGTTCCGGGGTTAGACTTTTGGAATGATGATGATGATTATGAAGAATATATGAACGACTATACGATGTCCGAAAATGATGGGTTATTTGGTCAGCGACACAGGAATAAACTGAATCATCCGGACGAGTCATCTCCGCCGAAGCCGACTGTCACGCCAAAATCCGATCGCATTGTAGTTTTAGGGCGCATGTCATATGAAGATTCTTCGTGGTTAGAAGAGGAACTACCTGAGTGAGTTAGCATGAAAGGAAAACACACTGAACAATTGCTGATCGCATCTTTGATTAATGATAGTTGGCAACACGCAGTTTATGTGGTCGACGAACCCGATGCCGATTATACAGTCCAGCAAAATAAAGGCAAAGAGAGCAACGTCTATCTCCAATATATCACCGACCATTATCCCAATTTTCCCGATTACCTAGTATTCCTACATGCTCATCGATGGAGCTACCATGTCGAATTTCCCGAACAAGATAACGCCTTAACAGTTCAACGACTCCAACTCGATTATGTGAAAAGGAACGGATATGCCAATTTGCGCTGTAATTGGGAACCGGGCTGTCCCGCGGAAGTTCAGCCGTTTCGACAGTTAGCGGGTCGAACTACGGAGATTGCATTCGCAGGCGCGTGGATGCGCATCTTCAATAATACCAATGTACCTGAGATTGTTGCTGTGCCGTGTTGTGCTCAGTTTGCGGTCACGCGGGAACAGATCCTGGCAAGACCGCTCAGTCAGTATCTTGCTTTTCATCGCTGGTTGTTGGAGACTGAGCTAGATGATGATACGAGTGGTCGTGTATTCGAGTATTTGTGGCATATTATCTTTGGGCAGGATCCAATCTCGTAAGTTGCTTTTTGACAGCGCTTCTGCTATCTTAGGATTCGGACGAGTTTATGCTGACAGTTACAGTTGTCCCTCGAAGGAGCAGTGCTATATGGATGTGTTTGGTCTGGAATGGGACCCTTCATATGACCTTCCAGATACATCTTGGGTCGATGAATCATTCTGGGACAACTTCGATGGGGATATGTACGACTTTGAGCAGGAAAATACTTATGACAATGATTACATGAACGGGGAGAACCGGGGCATGAATGAGAAAGCCACTGACGATGCAAGCATTGACGATATAAGGGCAAATGACACGAGGACAGATGACGGTCATTGAGCATTGAATGATGTATACATTTTGTACAGATAACTGACTCTGCACCCGGCGTGCGAGAGCTTACCATTAGATACCCGCATATCTCAGTTCAATAGATTGTGTTTCACACTGGAAGCCATCCGCGAGCTTTAACCTCTTCGTATTGAGTGAGAGATTATGAGAAGTATATTGACTTGATTAGGGGAGCGCCTCCAAGTCAATTTCTCCTAGTAATTTAGCGGGTATCATTTTCATTCTTCCTTGTAGTCCAGTTGTCATTTCTATCATCAGCTGTCTATAACAACTTGGATTCTCTGAGGAATAGATTGAAGAAGAGAAAGAAGTGGTGCATCCACGGATGTAGACTCCACAGATGGAACCAGTCTGTGCAGTCTATAGTCTACTAGATTTTGGTTTGCATAAGTATTCTGTTGCAACAGGATATCTCAATTGACACTAATTATAAACACTGAAACAATCAAACAAACTGCATGATTTAAGGAAAGTCGTTGACCCGGTCATGATCGCACATCGCTTCTCGTATCCTCATATACACCTCCAATATCACTCTGGCTAGCTCTCTCGACACTGCAGGTCGAGTCTAGAGCCAGGCCAAGGGCATCAGACCAGCAAGAGCAGCCATACTGATGGCACCAGGGGCATTCATACCAGCAGCTGCGTTGGTTGGAGTAGCGGAGGCAGCATCTTGAGACGCATCGTTGCTGCTGCTGGCATCGGTGCTAGTATCGCTTGTACCTCCAGTGGTGCTGCTACCACCGCTACCAGAGCCAGTGGCACTACTGGTAGATGAAGCACCAGTGGTAGTGGCAGATGCTCCCGAGCCAGCAGTGGTGGTAGTCAAGCCAGTTGCAGTAGCAGCCGCAGCGTTATAAGTGGTAGTGCTGAAATTGCACGAGCGAACAATCTCCAGCGCTTCTAGATGAACATTAACGTGAGGTTCATCTATCAAGTATATAATCAAACATACCATTGTCATCGTCATCGTAATCATCGTCATCGTCGTCAGTGTCATTGTCACGATCGTATTTCTCGATGCATGCTGCGCATAGAGGAACCTGGGTCTTTGCCCGGTCCCAATTGCAGATACACTGCATCTCGGCATAATCATCATCATCATGCTGATGATCACAGCGCTCAGCAGTGCCCACGACAGAGCCACAAGCTGCCCAGCAGCGGCTAGGAACATCATCGTGGTCTATCTTTGATGCCACGGCGACATTTCCGGCGAGTAGAAGGCCACTCAGTGCGAGAAGGTGTTGGGTACGCATGTTGATGATTCGGGAATTGAGATGGTTTTGATGGGATTGAATGTAGTTGATTTGTTTGAAGTAAAGTAATTCTCGACGGATATCACAGCATACTTATAGATTCTTCTCGTCACTGCCCAGCTTGAAGTCTGTTTCTATTAATGAACAACCAAGATTGAACCCTGCCGATCGTTTGCCGATATTTCTTTTCAAAGTACCTGTTAGTACTATATTCTTTACCCGCAGACATTCTCATTTCTTGTCGGCTCCGTCCGAGAAGCGATGTATGAGAAGCCTCAGCCCCCACGGTGTGCAGATGATTGTTGCTACTTACTATAGTCTACTATGCAAGCGAAGCCTATGAGCAGTGCTGCTCTGCTGATCACTAGGGCAAGCCACCAATGTCACAGCTGCAAAAGCAGCTGCCTACTCTTCATTGAAAGGGCCAAGAAACGGGGAGCAGAGATCTTTTTGCTCTCGTGAACATCGAAGTTTGTGCTAGTTACACCTTTCTCTCTCTCGTTCATTTCTTCAACTACAAAATTTATAGGTAGACTTTCGCAGATTTTCACAAATACAATTAGACCATCTCAAATGACTTAGGTCTACCTGTTGAATTCAGAATCTCTTTATTGATTTACTGAGTACAAGGTTGAGTAAATAGTTCAATCATTGTAACTCTCTGCCAAGCTCCAAGAGTGCTAAGCCACGCTGGTGGGGCCGCTCGCTCGCAGCTTTTCCACTCGTTTAGTTCTCCTTGGGTTGTGATGGACCCGAAAGGACGTGGGAAAGACATTAAACATCGGGGATCTGTGATGTCGGGGTCTTCAGTATGATTCAAGTCCGACCTCCACCCAATACAGGCTGGTCGTGTTCTTACTATACCACTAACCGGTAATGGTCTGCGGTAACCCGCACCAATCCGATCCACTTCCGCGGCTTGGTTTATATAAATAGCAGATTGAGCAGGGGAGCTCTAGGCTTCCACATTATTAAGTACGACTATAGGTGCAATAGAGATGGTTAGGGTATAAACAATTGCAGCGGTGGTGAATGCTCAGTGGTTGCTTCAATCAAGGGTTCAGCGAGACGCCAATTGGAAACTAGATCGTCAGAGCCAAGTTGACGATAATATCATCTCATGCAATACTATCATCTCGATCTATACTAAGAAAACTCGGCGTGGTAGCAGATACATACTATCATAAGACTTGATTCTGGCATCAAACGATGCAATTGACGTAGTTAGTGCAAGATCTTAGTAAGAGAATGACCCCGCAACAACCAGGTTTTATTATAGAATTACCTAGTAGTAGACGTGAACATCGCCATATCATCCCAGTTGACTTCTATTATGGCTCGGGCTGCGAGTAAAATGTGGGAAAGCTACTGCCTACGACCCAGCCTCCACTCTTCTCCTTCTCTCATTCCAGTCTTCCTTTACGGCACCGCCTGGAAGAAAGATCGGACAGCCGAGCTGGTCTACACCGCGGTCCAGAACGGCTTTCGTGCGATTGATACAGCTGCTCAGCCACGACATTATCAAGAAGATTTGGTTGGCGATGGCATTCGAAAGGCAATTGCAGATGGCCTTGTTCGTCGAGAGGATATCTATGTATGTATCGTCCGGACTTGAGGGGATAACTATCGCAACTGACATCAACCCCTAGCTACAAACCAAATTTAGTCCGATTGGGGCCCAGGACCCGAACAATATGCCCTATGACCCTAGCTTGTCGGTAACAGAGCAAGTTCATGCCTCGATCAAGTCATCTCTGCACAATCTTCGACCCACGAAAGACACTACCAGTGTGTCTGACTCGTATATCGATACGCTGGTGATTCACTCGCCCCTACGAACGATTGATATGACTCTCGAGGCATGGCAGGCCCTTGAAACTTATGTACCTCATCAGATTCGCAATCTGGGCATTTCAAATTGCTCTTTGCCCATCCTGGCCGAGCTTAATGCATCGTCTGCGACGAAGGTGAAGCCAGCAGTGGTCCAAAATCGATTCTACGAAGACACGGATTTCGATGTTCCTTTGCGGAGATTCTGCCGAGTAAATAATATCATTTATCAGAGCTTCTGGACATTGACTGCTAATCCAAGTCTGGTCCGTTCCAAGCCTGTGCAACAACTAGCCACGCAGGCCAAGATTAGTCCTGCGGCAGCATTATACACACTCGTGATGAGTCTGGGCAACACAACGGTATTGAATGGTACGAAGAATGAAGAGCGTATGAGGGAGGATCTCGCTGCCCCGCAGGAGGTGCAGAAGTTTACACAGGCCAATTCTGCCGCATGGCAAGAATTGATGGCGGGGTTTCGGCAATTGATTGGCGATTCTGCTTGATCTTGGGAATAGTTAGTAGTTAATACTTTGGATGTATTATATCTAACGAGCGGTTTCAAATCTGGTGAGGATGCGGATTTATCTATTGGGCAAAAGACATCCCCTTTCCCCCCAAAACTATCTATCAAAAAGGAAAAAATGACAGTTCAATGCAATTGGAGAACACCACGTCCTCGATGGCATTTAGAGTCGCGATATGATATAAGTACCGGTACTTGTTAAAGCAATGGTATCAATATACTGATTGAAGTACCGGTACTTCCACCGTGCTTTCACATGCTGACTCATCCCCGCTCGATGACCTCAGGTCGCCAAGCGAGCGCAGCGCAAGATTTCGTGCTTCTACGCTCCCTCGATCGTCCTCAGTTGCGGTGTGAATTCACATCCGCCGACACTTTTCTCGGCTCAAATCGTGAGTCACTTACTCAAGCCTTATTACGGCAATTCTTGAATGCCGGTTTCTTTCAGCGTTCGCTGATTGTGGCTCATCGCCAAAAGCCTGCTCGACTCGCTGCAGTCAGCCCCAGGGCCCTTTGAGACTCAACCTTCAATTTTTACGTTCACTCGGATCCATCCTCGCACATCTTCATACTCATTGGACGATTTCCTGCAACGGTGTTGGTGTCATCTACAGAGTCGGCCGGTTTTTCACCCGATTCCCGCTCGCTCTCCACCTCAACTTTTTTTTAACGTGACCCCAAACGCTCGACGCAATATTGAGCAGTTGAGTCGCTGTCCAGAGGTGTCATCTCTATATACGCAATTCCGACAATCATCCTATTCTATTCACTGCGCTTGTCGCACTTCCTCCATCTTGATCGCCTACCCACTCCACTCTTATTCGGCATATACCTACCACCCACCACCGATCGGCATTTTTCAAATCGACAATGAGCTCCCCGGGAATGACTCGAAAGAGGCCAGCCCCTGGAACAGCCCCTGCTGCTCACGCGCAGATGGGCGCCATTCCGAACTACGCCAACCCCGGCTCTCAGCTTTCTAACGACCAGTTCTTGCAATGGGGCCAGAATCCTTCGGCAAATGCGATCAATACATCCTCTCTTAACGATTCGTCGGCGTACACCCAGCAAGCATATCAAGCACCCCAAGACATTTCCGCAGCCACCTCGAACCAACTCACTCGCCGACAGCAGCCAAGCCAGCAGCTAGTGAGTCGAAACCGTGGATATGAGCAAGCACCGACGGTATACCCAGATCACAACGCGACAGTTGGCCCGGGAGAATCAGGCGCTTGGGGGGAATCTTTAGAAGAACTTTATCAACGCGCTCAGGTCGCCAAAAGGGATTCGCAAGCTAAGAGGAAGCAAATACCACCTTTCGTACAGAAGCTCAGCAGGTATGTTCACTAGAAAGAGAACTTCTCTTGCGAAGAAAATATGCTAACCAAGTGCGCGCAGCTTTCTGGACGAGTCGAAAAATACAGAATTAATCCGATGGTCCGATGATGGGAACTCCTTCATTGTCTTGGATGAGGATGAGTTCGCAAGGACCCTGATTCCTGAGCTCTTCAAACATAACAATTATGCATCTTTCGTTCGTCAGCTGAATATGTATGGATTTCACAAGAAAGTTGGACTGTCCGACAACTCGATGCGTGCGAGCGAGCGAAAGAATAAGAGTCCCAGCGAATATGCAAACCCTTACTTCAAGCGCGGTCATCCGGACTTGCTCTGGCTGATATCGAAGCCGAAAAATGCAGCGGGTCACTCAAGTAAGACAAGCAAGGGTGGTACACGCGTGAAGACGGAGGATGCCGATGAGAATGATATGGATGACTTTGCCGAAGAGGGCGGATCTGTATCTCGCGACGAACGTGGACGGCCCAACCAGTTATCCCTTCGCACGGATAGTTCCATGCCCCAAGACCAATTGGCGGGTGTTTACAGAGAGCTTCAAGCGATTCGTCAGCAGCAGTCAATAATTTCGGGAACTATCAGCAGACTGCGAAAGGAGCATGAACAGCTTTACACCCAAGCTGCTAATTTCCAGGAGCAGCATACTCGCCACGAAAACTCAATCAATGCTATTCTGACCTTCCTTGCGACTGTTTACAATCGCAGTCTTCAAGGACAAGATGGGACCCAGAATATTGCCAACTCGTTTGCCGGTGCTATTTCCGGGGACCAAGGGAATATTGTGAATGTAGATGACTTCTCTTTCAATCCTTTAGCGGCCATGGCCAGCCCGACTGGCCAACGAGGAATGAAAAAACAGCCACTACTGCTCAAAGCTCCACCCGCTTCGGATGGACAGAATCGAGCGACTACACTTTCACCCGCATCTACTGCTCAATATGAAACGCGATCCCGGGGCCATACTCGTCAGCCTAGTGCTAACCAGCATGGTCATGTTGAAGAGGTGCTTGATAACAGCCCTCGACAAGATACTAGCATTCTCCCAGGGCACCAAGGCGAGGATAGTCCTTCTCAGAGGGATATCATGTCGGTGATTCAGAACTCCAATGCTCGAAATGGGGTTCCAACGAACTTTTCTGAATTCCCCAATGTGTTATCCTCTCTCGAAAATGCAGGCGGCAATGTTCCTCTCACGCAAAACCAGCGAGACGACATGCTGCGCCTGATGGGTAACGAGATCAACACTGCCAACCCTGTGGGCTCGAATGCCCACAACAACGCTCTTACGACACCTAATCCACCTCCGATGCCGCCGAATTATTCTGGTCGTCTGGCCAGCACTCGGCAAGAAATCGACAACCTTGTCAAAATGCAAGCCGAGCAAGATCGTTCTGTGCAAAACCTGACCAATCTCCTCCAACCATTAAGCCCCAACGGTACTATCCCTGGACTGGGTGATGGAGATGGGAGCGTGCCGCCCCCACCACTGGATCTGGACCAAATATTCAACAATGACTATTTCACGGATATCAACGACACCGAACACGACAAGAATCTCAATTTAGAAGACAACGGGCATGAATCAGGGATGGGCACGAACACTCACGACCAACTGGGCAACAACCAGGCCGATGACGGCGATACCAATGACCTGTTTGATTTCGATCACCTCCCCAATGAAGGCGATCTCTTTGACGGGACTAATCAGGGCCATTCGGGCTACAACTATGGTTTTGACGGTGCTGGCTATGGTGATACCGCGTCTGGACAGAATGCGGATTCAGGTCGTGTCATCGAACAGTTAACGGACAGCGAGGCTACTAGTCCTGCGGCGGCAGATGAACACGCGGGCGATGGAACGAATGATGGAGGCAGTGCTAAGCGGCGCAGGAGGGGTTAGTAATTTCCATCACACTGGATCTAGATACCATCTGGGCCGGGCTGGGGTGAAGAAGATCGGGTTGCATTCGAATCGTGTTGAAAAGGAGGGAATTGAAGGAGAAAAGCGAGTCAGGAGAAATATCCCAGGCGAATCAAGGCGTTTACTATTTGTTTTCTAGGCGGTTGTCTTAGCTATTTGGCGCAACAGGCTGGATTGTAACAATGGATGATGACCATACTATATCCCCTGACGAATTGATTTTAGAATGGGCGAATTGCTCATTATTTCCACTGTGCCAGCTAAATTGCCCACGTAGTCATACACACACTCCGTAAATCTAATGTTCTATGTATATACATGCTATGTAATCCAATAACTCCAATTATAACACTCACGTATCCTCCGGAATTCCGCCCCAGCCAAGACCGACCCGAAATTGCTTTCTTGGCCCCGCGGCTTACTCCGCCTCAACTGCAAGCCGACTCTCCTGAATATTTCAGCCCTGGCAAAAACAACTTGAATCTCTTTGTATGATCTGGAGGATACTACCCGCGGGAATATTGGCTGGGAATATTTGGATGAAACTCGAGCAATCATGGCATCTGCTCCCAAAGATGATAATACAGGGGGTCCAGCAGCGAGCCCCCTTGCGGTCCCTGCACACAAACAAACTGATAACTGTAAGCGGTGTGAACACATTGCATAACGTGGTGGGTACGGGATATAGGGCTGACACACCTCCAAAGATTATGTTGCGATACTCCCACCATTAGCTCGATCGCTATATCGAGCATTATTTACGGCGCCAGAGCCGCTGCAAAAATGTCAGGCTGAGCTCGCTGTGCTGATTGTTGCGCTTGAGACGGTAGAAACTGTCTCGCTGGTATCGGGCTCTAATGATGTCCATACATCTATTGAAAAGGAACTACAGGGCTGCGATGAGGCCCTGTTTGCGTTACGGAAATTCCAACGCCAGCATCCTGGCCGTAGAGAATCTGTACCTGATCAAAGCCAGAGCTTTACCGATGAAGTACTCAAGGAATTGACAGAAATTCAAGTGAAGCTGGCAGCTTATTCGACTGCTCTGAATACGCACAATGCCAATATCATAAGGTATGTTCTATCCTGCTACATATTCATGAATTGAGAGGGCTTTGGTCAACTGACAGTTTAGATCATCGCAAGAACATGTGGAGAGAACGATGAAAGCTTTCGTCGAAGAGCTTCGTGGCGGAAAGCGAGAGAAATCCGTCATTGCCACCAAATCCCTAATGGTGGACGAGAAAGAAGGTTGGAAACAACTACGCAAGGAGCTGCAAGATGCAGGAATCAACTCTGAGTGCTTTACTCAGAATTTCGACATGATCTACGCTTCTCTGAAAGAATCCGAGCTTGTTGAAGACCTGCCCAATCTTGAAGATATTCCCTCAGATGTGATTAGTACTCCTCGAGAAGGATTGTCGGCATATGGATATGACCAGATGAAAGACATGGCTACTAATATGGCATCAGCGTGGATGGATCAAATCTCCGAATACGCCTCGTCTCCACGATGGAATTCGATAAGTAAGCAATCTCGTCAGGCCTTGTCGGGGTTGAAGGTACAGCCTTCGCATGTTAGTCATATGTTTTCAAAGGCATTGGGCCACCGGGTTGACTTGGTTTCATGTGCGGAAGATGGCGACGTCACTTCGGTGCTGAACCAATTGAAACGAGGAGCGAATATTAATGCTGAATCTGAGGGAGAGACTGCCATATCCCGGGCTGCAGCGAATGGACATAAAGAGATTGTCCTTCTCCTTTTCGCCAAGGGCGCGGATCTAGAGGCCATCAATCATCAGGGGGAGACTGCATTCGTACAGGCTGCGAAGAATGGCCATCGGGATATTGTTGAGATTTTGCTCAGTCATGCTGAGTCTGTCGCAACTGGTCGGCAGGGCGAGGATGCTCTGAAGAAGGCGGCTGAAAATGGGCATCAAGAGATCGTGCAATTGCTTCTGGAACATGGGATTAATGGTGATGTTCTTGATCCCGAGGACCAAAATGATAATACTGCTCTTTCTAGGGCTGCTCGGCAGGGTCATGAGAATATTGTCGTCTTGCTGCTGAATCACGGCGTTCGGATTGATGTTGTCAACTACTGGGGCGAGACGGCGTTATATCACGCCGTTGCTTACGGCGACAAGCGAATTGTTCATCATCTGCTCAAGTTTGATGTCGAGGTTGACCCTCGGGCTGAACATCGGGCACGCGAGAATTCGAGACTGTTTGGTTGGCTGAAAGCGGAGCAAAAAGCGAGAGAGAAGGGATTACTCAAATCTCCTACTCTTTCGGATCGTCAGAGCTCGGAACGGGGCTCTTGGGATGCAGCTGGTCAGCATGGGGTCACCGGCGTGGCTAGTCTAGAGCAGAAAGTGAAGATGAATCACAGCGTACATGGACGAACTCCCAGTGGATGGGATACAGCTTGGAATCGACCAGCGAAGGGGATGCGTGGCCCACCTTCATAAACGGATGCCAATGAAGAATTCCGACGAGGATTGAATCTTTGTACCTTTTTTATGTTTCCCCATTTGTTTATAATTACAACCCTACTGGTACTGGTGTTACTAGTAGATAGGAAAGAGAAGGTTACTATACGATCGTGCCAGTGCATCGACCGAAGTACAAACCGTGGCAGATCGAGCACTGTAACATGCGTCTATGCACCACTATCATGAAGCATGCTGCTTAGTCCCCTTGAGTAGGCATGAGCGATACATATCATCAATGGGACAACATCGCTTTCTATGCAACTTGATCAAGACAGTTGTAGTTTTGACTGACATTCAGTCCTGCTGCGCAAGAAGCCAACGGGTTGTAACCAGGACGAGATCTACGATATTTACAGAACATCCCTGCGTGACGATCCAGATAGTTCAAGATTTATACAGTAGATACGATACATCCTTTGTCAATCGAGGTCTATCAAGATATCGCATGGAAGTCATCGCTCTCCTGAGCTGTGTCGCAATCGGCAAATATAGGTCTGAGAGGCGCGTCGGTTTTGTTTTTGTCGCATGGGAAATGTAGTAGAAGATCCATGATAGAATGCTTTCGATGGTATCCAAGGATGCTGGGGTCGTAACTTTCGTGATGTCGCTATGGAAATTCGGTTTCGACGACCAACGCTGATCAGCGACGGTATAAGATGATGAGTAATTGAAGAATCGATACCCCATGATCAGTAGAAATCGGCGGGGAAAGATTCTCTTTCAAGAATATGGCGCATAAAGGGCGAGTGAGAATCAGAATGCAGCCAGCAGCGGAGAAATTACTACTGGCCATCCAGGTGTGAATAATCCAAATGATGATATCGTTCAGTTGTCGCATAGGGGGAAAATGTCAGTTCGGGTAATATGTGGCGCGTAAGGGAAATTTATGATGGTTGCGTTGGTCAAGCAACGGAGAACACCTGCGAGAGGGGAGAGTTTCATCAGCAGACGCATTGAGCCTCGAGCTTACAGGGCTCTAGTCAATGCAAAGATCAAGCTTCCACACCCCCCTTGGTGATGACCGTGACTGGGGCGGAGACTGGCATCTGTATCGGAACTGGCACGGGCAAATGCATTGGACTCCGATCATGTTCTAGCGAGGCCCTAGCATGAAGTCCAAGCTGAAACCGGAGCCGGCGCAAAGTTCGTTCGGAGATGTCGTAGCCGTCTTGTCGTAAAAGTTTCAACATGGCTTTATCGGTCAGCCTATCTTGCACAAAGAGTACCTTTATGCGTGCATGAAGGGTTTCATCTGCTGTTGTTGTTCGGCTTCGTTTCCGGATACCCCACTTGCGAAGGCGGGATTGAATTGTTCGCTCTTTCACTTGAATATTATATCGACTCTCCAAAGTGCGGCTAATAGAGTCGCTACTTATACCGTGTTGAAACAGTGCAATAATCTCGTCCCGGTAGGGTTCGAGGTTGATTTGTTGGCGAGGCATATTGTCGATGAGAATTGAAAAGGGAAATCTGGGGGGGAAGTGGAATTCAGCGAAGACCAAATGACGGCGAGGGGGGGGGGGGGGGGAGGGGGAGGAGGAAAAAAACGGGGGGGGGGGGGGTGTTTGGGGGCGGCCTTCCAAGGGGGGGGGGG
>Ga0102593_1002114_pt1 | contig 16255 bp, 15 predicted proteins | sample AraplaCol_mMS_r2_2_FD_76862 | JGI IMG/M metagenome (GOLD analysis project Ga0102593, IMG submission 76862) | Arabidopsis root microbial communities from North Carolina, USA - plate scrape MF_Col_mMS_r2 (SPADES assembly) (version 2) | ecosystem: Host-associated > Plants > Roots > Endosphere...
CTCCCGCTTTATGTGTTTTGCGCAACAAGCGGTCGTCGGTTCTCCTGCGTTTGCATCCGTTGTTACATTGGCATTTCCTTTCTGAACCGTCGCTTTTGCTTGTTCCTCCCCGTTACCCGTCGTGGCACGTTGGTTTCTGGACACCACTCTAATGCGGGCTGTGCAAATCAGGGCGCCTGCATAGCTTTCAATTTACCCCGCCGGTGTCGGCTCGCACGCAAGGCCATGTAGCGCGCACAACCGTCGTTAGGATAGATAAGGTGCTTGAGCCTTTTAACTCCCCGAGGTCCAATGTCTGAAGTCGACTGGTTGAGCCATCTCCTGCAAATCATCACGGTGACAGGTCAGCTCGAGGTCCGCTGTGCCTACGGTGCGCCATGGCGCGTGGCCTGGAGCCGGGCGGCGGCGAACGAAATCCCCTATCACGTCATCGTCAAGGGTCGAGCCGTTTTCGAGGATCCCGAGACGAGAACAGCGAGGGAGCTGGTGAGCGGAGATATTGTGCTGCTACCTCACGGCGCGGCGCATGTGCTGCACGACGGTAGCGGGCAAACACCGATCCCCACTCAACAGCACCAAGGGGCCGCCGGTTGGATGCTGAGCGAAAATGACAGCCAGGGAGAGCGGCTCGATCTGTTGTGTGGCCGATTCTTCATTGCTGCGCCCCATGATAGATTGGTCCGCAACTACCTGCCCACAAATCTCGTAACGCGGGCCATGGACGGCGATGGAGATAGTGGTTCGGCTTCCAACCAACTGGCAAGTCTAGTGGGGCTAATGCGAATGGAATCGGCCGGCGACCGAGCAGGAGGGCGCGCGGTTCTCAATGCGCTTTCTTCGGCCCTGTTTACACTCGTGCTTCGCGCCGCGAGTGAGTCCGAGAAAGCTCCCGAAGGTCTGTTGGCCCTAGCCGGCCATCCGCGGCTGGCTCCAGCCATCGCTGCCATGCTTGCCGACCCGGCCCAAGCTTGGAAACTCCCCGATCTCGCAGACTTGTGCGGCATGTCACGTGCTACGTTTATGCGACACTTTCAGGACAGGCTGGGTTGTTCGGCCCTCGATCTACTGACTGATCTGCGTATGAGCCTTGCAGCCAACGAGTTGAAAAAGACTGCGATCAGCACCGAGGCCGTGGCCGAAACGGTCGGCTATCAATCTGTTTCGGCATTCCGACGTGTCTTTGCCGAGAGAATGGGGATGACGCCCGGGGAATGGCGCAGACAGGCGCATGGCGGCGAGACGGGCGCGGGTGAGTAGAGACACGCACGATTGATCCTTTCGAGCATCATATTGAGATAATTCAGTCTCGTTATTCTCACATTGGTCGGTAAATTGGGCTCCGTAATCACTTGATGAGGGAGCAACCCAATGAACTACATCAGCAACGCAGACAACCAACCGATGCCGACGAATGCCGTCATCGAAACCATTCTGAGCCGTAGCGCTGCCAAATACTACGACACCACCGCCGCGCTAAGCGACGATCAGATCCGCGATCTGGTGCGGATCGGCACTTCCGCGCCGACATCGTTTCACTTGCAAAACTGGCGGTTTATCGCTGTCCGTACGCAAGGGGCAAAGGCCCGGCTACGTCCGATCGCCTGGAATCAGCCAGCGATCACCGAAGCCGCCGTCACATTCATTGTCATCGGTCGGTTGGCCGATGCCAGCACCGTCCCCGAGCGCCTCGCCCCGGTGGTGGAGGCCGGCATCATGCCGGCGCATCTGGTGGCGGAGTGGGAAGCACCCGCTCGCGGCCTCTATGACGATCAACCCCAGCGGCAGCGCGACGAAGCGGTACGCTCCGCTACTTTTGGCACCTCGGCGATCATCTATGCAGCTCGCTCCCTCGGCCTCGGTACGACGCCGATGATCGGCTTCGACGCAGAGGCCGTGCACAGCGAGTTCGGCCTGGCCGAAGACGAAATCCCGGTCATGCTTTTGACCGTAGGGCCGGAGCGGGCCGGCAACTGGCCGCAGAAGCCGCGCATGCCGGTGGCCGATGTCCTGTCCTTCGCATGATTTGCAATCCAATCAAAGGCTTATGGAGATTTAGATGCCTAGAACCCCTACCCTGAGGCCGGAACAGGTTCCGGCCGAGTCGAAACCGACCCTCGATATGTTCACCAAAAGCATCGGGTTCACGCCCAACATGATGGCGGCCTTCGCGCAGAGCCCGATCGCCTTCAACGCCTGGGCCACTCTGCTCGGCTCCCTGAGCAAGGCGCTCGACGTGAAGACACGCGACAGCATCGGCCTCGCCGTTTCCGAGGTGAACGGTTGCAACTACTGCCTGACGGTTCACAGTTTCACCGCTGAACACATGGCCAAGTTGCCGGCCAGCGACATCATTCTCGCACGCAAGGGCCACGCCAACGATCCAAAGCGCGACGCCGCCCTCCAGTTTGCGCGCAACGTCATTGAGACCCGCGGACACGTTTCTGATGCCCATCTGAAAGCCGTCCGTGACGCCGGGTACACGGACGCGAACGCCATCGAGATTGTGGCACTGGTCGCCATGTACACGCTGACGAATTTCTTCAACAACGTCTTCGATCCCGAGAAGGATTTTCCCGCCGTGACGCCGGCCGGGTCGATCTGATCCGATCCCGTCGCAACTTGTCGAGGTCACTGGGAGCAATCACATGAACATTCTCCATATTGATAGCAGTCCGCGCCGACAATCGCATAGCCGTCAGCTTTCGGCGGCAGTCGTCGAAAGGCTTCTCGAAGTTGCACCGGGCGCAAGCGTCAGCCGGCGTGACCTGGGGACCGAACCCTTGCCTCACGCGGTGGCTGATTATGCGGTGGCGCTATCGACGCCGACCACGTTGGCGGCACCTCCGACGGGTTCTCTCGATGTTTCGGAAGCGCTTATCCAGGAAGTCGAAGCAGCTGACGTGATTGTCATCGGAACGCCGATGCACAACTTCGCGATCCCTTCGGCCCTCAAGGCTTGGATCGATCAAATTCTGCGCGTCGGTCGCACAATGAAGTCGACACCCGCTGGGAAGGTGGGAATGCTCCCGGACCGTCCGGTCTTTATCGGTGTCGCCTCCGGAGCCATCTTTAGCGGTGAGCGAGCTAACCAGCCGGACTTTCTCACCCCCTATCTGTCGCTGGCACTCAGCTCCATTGGGCTGAAGACCCAGCAGTTTCTCCCCTTGCAGGCCACTGCGTTCCTGGACTGGAACGATACGCCCTTGGCTAGAAAGAAAGTCCTCGCCGCTCTCGACCTCAGTGTGGTGAGGGAGCCTCGAGGCATGCGCAGCGGTCCTGCCGCCCTGTCGAGCACCGGTTGACCCTAACGCGATACGGCGCCGCAAGCCCCTGCACAGCTTCATCTTAACCCCTCCGGCCTGCCGGACTACAATAACGAGCCTTCAGATGATTTTACCAACCACCATGCTTCCACAGATCGGCGACAGGATCACCGACCATTCAGCGCCGCCAGACGACAGCGCAATTCGAGAATGGATCGGACCGCAGGCATTCGGACATTGGGCCGAACTGCGCAGTTGGATCGACGAGTTCTATCCTGCGGTTTTCGAGCCGGACTGGCTCTACGGTGGCAGGAACCGCGGTTGGTCCTTGCGCTACAAGAAAACCAAGGCGTTCACCACGCTGGTGCCGGAATACCGGCGGTTTTCGGCTGTCGTGGTGATGGGCGGAGCGGAACGAGAGAAGTTTGAGGAGCGGCGTTATGTTTGGCGCCCGCACCTGGTCAAGCGCTACGATGAGGCTAAAACATATGTCGACGGGAAATGGCTGACCCTTGCCATCTCATCGACAGATGATCTGGACGATGTGACTGCGCTTCTAACGATGAAGCGCCCGCCACCATCGCGCGGTTGAATGTCATCCCGGATTCACGGCGCTGCGGCTCCATCGAACTCGGGCGGCGATCTCTTCGACATCGCACACCAACTCGAGATCACGGTCGGCGCGGAAGCGAACCGACAGCCTCTCGTGTGCGAGATCGAATAGTTTTCCGCGAGCAATTTAGTCTGAAGCAACAAATGTCTGAGGAGATTAATCCCATGAAAGCGATCATAGCAACTGATCAAGCCGCGGGAACGGCCGGCTTGAAGCTGGTGGAGCGGCCCGAGCCGCAGGTGGCGATAAACGACGTCATCGTTGAGGTTCATGCGGCGGGATTCGTCCCGACAGAACTGACCTGGCCCTCGACCTGGGTCGACCGGGTTGGCCGCGAGCGAACACCATCGGTCCCCGGGCATGAGCTGGCCGGGGTGGTCACCGCTCTTGGTTATGGCACGACCGGACTGTCGGTGGGGCAGCGGGTGTTCGGCCTCACGGATTGGTATCGCGACGGGACCTTAGGGGAATACGTGGCTGTCGAGGCGCGCAACATCGCGCCGCTGCCAGGCGAAGTCGATTTCGCGGTGGGCGCGAGCTTGCCAATCTCGGGCCTGACCGCATGGCAGGGACTGTTTCAGCACGGCCGCCTTCAGGCTGGCCAGAGCATCCTCGTACACGGTGCCGCCGGCGCAGTTGGCTCGATTGCAGTGCAGCTAGCGCGCGACTTTGGTGCTTATGTTATAGGCACCGGACGCTCCGCCGACCGTCAGAAGGCTCTCGAATTCGGCGCCCAAGAGTTCGTGGATCTTCAAAATGATGTCCTCGAAGACGTCGGTGGCGTCGATCTCGTGTATGATGTCGTTGGCGGCGATATTGGAAAGCGTTCTGCGGGCCTCATACGCGCCGGAGGAACGCTGGTGTCCATTGTTGGGCCAGTCGAGGCGCGGCCCGCCGATGGTCTGGCAATCGACTTCGTCGTTGAATCCAATCGTGCCCAGCTGGACGAAATCGTTCAGCGGGTACGGGACGGACGCCTACGGACGAACATCGGCAACATCTCTACACTCGATAGCGCTATTGCCACCTTTAACTCGACCGAGCGGCGCACTGGGAAGACGATCATCCGCATTCGTCCATGATCGGTATCGATACAATACATCGATCGGCCTGATAGCAAGCGCGGTCCTCGACCTGATCCTTTTCGGCCGGCGCAACAACTCCGGCCGACACACGCTAGCGAGATTTCCAGGGCCGTCCACGGGCGGCCACTGTCCACTTGATGAGCATCGGACCGGCTACCCGCTTTGTCGCACAAAGGTTTTAGCTGCACGAGCGGAACACCGATCGCTACAATGCCATCAGAAGCCAACCTCTTTCTGATGGCGCAGGGCGAGGACCGTCAAATAATTCTCATCGATACGGTAGCGTGCAATCCGCTGTCACCGAATTCCATGAGCCATTCCCGATACTGATCGGGCAGATCTTCAATGAGCGACCCATGTAGGGATGCGCGCCAAGCGCCCGTAGACCTTGGAGAATAAATTCGCCCGCTCGCTTGGCCGCTAACGGGGTCTTCCGTCGCAAGAACTCCCGAAGTCTCTCGAGATCACGAACGGAGGCCGGAAAGAAGATTATTTGTGGCATCCGGGCGCAGCGCGCTGCTCGTCGTCGGCTCCCCACGTCGAAAGCCATTTTTCGACCTCATCGGTTGTCACATGCAGGCCGGTCGCCTGAAATTCATCCCAGGCCTTCAGGGTCTCACTCCGCAGCGCCTCCCGCTTCTCTTCACGTTCCACGTATTGCTCAATCGCTTCGCGCATGATCCAGTGGGACGAACGGCGACGGACTTCGGCCAAGTGTTGGACGCGGCCCTTTAACTCGCCATCGAGCTTCAGCGAGGTAGGTGATGCCATGTCAGCTCCTTAGTCAAAGGTAATACCCGTCGCTACTATAGGTTGCCTCGCTGCTCCTGTCTATAATCTCGTGGCAGGAGTGATTTCGTGAAACGATCGTCCCCGTATTGAAAAGCTTTGCATTTTTTCGCCCGGAGCTTTGGCCGTGCCTTCTTATTCCTTTGGTCCATATGTGCTTGTACCGGAACGCCAGTCGCTGATGCGGGATCAGACGGCCGTCCGTATCGGTAGCCGCGCTCTGGAAATTTTGGTGGCTCTGATTGAGCGACCTGGTGAACCGGTGAGCAAGGCTGAGATGGTGTCGCGGGCCTGGCCGGATACTTTCGTCGAGGAAAGCAATCTCAAGGTGAACGTTGCGGCACTTCGTCGGGTGCTTGGGGACGCCCCCGACGGCACGCAATACATAGCGACGGTGAGCGGCCGCGGCTATCAGTTCGTGTTTCCCGTGGATATTTCCGGGCACAGTGACGCCTCCGTTATCGCGACGTCTGCCCGCAAGCATAACCTGCCGGTTTCAGCGACCCGCTTGGTGGGAAGAGATCCTGCCATTGATGCGATCGGGCATGCCCTTGAGGGCTCACGCCTCGTGACGATCGTAGGCCCGGGCGGCGTTGGCAAGACGAGATTGGCGCTCGCAATCGCTGACCGACTGACCACAGCTTATGAGCATGGCGTCTGGTTCGTTGATCTGGCGACTGTGAACGATGCCACTCTCGTACCGTCGTCGATCGCCACGGCGATCGGATTGAGGGTTCACTCGGCAAATATCAAAGCTGCGATCGCCGCCTTCGCGGCCGACCGGGATTTCATGCTTGTCCTCGACAATTGTGAACATGTTGTCGAAGCGGTGGCTGCTTGCGCAGACGCGATTCTGGCTGCCGCAGCAAGGGTGCGAATTCTCGCGACAAGCCGAGAACCAATACGGGTTCTTGGAGAACAGATCCATCGCCTGCCGCCGCTCGAAACCCCACCGGAGGCGTCCGGACTTTCTGCAGCCGGGGCTTTGGCGTTCCCAGCCGTCGAGCTCTTTGTCGAACGCGCGGCTGGAAGTCGCAACGAGTTCAAGCTCAGCGACGAGAACGCACCAATCGTTGCCGAGATCTGCCGCAGGCTCGATGGTCTGGCACTCGCAATCGAACTTGCAGCGCCTCGACTGGAGGCATTCAGTACACGCGAACTCCTCGATATTCTTTCCGATCAATCTCATGTGTTGAGCGATAGGCGCGGCCGTGACTCTCGCCACCATACCTTGGCTGCGACGATGGACTGGAGCTACGGACTGCTCGTCGAGCCTGAACGCGTCCTGCTGCGACGCCTCTCGGTCTTTGCTGGAGCCTTTAGTCTTGAATCCGCTTGCGCCGTTGCGGTCGACAAAGGTCGCCCCCGCTCTGAATGCATTCACGCTGTCGCGAACCTCGTTGCGAAGTCGCTTGTCTCGACGGAGCGAGGAGAGTTCGGGACGCAGTACAGATTGCTCGATACGACACGCAGATATGCGCTGCAGAAACTTGCCGAAAGCGGCGAAAGCGACAGCATGCGTCAACGCCACGCCGAACATCTCCTCGAACTCGCCAAACGCGCTGAAGTCGAATGGAAAATTCGGCCGACCGCCGACTGGCTCGCCGAGTACGGGCGGAAGATGGATGATATCCGCAGTGCTTTGGGCTGGGCGTTCTCCGGGAACCGCAGCGGCGCAATCGGCGTAGCGCTCACGGTAGCGGCTCTTCCCTTCTGGGAGCATCTATCGCTCGTGGAAGAGTGTCGCGCGGGGGTGGAACATGCTCTTAGCAGTCGCTTTGCCAATTTCCGCAGTGCGGGCGACGAAATGAAGCTGCAATTTGCCTATGGAACCACGCTGCTTCATACGCGGGGGCCCCTCCCCGAGGTCAAGGCAGCCTGGACGGCAGCACTCGGTTGCGCCGAGTCACTCCGCGACACCGACTACGCGCTCAGATGTCTCTGGGGGTTGTGCGACTATTTCACATGGACGGGCGACCATCGCGCCGCTCTGGCGATGGCGGAGAAGATCCGAGAGCTGGCAACCGATCGCGGCGATCTCGACGCACGCAATAATGTCGGCAGGCAGGCGGGAACTGCCCTGCGTTACCTCGGCGAGCTTGCCGACGCACAGCATCACCTTGAACGCATGATAGCCAGATACATTCCTCCCGTGACTCGCTCGGACACTGCGCGGTTTCAATTGGACCCGCGATCTGCGGCGCGGGGCACCCTTGCAAACGTTACCTGGCTACAGGGACATCCCGACAAGGCGGTTGCCATGGCACAGCGTCAATTGGAAGAAGCGCGCGCCGCGCAACATGCCCTCGCGCTCTGCAACGCCGTGGTCCATACTGCCTGCCCTATCGCGCTGCTGACGGGAGACCTTGTTGCCGCTGAGCGCCTGCTTGTCGCCATCGAAGCTCATGTCGCCGAACACGCCATGACGGTTTGGAGTGCCATGGGCCGCTGCTTGCGCGCAGAGTGGCTCCTGCAAAGCGGCGACGCAGCTGGACTGGCAATCTTGAGAGGCGCGCTTGATGAGCTTCTCGCTGTGGACTTCCGCATGCGGTGCCCATTCTACATCGGCGTTTATGCTGCGGATCTGGGAAAATACGGAGACGTCGAAGCGGGGCGCATGGCAATCGACGAGGCCCTCGCACTTTCGGCTTCGACCGGCGAAATTTGGTGCATGCCTGAACTGTTGCGCATAAAGGCGGATTTGTTGGGCAAGGAGGGCGACCACCGGACGGACAAACCCGCCGAGGCGCTTTATGTGCAAGCAATCGATCTGGCACGCCGGCAGGGCGCACTGTCATGGGAGTTGCGCGCGGCGACGGCTCTGGCCGAGCACTGGCTTCGGACGGATCAAGACGTCAAGGCCGCAGGAGTTTTGGCGCCCGTCTACGGGCGCTTCAACGACGGGTTCGCAACCCGTGATCTTGCTAGAGCTCGCGAGCTCCTCAATGTTTTGAAGGACGTCGGCAGGAGGCGCGCGGCCGCCGTCCCTGTCACTCGGCGCGCAAAGCGTACTCAGTCTGCTCCCGAGCAGTAAGCGATCGCGTACGACCATCCAAAAGCAGAAGCACCGGAGCGATCGCCGCAATGACGGCAAAGATCGTGAAAGCCTCAAGGTAGTGGGTGCCTTCGGCCGCCATGATATGCAATGAGGCCGGTCCGAGGCCCGCGCCAAACGTCAAAGCCATGTAGTTGATGCCGAAGAGCTTACCGAAGCTGCGCATTCCGAAGCGCTTCGCCAGGAGATAACCGATCGCGTCACCTTCCGCTCCGGTGGCAAGGCCGAAAAAGACGGCACTGACATAGACTGGGATGAGACCCTCCGAGCTCAATAAAATGAGGTGACCGACAGCGGGTGACAAAAAGGCCAGGCTGGTCAATGGCACCGGCGGCAATCTGTCGAGCAACGCCCCATAGCCGAGGCGCATGGCGATGAAAGCGAGGCCCACAAGGCTCATGACAAAAGCTGCATTCGCCGGATCGGCCCCGCGATCCGCCAAAACGACAGGAAGTGAAATCGATCCGGCCGCAGCAGCGAAGTAATTGAAAAAGAAGGCGGCCAACATAAGCCAGAAGCTGGCGGTTTCCACCGCCTGGCGAACAGTGTGGCCCTCGCCCCCTGAACCCACGACCTCCCGACGTGCAGGTGGATCGCGAACAACGAAAAGCGCGACAGGTAGCGTAGCCGCCACGGACACCAGACCGGCAGCCACAAAGGCAAAGCGCCAGCCCCACACTGAAATCAGGAATGCGAGGAAGGGAGGAACCGTCGCGATCCCAAGTCCAACGAAGGCAAGCATGGCACCCAATGCGAGACCGCGTCGTGAGGAGAACCATCCGACGATCATATAGGTATAGGGCACGCCGGTCTGCGCGGCGCCCATGAGGCTCGCCACAACGACGGCCACGATGAATGTCTCCAGGCTATTTGGCGCGATTCCCACACCAACAAGGCCGATGGCCATCGACACGGATGAAATAACAAGCACCCGACGCGGACCGAACCGATCCGTTAGTGCACCCACTACAGGCGACATGAGACCGTTTACGATGGCTATCGGTGCGACCACAGCGGCCACCACTGTCCGGTCCCACTGAGTATCCGCGGTGATCGGTACAATGAAAACGCTAAAGCCATAGATCAGCACGATCCCGATGCTGAAATACATCCCCACGCCTGCACCCAACACGATCGCAATCCGTCTGGTTCGCCCCGCCGTCCTGTCCATACCCATATGAGCCTTTGGTTGGTGCCGCTCTCGGAGACCGCAGTCCGCCCACAGGCGTCGATATCGTGCTGACGGGATTGCGGCTCGGTTCACCGAATTTCCCCGATCTTAACCAGCCTCGCAAGCGCATCCGCGTTAGAATTTTCGCAATCACCCCAACGAACCACGGGAGCTAACGATGCCGCGCACGCAAAAGACTTCTATCCAACCGGACGACCCGGATCGCCGAGCTGTTCTTTGCGCTGCGGGAGGCGTTGCTCTCGGCGGAATTGCCGCCGCCCTCGGCGGTAGCGCCACTGCCTTCGCGGAGGAAACGCCGGCAGCAACCCGCGCCACGGGTTCGCTAGGCGCCCGGCTCCAGGGTGTGCAGCATTTCGGCCTCACCGTACAGAACATGGAACGCGCTTATGAGTTCTACACGGCAGTGCTCGGCGGAACCGAAGTCTTCCGCCACGGCGATTTCCAAGGCGACGCGGTCCAGAACACGCTTTTGGCCGACCAGGAAATTCTCGCCAATCAACTCGGCGTAAATCCACGGACAATCGGCGTTCCCGATCTCAGAGGAGGCACCCAGCGCCTCGACGTGCGGTTCATTCAGTTCGATAATGTCGTAATCGAACTGTTGCAGTATCGCGATGCCGACCAGCCGATGGGCGGCCCGAAGGCTTTCGCCGAACCGCTGGAGCACATGAGCCCGGCCTTCCCGCGAATGATGCACATCTGCTTCCATGTCGGAGACGATGTCGACTTCAACCAGTTCATCGCCGATCTCGAGGCGGAGTCCGCACGACGCGGAATGACGCAGGTACGAGCAAATCGCATCATTCGCGTTTCGACTGAAGAGGAGCGAAAGGCGGCTCCTTTGAGTGCTAACACCAACAAGGTGACTGTCGCGCCATCAGACGGATGGGAACTGATCTATTGCAAAGGCCCCGAGGGGGAACAACTGGAGTTTGTGAAGGCGCTCGGGCCGGTGAAAAAGCGGTTTGCCGACGCGCTGGCAGCGCATCTGCAACTCGCCGCGAAGTAGTCCCAAAACGCATCGACATCACGTCTCAAACCGGTCCTGGCTTTGTCAGCGGCCACTGCGATTGGGCGAGATAGGGAGATATGACATGATCAGAACATTGCGGCTGCAAACCTCGGCTATTCTGCTTGGTGGCCTGCTTGCGGGAACGGTTCTCCAAACGGAAGCGCTCGCACAGGAAGGTCCGGGACAGGGCTATGCCAAAATTGCCAGCGGAGCTTACTCGGTCGTTGCCGAGGTCCGTGCCAAACCGGGCAAGGAGACCGAACTGAGAGCCATCACGCTTCCACTCATCGACCTCGTGCGTAGCGATCCTGCAAACCTCGTCTACTTCCTGCAGGAGAGCCGAGAGACCCCCGGACACTTCATCTTCTACGAGATATTTGCCAACGAAACCGACTTCGAGGCACATAACGCAATGCCTTATGTGAAGGAGTGGTTTGCCAAGCTACCAGAACTCGCCGACGGGGGCGTGAAGGTGATGCGAATGCAAATTCTGGCGCCGGCCAGCGACTAGCAAGCCTGACAAGACCATACGTCGGCGAATGAAGGCAATCGCGGTGCGGGGAAAACACACCCGCCCCGTAGACGCCTCCGCCTACGAGACCGTCAGACCAGGAGTTGCTATATGAGACTCAAAGGCAAGGTTGCATTGGTCACGGGAGCCGCTGGTGGTATTGGCTTCGCCGTGGCGGAACTCTTCGATAACGAGGGCGCCATCGTCGTCGCGGGCGACATCAAGCCGCCCGAGCAACCATACCCCGAAGGGGTTGAAGCGGTGACACTTGATGTCACCAGCGAAGAGCAATGGGCAACCGTCGTTAGCGCGATCCTCCGGAAGCATGGCCGCCTGGACGTGCTGGTAAATAGCGCCGGCATTATCGCTTACGAACCCCTCGACAAGTTGGAAATGAAGGACTGGCTGAAGATGATCGCCGTCGACCAGACCGGCGTCTTCCTCGGCATGCGGGAAGCAGTTCGTGTCATGCGCAAGCAGCAGGCGGGTTCGATCGTCAACATCTCCTCGATATGGGGCAGTGCGGCAGTTGCAGGTGCGCATTCCTACCATGCCGCCAAAGGTGCTGTCCGCAACATGTCCAAAAACGCAGCGATAACGTTCGTATCCGACGGGATCAGGGTCAACTCCGTACATCCGGGCTTCATACATACGCCGCTCACGGACAAGCAAGCGCCAGCACTCAACGATGCCGTCATCGCCATGACTCCGATGAAACGCGGCGGCAAGCCGATCGAGATCGCATATGGCTGTCTCTACTTGGCTTCCGAAGAGGCAAGCTACGTGACCGGCATCGAATTGAATATCGACGGGGGTTATCTCGCCCAGTAGCGCGAGGGGAAATGAGGATCATAAAAGGCCCCTGTCCTGCAAGCCGCTCCGGGCGGTCGGCAATCGCGGCACCGCGTAGGATCGCTCACGAGACGGCTGCAGCACATCTTTTCGGAAGTAAGCGTCATTTAACAATCGTGATGCCTTCTCAGCAGTAAGGTTCTCGGTAGCGGCACCCTTGATCGGCTGCTGCAATTCCAAATGAAACAGACCGCGTCGAGACGAGGCAGTCACCTTAAATCAACGGAGGCCAAAATGCTCAGTAAAGCCTTTGAAGCCCAATGCGCCGCTGTAAACGTTCACTGTACTGACCAGCGACAACGGCAGAAAGCCGGCCTCACTCTCTTCGCTCTTGCGCTCGGAAGCTTCTGTATTGGCACATCCGAATTCGCGAGTATGGGAATTCTGCAGCTGTTCTCGGCGAGTTTGCAGATCGATCTGCCGGCCGCTACGAACGCGATAACAGCATACGCATTCGGTGTCGTGATCGGTGCACCCCTCGTCACGCTGGCCGCGGCTCATCTTAACCGCAGAACTTTGCTTCTGTTGCTTATGACTGTCTTCGTGTGCGGAAACATCCTCTCAGCCTTGGCGACAGGCCTCGGCACGCTTGCGGTGGCTCGCTTTATCAGTGGCGTGCCCCAAGGCGCCTACTTCGGGGCGGGTGCGGTCGTGGCATCATATATTGTCGGCCCGGGACATGGTGGGAAAGCGTTCGCCCTCGTGATGAGCGGCCTGACGATTGCCACGATCGTCGGATCACCACTCGCCACCTTCCTCGGCCAAAACCTGGGATGGAGGAATACCTACTTTGCCGTTGCAGCTCTCGGCGTGGCGTCCGCCGCTGCGTTGTGGCTATGGCTCCCCAGGGCGAATGCCTTGAATGGCGGTTCAATCGTCCGAGAGCTAAGTTCGCTCGGCAAACCGGCGGTCTGGTGGATGATGCTGGTGGCAGCGCTTGGCGTATCGAGCATCTTTGCCGTCTATACTTTCATCGGCCCTTTCGTGACCGATGTCGTTTCCATGAGCCCGGGATGGATCCCGATCGCTCTCGCCCTGTTCGGGATCGGCATGACGGCAGGAAACCTTCTTGGCGGCAGAATTGCTGACCTGCACCCGGCACGCGGCATCGTGGTGGGCTTCGGGAGCGCCGTCATCGTACTCGCGATCGTTGCCAGCTTCGGCTCCAACGCCCCCACGCTTTTCGTCGGGCTTTTCTGCGTCGGGGCAACCATGATGACAGCAATACCCACGATCCAGGTCCGCCTTACGCGACTTGCGCCGGAAGCCCCAACTTTGATGGGTGCCATGAACCTGGCCGCTCTCAACGTCGCAAATGCCATCGGCGCCTGGGCGGGCGGGCTGGCCATCGGCAGCGGCCTGGGTTTGCTCTCTGCGGTATGGGCAGGGTTTTGCCTCACCCTTCTGGGACTTGGCGCATTCGCACTTGTCCTGCGCGGCAGTCCGCGCATGGCTCCCGCGCAATGAGCAGTGACATTCAAGCAAGCACAAGGCTCGTCAGCAGCACCCACGACGAGCATGAGTGCCATCGTCTACCCCTTGGTGTTGGATTTTCGTTGCCCTGGTGAGTAGATCTCCGTGAACCGCTCTCCTGTCGCGTGGACCGACCCCCATTGTTATCGAAACCTCGGAAGTCTCAAGAATGATCGGGGCTAAAGACTGAAGCGACATTCTCACGCGCTAACGCCACAAGGCCGATATTGGAACAGCGGACAAACGTTCTCCGAAAGGGATCACCATCTGGTGGTCATACAAGACCATGCCCGAAACAAACCGTTCTCCGGATGCTTCGGCCAGAATTCGCAATCCCGAAAAATCGGAATTCGAGACGGATGCTGCCGCTTTTATCTCGATACCGACGATCCGCCCTCTTGTATCTTCGATGACGACATCGACTTCGTTCTGCTGCTTGTCACGAAAATGCGAAAACTCGAGGCGGGTTTGCGCGCCGCTGGCGAGTTTAAGGATCTCTCCAAAAACGAGAGTCTCCAGCAACGCCCCGAACTGACCCCTGTCGTCGCGAAGGCGGTCGAGAGAGAGGTCGCGAAGGGATGCGAGAAGGCCGGAATCGAGGAAATGTATTTTCGGTGTCTTCGTCAGACGTTTCAGTTTGTTGGAAAACCAGGGTTGTACGGTTCGAGCGAGGAAAAGGCTCTCGAAGATGCCGACATATTTTTGCGTTGTGATGTGGTTCATCCCAATGGCCGCGCCAATTCTGGAATAGTTCACGAGCTGTCCCGAACGCTCTGCCAGAATGCGTAGCAGGCGCGGCATTTGAGCGATCTGCTCGATTTGCGCGACATCGCGAACGTCGCGTTGAACGATCGCCTGGATATAATCCGCATACCAGTCCTGTCTGCGGCTCAAGGTTTTGCGGCCCAGTGCCTCGGGATATCCACGCTTTCCTTGATGGCCAACAACAGCTCGGGCGCGCGCTGAATTTCATCGATGATGGCGCGATCCATACCTCTTACAAAACCAACTGGATCCTGTCGCGCTGCGTCCAGGGTCGTTGCATTGTCCAGCGTGTAATACTCCATCCCCTCGTTGGCCATCTTCTTGGCCAACGTCGTTTTTCCTGATTGTCTGGGACCGACGATCAGTACGACTCGCGTGTCTGACATGGCGTCGGCAATGCGTTGCTCAACGAGCCTTGGGTACAGCGCCACAGCTTCATTCCTTTGATGACTGTTTGAAATTAGGGCTATGACCGATTGAAAGTCAAGGAATGACCATTTGAAATCTGCATGGCGACTGATTGAAAGGATAGGCGCTCGACGCAGGCGAGGACAGGACGTTAAAAGTCTCGGCGACCTTGTAGGCGCTATAGTGTTGCAGCATCACGCCGCCCGAGCCGATACGGATCGAGCACGTGCGTGCAAGTAGATAGGCGATCAGCGCCTCGGGTGCGGAACTCGCCAGGTTGGTCATGCTATGATGCTCGGCGACCCAGAAGCGGTGACAACCGAATTCCTCGACCGCAATGGCCAGCTTGACGGCCGCCACAAGCGCATCCGCCGCGGTCGCACCAGCTTCGACCGGGGCCTTGTCCAGCAAGCTGAGAAGATAGGTCATCACATCGGCTCACAAATAAGTAGATATTTAGCTCGATAGGAAACCGCTTTCTCTTTGGAGTTGAAAGAAAGGAAAAAAGCACCGTGCGGCTGAGGTGGGATGACGCTACCGTCAGGCAGGTATGAACGATCTTGATTATGGAGTGAATTCGATGCCCGAAGCCTTGGAGAATGTAAGGGTAACGCTGGCATCAAGGCCCAAAGGGCTGCCGTCGCCTGAGAACTTCCGAACCGAGCGCGGCCCCCTGCCGACGGCCGCAGAAGGTGAGGTCCTTCTGCAGGTTCTTTATCTATCACTCGATCCCTATATGCGCGGACGCATGGATGACGCGAAATCTTATGCTCCGCCCGTTGCTATCGGCGGGGTCATGGAAGGCGGCACGGTTGCCCGCGTCATCGGCAGCCGCAACAGCAATTTTGCGCCGGGCGACATCGTCCTGTCCCATTCGGGCTGGCAGACCTACGCTACATCGAGCGGCGACGGGCTGAGAAGGCTTGACGCCACGCAGGCACCCCTGACCGCGGCGCTCGGCGTGCTCGGCATGCCAGGCTTCACCGCCTATGCCGGACTTCGCAATATCGGCAGGCCAAAGCCCGGCGAGACCGTTGTTGTCGCCGCAGCAAGCGGCGCCGTCGGATCGGTTGTCGGCCAGATTGCGAAAATTGAAGGTGCAAGGGCTGTCGGCATTGCCGGCGGCCCTGAGAAATGCGCATTCGTCCGCGACGAACTAGGCTTCGATGTTGCAATCGATCACCGCGCCAAGGATTTCAACGCCCAACTCGCGTTAGCCTGCCCCGATGGGATTGAC
>Ga0102593_1002123_pt1 | contig 16199 bp, 14 predicted proteins | sample AraplaCol_mMS_r2_2_FD_76862 | JGI IMG/M metagenome (GOLD analysis project Ga0102593, IMG submission 76862) | Arabidopsis root microbial communities from North Carolina, USA - plate scrape MF_Col_mMS_r2 (SPADES assembly) (version 2) | ecosystem: Host-associated > Plants > Roots > Endosphere...
TCGACCGTGACCTGGTTCTGCCGCGCCACGGTCTGCTCGGCTTGGTCGATGGCCACGTCGTCCACCTTGATGCCGTTTTCCTTGGCCAGCTGGAGTTGGGCACGCTCGGAGATCAGGCGCTCGAGCACCAGGCGGGTGAGCTCGGCGCGAGGAACGCGCTCCGCCTCGGCGTTTTCGCGGATCAGCCGCGTGACGCGCGACTGCACCTCGGTGTTGGTGATGGGTTCGGAGTTGACCAGCGCCACGATGTACTCGGCCGAGCGCTGCACCGGCGCGGCAGTGGACGGAGCGGGACGTGCAACCGGAGCCGCAAGGCGCGGGCCGGCACGCATGATGTCCGTGATGCCGCTGCCGCCACCGGGACGCAGGCCTTGCGCGCCGGACGATGCAGCCATCGCCGCGAGGCAGCTCAGGGTAAGGATGGAACGGATGTGTTTCATGGCGTGGCTCAATCGTCTCAGTCGTAATTGGTGAAGCGGCTCGGCCCTTCGGTGGGCTGGCGAAGGGGCTGGTAGCGCTGGATGTTTGTCCGTAAGGTCTGCATGGGGCTGGATCCGATGCTGGAGAACCCGACGAATTCGAGCTGGAACATGATGCGCGTGTTTGCCGTGACCGTGCCAGTGGTGATGCGCTGGAGCACCACGCGCCCGATCCAGCAGCAGCCGTCGTACTCGAAGCCGAGCACGCCGTCCGTGAGTTTCTTGTCTTGCAGGCTGTAGTTGAGCCGGCCGACCGCGTACCACCGCCCGCCGCCCTGGCCCTTGCCCGGGCCGAGGTCCTTGCCCTTGTCGCCCCACAGGTCGTTGAGCGGCCACTGCCAGCCCACGTCGAACGACTTGTTGCCGTCGGTCGCGGTGGGCGTGCTGGGGGCCTGGTAGCGGAAGGCGGCGCTCAGGTTGTGGTACGGCTCGGGGTTGTAGCGCGCGCTGATGGCCGAACGTTCCGACTTGCGCGTGTCGGGGTTGTACTGCACGACCGTGTCCAGGCTCCACTTGGGCGTCCAGTTGATCTGCGCGCCCAGCAACAGGTCGCTCGCCCGGTCGGTCACCGGCGTTCCGCCCGGCAGCGTGACCTTCTGGTCGCTGAAGCGCAGCCGCTGCGCGATGCCGAAGCGCGCCGCCTCGACGCCGGTGGCGGGATCGATCAGGCGGGAGGTCACGCCCATCGTGAGCGTGTTGGTGTCGGAGATGCGGTCGTTGCCCGAGAAAGCGTTCTCGGTGTAGATGGTCGCAAAGCTGAAATCGTTGGCCGCCGAATCGTAGTTCGGCAGCATGCTCTGGTTGCGGTACGGCGTATAGACGTAATAGGCCCGCGGCTCCAGCGTCTGGCGGAAAGCGCGGCCGAAGTAGCTCGCGTCGCGTTCGAAGATCAGGCCGCTGTCCAGGCTGAAGGTCGGCACCGTCCGGTTGCTCGAGGTCGGGAAGAAGTACAGCGAATTCGGGTTATAGGGCACGCCGTTGACGTACTGGATCCCGTTCACCGTGAGCCTGGGGACGTCAGACTGCGGCAGGTAGTAGTTGTACGACGCCGTGTTCAGCTGCAGCTTGGGAATGACGAAGGAGCTCGGCGTGATGAATGGCCGGCTGATCGTGCCAATCGCCAGGGCGCGATCGCCGTCGGGCTGCGACTGCTGGTTGATGTCGAAGCCAGGCTGGCCCGAAAGGATGCTGTTGACGCGGAAGCGCGTGTAGTCCAGGTTCAGCGAAACGTCGAAGCCGTGCCAGTCGTACTTGTTGTAGTTGGCCGTGATCTGCGGCATCCGGTCATAGGACGGGACGATTGGCGACAAGCTGTACTGCAGCGTCTGGTAGCGCAGCGCGCGAATCCCGCCGGTCCAGTCGCCCTTGCCCCAGTTCAGCGACGCGTCGTTCGACAGCTGGCGCTGCGCCAGGGTGGGCGTGCGCGTGAAATCGCGCCAGTAGTCGTCGTCGCTGACGCGGTTGATGTTGATGGTGGCCGACAGCGAATCCAGGCCCAGCGCCTTGGCGTTGAATTCCTGGTGGTGATTGGCCCATATACCCCAGCGCTTGCTGCTGCCGGGCGCAGCGGTCAGGTCCTTGGCCTGGATTTCTCCGTTGGCCAGCTGCTGGAGCTGGGTCGCGCGCAGCTCGTTGTAGCGCTGCCCCACCAGGCGGTCGCTGCCCATCAGGTCCATGCGGATGCTGCCGCTGTAGTCCTTCTCGAGGTAGCGGAATTCCGAGCCCAGGTTGAGCCCGCGCTTGCTCATCAGCGTGGGCGTGATCGTGGCGTCGCGATTGGGCGCAATGTTCCAGTAATAGGGCTGCGAGATCTCGATGCCGTTGGTGTTGTCGACGCCGATCGTCGGCGGCAGCAGGCCGCTCTTGCGCTCGTTCGACAGCGGAAAACTCACGCTCGGAAACGGCGGCGTGCTGATGCCCATGAAGCTCAGCCGCGCGTCGGTGGCCACGCCGACGTTTTCCTCGGTGTCGGTGGTCATCGTGGCCGCGGTCAGCAGCCAGGCCGGCATCCAGCCCGGAAAATCTTCGCGGCGGCAGGTGGTGTAGGTGGCGTTGCGGGCCACCGAGACGTTGCTGTCGACGAAATCGATGCGCTGCGCCTCGCCATGCCCGCCGTTGGCGAGGAAGGAATAGCGCACATTGTTGAAGAAGCCCTCGAAGGTTTCGAGCTTGAGTTCAAGCTCGGGGCCCTCGTACACGTTGCCGGCCTGGTTGACCCGCACGTTGCCGCGCGCCTTGGCGCGGTCGTCGGGCTGGTAGTACTCGAGGCGGTCGGCGGTGATGGCCACCTCGCCGCGCCGCAAGGTGGCGTTGCCTTCGACCACGGTTTCGAGGTCTTGCCGGCCCGACAGCCGGTCCCCGGTAATGAGGCTCGGCAGCTGGCTGCGTTCATTGGCCGGCAGCGTTTCGGTCAGTTGCGGCGTGCGCTTGAGAATGAGCGGGCCGTCGAGGCCGCCGGCCGGCTGCGCGTACGCGCCATGCGCATGCAGCAGTGCCAGCGACAACACGGCCAATGGCAGGGGCGGGCCGGACCGCCGCGCGGCGACGCGACGGCTCATCAAGCCACCCGCCCGGTCGTTCCAGAGAAGGCCCGCAGTCTCCCCAGGGAGGACTGCGAGTGCACAAGGTGCCAAGCGTGGGGGCGTTGGATCGTAGGCATCGGTCAGGAACGAAGGATCGTCGGGAGGACGGCGCGGCAGGCCGGCAGGTTGCAGGAGCCGGCGGCGACCCTGTTCGACCGGGGAGGACCGCAGGAGTTGCCGCGCCAGGCGGATTTGTAGAATCGATTATCCATGACAGCACCCCCGCTCCCGGCTTCAGAGCCCACCCCCTCCGCCGAGGCCGTCTCCTGGGCCGACCCACAGCGAGCCGCAGCCTTCCAGCACTGGCTGGCCGATGTCTCCGCCACGCACCGCCTGCTGCCCGACAGCGTGCGCCTCGCATCGGCCGATGCGAGCTTTCGGCGCTACTTCCGCGTTGACAGCGCAGAGGCGTGCGGCACCCGCATCGTGATGGATGCGCCGCCGGACAAGGAAAACAGCGAGCCTTTCGTGCAGGTCGCCCGCTTGATGGCCGAGGCCAGCGTGACCGCGCCGCGCGTGCTCGAATGGGACAAGTCCCACGGCTTCCTGCTGCTGGACGACCTCGGCCGCCAGACCATGCTCGACGTGATCGATCCGGCCCAGCCCGACGCGAGCCGTCCGCTCTACGACCAGGCCATCGATGCGCTGATCCGCTGGCAGCTGGCGTCCCGCCCGGGCGTGCTGCCGCCCTACGACCGCGCGCTGCTCGAGCGCGAGCTGGCGCTCTTTCCCGAGTGGTACATCGGGCGCCACCGCGGCATTGCCGTCGAGGGCAAGCTCAAGGAGCGGCTGGAACGCAGCTTCAAGCTGATCGTCGATAGCAACCTGGCTTCGCCGAGCGTGTTCGTGCATCGCGACTTCATGCCACGCAATCTCATGGTCCGCGATAGAGCTGCTGATCTGGGCGTGCTCGACTTCCAGGACGCGGTCTACGGCCCCATCACCTACGACATCGCAAGCCTCATGCGCGACGCGTTCCTGAGCTGGGACGAGGAGTTCGTGCTCGACGTCACCATCCGCTACTGGGAAGCCGCGCGCAGGGCCAAGCTGCCGGTCGACTCGGATTTTGGCGCTTTCTACCGCTCGGTCGAATGGATGGGGCTGCAGCGCCACCTCAAGGTGGCCGGCATCTTCGCCCGTCTGACGCTGCGGGACGGCAAGCCCCGCTACCTGGCCGACACGCCTCGATTCATTGCTTACATCCGCTCCACAGCCAGCCGTTACATGGAACTGACGCCATTGCTGCGCGTGATCGATGAAATCGAAGGCAGCTCGGCGCTCACCGGTTTTGTCTACGGCCGGCCCTAGATGCCACGTTTTCATTGCCCGATACCGCTGACTGCGGGTGCCACGCTCGAACTGCCGCCCGGCGCGGCGCGCCACGTACAGGTGCTGCGCATGCAGCCCGGGGATGCGCTCACGCTGTTCGACGGCTCGGGCGGCGAATATGCCGCCACCGTGGAGCGCATGGGACGCAGCGACGTTTCGGTGATCCTGGGCGCCCATGCTCCCGTGGAGCGAGAGGCCGCGCGCGCGGTGCATCTCGCCGTCGGCATGCCCGCCAATGAGCGCATGGACTGGCTGGTCGAGAAAGCCACCGAACTGGGCGCCGCAAGCATCCAGCCGCTGGCAACGGCCCACGGCGTGCTGCGCCTCTCGGGCGAGCGCGCCGAAAAGAAGAGGGCGCATTGGGAGGCGATTGCCATCGCCGCCTGCGAACAATGCGGCCGCAACCACGTGCCGGTGATCCATCCGGTGCGGCCGTTCTCGAGCCCGTCAGTGTGGATCGACACGAACACTGGCGGCACCGCGCTGCGCCTCGTTCTGAGCCTCGCCGAAGGCACACGGCGACTGGCCGATGCCACGGCATCGTCACCGGCGGACCGCAGCGTGCTGGTGCTGAGCGGCCCCGAAGGCGGCCTGAGCGGCACCGAAGAGCGGGAGGCCCTGGCATGCGGCTTTGCGCCCGTCACGCTTGGTTCGCGCGTGCTGCGCGCCGAAACGGCGGCGCTCGCCGCGCTGGTGTCGCTCGCCGGGCCGTAGCTTGTTTCCATGAGGCATGCGTGCCTCGACTGTTTGTCACGACCGACAAGAAAGGATCTTCACGCCATGCTTCGTCCACCCCGTGCCCTTCGGCTTGCACCCCTTGCGCCCCTTGTTCTGGCCTTGCTGTGCGCGGTGCCAGGCGCACAGGCCCAGAACACCGCCGTCGCACCCACGCCAGCGCAAGTCGCCCCCGAGGTGGACAAGGCCTTCACTCAGCTGATGGCCGCGCCAGCCATTCAAAAGCTGCTGGATACGGTCAAGGCCGACCATGACCGCGCGGTGGACGACCTGAAGATGCTGACCGAAATCGAGGCACCGCCCTTCAAGGAGCAGAAGCGTGCCGAAGCCTTTCTCGCGCGCATGAAGGCGCTGGGCCTTGCCGACGCGAAGATCGACGCCGAAGGCAACGTGGTCGGCCTGCGCAAAGGCACGGGCAACGGACCCAAGCTGCTGATCGCGGCGCATCTGGACACCGTGTTTCCCGCCGGCACCGACGTGAAGGTGAAGGAGCACGACGGCAGGCTGCACGCGCCCGGCATTGCCGACGACACGCGCGGCCTCTCGGTGCTGCTGTCGTGGCTCAAGGCGCTCAACGACAACAAGGTGCAGACCGTGGGCGACCTGCTGTTCGTCGCCAATGTGGGCGAGGAAGAGCTGGGCAACCTGCGCGGCATGAAGGCGATATTCCGCGACCATCTCGACATCGACGGCATGGTGGGACTGGAGCCTTCGCCGGACGGCAATGTGCTGATCCTGGGCACGGCGAGCCACCGCTACGAGGTCACGTTCAAGGGCCCGGGCGGCCACAGCTTTGCGGCGTTCGGCCAGGTGCCCAGCGCGATCCACGGCATGGGCCGCGCCATCGCCAAGATCGCCGAAGTGCGCACGCCGAGCTTTCCGAAGACCACGTTCACGGTCGGCACCGTAGGCGGCGGCACCTCGGTCAACACCATTGCGCCGGATGCACGCATGGCCATCGACATCCGCTCGGACGACATGGCCTCACTGCTCGAGACGGAGAAGAAGATCCTCGCGGCCATCGACGAAGCCGTCGCCGAAGAAAACAAGCGCTGGAACGTCGGCACGCTGAGCGCGAGCAACAAGCTGATCGGCGACCGGCCGGGCGGGCGGACTTCTTCCGACTCGGTGGTCGTGGAAGCAGCCATCCGCTCGAACACAGCCTTCGGCCACAAGACGCTGCTGCGAGGCGGCAGCACCGATGCCAACGTGCCGATGTCCTACGGCATCCCGGCCATCATCATCGGGAGCGGGGGCAAGTCGACGGGGTTTCATGCGCTGAGCGAGTCGATCGACGTGACGGATGCATGGAAGGGCGCGCAGAATTCGCTCGTCACGGTGCTGGGCTTGGCGGGCGTGCAAGGGGTCAGCCCCGCATTGCTGCCCAAACGCCCGGCACGTACGCGGTAATTTGTCACGCAGCGGGGTTTTGCGAGCGCCCACTATCGGCTCGCCGTCCGTTTGCATTGGAAAATGCGAGCGGTTCTGTCACACACCAAGGAATGTCCATGGGTTTGCTTGATTCGGTACTCGGCCAGGTGCTCGGAGGCGCGGCTCAGCAGCAGCCGCAGGGCGGCGGGATGGGAGAGCTCGGCGGCCTGGCCGGCGCGCTGGGCGGGCTGCTCGCCAACAACGGCAGCGCGGGGGGCCTGGGAGGGCTGGTTTCCAAGTTCGAACAGGCAGGCATGGGCGACGTGATCGGCTCGTGGATCGGCAAGGGAGAAAACCAGCCGGTCTCCGGCGGCCAACTGCAAGATGCGCTCGGAAGCGACACCATCGCCAGCATCGCTTCCAAGCTCGGCATCAATGCGCAAACGCTGTTGCCCATGCTGGCCACCTTGCTGCCGGTTCTCATCGACCGGCTCACGCCGCAGGGCAAGGTGCCGGAGCAGGGCCTTGGCGACCAGAGCGACCTGCTGAGTTCGCTTGGCAGCCTACTGCAGAGCAGGCAGCCCTGAGCCGTTGGCTCATCGACCACTCCAGCGCCCGAGAGGGCGCTTTTTTTTGGGCTGCGCGTTTCGGCTGGCGCACCGGGAGCGAATCGCGTAGAACCTCAGCCTCCATGCCGCTGCGCGCCTTCGCCACTTTTCCATGAACCGAAACCTTTGGCTGCTTGCCATCTGCCAGGGCCTGTTCCTGACCAACAACGTCACCTTCATTGCCATCAACGGGCTGGTGGGGCTGAGCATCGCGCCGCGCGGCTGGATGGCCACGCTGCCGGTCATGGGCTACGTGGTGGGCGGCGCCCTCACCACCGGGCTGGTGGCGCGCACCCAGCAGCGATTCGGCCGCCGCGGCTCGTTCCAGATCGGACTCGCGGTGGCGCTGGGTTCGGCCTTGCTGTGCGCGTTCGCGGCCGTCTCCAAGAACTTCTGGCTCTTGTGCCTTGCGACGGTGGTGGCCGGCTACTACAACGCCAACGCCGGCCTGTATCGCTTTGCCGCCGCCGAACTTGCGGCGCCGGCCTGGCGCGAGAAGGCCGTGTCGCTGGTGATGGCCGGCGGGTTGATCGGCGCAGTGGCCGGCCCCAACCTGGCGGCCGCCACGCGCGAAGTGTTTGCGGTGCCGTTCGCGGGTGCCTACATCGCCCTGGCAGCGGTGGCGCTGCTCTCGATGGGGGTCATGCGGTTCATCGAATTTCCCGCCACGCTGACTCGCCAGCAGGCGCAGGGCGGGCGGCCGCTCTCGGAGATCATGCGGCAGCCCGTGTTCATCGTGGCGGCCGCGGCGGGGGCACTGGGCTTCGGCGTGATGAACCTGCTGATGGCCGCCACGCCCATCGCCATGCAGATCTGCAGCTTGCCTTTTTCCGATGCCGCCCTGGTGCTCGAATGGCATGTGATCGGCATGTTTGCACCGGGCTTCTTCACCGGACACCTCATCCGCCGCTTTGGCGCGCTGCCCGTCATGGGGGTGGGGCTCGCGCTCAACTTCGGCTGCATTGCCGTTGCGCTGTCGGGCGTTGAACTGCATCACTTCCTGGTGGCGCTCTGCCTCTTGGGCGTGGGGTGGAATTTCCTGTTCACCGGCAGCACGACGCTGTCTCTGACGGCCTACACGGCCGAAGAGCGCGACAGGGCGCAGGGCGCGCTCAACTTCTGCGTGTTCGCGACGCTGGCGCTGACCTCGTTCGCCTCGGGCGTGCTGGTCACAACGCAGGGCTGGCAGCTGCTCAACTATGGTTCGCTGGTGCCGGTGGTGCTCACGGGCACGGCACTGCTGTGGCTCGCGCAGACGCGCCGGCGTGCTGCTGCGGCTGCCGCTGCAGGCACCTGAAACGCACCTTCAGTCCGACGGAAAGCGCTTGTCGAGCCAGCGCTGCAGCGCGGCGAACACCGGCCCTGCATCCAGTTCGTTGAATATCTCGTGGTACAGGGATTCGAAGCACTGTGCTTCGACCATGCCGGTGTGCGCGGCCGCCTCGGCGAAGGCACGGCTGGCGGCGGGCACCACCAGACGATCGTCGCCCGCGTAGATCAGCAAGGTGGGAACCGGCCAATGCGCCGCGGCCTGCTGCACCTTGCGCCCCTCGTGCGCCAGAAAGCGCGCCAGCCTTCCGCCGATCCTGTCGTGCGTGAGCGGATCATCGCGGTAGGCCTGCACCACGGCGCGGTCGTGCGAAAGAAAATTGTCGTCCAGCCCGTTGCCGACGCGCAGCCCGGGCGCAATGCGCGGCAGCACCGCGAGCAGCGCCTTCTGGAATCCATTCAGGCCGGGATCGAGCCCCGGCGAGGACAGCACCAACCCATCGACCACCCTCAAGCCGCGCGCCACCAGGCTGGCCGCAACCAGCCCGCCCAGGCTGTGGCCCAGCAGCACCAGCGGCCGGCCGGGGTTCTCGCGCCGCGCGTCGTCGATGACCAGCGTAAGGTCGTCGACCAACCGCAGTTCGCTCGGCAGGCCGCCGCGCGCACCGGACGACTCGCCGTGCCCGTGATGGTCATGCGCCCACACCGCGAAGCCCCACCCGTGCAGGCGCTCGGCCAATGCCTGATAGCGGCCGGCATGCTCACCCAGCCCATGCACCAGCACCGCCACGGCCCGCGGTCGCCCTGCCGCCGGAAGACGGCGCAGCGACAGCGTCTCGCCGTCCAGCGTGGACAGCGAAACGCGCTCCGGCAAAGGCGGCAAAGCCGGCGCGGGTCCGGTCAAGCGGCGACCGGCTCCGCGGCGGCCGCGCGATGCGCGGCCGGCAGGGCCGCGATCACCTCGGCCACGGCGGCCGTGAGCTTCTTGGCGTAGGGCACATGCAGGAATTCGTTGGGTCCGTGCGCGTTGCTCTTCGGTCCCAGCACGCCGCAGACCATCATCTGCGCCTTCGGGAAGCCAGCGCTCAGCATGTTCATCAGCGGGATGGTGCCGCCCTGGCCGATGTACCCGCAGGAGGCGCCGAAGTGCGCGCTGGAGGCCTTGTTGAGCGCGTCTTCGAACCAGGGCGTGATCGTCGGTGCGTTCCAGCCGGTGGCACCGCCGCCGCTTTCAAAGGTCACGCGCGCCTGGTAGGGCGCGTTGTCCTCGAGCAGCGCCTTCAGCTTCTGCACCGCCTCGGCCGCGTCGACGAGCGGAGGCAGGCGCAGCGACAGCTTGAACGCGGTGTAGGGGCGCAGCACGTTGCCCGCGTCCTTTAGCGCCGGAAAGCCTTCGGCGCCGGTGACCGACAGCGTCGGCTTCCAGGTGCGGTTGAGCAGCGCCTCCACCGGATCGGTGGTGGTCGGCAGCGCGAACATGGTCGAGCCGCCGCAGTCGTAGTGCGCCCACGGAAAGCGCTTGTAGACCTCTTCGCCCAGGATGGCGGCGGTGGCCTTGGCCTGCGCCAGCCGGTCGGCCGGCACTTCGCAATGGAAGCTCGCGGGCAGCAGACGGCCGGTGGCGCTGTCTTCGAGCCGGTCGAGCACTTGCCGCATGATGCGGAAGCTCGACGGCACCAGGCCCGACGCGTCGCCGGAGTGGATGCCTTCGGTCAGCACCTCGACCTTGAGCGTGCCGCTGGCCATGCCGCGCAGCGAGGTGGTGAGCCACAGCTGGTCGTAGTTGCCTGCGCCTGAGTCAAGACAGATCACCAGTTCGACATTGCCCAGCCGCGGGCGCAGCGCATCGACGTACGGCAGCAGGTCGTAGGAGCCGCTTTCCTCGCATGTCTCGATGATCCCCACGATGCGCGGATGCGCCGCGCCCTGGCTCTTGAGCGCCTGCAGCGCGGCGACGCTGGCGTAGACCGCATAGCCGTCGTCGGCGCCGCCGCGGCCATAGAGCAGGCCGTTCTCGTACTTGGGCGTCCAGGGGCCGAGATCGTTGCGCCAGCCGGTGAATTCGGGCTGCTTGTCCAGGTGGCCGTACATCAGTACCGTCTCGCCCATGTCGGTGCCGGTGGCCGGCACTTCGAAGAACAGCACCGGCGTGCGGCCTTCCAGGCGCACGATCTCCAGCTTGAGGCCCTCCACCTTCTGCGACTCGACCCAGGCCGCCGCGTTGCGCAGCACCGTTTCAAGGTAGCCGTGGGCCGCCCAGTCGGCGTCGAAGCCGGGCGACTTGGCGGGAATCGCGATGTAGTCGGTCAGTTGCTTGACGATGTCGCCGTCCCATTGGGCGCTGACTTCGGACAGGGCGCGCTCGGCATCGAGCGTTGCGGCGGGCATTTCGCGGTGCAGGGGGGCGTTCATCGGGGAGTTCTCCGCGGGTGACGAAAAAACGCATTTTGCGCCCTTGCGCGAGCCCGCGTAGAGTGCGGGCGATCTCAACCCGGAGCGCAATGTGAGCAAGGCAACATCGACTCGGACCCCGGCGGACATCAGGGTGGGCATCGGCGGCTGGACCTACGAACCCTGGCGCGACAACTTTTATCCGAAGGGACTCGCGCAGGCCAAGGAGCTGCGCTATGCGAGCCGCCATGTGAGCGCCATCGAGATCAACGGCACCTACTACAGCACTTTCAAGCCCGAGACCTTCCGCAAGTGGCACGACGAGGTGCCCGACGACTTCGTGTTCTCGATGAAGGCATCGCGTTTCACCACCAACCGCAAGGTGCTTGCGACCGCCGGTGACTCGATCAAGCGCTTCATTGAAAGCGGTTTGGTCGAACTCGGCGACAAGCTCGGCCCGATCGTGTGGCAGTTCATGCCGACCAAACAGTTCGATGCCGAGGACTTCGAGGCATTTCTGCAGCTGCTGCCGAAGAAGGAGGGCAGCCGCGCGCTGCGCCACGTGATGGACGTGCGGCACGAGAGCTTCGTCACGCCCGCCTACCAGGCGCTTGCGAAAAAATACAAGGTATCGACCGTGTTCACCGACGCGGACAAGTTCCCGTCGTTCGAAGAGCCAGAAGGCGACTTTGCCTATGCACGGCTCATGATGGCCGACGCCAAGCTCAAGACGGGCTATGCGCCGAAAGCGCTCGACAGCTGGGCCGAGCGCGCGCAGCAATGGGCCGAATCGCCCAAGAAGCGCGAGGTGTTCGTCTACTTCATCAACGGCGCCAAAGAAAAAGCACCGGCCGCGGCCGGTGCCTTGCTGGAGCGCCTGGGCTGGAAGCCGCCCGAAGAAGCCGTCTGATCAGGCCGCGGCTTGCAGCGACGGCTTGGCGCCGAAGCTGATCTCGCCCGACAGCTGGCCGCCTTCTTCAATCACGATCTTGCCGTAGCGGATCTTGCCGGTGACCTTGCCGGTCGAATGGATGACGAGCTTTTCGCGCACCGTGAGGCTGCCGTCGAACACGCCGCGGATTTCGGCGATGTCGATTTCGGCCGACCCCTTGAACTCGCCCTGTTCGGCGATTTGCATCAGGCGCGAGTCCATGGTCGCTTCGACCAGGCCTTCGACCACGAGCGTGTCGCAATCGGTGATCTCGACGCCCTTGAGCTTGATGTTGGGACCGACGGTGAGCTTGCTGCCGCCTTCCTTGGCGGCCGGTGCGGCCGCTGCGGAAAGGCCGCCTTGCTGCGCGGTCAGCGACGAAGGATTGACGGGCGTACCCGAGAGATTGGTACCCGAGCCCACCAGCGGCGCGGGGCGAGAGGTCAACGAGTCGGTGTCACGATCACGCTTGCCGAAAAAGGGGGACTGTGTAGCCAAAGGGGAGCTCCTCAACAAAGGGGCTATCGTAAGAACCCGCTCGCGGCCTGCGGCACTTCATTGCGCAAGAATCGTAACTGAATAAATCCAGCGGCAGCCGACAATGGCGCTCTCCAGTGGCCCCGGCCTTGCATAAGATGACCCGAACGAACCCCGACTCTGCCGCCCGGACCTTCGCCATCTCATCGACCATCGATGCCCGCTTCGACAAACCGGCAAGCGGCTGGCGACGCCGGCTGTTCACGGTGATCTTTGAGGCAGACACGCGCGCCGGCCTGATCTTCGACCTGGCGCTGATTGCCGTCATCGTGAGCAGCGTGCTGGTGGTCATTCTGGACAGCGTGCAATCGATCCGCGACCAGTGGCGGCCGCTGTTCAATGCGTTCGAATGGACATTCACCATTCTGTTCACGCTCGAATACATTGCGCGGCTCGCCTGCGTGAACAAGCCGATGCGCTATGCGCTGAGCTTCTATGGCGTGATCGATCTGCTGGCGCTGCTGCCGACCTACCTGGTGGCGTTCGCACCCGAGCTCGCCTATCTCATCGACGTGCGCGTCTTGCGGCTGCTGCGCGTCTTCCGCATCTTCAAGCTGTCGCGCTACTCGCTGGAATACCGCGCACTGGTCTCTGCCGTGGCCGCGAGCCGCCGCAAGATCACGGTGTTCGTTGGCTTCGTGATGCTGGTGGTGCTGGTGATGGGCACGCTGATGTACGTGGTGGAGGGCCCGGTGCACGGCTTTACCAGCATTCCGGTGGCGATCTACTGGGCCATCTCGACCATGGCCACGGTGGGCTTTGGCGACCTCGTGCCGAAGACGGACCTCGGCCGCGCGATTGCCTCGGTGATGATGCTGCTGGGATGGGGCGTGCTGGCCGTGCCAACGGGCATCGTCACCTCCGAGATGGCGCGGCGCGGTCCGGGCGAGGATGCCGAGCCCCTGCCCATGGCGGGGCGTGGCGTGCTGGCGATGACGGCGCCCTCGGCACAGGCGGTGCCCGCGCGGCGGCTTACGCCTGCGGCCAGACGGCGCGCCCTTGCGCAGCATCGTCGAGGCGGGCGATAAAGGCGCTCGCGTCGGGCTCGGGCAGCGTGAACGTGAAGTCCACCGCATCGCCGTGGCGCACGTCGACGAGCGAGGCGCCTGCAACGGCCGCAATCTCGCGCCGCACCAGCCCCTCAAGCGAATAGGGCACGGCGCATTGGAGGAGCCGCTGGCGCACCAGCGGAACCAGCGTTGCGCCAAGGCAGGCCTGCGCAACCGCGTCGGTGTAGGCCCGCACGAGTCCGCCCGCGCCGAGCTTGATGCCGCCGAAGTACCGCACCACCGTCGCGAGCACGCCTTCGAGTTGCTGGTGCCGAAGCACCTCGAGCATGGGGCGTCCAGCGGTGCCGCCCGGCTCGCCGTCGTCGTTGGCTGCGGATTGGCCGCCCGCCATAAGCGCCCAGCAGACATGCGCGGCGGCGGGGTGCTCGTTGCGGAGCGCCGCGACGACGGCCAGTGCCGCGGCGCGGTCGGCCACGGGCTGCACGCAACCGATGAACCGGCTTTTCTTGACCAAGAGGTCGCTGTGCGCCGGGTGCGAGAGCGTGAAGCTCATGAGTCCGTCGTGTTTGAGGGCGCTCAGCGCTCCCGCTCGAACTTGAACACCGCCGTGCCCGCCCGTGCGTTGGGCAGCCAGCGCACGCTGCGGCCTTCCTGCACGCCGAAGGCATCGAGCACGCGAAGGCTGTTCTTTTGCGCCAGCACTTCGAAGTCCTTGAAAGTGCCGACCCGGATGTTGGGCGTGTCGTACCACTGGTAGGGCAGGCGGCGCGTCACCGGCATGCGGCCGCGCGCAATGCTGATGCGATTAGGCCAATGCGCAAAGTTGGGAAAGGCGACGATGCCGATGCGGCCCACGCGCGCCGTTTCGCGCAGCATGACCTCGGCATTGCGCAAGTGCTGCAGCGTGTCGATCTGCAGCACCACGTCGAACGTGGCGTCGTCGAACACCGCCAGGCCTTCGTCGAGGTTCAGCTGGATCACATCGACGCCGCGGCGGATGCACTGCAGCACGTTGCCGTCGGCAATTTCGACACCGTAGCCGCTGCAGCCGCGCTCGCGCTGCAGCAGGTCGAGCATGGCACCGTCGCCGCAGCCGAGGTCGAGCACGCGCGAGCCTTCGGGCACGAGGTTGGCGATGAGGCGCTGGGTTTCGATATCGCTCATTGCGCTGTCCCTTCGGCCTGGATCTCATGCGCCACGCGCTCGAAATAGGACCGCACCACACCCATGTAGCGCACGTCGTCGAGCAAGAAGGCATCGTGCCCGTGCGGTGCGTCGATTTCGGCGTAGCTCACGTTGCGGCGGTTGTCGAGTAGCGCCTTCACGAGTTCGCGGCTGCGCGCGGGCGAGAAGCGCCAGTCGGTCTTGAAGCTCACGAGCAGGAACTTGGCTGTGGCCTGGGCAAGGGCCGCGCTGAGGTTGCCACCATGGGCGCGCGCGGGGTCGAAGTAGTCGAGTGCGCGCGTGATCAGGAGGTAGGTGTTGGCGTCGAAGTATTCGCTGAACTTGTCGCCCTGGTAGCGCAGGTAGCTCTCGATCTGGAACTCGATTTCTTGCGTGGAATAGCGGTAGTCCAGCCCCGCCGCCTCGCCCTCGACCGCGCTGCGCAGGATGCGTCCGAACTTCTCGTTCATGACGTCGTCGCTCAGGTAGGTGATGTGGCCGATCATCCGCGCGATGCGCAGGCCGCGTTTGGGAATCACGCCGTGATCGTAGAAGTGGCCGCCATGGAAGTCGGGATCGGTCACGATGGCGCGGCGCGCCACTTCGTTGAAGGCGATGTTCTCCGCCGTGAGGTTGGGCGCGCTGGCCACCACCACGGCGTGGCGCACGCGGTCCGGGTACTGCAGCGTCCACGACAGCGCCTGCATGCCGCCCAGGCTGCCGCCCATCACGGCCGCGAGCGTGCGGATGCCGAGCGCATCGAGCAGTGCGGCCTGGGCATCGACCCAGTCCTCGACCGTGACCACCGGAAAGTCGGCGCCATAGACGCGGCCGGTGGCGGGGTTCACGTGCATCGGGCCCGTCGAACCGAAGCAGGAGCCCAGGTTGTTCACGCCGATCACGAAGAAGCGGTCGGTGTCGACCGGCTTGCCAGGGCCCACCATGTTGTCCCACCAGCCTTCGGACTTGGGCTGCCCTTCGTAGGTGCCCGCGACGTGGTGCGAGGCATTGAGCGCATGGCACACCAACACCGCATTGCTGCGGTCGGCATTCAAGGTGCCGTAGGTTTCATACGCAAGCGTGTAGCTGCCCAGCGATGCGCCGCTGCGCAGCGCCAGCGGGCCTGCGAACTGCATCGACTGCGAAGAGACGACCAAAGAAGGTGACGACGACATCAATGAAAAAACCCGGCCTCGCCAAAAACGAGCCGGGTTGTTCGCCAACTGACTGTCTTTAGCTGAATTTATAAAGCGCCCGCAAGCTGAAGCAAATCGGCGCAGGAGGCAGTATATCGCCCGGCGGGCTACCAGCCGACGATCATCACGATGCCGAGCACGAGGAAGATCACGGCCGAGATGCCGTGCACGAGATTGATCGGCACGCGCTTCACGATCTTGTCGCCAAGCCAGACCACGGGGGCATTGGCCAGCATCATGCCGAGCGTGGTGCCCGCGACCACCCATGCATAGGCTTGCGTGAAGCGCGCGGCCAGCATCACGGTCGCGATCTGTGTCTTGTCGCCCATCTCGGCCAGGAAGAACGCAATCAGCGTGGTGCCGAAGACGCCGTAGTGCGTGGCGGCGGGCGCGTCGTCTTCGTCGAGCTTGTCCGGAATCAGCATCCACGCGGCCATGGCGATGAACGAGCCGCCCAGGATCCAGCGCAGCACTTCAGGGCCAAGCCAATGCGTGATGTAGTTGCCGACCGCGCCAGCCAGGGCATGGTTGACGATGGTGGCGGCGAAGATGCCGAGCACGATGGGCCAGGGTTTTCTGAAACGAGCGGCCAGCAAG
>Ga0102593_1002125_pt1 | contig 16189 bp, 15 predicted proteins | sample AraplaCol_mMS_r2_2_FD_76862 | JGI IMG/M metagenome (GOLD analysis project Ga0102593, IMG submission 76862) | Arabidopsis root microbial communities from North Carolina, USA - plate scrape MF_Col_mMS_r2 (SPADES assembly) (version 2) | ecosystem: Host-associated > Plants > Roots > Endosphere...
ATAAGAGCAAGTACCTGTTTCTCAACCTGCAGCAACCCAACAGAAGAAAGAAGCAGAAACGGTACAGCCAGAAGCCAAAGAAACACCTGTACAAGAGAAAAAGGCTGAGCCAAAACCGAAGACCCTACCGAATCAACCAAAAGGGACACAGGATCTCGTGAGCTTTGATGATATTATCGTACCTGAAGCCTTCTTAAACACACGTCCGAACCCTGAAAAAACACAAAAAGTCATTGATTTTGTGAAGCGTACAGGACGCTTAGATGAACCTTTAACGATTGAAAAGGGATCAAATGTCTTAAAAGATGGCTATCGTCGTTATGTTGTGGCGAAAACCGTTAAAATGGATAAAGTTCCGGTTACGTATGAATATCAAAAGTAAATGAAGTGAAAACAGAAAGGCTGAGGGGGATAATATTTTGACTCAAAATGAAGAAGAAAATATAACGAGTGTACACATGGCCGATGTTATCGATTTTAATGAAAAGAAAGAAAAAAGTAACATCCATGTAGAAGAAGGAATCAGATGGTTAAGGCAAGCTTCCCTAGCTGGAGATAATGGAGCAATGAACGAGTTAGCGTTTCAATTACTAACTGGAAAGCTAGTGAAATAAGATGTTGAGGAAGGCGAAAAATGGCTTAGAAAGTCTGCTGATACTGGGGATCAATGGGCCATGATGGAATTGGGCTATCGTTTGCTTGTTGGGGAAGATCTGGATAAAAACCAAGCTGAAGGTGAAAAGTGGTTACAGAAAGCAGCTGAAGCTGGAGAAACCATTGCGATGAGGGAATGGGGTAAATATCTAATACATGGGGTTATTAAATAGCTCAACATACAAGAATACTTGCATCAAATACTGACTGTTATTGCATGAGGAATAGAATTATAAAGTATAACATTCCTTCCTCTTATTACTTGAAGGTTTTAACATATATATATCGAATACTTCTTTTGATAAGAGGAGGTGATCATATGTTGAGAGTCATAACCGCAGAAGCAGCATATACCACCGAAGAGTTAGCTGATATACTTGGTTTGCCCCTATCAACTATCCGAAAATACAACTTCCATTTTGCCAAAATTGGTGTGCAGTTTACTAAAAACCAAGGTAGATTAGCTTATACAAATGACGATGTTACCATCTTTCATGAACTAAAAGAAGTTTATGCCCGTCCCGAAATGACCCTAGAAAAAGCCGTTATAACCGTTGCAAAAAAATTCAACCTAATATCAGACACTCCACCAAATATGTCAACTGAAAAACAAACCCTTAGCTTAGAACCACGCGAAGTACAAATGAAAGAGATACAAAGCTATATCGATGCAAAATTTGAAGAACGCGAACGTCAATTAATTTCAATGGCTCGCGAAATTCGAGCGTTAAAAAAAGCACAACAACAAAAGAAGAGTTTCTATAGGTGGTTAAAAACCTTTTTTGAAAAATGATTTGCTAGAATGCTATTAGCTTGTATCTAATATTTTTAAAAAAACAAACCCTTTTTCCCTTACCTAAAGGAAAAAGGGTTTGTTTATGTGAAGTTCAATTTTGAGGCATATCTATAACAAAGACCGCCCATTATGTATCAGTGTATAAGGCGGTCTTAACTGTATTCATGCTATATGATTATGACAAAAATATCGACAACATGTGTAGAGGAATCTTATTTCTCTTATTCTATGCTAAAAACGCTTCCTTATTCCTAATTTTTCAAACACTTTTGATTCAATTTGGTGCAAAGTGGACAAGCTAATAAAAAAGGAGAGTGAGAGATGTGTTTTGGTGGCGTAACCCGAATCGCAGTAAATTTGGTCGTTGGCTGGATCGAGAAGGAATTACACAAAGTGAATTTTCTGAACGAAGTGGTGTTTCCCGAAACACTATTTGGCGAGTTTGTAACACCAAAGGTTATATTCCAACTCCTAGAGTAATGAAAAAGATCATGGCCACCGTTCAAAAAGTAGATAAAACAAAAGATATTGATGATTTCTTTCAATTCTAAACCCCATGTAAATGATATATAACATGGGGTTTAGTGTTATATGGAAATGTAAATTATGTTGCTATATTTCGATTTAGGATCAATTCGAGATAAAGGTTGTTTTAAGTATCTCGCCTTCTTTTAAGCTATAACTAATTAATAAAATTTAGTTAAACCAATCTAGAGCTCCTCTTAGAAAGAACTTGCCTATAAATTTTTATCTTTAAAGTTAATGTCCCCATATAATCGTTTTAGAGAATAAACCTCATTCTCTATTAAATTAACTGTCTTCAAGCTATTATTCCTCTTTCTATATGCTCAATGTAAATACTTTTCCCATTATATATTACATTGACCATGTCCACTGAATCTGCAATTTCTTGTGCTCTTTGTACATCCACCTTTATCTCGCTTCCTTTTTATTTATAAAAGTGACAGTATTGGTTTTTGATTATTTTTAATCCATTTAATCCTCTATTTCGAAAAAAAGAAGGATGACCACTTACCATTAAATACCTTATGTGCTAGGAGCCTAAGTATTATATATACTTATATAATAAGAGCAGGAATTATCCAGATTTAGTTTTTTACAATTTATCTTTTGAGTAAATAGCTATGTCTAATTATTCCCTGTTAAATTCTAGGAGGGAAGAGTAATGCGAATAATAATTGCCGATAGAGACTCTACAGAAAGAGTAGGTATTAAATGGTTAATAAATTCTTATTCTATGAAATTTAATGAAGTATGTTTAGTTGAAGATGCAAGGCAGTTTATTAATGAATTTGAAAAAAGTGAACCAGATATATTGATTTTAGAGTTAGAAATGTTTTCAACTAACAGTTGGGAGATTATCTTAAGAAAAGTGGAAAATTACCAAGGAGTTATAATAGCTATCACTACTGAGGCAATTTTTGAACGTGCCTGGCAAGCAATTCAACTTCAAGCTGTTAATTTATTAGTAAAACCATTGTTACCTGAGAAACTAAAAGAGTCATTAGAAAAGAGTATAAAAAAGCTATCAAATTTTAAAGAGAAGCCTATTCATTTAGAAAACAAAGATGAAAATTATAGATATTACCAATCATTGATGATAGAAACTGAGGTAAAGTTTTCTAATGATTATAAAGGAATGATGATAATAAAACCGGAATATCCAGACGATTTAAAAGAACTTTATAAGTATATTAATGAATACATATTTATGGAAACACCGGTTGTTTTATTATTTAGTGATTACATAGTATGTCTTTTTTCTGTTTTTGAAATGGACAAGTTGTACATAGATTCTACTAGATTCATTAGTAATTCAATCAAATTACTGAACGGGGGAGTTTTTATTAGTATTGACTCCATAAATAAAGTTGAGGACTCCTTACATGCCTGTTATATGAGGTGTATCCAGACGTTAAAAATGGTATTTTACAAGGGATATACACAAGTTATGCAGGCTTCCGAATTCCCGAGCTTTGAAGAATTTGATCCTTTATTAAATTCTGAAGAACAACGAATATGGATTAAAATGTTAGAGGGAGAAAACCTAATACCTATAAAAAATTGGCTTTATGAGAAATTCACTAATTTTCCTAACGGGTACCCTGAACCTGAGTTAATCCGTATTAGCCTTACTAGTATTCTTGCACAGATACGGAGGCATATGAAATCCTATCGATTAGAAAAAAATCAAGCATTAGAGGAACAATATCAAAACATTTTTAATATTGTTCTTAATTCACCAGTACTTTTTAAAGTTGTTCAGGAATTATTACTTTTTATTGATAAAATTTTAGAACAAGTTAAAACTCAGCAAAAAAATACTCAAAATGACTTTATTGAACTCGGTTTGAGGTTTATTGATGAACACTTCAGTCGGACAGATTTAAACCTCATAGTAGTAGCTGATTATGTTAATAAAAGTCCAAGTTATTTTAGTTATGTATTATCTCAGAGAACATCACAAACATTTCAGCAATACCTTACGAATGTTCGGATAAATAAAGCTAAACATCTATTATCTACAACATCACTGTCAATTCAGCAAATTTCATTTTCTATAGGTTTTTCGGATCCAAATTATTTCAGTAGGGTATTTAAAAATCAGACTGGTGTATCACCTTCTATCTGGAAAAATCAAATGTTTATCTAGATATCTAGTTATTTTCCTATAATTAATGAAGAATTTGGTAATATTAAAGATTGTTATAGTTTTAATATTACTTATATTCTGATTATTATCTTCTGTTTCTGTTAGTTTTTTTTATATAAACTATTAATTAATAGAAAGGGGATTATAAGATGAATACTCAATCAGTTAACTTGCGCAAATACTGCGCTCCTAAAGGAATTGAATTAAATACAAAAGGGTGGGTACAAGAGGCTGTTCTTCGTATGCTAATGAACAATTTAGATCCAGAAGTGGCAGAACATCCAGAAAAATTAGTTGTATACGGGGGAATAGGGAAGGCAGCTCGAAATTGGGATGCATTCGATCGTATCGTAGCCACTTTGAAAGATCTAGAAGAGGATGAAACACTATTAGTACAGTCTGGAAAACCAGTAGCTGTTTTTAAAACTCATAAAGATGCACCACGTGTACTCTTAGCTAACTCCAATATTGTTCCGGCTTTTGCAAATTGGGAAAAATTCCATGAACTCGATAAAAAAGGATTGATGATGTATGGGCAAATGACAGCCGGTAGCTGGATTTATATTGGAAGTCAAGGAATTGTACAAGGTACGTATGAAACATTTGCTGAATGTGCGAAACAACATTTTAATGGTAGTCTCGAAGGTACCATTACCGTAACAGCTGGATTAGGAGGCATGGGAGGCGCTCAGCCATTAGCCGTTACAATGGCAGGGGGCGTAGTCATTGGAATTGATGTTGACCGAACACGTATTGAAAAACGAATTGAAACACGCTATTGTGACGTTGTGTTAGAAAGTTTGGACGAGGCAATTAAAATAGCTAAAGAAGCAAAAAAAGAAAAGAAAGCGCTTTCTATTGGGTTGGTTGGAAATGCAGCTGAAGTGCTTCCTCAAATGATCAAACGTGGCTTTATTCCAGACATTGTAACGGATCAAACCTCCGCACATGATCCATTAAATGGTTATCTACCAATTGGATTAACTCTATCGGAAGGAGAAACATTACGTAATCAGAATCCAGAGGAATATGTAAGAAAATCTAAAGCTAGTATGGCTGTTCATGTTCAGGCTATGTTAGATATGCAGAAAGAAGGAGCCATTGCTTTCGACTATGGAAATAATATTCGTCAAGTAGCGCTTGATGAAGGCGTAAAAGACGCATTCAACTTCCCAGGTTTTGTACCTGCTTATATTCGCCCTCAATTCTGTGAAGGAAAAGGACCGTTCCGTTGGGTAGCTTTATCAGGTGATCCAGAAGATATTTATAAAACAGACGAAGTTATTTTACGTGAATTCTCATATAATACTCATCTTTGTAACTGGATTAAAATGGCGAGAGAAAAAATTGAATTTCAAGGATTACCGGCACGTATCTGTTGGTTAGGATATGGAGAACGTGCACGATTTGGAAAAATCATTAATGAAATGGTTGCATCTGGAGAACTTTCAGCACCTATTGTTATTGGTAGAGATCATTTAGACGCGGGATCTGTTGCTTCACCAAACCGCGAAACAGAAGCGATGAGAGACGGCAGTGATGCTGTAGCAGATTGGCCTATTTTAAATGCACTAGTTAATACAGCCGCAGGGGCAAGTTGGGTATCTGTTCACCATGGTGGTGGCGTAGGCATGGGATATTCTCTTCACGCAGGTATGGTCGTAGTAGCAGATGGCACGGAAGATGCGGCTAAACGTCTTGAACGTGTATTAACAACAGATCCTGGTATGGGGGTTGTTCGCCATTTAGATGCAGGCTATGAGTTAGCCATTCAAACAGCCAAGGAAAAAGGCATGAACATTCCAACATTAGACTAAAGGAAACGGAGTGAGTAGTATGTCATCTATTATGTATATTAAACGTGCCTCACAACTGATTACAGTTAGAGGTGGAAGTAAAGAACCAAAACGTGCTCAAGATATGTCCGATATCGGTATTATCGAACATGGCAGTGTGGTAGTGGAAAATGGAATGATTACATTTGTTGGATCAGATGTTGAAGCAGAACGCTATGTTCATACGTTGAATGGACATATCAATACGATTGATGCTTCAGGAAAGATTGTTACTCCAGGTCTAATCGATGCTCATACTCACATTGTGTTTGGGGGAAGTCGTGAAAAAGAGCTAGAGATGCGATTAAACGGAGCTAAATATATCGATATCCTAAAAGCAGGCGGAGGAATTCTCCAAACAACAACAAGCACAAGAGAAGCTACAGAAGAACAATTGATTCAAGAAACCTCCAAACGCCTGAATCGTTTTCTACAATATGGAGTTACGACGGTTGAAGCGAAAAGTGGATATGGTTTGACACTGGAAGATGAATTGAAACAGTTACGAGCAGCAAAAAAGCTACACGAAAAACACCCTGTTGATTTAGTTTCTACCTTCATGGGAGCTCATGCTGTTCCAGTTGAATATAAAGAAAATCCAGACGAATTTGTTCGTTTAGTGATAGAGGAAATGATTCCAAGAGTTGCAGAAGAAAATTTGGCTGAGTTTTGCGATGTTTTTTGTGAAGAAGGAGTTTTTACAATTCAACAGTCGGAGCAAATTCTTGAGGCAGGAAAAAGGTATGGTTTAAAACCAAAAATACATGCAGATGAAATTGTTCAATTCGGCGGTGCAGAACTTGCAGCCAAGGTGGGAGCTGTTTCGGCCGACCATTTATTACAAGCATCGGATGAAGGTATTAAACAAATGGTTAAAAGTGGTGTTATTGCAGTCTTGTTACCGGGTACAGCGTTCTTTTTAATGGAGAAGCCTGCGAATGCAAGAAAGATGATTGAAGCTGGAGTTCCGGTTGCCCTTTCAACTGATCGTAATCCAGGGTCATCACCTACTGAATCGTTACCTTTTATTATGAATCTAGCGTGTCTTACGATGAAGATGACGCCAGCCGAAGTCCTAACAGCATGTACAATTAATGCAGCTCATGCCATTGGAAGAGCTGATGAAGTGGGGAGTATCGAAGTAGGAAAGAAAGGGGACCTTGTTTTATTTGATGCACCGAATTATCAAACGTTGCAGTATAACTATGCAGTGAACCTCGTAGATACTGTCATTAAAAAAGGACAAGTGATTGTGGAAGGTGGGGCTTTGCGTGACGTACCCGTACCCACAACTTAATCGTCCCTCTTTTCATTGGGAAAGACAGCGTTCAACTGAACCTAAGGTAAGTGATTGGATCGAGACATTTGAAGTGCAAGATGAAATAGATTTTCAAGCTGTAGATGTAACCGTTTTGGGAGTCCCTCTTTCGAGATCTTCTATTAGTGCCTCAGGGGCAAGTGAAACACCCCTTGCCATGAGGCAACTATGGAAATCGTTTAATCCGTATCACATTGAATATGATACGGATTTGACCTCCTTATCGGTTTTAGATTTAGGCGATGTCAAACAGCATGTAACAGATATTTCACTTTCTCATCAGTATATTAAAGAAGCAATGATTTCAATGCGGAAATATCACCCCCATACACTGCCTATCATGTTAGGGGGAGATCATTCGATTACGGCTATGTTAGTAAAAGGCTGGAAAGAGTCGCATCCAGAACAACGTATAGGAATTCTTCAATTCGATACACATTTTGATTTACGCAGTTTAGAAGATAACGGACCCTCAAATGGAACACCCATTCGAAACCTGATTGAGAGTGGTACGGTTGAAGGCAAAAACGTTTGGAATATTGGCCTGCATGGGTTTTATAACTCTAAATCTCTCAAAGAGTATGCAGATACCCACAAGGTTAATTATGTGACCTTACTTCAAACTAGAAAAACAGGAATTTCTTGTATAGTTGAAAGAGCCTTAGATGATTTAGCCAAGAATGTGGATGTCATCTATCTAACAGTAGATATGGATGTTCTTGATGTGGCTTATGCCCCTGGTGTACCAGCAGGAACAACAGGAGGAATGAGAACGGATGAATTATTTGAAGCCATATACATTGCGGGCTCACATCCATTAGTCCAAGCAATGGATATTGTATGTTTAGATCCCTTACGCGATAAATCAGGAATTACTGTTAAAGCAGGAGTTCATGTATTCTTGAATTTTTTAACAGGCTTTGCAAATAGAAAATAAAATATTAATTTTCTTATCCTTTTGAAAGTAACAAATCTCTAGCGATTTGTTATGAAACTTTCTTTCTCAGGAAGAAAAGTGAAAAAATGAGAGAGGAGAGAAGTAATTAATGAAAAACAATTATCGCTACTTTATTATTTTTATGATTGTTATTATAACAATCATAAATTACATAGATAGAGGAGCACTTTCATACGCTCAGGCTGAAATTATTCAAGAATTCAACTTAAATCCCGTAAGCTGGGGAGCAATTTTGGGGTATTTTGGCTATGGTTATATTTTCGGTGCCCTATTCGGAGGAGCGTTGGCAGATAAGAAAGGTCCTAAGTTTATGTGGATTCTTGCTGGAACCACATGGTCTATATTTGAAATTGGGACAATATTTGCTGGTCACTTAGGTGCAGCGTTCTTTGGGGGTTCTGCATTAGCTGGTTTTGCGGTATTTCGTGTTTTGTTTGGACTGGCTGAAGGACCTACTTTATCTACAATGAACCGAACGATGGCAAATTGGGTATCTCCAAAAGAAAAAGGTTTTTCTGTAGCACTTGGCTTAGTTGGAACTCCAATTGGAGCATTGGTCACGGCACCTATTGTAGTGGGTCTTCTCACATTCACTAATTGGAAGATAACATTTATTATTCTTGGCCTATTAGGTTTTATTTGGGTATTAATATGGAGAAAAATATTTACAAATTTACCTGAAGATCATCCGAGAGTTTCAAAAATTGAACTTCAAAAAATTCGAAGTATAGATAGTTTAATAAAAGGTGAATCACAATTAGAAAAAACAAACTCCAAAAATGTTCCTTGGTATTATTTTTTTAAAAACCCTACATTAGTAATGAATGCCATTGGGTACTTTGCATTTTTGTATGTCAATATTCTATTACTAACTTGGACTCCAAAATATTTGCAAGATGAATTTAACTATTCTTTAGCATCTCTTTCATATATAGGTATGATTCCATGGGTAGGTGCTATTATTACAGGATTAGTAGGAGGAAAAATTTCGGATAAGTTACGTGAGAAAACTGGAAATTTACGTATAGCCAGATCCTGGTTCACAGTAGTTTGCTTATTTTTTACAGCTATTTGCTTTATGCTAATCCCCACGGTTGGAAGTGCGACCTCAGTACTTTTATTAATGTGTATAGGTAATGCCTTTAATTACCTACCCAATTCGATCTATTGGACAGTTGTTCTTGATACAGAGCCTAATAAAGCCGGAACTTTTGGGGGAGTAACTCATTTTATTGCGAACCTGGCTACTATTATTGCGCCTACACTAACAGGAAGCCTTGTTGCGGCACATGGATATAATGCTATGTTTACTGCTGCTGCCATTGCTGTAATAATTGGAATGGTATCTATGATATTTGTAAAACCAGGACAACGAAGCCATATATCGGATATGCATAATGAGGAAAATATCATATTATAGTAACCATTATTCTTCTATAGGATAAAGAGCTTCTATCAAAATGAGATACCTAATTTATGAACGAAAGAATATAAAACCATGAAAATAAATAGCTGTTAACAAACATGCTTCTTAATAAAACAATAATTTTGTTCTACTCTACTACCCAGATATCGATTTACTTTATTGTATGCTTATAAACATATATTTTCTTATATCAAATTATTACTACAGGATAGCCAAGATTTTTATTTATCAATATACACAAATTTTTGAAACATAAGAAAAAGCCAAGGCTTTCTCAAAAAAGCGCTTGGCTACTTATTTATCTCTTCATTTACTTTGAACTTTGGTTAAAATCTTACTTAGTTAGATTTTCTGAGAGTAAGTAAATGGAGAATAGAATTAATACAAGCTCCTTTTCAAGGTATTACCAAAAAATTATTAGAATATTACTCCAGTTGAAGGAGAGGTAAATTTCTTATGGCGGAACACAAATTTAAAATGGATGATGCTCCTCTTAACAAGTTTCATTTAAAGATTACTGCACTTACTTTTGGCTCTAATTTTACCGATGGTTATGCTCTTGGTATTATTGGTATAGCTCTTGCTCTAATTGGACCAGAAATGAAACTTAATTCCATGTGGGAAGGGCTAATAGGCAGCTCAGCTTTAATTGGCCTCTTTTTAGGTAGTCTAGTGCTTGGAGGGTTATCCGATCGTGTAGGTAGACAGAAAATATATTTGTTTAATTTTCTAGTAGTTGCTATTGCCTCTGTTCTACAGTTATTCGTAAATGGTCCAGTAGAGCTATTTATTTTGCGTCTAATAATAGGATTTGCTCTAGGAGGTGATTATGCCGTAGGCTCAACCTTACTTGCAGAATTTGCGCCTAGAAAATACCGGGGGATCTTACTAGCTTCTTTAAATGTGCTCTGGACAGTTGGGTATGTTGCTGCGACCATAGTCGGCCACTATTTAGGCTCAAATGACAACGAATCATGGCGGTGGATGCTTGCTACATCGGCAATTCCTGCAATTATCGTACTGCTATTAAGAATTGGTACACCTGAATCACCAAGATGGCTTATTAGCATGGGACGTAATGAAGAGGCACGCCAGATTGTTAAAAAATACATTGGGGTAAACGCAGAAATTGATGAAAAGATAACAGAGCATCAGCAAAACCAAGGATATCTATCACTTTTTAACAAACAAATTTGGAAGCGCACTACTTTTGGAGGAATATTTTATGTTTGCATTGTTATTCCTTATTTCGCTATTTATACCTTTTTGCCTTCAATATTAAAAAGCATGGGATTATCTGAAAATTTCACAGTAGATCTTTGGCTAAATATATTTCTAATTGTTGGATCGTTGGTTGGACTTTGGCTTATGGAAAAACTTTCTCGGAGAAGTTTTACCATTGGAACGTTTGCATTGATGACCATAAGTTTATTTATGCTGAGTATTTTACAGAGGCCTGATATTTTACTTATCACTTTGTTTTTAATGTTTACTTTCATTATATCAGCAGCTTCGAATCTAACATTGACATATCCTGCCGAACTATTTCCAACTGAAATACGCGGGTCGGGAGTAGGTTTTTTGACAGCTTTCAGCCGGATCGGATCTGCTGTTGGAACGTTTCTGCTGCCTTTAAGCTTAAATAATATGGGATTAGGTGCAACAATGATCGGAATGTCTGCGATTTTATTATTAGGTACTATTGTTTCAATTATGTGGGCGCCTGAAACAAAATCTCTTTCTCTAAGTGAAGCAAGTAATCCTTTAGAAGATAACCCTTTACATGTAGAAGATAAGACAACTCTAAACTCTATGAATCGTAAAGCTTAAACAAAATAAGGTCAGCTTTTGCTCTCTTATATAGACATTAGATTCTAAAAAGCTAGCACTGTAGAGAGGGAAAGCTGACTACAGGAACTTACTAATAAAAATTAATTTCAGATTAAATACCATCACATTGAGGAGGAGTAATCTTGATTGAAGTAAGAGAAACGAAGGTAGTAATTGAAGACAACCTTACCATTAAGGATCTGGTAGCAGTAGCAAGGCATCATGCTTCTCTAGAACTCTCTGAGAAAAGGAAGAAGTGTATTATTCAAGCAAGGAAATTAGTAGAGAGATTTGTAGAAGAGAATCAAGTTATCTATGGAATTACGACAGGTGTAGGAGAAAATTCAAAAGTTAGAATTTCAACAACCGAGTCTAAAGAAATGCAAAAAAAGTTAATCATGAGCCATGCTTGTGGGGTAGGCGAGCCGTTAAAACCAGAACAGGTCAGAGCTATTATGGTTATGATGATTCAAAACTTTTCACAAGGTTATTCAGGCATAAGACTAGAAACAGTGGAGGCTTTAATTAAACTATTAAATAAAGGAGTTACACCGATTGTTCCTAAAGAAGGATCTTTAGGTTATTTAAATCATCAGGCTCATATTAGTTTAGTTCTTCTTGGAATGGGTGAAGCGAAATACAAAGGGATAGTCATGAGTGGAAAAGAAGCTCTTCAGTCCATAGGTATTTCTGAACTTGAATTGCATGAAAAGGAAGGACTTTCTCTTATTAATGGAACGGTTGATATGACAGGGATTGGAGCCTTAGCAATTTATGATGCTATGAATTTGCTTAAATCTGCTGACATTATATCTATGATGAGTTTTGAGGCTTTGCGTGGAACCTACTATGCATTCGATCCAAGAATTAGCCAAGTGAAGCTTCATCCAGGACAACAAAAAACAACTTCAAATATACATAAAATTATTAATGGAAGTAAAATTGCTGAGACATTTAAGGAGTATAGAACCCAAGATGCCTTAAGTATTCGATCAATTCCTCAAGTGCATGGAGCCTGTAAAGATGCTATGAACTATGCAAAGGAAGTGGTGGAGAGGGAAATGAATTCAGCAACTGATAATCCTCTGATTTTTCATGAAGGAGAAAAAGGGGTTGCTATATCTTCTTCCAATTGTCATGGTGAAGCAGTAGCTTTAGCTATGGATTTTTTAACAATTGCTATCTCGGAGTTAGCAAATATTTCTGAAAGAAGGGTTTTTCGACTTTTATCCCCTCAGCATAGTGAATTACCTCCTTTCTTAGTTGAGAAGAGTGGGGTGAATTCAGGGTATATGATCTCACAATATGTGGCGGCAGCATTAGTCTCTGATAATAAGGTATATTCCCATCCATCTTCAGTCGATTCGATCCCTACAACAGCAGGACAGGAAGACCATGTAAGTATGGGAACATCTGCTGCTTTGAAAGCGTTGAAGGTTATTTCCAATACAGAGAAAGTCCTTGGAATTGAGTTAATGTGCAGTGCCCAAGGTTTAGATTTTCTAAAGCCTTTAGAATCAGGAATGGGTACAGAAGCTGCATATCAATTACTTCGACAATACGTTTCGCCACTAGAAGATGACCGAGTCATATCAGAAGATATAAACCAATCGGAAAATTTAGTCCATACAGGAGCACTGGTTAAACAGGTAGAGATACACATAGGAGAGTTGCAAGTCTAAAAAAGAATTGGTATGAACTATTTCTCTACTTAATATAATATCTCTTAACTGAATCTATGTAATGAAGAATCCTTGGGGCAGTGAATTTCCGCCAAGGATTCTTTTTCCATGTATATGCTAGTTCCTATAAAAAAGTAGGATATTGTATTCTTTTTTATCTATATACTCCATAAAAAACCCCTTTGTAAGGCTTCTTATATCTAGATAAAACAATCTTCCTAGAATTAAGATAATAATTCATAAAAACTAAGTTACTCTTCATAGTAGTATCCATGACAACTTTCATTAAATTAATACTTGTCTTAATCAATTATTAAACTTCCCCTCTATATATTTTTAAATTACAAAAAGTAAAAATATATTTATATATATGCTGTAACCTACCTGAAATAGTATCGTTATAAAAAGAAACACTACTGCCTCCTTCTTGTTATAAAGATATGTTACGATTTGTTAGGTCGGTATGGCATGTTTCATCATGCATTTCAGCTCATAAAAAGATTCTTCTTTCCTTGTCAGGAGGAGGGAGAAATCTTTTTACATCTATCAAATTTACCCACTATCTATCCATACCAATCTACATGCAAACATAAAGTAGAGGTTCACTTTCATAGATGTTAGAATCTATCTTTTGTTTGCGCATATTTTTATATGTGTCTTTTTCTTTCTCCTATCTGATTTCTTATTCCATTTGCTCAAAATTAGATAGGAGCTCTTTTTGTAGGCTGAATTTTTAGCACTCTAGGTTAAGTTGATTCTAATTTCACCAGAAGAGGACTGTGTTATCGGTTTTGCTTCCCTATGTTGTTTAGTAGAACTCTTATATTTCTCCATAAGTTCATGAATACTTGCTACTTGAATAATCCGTATATGCTCTGAAGACACTGCATACCGAACAGGCGTAATCAGAATAACCGAAGGGAAGATAGGTGATCGACCTTCTGGTTGCCAGTGCAAGTCATTCCACTCATCCGAAAAGAAAAACTCCTCATAGAGGGTGACCTTCGCCTGCATCTTCTGCTCCGAATACTGATTTCTCTGAATTTCAATCCAAAACGGAGATCCTTTAAAAATACAAAACAGGTCTGGTTCAATGCCTCCTTTTCGTCCTGTGGGCTTATCTTCGACAATAACCTGTTTAGGGGCACTATACGTACACATTTGTTTATAGATATCTAGAATTGAAAGGAAATGTAATATTTTTTGAGAGTTCTTTTTAATCTTCGCATCCACAGGTAAATATACCGTTGGGGAATACTGCTGAGTGCGTTCAATCATCCCTAACCGATATAAACGTATCATCACACTATTACAGGCATTAATAGGCGATTTGAGCTGTTTAAAGAACAGTTCCACTAATGAGTCTCGATCTACAGCCCGAAACTGATTAATAAACCCAATGATGTCTTTATCACGCTGAGATAACCGAAAGCTCATCGCTGTTCCTCGTTCTCTAATAATCCAAAGATAGGCTGTGATACGACCTCCAGTTGAGGTTCAGAATCTTTTACCCGTGTTTTATAAGGAGAAAGCATTTCTTTACACGCTTCTTCATCTAAAAAATACGCTTGAAACTCTTTGACTTCATCAATTTTAATTTTCATACGCCCCCTGGCTGCGGCATCAATTTCTTCTGCTCCTATCACCCCGGCTACTTTCGCATTTGTGGCATCGGCCTGCCTTCCAGAGATGCGTACCCGTAAGTTAGCCTTTAACGCTGAATTTAATAAATCCGCATCCGGACGCTGCATGGCAATAATCGTATGAACACCTAGCGCACGACCTTGACTCGCAAACTGTTGGATCATCTCTACAAGGTCCGTTTCTCGTTTAATGATGCTCATTTCGTCTAAGACCACTACAATCCGAGGCAGCTTAAAAGGAAGTCTGCTGATATGTGTCACGCCATGCTCTAACAGTAAATCGCCCCGTCGATACATTTCAGCGCGTAACAATGCAAAAGGCTTTCGCATGTCTTTTGCCTCAAAACAAAGCGCATCGACGTGCTCAATTCCATGAAATAATCCTAAATCGGCTCGTTTAAGGTCCACTAAGATTAAGCGTAAATCTTCAGGCGAGGCATTCTTCACCCATGTGGTCAGAATCACGCGCATTAAGCTGCTTTTTCCAGCACCAATTTCGCCAGAAATCAGTAACGTTTCTAAATCCGCAAAATCCCATGAAACAGGGTTTCCATAGATATCTTGACCAATGCATACTGGAAGCTCCATTTTCTTAATATGAGGATGAATTGAATCATATTGATAAGTAAGCATCTTCGGTAAGCTTTTGTGATGAACCGTGATACTGAAATTCTTCAGGCTGCCGTTTATTTCAATGTTGCTGCCTAATACTTGTCGTAATGCCCACCTTTTTTTCATTAAAAGATCAGGATCAATCCCATTTAGTAAGGAAAAAGCGTACCGAGTGTACGTATGATGGTTATCGATTTGATGAATTTTCGGAAACAGATAGGAGGTACGGTCTCCACGTTTTACCACCCGGTAAATCTCCGCCGTACGAAACGCTTTTATCAATTGGCCGCGCAATTTCAGTTTTTCAAACATGAACATTCCTCCTCAAAACATAAAGGTCGCAAAAAAGTAAATCAAGGCGCTATAAAAGGTAACAGGCAAGATAAAACGCATCACCTTTGCGAACTGATCAACAAGGTCAATGACACCCCATCGCTCTAATATTCGTTCAATGATAGCAATCCCTAAGACAATGCCTCCTATGGTTAGAATAGTGGGGTCAAGCATGGCTAGTGGACTAAACGGTACAAAGGAATACGCCTTGAAAGGACGAGGTCTCGTGAGAGATGATTTTTGGGATGGAGGAATGATCTTTCGAAAGGTCAATCCTTTTGTTTTTCTCATGTTGATACCTTCTTTCATTCGTTCAATTTTTTTGCCTTTAATTTATGCATGATTTCAGCTCGACGCATCCGGTCGCCCCCTTCGCCTCTTCGGCTCAGCTCCCTTACAGGTTTCATGAAGGGCGTCACTAAGCGTAT
>Ga0102593_1002127_pt1 | contig 16176 bp, 13 predicted proteins | sample AraplaCol_mMS_r2_2_FD_76862 | JGI IMG/M metagenome (GOLD analysis project Ga0102593, IMG submission 76862) | Arabidopsis root microbial communities from North Carolina, USA - plate scrape MF_Col_mMS_r2 (SPADES assembly) (version 2) | ecosystem: Host-associated > Plants > Roots > Endosphere...
TGAAGTAGCCCAGCTCCATGTCGAAGCCCGAGAGACGTCGTGCAATGGTGCTGCCGATGCGCCCGAAGCCGGCAATGCCCACGCGCTGGCCGAAGACGCGCGTGGCCAGCTGCATCGGGCCCTTGACCCATTCGCCGCTGCGCACGAAGCGGTCGCCGGCCGGAATGGAGCGCTGCAGCGCGAGCGTGAGGCCGACGGCAAGGTCGGCCACGTCGCCGTTGAGCACGTCGGGCGTGTTGGTGACGCGGATGCCGCGCGCGCGGCAGGCCGCAAGGTCGATGCCGTCGGTGCCTACTCCGTAGCAGGAGATCAGCTCGAGGTTGGGCAGCGAGGCGATCAGCTCGGTGCTGGCGCCCAGCTCGCCCCGCGTGGCTACCGCGCGGATCGACGGGGCGTGCTCGGCAATGAAGGCCTGCCGGTCGGCCGCCTCCCACCAGCGAAGCAGCGTGTAGCTCGCCTGCATCGGCGCCATGTCCCATTCCGGATAGGGGCCGGGCATCAGCACGTGCGGGGGTGTGGTGGCAGCGGTCAAGCGGATTCTCCCAAGGGACGGCGCGGTGGGCGCAACAAAAGATACCGGTAACTTTAACCGCTAGCGGGATGCATTTGAGAGAAGCCCCACAAAGGTTTTTACCGTTGACGGGGCAATTGGATACCGGTAACGTATTTGCATCCGTGCCCCTGCGCATTCCGCCCATTTCCCCTGGAGCTTCGCTTGAAACTGTTCGACCTCTCCGGGCGCACCGCCCTCATCACCGGCTCCAGCAAGGGCATCGGCTTTGCGCTGGCCGCGGCGTTGGGCTCGGCCGGCGCACGCATCGTTCTCAATGCACGTGATGCCGGCGCGCTCGAATCGGCTCGCGACGCCTTGCGCGCCCGCGGTGTCGCGGCCGAGGCCGTGGCCTTCGACGTGACCGACGCCGCCGCGGTGGAAGCGGGCGTGGCCCGCATCGAAGCCGAAGTCGGCGCCATCGACATCCTGGTCAACAACGCCGGCATGCAGCACCGCGGCACGTTCGCGGAATTTCCAATCGACGCCTGGCACAAGATCACCACCACCAACATCGACAGCGTGTTCTTCGTCGGCCGCTTCGTCGCGCAGCGAATGATCGAGCGCAAGCGCGGCAAGATCATCAACGTCTGCTCGGTGCAAAGCGAACTGGGCCGCCCGGGCATCGCGCCCTATGCCGCCACCAAGGGCGCGGTGAAGATGCTCACCAAGGGCATGGCCATCGATCTCGGCAAGCACGGCATCCAGGTCAACGGCCTGGGGCCGGGTTACTTCAAGACCGAACTGACGCAGACGCTGGTGGCCGACGAGGCATTCACCGCGTGGCTCTCCGGCCGCACGCCCGCCGGGCGCTGGGGCGACGTGGAAGAACTCGGCGGCGCGGCGATCTTTCTCGCGTCGGACGCATCGAGCTTCGTCAACGGCCACATCCTGTACGTGGACGGCGGCATCACCGCCAGCCTCTGAATCCCATGGCCCTGCTGCAGCAACCATACCGGGAGAGGCTGGCCGTGGTGGTCATGGGCGTCTCGGGCACCGGCAAGAGCAGCGTGGCCGCCAGCTTGGCCTGCGTGCTGGGCGTGCCCTGGGTCGACGGCGACGATCTGCACGTGCCGGAGGCTGTGGCCCGCATGCGCGGCGGCGTGCCGCTTTGCGACGAGGACCGCTGGCCCTGGCTGGAGCGCATCGGTGCACGGCTGAGCGACGAAGCCGCGACGCCGGCGGGCGTGGTGGTGGCGTGTTCGGCATTGAAGCGCGCCTACCGCGACCGCCTGCGCGCGGCGGCCCCGGGCGTGCACTTCGTGTGCCTCGATGGGCCGCGCGCACTGGTCCGGCACCGCCTGGAGGCGCGCAGCGGGCATTACATGCCGCCGGCGCTGCTCGACAGCCAGTTGCAGAGCTTCGAGAAGCCCGGCGCGGACGAGCCGGAGGTGCTGCACGCCGGCATCGACGAGCCGGTGCCGCTGATCGTGGCCTCCGTGGGCGCGCGCCTGATCGCCTTCGCGCAGGGGTGCGCCTTCCCAACGAAAATTGCCGCATGAGTTTTCCAAGCCAGCGCGTGGCCGTCATCGGCGTCGGCATCATGGGCTCGGCCATTGCGCGCCGCTTGCTCGAATGCGGCCACGCGGTGTGCGTGTTCGATCTCGACACCGCCAAGGTCGCGGCGCTGGTGCAACAGGGCGCGCAGCCCGCTGCCAGCGCGGCTGAAGCCGCGAGCTCTGCCGACTTCGTCATCACCAGCCTCAATTCGGCCGCGGTGGTGGAGCGTGCGCTGTTCGGCGACATTGGCGTGGCCGCTGCGGCCCCTGCCGATTCGCGCCGGCTGCTGATCGACATGTCGTCGATCGACCCGTCTTCCACGCGCCGGCTCGCGCAGCTGCTGCGCGAACGCACCGGCATGGGCTTCGTCGATGCGCCGCTCTCCGGCGGCGCCCCCAAGGCCCTCGTCGGCCAGTTGACCGTCATGGCCGGCGGCAGTGAAGACGACGTGGCACGCGCGCGCGCCGTGATGGACAGCCTGTGCGCCAACTACACCCGCATGGGCGAAAGCGGCGCCGGGCAGACCACCAAGCTGGTCAACCAGCTGCTCTGCGCCATCGGCTTCCAGGCCGTGGCCGAGGCGGTGCGGCTGGCTGAAGCCGGCGGCGTCGATGCTTCGAAGCTGCACACCGCGCTGGCCGGCGGCCGGGCCGACAGCCAGATCCTGCGCGAGTTCGGTCCCAAGATGGCCGCACGAGATTTCACGCCCACCGGCCGTATCGACAACATGCTCAAGGACCTGGAGGCGGTGCAGGCTTTTGCACAGGCCGAACGCCTGCCGCTGCCGCTGGCGGGCGCGGTTTCCGAGCTGCACCGTGCCTTCGTGGCGGCCGGCCTTGGGGCCGAGGACACGGCGGCCATGATGCGGCAGTTCAACGGCTATGCGCGCGACTGAAACGCACAGGGGCGCACCCAGCGCGCCACCCCAAGAAAACATATTTCAATTAGGAAAGAAGACACCCATGTTCATCCGTTGCGCGTTTTTCCGGGGCAAGGTCAAGGCCGGCATGGAAGAGGCTTTCGACCGGCACGTGCACGAGAAGCTGGTGCCGCTCTGGACCCGCTTTCCCGGCGTGCTCGAAGTGCGCGTGCTGCGCCAGATCGAAAGCGACGTGAGCGATCCCGAACTGGCCATGGTGCTGTCGACCCGCTATGCCAGCCGCGAAGACATCGCGCTGGCGCTCGATTCACCCGTGCGATACGAAAGCCGCGAGCTCTCCAAGCACCTGTTCGAGATGTTCGACGGCACGGTCTTTCATACGGTGTTCAGCGCCGAAGAATTTCCGCTCGCCAGCGCTTGATCCAGTAGGCGGACTAGCGGCGCTTTCCGCCGTCGCTCCTTGCCTTTGAAGTCCGGGCTTCTTCACCCGTGGCTTCAGCCGCCTCCCGCAAGCATTCCGCAAATTGCGCAACCACGGGCGGGCTCGCCCTCGGCTTGCGTTGAAGAAGCCCCACCTCGCGATAGAACGTGAGCTCGCGCAGCGAAAGCACGCGAACGCCGGAGGGCAGGGGAAGATGCGCCTCGACCAGCGGAACCAGCGCAACGCCCAGTCCCTTGGCGGCCATGTGGATGAGCCCCGGTATCTCGTCCAGCTCGATGGCGTCTTTAACCGCAATGCCTTCGCGGCGGAGAAATCTTTCCACCATGCGGCCGCCGAACGAAGCCCGGTCATAGCGCAGGAAGGGCTGTTCCTGCAGGAGCATGCGCCAGTCTTTTCCGGGCACCTTCGCCCCCGCAATGAGAACGTAAGGCTCGTGCACCAGCGATTGCCACGTCAGCTCCGGAAGAATCCCGAAAGGCGGCCGGATCATCACGGCCGCGTCGATCTTGCCGGCGTCGAGTTCGTCCATCAGCCGCATCGACACGCCCGGCGACACGTGGACGCGAAGCAGCGGCAGCGTCGTGCGCAGCTTTGCCAATGCCCGCGCCACCAGCGTCGATTGGGCCGAGGCGATGGCGCCGATGCGCAGCAATCCGCCATTGGCCGCGTCATCCGGCAGTTCGCCCAGCTTTGCATAGAGCGCGCAGATCTCCTCGGCGCGTGCGAGCGTCGTCTCGCCCGCCGCGTTCAAGGTGGCCGAACGCCCGGTTCTGTCGAAGAGCTCGAACCCCAGCGCCTCTTCGAGCCGCTTGATCTGGCTGCTGACCGCCGACTGGGTCAGGGCGATCCGTTCTCCGGCGGCGGCGAAGGTGCCGTGGCGGCAAACGGCAATAAAGGTTCTGAGCTCGTTGATCATGAAGCGAGCATCTCAAGAATCGTTGCTTCGTTCAATGACCGATCGCAGCGATATGTTTTTGATCCGAGCATCGAAAATCGAGATGCTTTGCCGGGTCCGGTACGCGCTTCTGTTCCCCGGGAATTCCCGGATGCCCATCGTGCAGCAGCGATGGGATAGTTAGTTCGCCCTTCAAACTAACTAATTTCTTACACGGCTTTTTCGCCGGGCAAACCTCCAAGGAGAGACATCGATGCAACTCAAGCACACCCTGGCCGCCATGGCCTTCGGCTTCACCGCAGTGGGCGCAGTGGCGCAGACCGTGGTCGGCGTGAGCTGGTCCAACTTCCAGGAAGAGCGTTGGAAGACCGACGAGGCCGCGATCAAGGCACAGCTCGAGAAGCTCGGCGCCAAGTACATCAGCGCCGATGCGGGGGGTTCACCCGAAAAGCAGCTGGGCGACATCGAGGGGCTGATGTCCAAGGGCGCCAAGGCGCTCATCGTGTTGGCAATGGACAAGGATGCAATCTTGCCCGCCATCAACAAGGCCACTCGGCAAAAGGTGCCCGTGGTGGCGTACGACCGGTTGATCGAAGCGCCCGGGGTTTTCTACATCACCTTCGACAACGTCGAGGTCGGACGCATGGAGGCGCGCGAGGTCTTCAAGGTCAAGCCCAAGGGCAACTACGTGATCATCAAGGGCTCGCCAAGCGACCCGAACGCCGACTTCCTGCGCGCCGGCCAGCAAGAGGTGCTGGACGCCGCCGTGAAGAAGGGCGACATCAAGATCGTCGGCGACGAGTACACCGAAGGCTGGAAGCCCGAAGTCGCGCAGAAGAACATGGAGCAGATCCTCACCAAGGTCGGCAACAAGGTCGATGCGGTGGTAGCCGCCAACGACGGCACGGCCGGCGGCGCGGTGGCCGCGCTCACGGCCAAGGGCCTGCGGGGAGTTCCGGTATCGGGACAGGACGCGGACTTTGCGGCGCTCAACCGCATTGCGCTGGGCACGCAGACCGCTACGGTCTTCAAGGACTCGCGCGAGCTCGGCCGCGAAGCCGCCAGCGCCGCCATCGCGCTCACGCAGGGCAAGCCGGTCGAGAAGGCCGCGGCGTGGAACTCGGGGCCGAAGAAGATCTCGCTTTCGTCCCGCCTGCTCACGCCGGTGCCGATCACGCGCGACAACCTCGACGTGGTGGTGAAGGCCGGCTGGATCAAGAAGGACGAGCTCTGCAAGGGCGTTCCGGCCGCCAGCGCGCCTGCGGCCTGCAAGTAAGCCGGATGAGCAATCAAACGCCAGGCTGGTGGCGGCGCGCGGGCGTCGATCTGCGCTTGCTGCTGATGAGCGTGCTGCTGGTCGCCATGGGCATCGTCTTCAACGTGATGTCCGGCGGCGTGTTCCTGTCGCCCGAAAATCTCTACAACGTGGCGCAGCAGACGGCGGTGGTGGGCATCGTCGCGACTGTGATGGTGCTGGTCATCGTGGCGCGGCACATCGACCTCTCCGTGGGGTCGGTGATGGGCTTCGTCGGTGTGCTGATCGCCTATCTCCAATACACCTCGGGCTGGTCGTGGCCCACGGCCTGCCTGGCCGGCTTGGCGGTGGCGTTGCTGGTCTCCATCTACCAGGGCTGGCTCACGGCCATGCTGGGCGTGCCTTCGTTCGTGGTCACGCTGGGCGGCCTGATGTCGTTCCGCGGCGCCGCGTTCCTGGTGGCCGACGGCAAGACGCAGCCGGTGAACGACGAGTTCTTTCAGCGCCTGGGCGGCGGCTACGACGGCGGCATCGGCACCACGGCGACCTGGATCCTCGCAGCGTTCGTGGCCGTGGTGCTGTTCGCGCGCATGCTTCAGAAGCGCCGCGCGCGTGCCCATCATGAAATGCCCAACGAGCCGCTGTGGCTCGAACTGCTGCTGACGGCCGTGCCGGTGGCAGTGGTCTTCGTTTTCGCAGCGGTCATGAACAACTACCAGATCGCCTCAAAGGATGCGCCGCAGGGTCTGCCGATTCCGGTGCTGATCTGGGCCGTGGTGGCGATCGTGCTGTCGTTCATCGTGCACCGCACGCGCTTCGGGCGCTACGTGTTTGCGATGGGCGGCAACCCCGATGCCGCGGCGCTTGTGGGCATTCCGGTGAAGCGCGTCACGCTGATGCTGTTCGCGCTGCTCGCGGTGCTGGTCACGGTGGCGGCCATCGTGTCGATTGCGCGGCTCAATGCCGGCACCAACTCGCTCGGCACAGGCATGGAGCTGTACGTGATCGCAGCCGCCGTCATCGGCGGCACGGCGCTCGCGGGCGGCAGCGGGTCGATCTTCGGCTCGGTGCTGGGCGCACTCATCATGCAGTCGCTCGACAGCGGCATGCTGCTGCTCGATGTGCCCATCGGCAAGCGCATGGTGATCATTGGGCAGGTGCTGATCGTGGCGGTGGTGTTCGACGTTCTCTATCGCAAGCGCTTTGGAGAGAACTGACATGAGCACCATCGACGCATCCAGTCCCCTTGTCGAACTGCGCGAGATCCGCAAGGCCTTTGGCGGCGTGAAGGCGGTGGACGGCGTGAGCGTCAACCTCCATCCCGGCGAAGTGGTTGCGGTGCTCGGCCACAACGGCGCGGGCAAGTCCACGCTCATGAAGATGCTTGCGGGCGCCTACCCGATCGATTCCGGCGACACGCTGATCGCGGGCGAGAAGGTCCACATCCGCACGCCCGCCGAGGCGCAGGCGCTGGGCATCGAGACCATCTACCAGACGCTCGCGCTGGCCGACAACCTCGACTCCGTGTCCAACCTCTTTCTCGGCCGCGAGAAGATGACGCGCTGGAACACGCTCGACGACCACTTCATGGAGGTGCAGGCGCGAAAGGTGTTTCACCGCCTCAACAAGAACTTCACCAACATCCGCATCCCGGTGCGCCGCCTCTCGGGCGGCCAGCGGCAGGTGGTGGCGATCTCGCGCGCGCTGTATTTCAATGCGCGCATCCTCATCATGGACGAGCCCTGCGCCGCGCTCGGCCCTGAAGAAACGGCGATGGTCGGCGGGCTCGTGAAGCAGCTCAAGTCCGATGGCGTCGGCATCTTCCTGATCACGCACGACATGCCCGACGTCTTCTCCTTGAGCGACCGCGTCGCGGTCATGAAGAACGGCAAGCTCGTCGGCACCTACCGCACCGAAGACGTCACCGAAGACGAAGTGCTCGGCATGATCATCGCCGGCAAGCGTCCTGAAGGAAAAGAGCAGGCGCACAGGTGAACGCAGGCGCGCTCGTGGTTCGGAGGTTGGGGGTCGGATCATGACCATCGGCGATCAGCAGCTGCTCAAGCGGATGAACCGCAGCGTGTTGCTGCGCTTGCTGCGCGCCCGCCCGGGACTCTCGCGCGCTCGGCTCGCCGATGAAAGCGGCCTCACCAAATCGACCGTGAGCCTGCTGGTGCGCGAGCTGCTCGACGAGGGCTGGCTCAGCGAGGCCGGCACCACGGTTGCCGATGGCTTGGGGCGGCCTTCCACGCCGCTGCAGATCAACGTCGGCGTGCGCGCCTTGATGGGTGTCGAGATCGCCGTCGAAACCGTGCGCCTGGCCTGCGTCTCTCTGCAGGGCGAGGTGCTCCATGCCGACACGCATGCGCTGACCGACAGCGCACCGGCCGGCGTCTGCGCGCAGGTGGCGCGCATGGCGGCGGAGGCGCACCGGCAGTTGAACGAACGTGGGTTGCGCCTGTCGAGCATCGGCGTCTGCGTGCCTGGCGCGGTGGACGATTGCACCGGCGTGGTCCGCTTTGCGCCCAACCTCGGCTGGCGCAACGTGAGCCTGCTGCCGGCGCTCGAGCAAGCGCTTGCCGCGGCCGGCCTGCCTGGCGTCACCGTGCAGCTGCAGAACGATGCCGATGCCGCCGCGCTTGGCGAGTACGAGTTCTTCGGCGGCGAAGGCGGCGATCCGTTGATCTTCGTCAGCTGCGACGTCGGCGTGGGTGCCGGCGTGGTGCTGAACGACCGCCTCTTCACCGGCGCGCAAGGCATGGCGGGCGAAATCGGCCACACCATCCTTCAGATCGACGGACCGCCGTGCTCGTGCGGCCGCAGAGGCTGCGCCGAAGCCTTCTTCGGCTCGCGCGCGCTGGAGCGCGAGGCGCCCGACACGGCGCGCGCGGCCGCCTTCTTCGGCGTGCTGCTGCAGAACCTGTGGGTCACCTTCGATCCGCGCGCCATCGTGCTCGGCGGCAAGTCATGCACCCATCATCGCGGCTTGGCGGAAGCGGCCTTCGACATGGTGAAGCGCCATGCCGATGCGGCGGGCATGCCCGCGCCAGAGCTGCGCCTGGCCCATCATGGCGAACTGGCCCCTGCAGTGGGTGCGGCCGCGCTGGCCCTGCACGAGTACCTCCGGCCGCTTCAGCCCGATGCGCGCGCGCGCCGCGCACGCGCTGCGCGCGAGTACCGAATACCTTCGGCCTAAGAAACCGTCGGCGAGCGCCGGCAGGTCCGCGGCAACATCGCGAATGCACGGCCACATGCGCAAACCGCCTACGCACGCGGCCAAGCCATTGGCCTAGCTTGTGGGCTTTTCGATGTCCGGCAAGACCCAAGACCCCGGACGATTCGAGGAGCTACATGCCATGCCCGATGCCGCCGCGCGCGCTCGCGCGTCTTCTTCTTCTTCTTCAACGCTGCTGACCATCACCGCCGTCGTCATCGGCCTCGCGGGCCTGGGCCTCGGCGCGGCGGGCGCTTGGCTCGCCGTGCTTGGCGGCTCGTGGTACTACCTTGCCGCGGGGCTGGGGCTCCTTCTTTCCGCGGCGCTGCTGCCGCGCGGCGGCGGCGCGGGCTTGTGGGCCTTTGCGCTCGTGGTGGCGTTCACGCTGGTGTGGGCCCTCTGGGAAGTGGGCTTCGACTGGTGGCCGCTGGCGGCGCGCGGCGATGTGTTCTTCGTCATCGGCGTGTTCCTGCTCACGCCCTGGGTGGCGCGCGCGCTCTTGCGCCGCAACCCCGCGGGCGTCGCGCCTGCGAGGGGTTTTCTCGGCGTGGTGCTGTTGGCCTTCTTCCTTGCAGCGGTGGTCTCGTGGACGCGCGACCCGACCCGCGTAGAAGGCACGGCGCCCGCGCCCGCGGCCGCCGTTGCCGCTGCGGCCGCAGGCGCGGCGGCTGGACCGCCACCCCCCAAGGACGACTGGACAGCCTACGGTGGCAACGGCATGGGCCAGCGCTATTCGGCGCTCGACCAGATCACGCCGGCCAACGTCGGCCAACTTCAGGAGGCCTGGCACTTTCGCACGGGCGACGTGCGTGGCCAGAGCGGCGATCCTGAGGAGACGACCTTCGAGGTCACGCCATTGAAGATCGGCGACAGGCTTTTTCTTTGCACGCCGCACCAGTCGGTAGTGGCGCTGAATGCGACCACGGGCGAACAGCTCTGGCGCTACACGCCCGAGCTCCGGCGGCCGCTCGCGCTGCAGCACCTGACGTGCCGGGGCCTGTCCTATGACCCGGGCAGCGCCGTCCGACCCGCGGTCGCGTCTGCGGCAACGCCTTCCACACCGGCCGCGGCTGGCGAATGCGATGCCAAGCTCTTCATGCCCACGGCCGACGGCCGCGTCGTTGCGCTGAATCCGGAGAGCGGCAAACCCTGCATGCGCTTCGGCGGCGGCAGCGGCCAGATCGATCTCTGGAAGAACATGCCCAACGTGCGGCCCGGTTCCTACTACTCGACTTCGCCCGTGGTCGTGACGCGCTCGCTCATCGTCGTGGGCGGCACCGTGCTGGACAACGTCTCGACCAAGGAGACCTCGGGCGTGATCCGCGCCTTCGACATCGACACCGGTGCTTTGGTGTGGAACTGGGATTCGGGCAACCCCGAGGACACCGCGCCCATCGCGCCGGACCGCAGCTATACGGCCAACTCGCCCAACAGCTGGTCGATCGCCAGCGTGGACGAAGCGCTGGGGCTGGTCTACGTGCCCACCGGCAACCAGCCGCCGGACCAATGGGGCGGAAAGCGCAGCGAGGGCGCCGAGCGCTACTCGTCGTCGGTGGTGGCGCTCGACCTCGCCACCGGCCGCGTGCGCTGGAGCTTCCAGGCCGTGCGCCACGACCTTTGGGACTACGACGTGCCTTCGCAGCCCAGCTTGGTCGACCTGCGCATCGGCAGCGACACCGTGCCCGCGCTCGTGCAGCCCACCAAGCAGGGCGAGCTCTTCGTGCTGGATCGCCGCGATGGAAAGCCCGTGGTGAAGGTTCACGAGCGGCCCGCGCCGCAGGACGCCGCCGCGGGCGATCATGCCTCCCTCACGCAGCCGGTATCGGAGCTGTCGTTCGATCCACCCGCGCTCACGCCGGCGGACATGTGGGGCGGCACCGTGTTCGACCAGCTGGCTTGCCGCATCGCTTTTCACCGGCTGCGCTACGAAGGCCGCTACACACCGCCATCGACGGAGGGGTCGCTGATCTATCCGGGCAATTTCGGCGTCTTCAACTGGGGCGGTGTCGCGGTCGATCCCGTGCGGCAGATGGCGTTCACCACGCCGGCCTCGCTGGCCTTCGTTTCCAGGCTCATTCCGCGCAAGGACGACAGCTCGCTCTACGTGCAGGGCAAGGATCGCCCCAACGACAGCCTGCCAGCGCTCAACGAGAACTTCGGCGCGCCCTTCGCGGTGCAGCTCAGCGCTTTCACCTCGGTGTTCGGGCTGCCCTGCCAGGCGCCGCCCTGGGGCCACGTGGCCGGCGCCGACCTGCGCACTGGCCGGGTGTTGTGGAAGCACAAGAACGGCACGGTGCGCGACAGCTCGCCATTGCCGCTGCCGTTTGCGATGGGCGTGCCCAGCCTGGGCGGGCCGGTCATGACGGCTGGCGGCGTGGCCTTCCTGTCGGGCACGCTCGACTATTTCGTGCGGGCCTACGACGTGGCCAACGGCAAGGAACTGTGGCGCAGCCGCCTGCCGGCCGGCGGGCAAGCCACGCCGATGACCTACCGCGGCAGCGACGGGCGCCAGTACGTGGTGGTGGCCGCAGGCGGCCACGGATCGCTGGGCACGCGCACCGGCGACGATGTGATCGCCTACGCATTGCCCAAACGCTAGAGAAGCTCAGATCCTCCCGGCGCCGCGCGTTTGTCTTCTTCGCGCCATTCGCGCAGCCGCCGGTACAGCGTGCCGCGCGACACGCCCAGCTGCCGCGCGGCCTGCGACACATTGCCGCCTTGGGCGCCCAGCGCTTCCTCGATCAGCTTGCGGCTGTGCTCGCGCAGGGTCTCGCCCGGCGGCACTTCAGGCTCCCGCGATTCCAAGGCGGCAGTGCCTTCGGCCGGCGTGATTGCCTCGATCGCTGCAGGCGCAATGGCGCCCGTTTCGCCCGGCATCGCCACCGCATGCCTGAAGTCCGCGCCGTCCGCCGCCTTGAGCCGCGCCTGCACCCACACGCCGAGTCCGCTGGCCAGGCGCAGCGGCTGAGCGGCTTCGCGCCGTTCCAGGCGCAGCAGGCTCGCGAGATCATGGCCCAGCATGGACTCGACGTCGCGCTCCCAGGCGTCCTCGGGCAGGCGGCCGATCAGCCGCGCGCCGGCGCCGTTGAGCCAGGCGATGGTGCCGTCGGGCGCCACGCCGGCCAGTGCTTCCATCGGCGTGCCCAGCAAGCTGGGACTGGCCTGGAAGCGCAGGATCAGGTGGTCGCGCGACTGGGCCTGCAGCAGCCGGTTCTCGATGGTGGTGGCGTAGAGCGCCACCATCGAGGCCGCATCGAACCCGAAGCGCCGCGCCTCCATCGTGATGTCGAGCACGCCGGCCAGACGACCCGCCACGTCGCGGATCGGCGCCGCGGCGCATTGCATCTGCGACAGCACGTCGAAGTAGTGCTCCGCGCCGTCGACGGTGCAGGCCTGCCCGGTTGTCGCGACGATGCCCGGCGCCGTGGTGCCGACCATGCGCTCGGAAATGTTCACGCCCACGCGCGCGGTCTTGCGCAGCACCGGCTGGTGCGCCCCGGCCGGGTGCTGCGTAACGTGCACCACCACGCCCTCGCCGTCAGTCAGGATCACGCGGGAGTCGGTGCCAGAGAGCGCGTCTTCCATGCTCGCGAGCTCTTGCTGCGCAACCTCGAGCAGTTCGCGGTTGCGCGCAAGCGTGGCGTGCAGCCGGCTGGGCGTGACCGCATCGAAGGGCACGATGCGCTGCCGATCGCTGTGGTTGCGGGTGCATCGCAGCCACGACTGGATCACCGCTTCGCCGACGAGCCCCGATGGGCGCACGCCTTCTTCGAAGAACTGCTGCCGCGCGAGGGCCACGCGCTGCGCCGGCGTGGTGGAAAAGAGTTGGCGCGGCGCGGTGGCCGTGCCCAGCCTTTCGAAAGCCATGCTGTTCGCTGCTCCTCGAAATCGGGGGAACCAGGAAATGGGAAAAATTGTGAAATCGCTGAACCCTGCGAATGTGTTCTGCAATGGAACAGCGCCGGACTGGGGAAATCCCGAAGGTGAAGGCAAGCGCGACACCAACGATCCTTGCGGCATAAAAGGAGACTCACGATGAGAAAGATCCCCTGCGGGCTGCTTCCGCTCGCCGTTGCATGGTTGTGCCTGGGCGCATCGACGGCTTCGGCCCAGGCGGCCGGAACCCCGCAGGACCGCGCCGCCGCGGCGGTCCACCGCGTGAACGGCAATTTCATCCGCGACAACGCGACAACGAAGAAGACGCCCGACTGGCCGAGCTACGGGCTCGACTACGCCGAGTCGCGCTTCAGCAAGCTCGACCAGGTGAACGCCGGCAACGTGAAGCAGCTGGGCCTGGTCTGGTCATACAACCTGGAGTCGACGCGCGGCGTGGAAGCCACGCCGCTGGTGGTCGACGGCGTGATGTACGTCACGGCGTCATGGAGCGTGGTGCATGCGATCGACACGCGCACCGGGCAGAAGCTCTGGACCTTCGATCCGCAGATCGACAAGTCCAAGGGCTTCCGGGGCTGCTGCGACGTGGTGAACCGCGGCGTGGCGCTGTACGAAGGCAAGGTCTACGTGGCGGCCTACGACGGCCGCCTCATCGCGCTTGACGCGGCCACGGGCCAGAAGGTCTGGGAAAAGAACACCATCGAGGGGCAGAAGGGCTCCTACACCATCACCGGCGCGCCGCGCGTCTTCAAGGGCAAGGTCATCATCGGCAACGGCGGCGCCGAATACGGCGTGCGCGGCTACGTCACCGCTTACGACGCGAAGACGGGCGACCAGAAGTGGCGCTGGTTCGTGGTGCCGGGCGACCCGAGCAAGCCTTTCGAGGATGAATCGATGGCGCGCGCCGCCAAGACCTGGGACCCGAGCGGCAAGTACTGGGAGGCAGGTGGCGGCGGCACCGCATGGGACAGCTTCGCCTTCGACCCCGAACTCAACCTGATGTACGTGGGCACGGGCAACGGCTCGCCGTGGGCACGCAGCAAGCGAAGCCCCAGCGGCGGCGACAACCTCTACCTGGGCTCGGTGGTGGCCCTGAACCCGGACACCGGCAAGTACGTGTGGCACTACCAGGAGACGCCGGGCGACAACTGGGACTACACCTCCACCCAGTCGATGATCCTGGCCAACGTCAAGCTCGGCGGCAAGCCGCGCAAGGTGCTGCTGCACGCGCCGAAGAACGGGTTCTTCTTCGTCATCGACCGCACCAACGGCAAGTTCATCTCGGCGAAGAACTTCGTGGAGGTGAACTGGGCCACCGGCTACGACACCAACGGCCGGCCCATCGAGATTGCCGCCGCGCGCCAGAATGAAAAGCCCGGCGACAGCATCCCGGGCCCCTTTGGCGCTCACAACTGGCACCCGATGTCGTTCAACCCGCAGACGGGCCTCGCCTACCTGCCCGCGCAGAACGTGCCGATCAACCTGATGGACGACAAGGACTGGAAGTTCGACCAGAACGTGCCCGGCCGCCCGCACGGCGGAATGGGCTGGAACACCGCCATGTTCGCCAACGCCGAGCCGCCAAAGAGCAAGCCCTTCGGCCGTCTCATCGCCTGGGACCCGGTGGCGCAAAAGGAAGCCTGGGGCGTGGACTACGCCTCGCCGTGGAACGGCGGCACGCTGACCACGGCGGGCAATCTCGTGTTCCAGGGCACGGCCGACGGACGCCTGCTGGCCTACAACGCCAAGACCGGCGAGAAGCTCTGGGAGACGCCCACCGGCACCGGCGTGGTCGCGGCACCGTCCACCTACATGGTCGACGGCAAGCAATACGTGTCCGTCGCGGTCGGCTGGGGCGGCGTGTACGGCCTCGCGCAGCGCGCCACCGAGCGGCAGGGCCCAGGCACGGTCTACACCTTCGCGGTCGGCGGCACGGCCAAGATGCCCGAGTTCGTGCAGTACCGCATGAGCAAGCTGGTGGAGGGCGTGAAGTACGACCCCGCCAAGGTGCAGGCCGGCACCATGCTCTACGTGAGCAACTGCGTGTTCTGCCACGGCGTGCCGGGCGTGGACCGCGGCGGCAACATTCCAAACCTCGGCTACATGGACGCCGCCTACATCCAGAACCTGGACAAGTTCGTGCTCAACGGCCCTGCGACGGCACGCGGCATGCCCGACTTCACGGGCAAGCTCTCGGCCGACGAAATCGAGAGCATCAAGGCCTTCATCCAGGGAACGGCGGACGCGATCCGGCCGAAGTGACGCGCTCGTCATGAAAAAAGCCGCCGGCCCTGAGGGCTCGGCGGCTTTTTCTTGAGACCGAGAAGATCAGTCGGCGTACACGCCGGCAGCCTTGATGATCGGGCCCCACTTGGCGATTTCAGCCGAGACGAACTTCTTGTGCTCGGCCGGTTCGGTGCGCTTGTCGTTGACGATCACGGCGCCCAGCGCCTCTTCGCGCTTGACGAAGCCCGGGTCCTTGAGCGCGGCCTTGATGGCTTCGTTGAGCTTCTTGAGCACCGGTGCCGGCGTGCCCTTGGGGGCATACACGCCATGCCAGATCGAGACTTCGAAGTCCTTCAGGCCCGATTCGGCCAGCGTCGGCAGGTCTTTCAGGGCCGGCGTGGTCAGGCGCTTGCTCGTGGTCACGGCATAGGCCTTCACCTTCTTGGCCTCGATCTGCGAGGTGGTGTTGGTGGTCTGGTCGCACAGCAGGTCGATCTGGCCACCCAGCAGGTCGGCGATGGCCGGCGCGGTGCCCTTGTACGGAACCGGCGTCATCTCGACCTTGAGCGCGCTCTGGAACAGCAGGCCGCACAGGTGCGACGCGGCGCCCAGTCCGGCATTGCCGAGATTGATCTTGCCCTTGTTGGCTGCGATCCAGGCGGTCAGTTCCTTGTAGTTGTTGGCGGGCAACGTTGGCTTGCCGATGAGCGTCATCGGCACTTCGTTGACCATGCCCAGGTATTCGAAGTCGTTCTCCACGTTGAACGGCAGCTTGCGATAAAGCGCCGGCATCGTGGACATGCCGATGTGGTTCACCAGGATGGTGTAGCCGTCGGGTGCGGCGCGGGCTACCTTGGCGGTGCCGATGGAACTGCCGGCGCCCGCGGTGTTGTCCACCACGATGGTCGTGCCGAGGGTCTTCTGCATGGCTTCGGCCAGGTCTCGCGCCACGCGGTCGGTCGGGCCGCCGGCTGCGAAAGGCACCACCAGCGTGACGGTCTTGCCTGCGGGGAAATCCTGGGCATAGGCGCCCGCGGCGGCAGCGGCAATCGCCGTAAAAGCAAGCAATTTCTTCATGATGTCTCCCGACGATTGAAATGAAAACGGCCGCGATCATAAATGCTGACCATGACCTGACCCATAGCGAATAGCCCTAGGAATGTGGCAAAAATCGCCCTTTCCTCGGGCATGATGCGCGCTCGCAAATCGCGCCTGGGGAGGCGCGAACAAAAACCATAAACACGGCAGGCCCGAGGGCCGCATCGAGGAGGAATTTCCAATGGATCCATGGGTCTACCCGCGCGAGCGCTCGCTCGGCAG
>Ga0102593_1002128_pt1 | contig 16168 bp, 11 predicted proteins | sample AraplaCol_mMS_r2_2_FD_76862 | JGI IMG/M metagenome (GOLD analysis project Ga0102593, IMG submission 76862) | Arabidopsis root microbial communities from North Carolina, USA - plate scrape MF_Col_mMS_r2 (SPADES assembly) (version 2) | ecosystem: Host-associated > Plants > Roots > Endosphere...
TCGGTGAAGGCGAGGGGCTGACCTTTGCCGCAAAGCTGCCGAAGGGGGCGATCGATCCACCGAGTGCCGATCAGGAAAGTTCCTGGTGGTTCAACGATAACCGGGATTATTTCATTGGGTTCGGCGGGCTGATGCTCGTCTTTCTCTATTATACGCGCTCCTGGCTGAAGGTTGGCCGTGATCCGGCGCGTGAGATCATCGTGCCGCGATGGGATCCACCTTCCGGCATCTCGCCGGCCCTCGTCAACTACATCGACAACAGAGGTTTTTCCGGTCAGGGCTGGACGGCCCTTTCGGCCACGGCTCTCGATCTCGCCGTGCGCGGATACGTCCGGCTCGATGACCTCAAGAACGCCATCGTCATACGCCGCACCGACAAGCCGCTCGGCAAGGAGAAGCTTCAGGCAGGCGAGGCGGATCTCCTGAAAGCCGTGGGCGGCAGCGGCGATACGCTGACCATCGACAAGGCCCACGGCGAGAAGGTCAAATCCGTCGGCCAGAGCTTCCGCTCCTCGATCGAACGGGAACACCGCGGCAAATACTACAATTCCAATGCCGGCTATATCACCGGCGGCGTGATCCTGAGTGCCGCGGCTTTGGTGGGCCTTTTCGTCTTCGGTTCGCTGGAACCGGATACGATCGCACTGATGGTTATCCCGATCGGCATTTCCGTCTTTCTGTCCATCTTCGTTGCGGGTTTTACGAAAGCACTGCATCGCGGCGGCTCGCTCGTGAGCAAGATTTTCGCCGTTATTGCCATTGCGATCGCCGTCTTCGTGGGCTTGAGCATTCTATCAAGCGTCGTGCTGGCGCTCGCCTCATCACTGATGGAGTTTCACGAAACGCCCATGCTGTTTGCCGTCGGGGGCATCGTGCTCTTCAATATCCTCTATTTCTTCATCATGGGTGCTCCGACACCGCTCGGCGCCAAGATGACGGCCGGCGTGAATGGCCTCAGGCAATATCTGACGCTCGCCGAAAAGGACCGCATGAACATGGCCGGCGCGCCGCAAATGTCGCCGCAGCATTTCGAAACCCTGCTGCCCTACGCGGTGGCGCTCGGTGTCGAAAAGCCGTGGTCGCGCACTTTTGAGTCATGGCTGGCCGCAGCCTCGGCGGGCGCTGCCGCGGCTGCCTATAATCCTGGCTGGTATTCCGGCAACTTCAACAGCGGCAGTTTTTCGGACCGGATTGGCGGCTTCTCGTCATCGATGGCCTCGACCATTGCTTCCACCATTCCGTCCCCACCGCCCTCCAGTTCGTCCTCGGGCTTTTCCGGCGGCGGTTCCTCAGGTGGCGGCGGCGGAGGCGGCGGTGGCGGGGGCTGGTAAGCATTCCCGCTTGACCTTTTTGGCCTTCCCGCTTAACCGCCAGACCAACAGGCCAGGTCAAGAGGCCTGACCGGCAGGAAAGGGATCAGGCATGAAGGTTCTGTTGATCGGATCGGGCGGACGCGAGCACGCACTCGCCTGGAAGCTGGCGCAATCGCCGCTGATGACGGAATTCTATGCCGCCCCGGGTAATCCCGGCATCGCCGAACATGCCACGCTCGTTGCCCTTGATATCGATGACCACGATGCGGTGGTCGCCTTCTGCCGGCAAAAGTCGATCGACTTTATCGTCGTCGGACCGGAAGCCCCATTGGTATCAGGCATTGCCGATCGGCTGCGTGCCGCGGGCTTTGCGGTCTTCGGCCCGTCTGCGGCGGCGGCTCAACTCGAGGGTTCCAAGGGTTTCACCAAGGATATCTGCGCTCGTTACAACATCCCGACCGGTGCCTATCAGCGCTTCAACAATGCTCCGAAGGCCAAAGCCTATATCCGAGAACAGGGCGCGCCGATCGTCGTCAAGGCCGATGGCCTTGCCGCCGGCAAGGGTGTGACGGTCGCCATGACGCTTGACGAGGCGCTCGCCGCCGTCGACGATTGTTTCGAAGGTGCTTTCGGGCAGGCCGGGGCCGAAGTCGTCGTGGAAGCCTATCTCGATGGCGAGGAGGCAAGCTTCTTCTGCCTGTGCGATGGCAAGAATGCCCTGCCGCTCGCAACCGCCCAGGATCACAAGCGCGTCGGCGAGGGCGACACCGGGCCCAACACAGGCGGCATGGGTGCCTATTCGCCCGCGCCTGTCATGACGGTGGATATGATCGAACGCACGATGAAGGAAATCATCGAGCCGACTATCCGTGGCATGGCCGAAAGCGGCCATCCCTTCAGCGGTGTCTTCTTCGCTGGCCTGATGATGACCGCCAAGGGGCCGGAACTCATCGAATACAATGTCCGCTTCGGGGATCCCGAATGCCAGGTGCTGATGATGCGGTTGAAGAGCGATCTCCTGCCGCTGCTGCTTGCATGCGCTCACGGTACCCTGGATCAGGTCGCGGCCGAATGGACAGACGACCCGGCCCTGACCGTCGTCATGGCTTCAAAAGGCTATCCAGGTTCCTATGAGAAGAATACGCCGATCCTCGCGCTGCCGGCCGCCGGAGAGGGCGAGAAGGTGTTTCATGCCGGCACATCGCTGAAGGACGGTGCTCTGGTGGCAACCGGCGGCCGCGTGCTGAACGTGACCGCGACCGGCCACACGGTTGGCGAGGCCAAGGACCGTGCCTATGCCCTTCTCGACGGCGTGAAATGGGAAAATGGCTTCTGCCGCCGCGATATCGGCTGGCGCGCAGTCGAACGCGAAAAGGCGTAAGCAGCGGGCGGACGACGGTCCGATTCGCTAAATTTTTACCCTTTCTTCTGACGGGATGGAAACAAAGCTGCGCTAATCTGGCTCCCAATACATCGGACCGAAAAGTGTAAAACGGTTTTCGGACAGCCGATGCTCGAACAAACTGAGAGCGGTGGACCGTTTTCCCGTCGCTGCTCTCAAGGGAGACGGAGTAACATTGATGCGTCGGATTTTCCTCAGTGCGGTATTCCTGCTGGCGGCTGGTTCCGTCATGGCGGGCTCGATCGAAGTGGTCGGACCGAGCAAGGCGAAGGAAGCAGGCAGCATCATTACCGAAACCTGCGACCACTGCCCGCCGCTTCAGACGGAAGCCTCCAAGAAGGATTATTCGGTGCCGGAACTTCTTCCCGGCGCCTTCCAGCAGGCCGAGGTCCGTGATGTCGACGGAGAAAAGAAAATCTATCGCACCGAAAACTGGATGGGTGGTTCCCCCGTCCTCTTCGTGAGCAAGGCAACGCCCGAGCAGATGCTTGCGCTGGCCCCGTCGGCGCCTGTCGAGGGCATCGACAATGTGGCGACAGCTGCCGTTATTGGCAGCGATGCCAAGCCGGTGGCGGCTGGCGTTGTTGGAACCTTGCCTCTCGACGTCTCCGCGTTTGAGCTCCGTTTCTAGTCGGATCCTTTTGCCACTCCTATCGAAGTTTCGATCACCGCGAACGCACTCTGAAGAGAAGCAGGGTGCGTTTTTCTATTAAAATAAGTATATTCTAATTTACATGATTGCATTCGCGAATTGATTGCAACTTACGCAAGTCTGCAAGAAGACACCCATCAATTCTACTAGTCCGCTCGAGTAGAAGTCGTGCCTTTGTTAAATGATAATTTAGTCATCCTCTCTAATTTTACTTAGGGAGGACCGGAGAGCGCATGAACGCGTTAGCTGGGCGCGCGATTTCTCGCGCGCAGGTCGGGAGTTGACCGATCCGGGATATTGCTTTTCACCTTTTCCGTGAGGTCAATCATGAAGAAGCTCAAGATTGCCCATCAGCTTTTTGCGCTGGTCGGTGTTCTGATGGCTGCATTTGCAGTCGCGACCTATTTTGAAATCCGTACATCCGAGCAGGCGATCTATGATGAGCGTTTCGACATGCTGCGCACGCAGGTCGAATCGGGCATCTCCGTCCTCAACACCTTCTACGAACGCGAGAAGGCCGGCCAGATGACGCATGAGGCCGCCCAGGCGGAAGCCTTCGACATTCTGAAGCGCGTGACCTTCCAGCCATCGGGCTATCTTTTCGGCTTCGACTACAACGTCATCCAGGTCTTCCATCCGAGCCCGGTCAATCTCGGCAAGGACATGAGCGGCCAGGTCGACAAGACGGGCGCGAAATTCAGCCAGGCCCTTGTCGACCATGGCAAGGCCGGCGGTGGCCGTACATACTATTACTGGACCAAGCCCGGCCAGCCGGAAGACCAGGTCTTTCTCAAGGGCGGCTATTCGAAGGCCTTCGAACCCTGGAAGATCGTCGTCGGCACGGGCGTTTATCTCGACGACCTGCAGGCCAAGGTCAATGAGACGATGTGGAAGGCTCTCACGGCCTGCGCCATCGTCTTCGTTGGCGGTATCGGTGCCGCCTTCTACTTCATCCGCGGCATATCGAACCCTCTGAAGGACGTTCATAACGCCCTGCAGGCGGTTGCCGAGGAAGATGTCTCCCTGAAGATCCCGCATACCGGCATGAACAACGAAGTCGGCATGATGGCGAAGGCGACGCAGTCGCTGCAGGAAAAGATCCGGGAACGCCACGCGATGTCGGATCGCGAGGCTGCCCAGCAGCTGGCTCTCGAGAGCGAGCGCGAAAGCAACCTGCGCCATCAGCAGGACGAAGCCTCGTTGCAGGCCCGCGTCGTCAGCACCATCGGCCAGGCGCTGGAACAGATCGCCCGTGGCGACCTGACGGTTCGTTGCGCCGATATCGGCCAGAAATACGCGGCACTGCGTGACAACTTCAACGATGCGCTCTCGCATCTGGAAGCTGCCATGGCCCAGGTCAGCGCCAAGGGCGGTGACATCGGCGTTGCCAAGGAAGAGATCCGCCGTGCCTCCAACGAGCTGTCGCAGCGCACCGAACGCCAGGCCGCCAGCCTGGAAGAAACCTCGGCTGCCCTCGACGAGCTGACCGTCGCCGTTCGCCAGACCGCCGATGGTGCGCATGAAGCCAGCAAGCGGGTTCACTCGGTCTCGACCGAAGCCACCCACAGCGATGCGATCGTCACCCAGGCCATCGAAGCCATGAGCGGCATCGAGAAGTCCTCGTCCGAGATCACCAAGATCATCGGCGTCATCGACGAGATCGCCTTCCAGACGAACCTTCTGGCGCTCAACGCCGGTGTCGAGGCAGCACGTGCCGGCGAAAGCGGCAAGGGCTTTGCCGTCGTCGCTCAGGAAGTGCGCGAACTGGCCCAGCGCTCGGCTGCTGCCGCCAAGGAGATCAAGGATCAGATCGCCCGTTCGTCCAGCCAGGTCGACCACGGTGTCCGCCTCGTCGGCGAGGCAGGCGAAGCGCTGAAGCGCATCTCCGACCAGATCAAGGCTGCCAACGAGATCGTCGCCAAAATCGCCCACAGCGCCTCCGAACAGGATACGACGCTGCGCTCGATCTCGTCCTCGATGAACCAGCTCGACGCCGCCACCCAGCAGAACGCCGCCATGGCCGAAGAGACCACGGCATCGGCTGAAACGCTGGCTGCCGATACCGACGAGTTGCTGAACCTCATCCGCGGTTTCCGCATCGGCAACGCCGCTGCGGCTCCGGCCATGCATCAGGGTCGCCGCGCCGCTTAAAGACGGGGCGACTGCAAGGGATTTTATCACGAAAGAAGTTAGCGGCCGCCGGCATCCCCGGCGGCCGTGCCGTTGACGCCGATGCGTTCTATCAGCCGATCGATCTCTCGGTCGGAAAAGACTTCAATGCCTGCCCGTTTCAGTGCCGCCGCGGTAACGCCGTTCCCGGCCCGCCGGTTGCCCGAAAAGGAGCCGTCATAGATAAAACCGGAACCGCAGGACGGGCTGCCGTCGATCAGCAGCGCATAGCGGCAGCCGCTGTCGACCGCGAGCCGCACGGCATTTTCCGCCGCCTGCAGGAATTCCTCGGTCACATCGCCACCGGTCAGTTCCACGACGCGGGCAGCTCCTGCCAGCACATCCTCGCCGTCAGCCGCATCGCCGATTTCGGCAGGTGGCCGCGGCACCGGCATGCCGGCCGACATTTCCGGACAGATCGTCACGATCAGGCCTTCCTGCATCCAGCGTTCGATTGCCGGATGGACGAGAGGTTTCGCGCGCCCGTCATATCGAACGGCGTGGCCCATGAGACAGGCACTGACAAGGATCTTCGACATCATGGAACGAGCTTTAGTGGATATTCATGCAGGCGTCATTGCCTGACGTCAGGCACAGCCTCGGCAACGCAGTTCCGAAACCAGCGCTGCGCCGGATGGGCGTCGTTGCGTCGATGCCATGACATGACGAAGGGGATAGGCTCCAGCATGAGCGGTGGCTCCAACAGGACAAGTTCGTGCGCATGGCCGGAGGCTGCCACGACACCGGCCATCAAGGTTGCGATCATGTCGGAGCGGGCAATCAAGAGCGGTGCGGCATACATATTGGGAAGCGTGAGCGCGAGCCGCCGCTGAAGTCCCTCCTTGGCAAGCGCCGTATCGACGTGGCCGAAACGCTCGTTCTCAGGCGAGACGAGCAGGTGGGGAAGAGCCAGAAACGCGTCGAGATCGAGCGCCTTGCCTGCAGCCGGATGATCCTTCCTGACGATGCTGACGAAACGCTCCTCAAACAGAGGCTGGGTCAGAATGCGCCCGGTTTTCGTTGCCGGCACGCCCACCGTCACATCGGCCTCTCCTGCATCCAGGAGATCGATGGCATCGTTACGCGCGCTGAAATTCCGGACCTGTAATGTTGCAGCCGGAGCCGCCTTGGCGAAATGCGCAACGAGTTGCGGCAGCAGCGCGAAAGTCGGGTGGTCGGAGAGGCCGATCGTGAAGGCAGCAGAGGAGGTCGCGGGATCGAACGCCTGAGTGAAATCAAGTGTGCGCTGGATGTCGGCAAGGGCGCGTGACAACGGCTCGGCGAGATCAAGCGCTCTTGGCGTCGGCTGCAGGCCCTGCGGCCCTCGCACCAGAAGCTCGTCTTTCAGCAGGCTTCGCAACCGCGCCAGGGCAGCGCTCATGGCCGGTTGTGTGCGGCCGATGCGAATGCCGGCCTTCGTCACGCTGCGCTCCTTCATGAGCGCGTCGAAGGCGACAAGCAGGTTGAGATCGATCCCATGTAAATCCATGTCGTGGATGAATGCACATACTCCATATCAATTTCAAGCATGCCGAGACCGGCGCTACCTTCGCCCGGTCGCAACACAAACCGGGCAGGAGTTCATCATGCCATTCGCAAATTACAAGTTTCCCGAGGGTACCCTGACGTCGGAGCAGAAGGAGGACATCATCCTCCGTACGACCGCCATGTTCGTCGACTTTTTCGGGGAGGGTGTGCGTCCCTACACGATGGTTCTCGTCGATGAAGTCGTCGACGGCGGCTATGGCCGCGCCGGCGAGACGCTGACCATCGCCAAGATGCAAAAGGGACGATAAGGGCAAAAGCAAAATGGGGCCATCTGGCCCCATTTTTTTGTCGGCAGTTCAGCCGGCGATCTTCGAGAAATCCGCCACCGTACCGGTCGCCGCCCGGATCATCCGCAACAGCGCAAGACGGTTGGCGCGGATCGCGGCATCCTCGTCATTGACCAGCACATCGGTGAAGAAGCGGTCGACGGGGGCACGCAGCTTCGACAGCGCTTCCATGGCCGAGCGGAAGTCTTCGTGCGCAACGGCGCCGGCAGCTTCCGACGCAGCCTTGCTGATGGCCGCGAACAGTTCCTTTTCAGCGTCGAGTTTCAGCAAGGCCTCGGAAACGCCGTCCGCAACGACAGTGCCCTTCTTCTCCTCGGCGGCCAGAAGCTGCGTCGCGCGCTTGGTGCCGGCCAAAAGGTTGATGCCGTCTTCCGAGGTGATGAAGGCGGTCAGCGCCTCGACACGGCGGGCGACCATCAGGAGGTCGTCGGATTCAGGCGTCAAGACCGCATCGATAAGATCGTGGCGGGCGCCCTGGTCGCGCAGATAGACCTTCAGGCGATCATGGAAGAAGGAGAGCAGGTCGAACTGCCGCGACAGGTCGTCGGTAGCAATATCGGCGCCGATATCCATGTCGATGCGCTGCATATGCGAGGTGATGCGCGGCAATAGCGTCACGCGGGCGCGCTTTTCGAGCAGGATGCGGATAATGCCGAGCGCGGCACGGCGCAATGCAAACGGATCCTTCGAGCCAGTCGGCTTTTCGTCGATCGCCCAGAAACCGATCAGCGTATCGAGCTTGTCGGCGAGCGCCACCGTGATCGCAACCTTGTCGTCAGGCACGCGGTCGGATGGGCCCTGCGGCTTGTAATGGTCTTCTACGGCGGTGGAAACCGAGACATCTTCGCCCTGCAGCGCCGCATATTTGCGGCCCATGACACCCTGCAGTTCCGGGAATTCGCCGACCGCTTCGGTGCGCAGGTCCGCCTTGCAGAGAACCGCGGCGCGATCCACGACCTTGTAATCGGCACCAACAGGCATGGCGATCTTGGCGGCCATCGCGCGGATGCGCTCGACGCGATCGCCCTGCGTGCCAAGCTTGGCATGGAAGGTCACGCTCAGCGCGTCGAGCTTGGCCATGCGCTGGTCGAGCGGCTTGGCAAGGTCGAGGCCGAATTTCTTGGCGGAAGCTTCCAGCGTTTCGAGGTCCGGCAGGTTACCCTGGTCGCGCTTCCAGAAATGCAGCGCGTCGGACAGGCGCGCACGCACGACCTTGCCGTTGCCGTGGACGATTTCCTTGCCACCGTCAGTCGCCTGGATGTTGGAAACGAGGATGAACTTGTTCGAAAGCGTCTCTTCGCCCTGTTTGCGGGTTACGAAGCATTTCTGGTTGGTCTTGATGGTCAGGCGAATGATCTCCGACGGGATCGAAAGGTAATCCTCCTCGAAGGAGCCCATCAGCACCTGCGGCCATTCGACGAGGCCGGAGACCTCTTCCAGCAGGCCTTCGTCCTCGACCAGTTCCAGCCCGCTGGCAAAGGCAATGTCGCGGGCGTCATGCAGGATGATATCCTTGCGCCGCTCCGCATCGAGGATGACCTTCGCCTTTTCGAGGCTCGCGACATAATCGTCGAAACGTTTGACGGTGATCGCCTCGGGCGCGTGGAAGCGATGGCCGTAGGTCACGTTGGAGGCGACGAGACCATCGATCTCAAAGGGAATGACAACGGTTTCTTCATGCTCGCTGCCGAAGGTGCAGACGATCGACTGCAGCGGGCGCACCCAGCGCAGCGAACCCGGCTGCGAGGAAGCCTTGCCCCAACGCATCGACTTCGGCCACGGGAAATCCTTGATGATGCCGGGCATGACTTCGGCGATGATCTCTTCCGCGCTGCGACCCGGTTTGGAGATGACGGCAATGTAGAAATCGCCCTTCTTGGGATCGCTGACGACCTGCGCTTCGGAAATGGAGGAAAGGCCGGCGCCACGCAGGAAGCCCTCGATCGCCTTTTCATTGGCGTCGGTGCGCGGCCCCTTGCGCTCTTCGCGCACATCGGCGGAGCGGGCCGTCAGGCCGTGAATATCTAGCGTCAGGCGGCGCGGCGTCCAGTATTCGCGCGCGCCTTCATAGGTCAGGCCTGCTTCCACCAGGGCATCGGTCAGGAGCTTCTTGAGATCGCCGGCGGCCTTGCGCTGCATGCGGGCGGGGATCTCTTCGGAGCGAAGTTCGAGAAGCAGGTTCGGCATGGTACTCTTTTCCTGGCGCCTGCAGGGCAGGGGCAATCAAAAATGGTCGCCTCTGCTACCAAAGAATGCCGCATCTGCACAACCGCAAAAACAGGAAGAAGAAGGCTCAATTGCGCCTCAGTCATGCCTCTTAAATCTCTGGGAGCGCTGCCTTCGACTGTGGAAAGCGGCGGGAGGCATTGCCTTGCCGCTTTTCGCCGCTATGGTCCGCCCAACCCAACAAACTGCAGGAAATCCCATGGCCGCTGACCTTCGTTCGCTCGCAGCAAGCATCTCCGCTGAAATCAATGCCCGACCCGATCAGGCGAAGGCTGCGATCGAGCTGCTGGACGAAGGCGCAACAGTGCCGTTCATTGCCCGCTATCGCAAGGAAGTGACCGGCGGTCTCGACGATACGCAGCTGCGCACACTGGCCGAACGTCTGGTCTATCTGCGCGAACTCGAAGCCCGCCGCGATACGATCATCGAATCCGTCACCGGCCAGGGCAAGATGACCGAGGAATTGATGGCGAAGCTTTCGGGCGCCGCCACCAAGGCCGAGCTTGAAGACCTCTACCTGCCCTACAAGCCGAAGCGTCGCACCCGGGCCGAAATCGCCAGGGAACGCGGCCTCGGCCCGCTTGCCGAGGCGATCCTTGCCGACCGCAGCAAGGAGCCGGCAACGCTCGCCGAAGCCTATATCACCGCCGACGTGCCCGACGTGAAGACGGCGCTCGAAGGCGCGCGCGACATCGTCGCCGAAGGTTTTGCCGAAAATGCCGATCTGCTCGGCAAGCTGCGCGCCCATCTGCGCAATGCCGCACTTCTGAAAGCCAAGGTCGTGGATGGCAAGCAGGCGACCGGCGAGAAATTCTCGGACTATTTCGATCATTCCGAACGCTGGGCGACGGCTCCAGGCCACCGCGCGCTCGCCATGCTGCGCGGCTGGAATGAGGAAGTGCTGACGCTGACGATCGAGGCCGATGCCGAGATCGCCTCGCCGAACAAGCCGGTCGAGCGCATGATTGCGACCGCCTATGAAATCGGCGCGTCGCGCCCCGGCGACCGCTGGCTGATGGATGCCGCAAGCTGGACCTGGCGTGTGAAGCTCTCCATGTCGCTGTCGCTCGACCTGATGCGCGAGTTGCGCGAAAGGGCGGAGGAAGAGGCGATCCACGTCTTTGCCCGCAATCTCAAGGATCTTCTCCTAGCGGCACCTGCTGGCTCGCGCGCCACGATGGGCCTCGATCCAGGTATCCGCACCGGCGTCAAGGTCGCGATCATCGATGGCACCGGCAAGCTGCTCGATACGACCACCGTCTATCCGTTCCCGCCGAAGAATGACGTGCGCGGCACGCAGGCAGAGCTTGCCTCGTTGATCCGCAAGCACAATGTCGAACTGATCGCCATAGGTAACGGCACTGGCAGCCGCGAGACGGAAAAGCTGGTGGCCGATATGCTTGCCGCCCTTCCGGCGCCCAAACCCACCAAGGTCATCGTCTCGGAAGCCGGCGCTTCCGTCTATTCTGCGTCTGAAACAGCAGCCGCTGAATTTCCGCAGCTGGACGTGTCGCTGCGCGGCGCCGTCTCCATCGCGAGGCGCCTGCAGGACCCGCTCGCCGAACTCGTCAAGATCGAGCCGAAGTCGATCGGCGTCGGCCAGTACCAGCACGATGTCGATCAGACGAAGTTGTCACGCTCGCTCGATGCCGTCGTCGAAGACGCCGTGAATGCTGTTGGCGTCGATCTCAATACCGCGTCGGCGCCGCTTCTGTCGCGCGTCTCTGGCCTCGGCCGTTCCATCGCCGATGCGATCGTCCTGCACCGCGACCAGAATGGTGCTTTCGAGAGCCGCAAGGATCTCCTGAAGGTGGCCCGGCTCGGCCAGCGCACCTTCGAGCAGGCAGCCGGCTTCCTGCGCATCCCTGATGGCAAGGAGCCGCTCGACGCTTCTTCCGTGCATCCGGAAGCCTATGGTGTCGCAAAGAAGATCGTCGCTGCTTGCGGCCGTGACCTGCGTTCGCTGATGGGCGACAGCGCCACGCTGAAGGCGCTCGACCCGCGCAAGTTCATCGACGAGAAGTTCGGCCTGCCGACGGTCAAGGACATCATCGCCGAACTCGACAAGCCCGGCCGCGACCCGCGCCCGAGCTTCAAGACCGCGACCTTCGCCGAAGGCATCAACGAAATCAGCGACCTGAAGCCGGGCATGATGCTGGAAGGCACGGTGACCAACGTCGCGGCCTTCGGTGCTTTCGTCGATATCGGCGTGCATCAGGATGGCCTGGTCCACGTGTCCCAGCTTGCCGACCGCTTCATCAAGGATCCTCACGAAATCGTGAAAGCGGGCGATGTCGTCAAAGTTCGTGTGGTTGAGGTGGATGTGAAGCGCAAGCGCATCGGCCTCTCCATGCGCAAGGATGACGGCGTTTCCGCGGGTTCTCCGCGTGCTGAGTCGCGCCCAAATGCCGGCCAGCGCCCGCAACAGGACCGCAAGCCGGCACAGTCCAAGCCGCAGAGCCAGGGGGCATTCGGCGCGGCGCTCGCCGAAGCCATGAAGCGAAAATAAGGGCTTAGCCCCTATATTTGCAAAAATGTCACACTTTGGCAATTGAATCTGCGGAGTGCTAAATCCGGCGCTTGTAAGGCAGAAGAGAGCTATTAAGTTGATGTGACCATCCTGTCACATTTGCGAGGCGTCCATGGCGTCGGCATTCTTATCGATTGTCCAAAAAATTGTCCGCAAGGGTTCTTTGACCCTTACGCTCGCCAATGGCGAGACCCACACGATTGGCGATGGCACCGGGGAACCGGTTGCCGCTCGTCTTGCCGATCAGGAGGCCGAGGATGCGATCCGTCGCGATCCGACGCTGAAGCTCGGCGAAATGTATATGGAAGGCCGGTTCATCCTTGAACACGGCAACATCTACGACTTCCTCGCCTTGGTGAAGCAGAACACCACCAACGAAATCTTCGATTTCAAGATGGCCGCCCTGCTCATCGGTCGCATCGCCATGCAGCAGCTCAAGAGCCGCATACCGGTCAACCACAACAAGCGTAATGTCGCCCACCATTACGACCTGTCGGAAAAGCTCTTCGAACTCTTTCTCGATGAGGACTGGCAATATTCCTGTGCTTATTTCGATCCGCCGGGCATTGGCCTGGAAGAGGCGCAGGTTGCCAAGAAGCGCCACATCGCGGCCAAGCTCAATCCGCAACCGGGTCAGCGCGTGCTGGAAATCGGCTCCGGCTGGGGCGGCATGGCCATGTATCTCGCGGAATCGACGCCCGGCCTTGATGTTACCGGCATCACGCTCAGCGAAGAGCAGCTAAAGATTTCCCGCGAACGAGCTCAGAAACGCGGTCTTGCCGATCGCGTCCGCTTCGAGCTGCAGGACTATCGTTACCTGACCGGCAAGAAGTTCGACCGTATCGTCTCCGTCGGCATGTTCGAACACGTCGGCATTGGCAATTACGGCAACTTCTTCAAGAAGGTGCACGAACTGCTGGATGACAACGGCGTCATGCTGCTGCATTCGATCGCGCGTCCGAAGCCGAGTTTCGCCACCAACGCATTCATCGAGAAATATATCTTCCCGCAGGGCTATATTCCCTCGATCGCCGAAACGCTGGTTCCGCTTGAAAAGGCCGGCCTGCTGACCCGCGATGTCGAAGTGCTGCCTCTTCACTATGCCTATACGCTGCGCCACTGGCGCGAGCGCTTCGTGGCCCGCAGGCAGGAGGCGGTGGCACTTTACGACGAGAAGTTCTTCCGCATGTGGGAATTCTATCTGGCTGGCTCTGAAATGGGCTTCCGCTGGGATGAACTTTTCATCGAGCAGATTCAGATCACCAAGAACCAGTTTGCGACGCCCGATAACCGGAATTACATTCCGCAGAACGAGGCGAAGCTCAGGGAATTCGAGGCGACGCGCCCACCCCTGGAAAAATTCACCTTCTGATGTTGAAAGCGCGGCTGGGCCGCGCTTTTTCTTTTTGGAGAGACGGATATGAGCGCATTTCCTGAAATCACCATCGTGCGCCATGGCGAGACGGCATGGTCGCTGTCCGGCCAGCATACCGGCCGCAGCGATATCCCGCTGACCGAAAATGGCGAGGCGGCGGCACGCGCGCTTGCTCCGCGGCTTTCAGGTCTTTCGGTATCCGCCGTCTGGTCGAGCCCGTCGCAGAGGGCGCGCAATACCTGTGCGCTTGCTGGTTTCGGGGAGGGGGCAATCATCAAGGCCGATCTCGCCGAATGGGATTACGGCGCCTATGAAGGCATCACCACCAAGGAAATCCTCTCCAAGCGTCCCGGCTGGCGGCTCTTTCGCGATGGTTGCCCTGATGGTGAAGCGGCAAGCGATGTCGGTGCCCGTGCGGATCGTATCATCGCCGAACTGCGCGAGACCAATGCGCCGATCCTGATCTTTTCGAGCTCGCATTTCCTGCGTGTTCTCGGAGCCCGCTGGCTCGGCCTGCCGCCGGAGGATGGCTCCCGCTTCATTCTGGATACAACGAGCGTCAGTGTCCTCGGCTACGAGCACGATCTGACCGAGCCGGTCATCCGCCGCTGGAACCAGAAGTAATTCTGATCCCCTCGATCTCGCTCTCTTGGTTAAGAATGACGTAACACCCTCGCTATAAATGTAGCGACCGCCGCCGTCCGCGGCCGTTCTTGTATTGCGTTTTTCTGGAGTGCGGATTGTGTTTAATCGATCAGTCGTATCGATCTCCTTAGCTATTGCCCTTGCTTCATTCAGCACCGCCTCTGCTCAGGAAGGCGGCCATTGGTGGTCGGGTGATTGGTATCTGAAAGTCGGCGTATCGGGCTTTTCCGCACCGAAATTCGAAGGCGCGTCCACCAACGAATTCAAGTTCAGCCCGCTGATCTCGGCAGGACGTCAAGGTCCCGGCCCGCGTTTTTCCTCGCGCAACGACAATCCCTCGTTCGCCCTTGTTGATAACAGCAGCTTCCGCGCCGGTCTCGTCGGCCGCTACGTGCCGCAGCGTGACCAGGATGACGATAGTGATCTCCGCGGCCTGAAGAAGGTCAAATGGGGCGCCGAAATCGGTGGTTTTGCAGAAGTCTATCCGACCGACTGGCTGCGCGCCCGCGCCGAAGTGCGCCAGGGCATCCGCTCGCATGACGGGCTTGTGGCCGACGTGGCGCTTGATGCCTTCACCGATATCGCGCCCGATTTGCAGCTATCAGGAGGCCCGCGTGCCACCTTTGCGACCAGCGGCTATTTCCATTCCTATTATGGCGTCAACGAAGCGCAGTCGGCTGCAAGCGGACTGAAGCCATATGATCCCTCGGGCGGCATCCAGTCGTACGGTGCCGGCACCGCACTCACCTGGAACGCAACGGAGAACCTGTCGACGAGCGCCTTCGCGGAATATAAGCGCCTCGCTGGTCCGGCAGCCGACAGCAGCCTCGTGCGGGAGAAAGGGTCGAAGAACCAGTTCCTGATCGGTGTGTCGGCAAGCTACAAGTTCAATTTCACGCTGAACTGATCGGCTATTCGAATCGTCTAAACCCAGCCGGCCATCGATGCGATGAACTTCCTTTGTCGCGCAGGGCAGGTCCCTTGCAGGACGAAGCACCTCCATCGCGCCGCGAAGGGCGACCTCGAAGGCGATGAAGTCTTGACCATCAACGCCGCCCGTCGCTAGATGTCGGCATGCAACAGATTGATGGTCTCAACGGGCGCGTTGCCGATGCGCCCTCGGATAATTGGGTTTATCGCATCCTGCCGCCCTGGCTGTGGCCCTATGCGCAGCTTGCGCGCTGGGACCGGCCGATCGGATGGCAGCTTCTCATGTGGCCGTGCTTCTGGTCGGCCACGCTTGCCGCCAATGCGGCAATCGAACCGCGTGTGTTTTCCGGCGCCCTGCTTCTCTACCATCTGTTCTTGTATTTTATAGGCTCTGTCGCCATGCGCGGCGCCGGCTGCACCTATAATGACCTTGTCGACCACGAGATCGACACGCAGGTGGCGCGCACCCGCTCGCGTCCTCTGCCCTCAGGGCGTGTGACGCGCAGGCAGGCGAAGATCTTCATCGCACTGCAGGCGTTGGTCGGCCTCTTCGTGCTATTGCAGTTCAACTGGTTTGCCGTGCTTCTCGGGGTTCTGTCGCTCGGCGTCGTCGCCCTCTATCCCTTCGCCAAGCGCTTTACGGACTGGCCGCAATTCTTCCTCGGTCTCGCCTTTTCCTGGGGGGCGCTCATGGGCTGGGCAGGCATTTTCGGTAGCCTCTCCTTCTCTGCCGTCCTGCTTTACCTTGCCTCGGTGGTCTGGACGATCGGTTACGACACGATCTACGCCCATCAGGACAAGGAGGATGACGAACTGATCGGCGTTCGCTCGACGGCCCGCCTGTTCGGCGAGCGCACACATCTTGCGCTTGTCGGCCTGTACGGGCTGACCCTAGTGCTGATGTTCCTGTCCTTCGCGCTTGCCGGCGTCGGCATTCTGGCCTTCATCGGCCTGCTGATTGCGGCCGGAATGTTCGCCTGGCAGATCAGAACGCTCGATATCGACGACGGCGCTCAGTGCCTCGCGCTCTTCAAATCGAACACCCGAGTTGGGTGGATCATCTTCCTCGGCCTGTTCGTCTCGCTGCTTTT
>Ga0102593_1002130_pt1 | contig 16130 bp, 13 predicted proteins | sample AraplaCol_mMS_r2_2_FD_76862 | JGI IMG/M metagenome (GOLD analysis project Ga0102593, IMG submission 76862) | Arabidopsis root microbial communities from North Carolina, USA - plate scrape MF_Col_mMS_r2 (SPADES assembly) (version 2) | ecosystem: Host-associated > Plants > Roots > Endosphere...
TTACGTGTATGAGTGGACAGGGAGCTCTTTCCATGCGCATGTATCCAAATGGCATGAAAAGCCTTATAAGAGGTTGGAGTAAAAGTTTTGCTTCAGGTGCGGGGAAAACGGAAGCCATTTATTTATTGCTAGTAAGCTTGTGGCTTACTAGCATGATTAATTATATCCTTTTTTTACCTACTCTATGGAATCAACATGCAGGCTTGGCAATTAGCAGCTATATTTGCTATGTAAGCCTCTTATTTAATAGCTTAAGAAAAATAGGTTCGTTTCCTTTTTTTTCTTTTTGTTTTTTTCTTTTTTTTTGCCTTTGCTTTTTTTTTTGGTTTTTTTGTGTGGGGTTTTTTTTTTTTTTTTTGCTACCTCCTCGCATCTCGCAGGCGAGACACGAGAGCCCGAGGCAAAGCACATTTACCTTTCGGCATGGGGCGTTAATGCTGCAGGGTTGCACACATTTCCATTGAAATCGGCATTGCATTGGAATTGCATTGGCATTGGGAATACTATTGCCACTGAAGAACGAGGAGTCGACCGTTGAGTCAATCAGTGGCAAGAATAGAGACTGCACGATGTATCAAGAACTTAATTAGGAGTATTCTGTATAATATGATGAGTATAATAAGTGTGATGAGTCTGGTAAATCTTGGGGGAACGGCGGTCAAGAGGGAAAAGAGAAAAAGAGGAGAGAGGAGAAGAGGTTGGATCTATGAAGTCGAGGGTTCCAGTACAAACAACGTCGAAGATGAGACAGTATTACATTCCAGACTCGAATCACTCAGATCATATTTTTTTTTCTTGTACTTTATTTACTTCATTTATGTATAATTGTTGAATTGATTACTGTAATAGGATTTAATTAAATAATCCGTTCGGCCTTTTTTAATTAACAAAGTGGAGAGTGCCTCCACTCACCCCAATTCGCATCTGGTTTAGTCTCGACTTTCTCCTATTCTTCTTCTTCTCTTCTCTCTTCCTTTCTCTCTTCCCCCCTGATATTCCTGGATATTCCCTGATTCTTCCTACTTGGTTAACTTTCTCCTCTTGAACCTCCCTCAGTTCGACTCTTTCGTGGTTTAAACCCTTGGTTTCCATGGCCTCGGGCGCCCACTAAATCGTCCTCAATTGGAGTCTTCCTACTCGTCTCTCCTTATATATCTATCTCTCCTTAAGGGTATATTAAGATACTATCTCACTCTAGTATCAAAGTCCGAATACTGCCCCGTCTCTCTTTTCACTCACCTTAACGGACACCACTCGTCAATCGACACACCACACACACATACACATACACTCTATATATATATATAGCAACATCCATACAATAAACAACCATCACCATGGGACACTCTCTGCGAGATCATGCGTCCTTTGTCCGTCCGTCCACCAGGGATCGCCCGGCAACTCGCGGCGAAGGGGAAAATTCGCTGGTCGTCCCCAGTCGCACATCATCCTTGCACTCTCGAATCACTCAACCCATTCCCTCAACGCTCAACATTAAACCCGCCCAGCGAACCCCTAAAACATTGACTCATGCCTACATGGTCTGTGGTGTCGGTCGGGAACCCTCTCAATGGGTGAAGGCCCCTGCCCCGGCTCAGGGAAAGATTGGTCATATGAAGGGTGCCGTTGGTCAATTTTGGTTGCCAGAGATTCTCGGAAGTAGTCCTCGTTTGGAGCAGGATAATGAGATTGCTCGGGCTTTGCACTCTGCGATGAGGGTAAGTGATCACGAGTACATTTATTTGATATTCACGGTTACATGTATATCAAATGATATTCAAATAGTGGAACGGGAATGGATGGAAAGTTGAAGTAGAAAAGAATGTTAAGCTAACTGACTGTCATCTTCTAGGCATGCTTCCCCCACGACGTTGAAATTTGCACCGGCAAGAGTCAACCTCATTGCGCACACCACGCCTTCGTCCTTCAGCAAGATTCTTCTCACACTCTGTACGGTATCGCGCTGCGCGTCTGGTCCCGTGCTGATGAGAAGCGGGCCGAGACCATTCGTGAACTACGCAAGAAGACGGAGCCGGACTTCTACGATAACCCTGAGGAGACCTACTGGATTCCCTACTGCTTGAGTTTCCTCTCCCGTTACCCTCTATATGACCTCTTGGGTGATTACCTTCGTGGCATGTGGATTCACTGGAACAAGGCCACCAACCTTTTCCACGCCGAGGAGGTCTCCCGCATTTTGAGCTTCCCAGCTCCCCGTCTGAACGACCTCGTCCGTATCGACATGAAGGATTACGCTCTTTGCTATCAATTCCCTTCTTCCCCGACCGGCTTCCAAAACTTCGCCATGTGGCCCTTGTTCAATTGTCTGTCAATTCCCAACATTGTTGGTGTCATCGAGGCCGCCGTCTCACCCACTCGCCGTATTATTTTCGTCTCTCACTACCCGGCTATGTTGACTGCCGCCTCGGAGACCATTCGCTACTGCGTTCGTGTCTATGAGTGGAGTGGATTGTATGTCCCCGTGGTGCACGCTCGCCATGTTAAGGAGCTGGTCCAGGAGCCCGGCCCCTATATTCTGGGTGTCACTGCTGAATGTCGTACTCTTTTCAATGCTCCCTCCGACGCTCTGGTCGTGGATCTCGACCGTAACTTCGTTCTGACTTCGAGCCCGCCCAATGTTCTTAACCAGGGCCAGCGAACCAAGTTCATCAACCGATTGACACAGGCCCTGAACGGCGATGTTTCGCCCTCTGGTGTCCCCACTCACCTGCGTTCGGCTTACGCTGGCGGCAAGCTGATCCCTGCTGGTCAGATCATCGTGATGCGCGGTGAAGTTGAAAGTGTCCAGGAACCCAACTGGTGGAACCAGGATGCTGTTATGGGTGTCATGGACCACGTCTGCGAGAAGCTCGGCCGTAACACTGGAATGAAGGCCATCTTCGGTGGATCCGTCAAGAAGCCTCTCATGACCAAGGTCTCGATGCGTCACCTGAACGAGATTGTTCGGGAGCGTAACCAGTACTCTCGTGACGCCATGGAGGCCTGGCAGGACTTCATCAACCTCAAGGGTAGAATGGATACCGAGCTCAGCAAGGTCACCAAGCGCAACAACTTCCTGGTCGAGGAGCTCGAAACCTGGAAACAGCAATTCCTCAAGTTCCAGGCATTTGCTGAGCAGCTCACCAAGGAGACTTCCGAGCTCAAGGTCAAGATTGAGAACCACAAGCGTGAGAACCGTCGCCTTACTGGCCTTATTGATCAGCAGAAGGATGATGTCGCTCGTCTCACGCTTCGTCTGTCTGGTACTGAGAAGCAGCGTGATGATGCTCTGGAGGCCCTGGTTCTTCAGCAGGAGATTGCCGAAGAGCTTGAGCGGGAGCGCAAGCGCAACCAGAAGGAGATCTCTGCTCTCACTCACACCAACTCCACCCTCTCCCGCGAGCGTGAAGAGGCTCAACGCGTGGTTCTGCACCTGCGTAGCCTGATCAATGGCAAGAGCCACCACATGGAGCACATCGTTCGCTCCATTGGTAGCAGCTCTGAGATTACTGAGATGGTCGAACAGGGTTACGAAGACGCCCCCGAGGAGTCTACCGATGAGCGTGCTAGTGCAGAGACTGCGAAGGAAGCCAACAAGGAGACCAACAAGGTCGCAAACAAATCATCGGTAAATCAAATGAACCCCGAGCTAGAACAGCACCTGCTGAACCTCGGCAAGGATCGCAAGAACCTTGCTCGTCTGAGCGTCACCGACGTTGCAGACCGTTACCTGCGTGATAAGACAGACGCAATTGCAGACATTATCCGCAGCATCAGTGAACAGTGCGCTGCTGCCGTCGAGGGCCTCCACTTGGCTCAGGATGCCGAAGATGAGGAGTCTGCCGAGGCTTCTTCGTCCAAGGTCCACCAAGCCGGTTCCCCCAACCTGGGCTCTGAGTACGAGGGTCAGGATGGCCGCACCACCCGCGCCACCAGCGAAGTTAGCGACCTTGACAATAACTCGTTGCACCCGGACAACCGCCACTCCAGCATCCCTCCTACACCTGACCTGGTGCACAACCGTTCTAGCACTTCTATGTCTATGGTCAGCAGCTCGACCTTCCCTGAGCGATCTAGCCAGCAGTACGGACCGGGCGAGATCCCAACTCGCATTGTTGAGGACGACGACGAGCACGCACACGACACAGAGAGCATGGACGACCAGCAAACCGAGACTGGAACCCTGTCCAAGCAGGCTAGTGAAGATCTCATGCGCCCCCAGACTGCCCGTGTGATCTCGTAGATCTTGAACACCGATATTTTTGCTTTTCCACTTTTGCCTCCATCAGCTATAGATGATGTGCAACGCTTGACTGAGACGACCTTGCTTCCTTGCTTTGCCTTTCTGATTCTACTTTGGCGTGGTTTATCTTTCTTGCTGACCCGTGCTGGTGATTTCACTCATGCACAGATTCTGTTTGCCTGGCGTAGTCTACTGCCGTTATTTTTTTTCTCTCTTCATTTCGTCGTGTCTTTTGATACTCCCTTATATCCATCTGCCCGCAATTCATCCGCCCATTCTTCTTGTCTATTCATTTTTTTTTCTAAACCAGGGCTATTGTGTTTCCTATGGGATTGAGCATTTTCCCACTTTTCTCTTTTTTTGCTCCTTTTCTTTTCTTGAGCTACTGCCCCCAAGGAATCTGTCACTATTTTGTCTTCGTCGTACCTTCTGGTATGGAACGGCTTTATTGCTATCCGCTTATTCTTGCGCTTGAGGCCTTGACTTGCTGTCTGATTGACTCGGCGCGAGAAAGCGCACCACTTTGCACCCCATTCTGCAATTTTGATATTGCAGTTTCCTACTGTCCTCTAGTTTGCCACGCATTCTCCCTTATTTCCTTGTGTCTGCAATCGTTGAACTGGACTCTCGATTGTTATGGATCTTTCCATCCTGTTGTATTTAAAATGGATCTAATCAGCATATTTGCTTCAATTCCTTCTGTATCAAAGGGTGTATCGGGAGATGTGCGTAAGCGTTAGTCTTCTACTTGTAATACTCAGTTGAATAACGGTATGGTACTATCTCATCGGGTTCCAACACGTAAACAGTCCATTGCGCTCCTACCCCGGCAAATTTGATGCTAACGGCCATGTCGCCTAGAACAGACAGCCACTTGGGCGAACCCATACGGTCTTGGATTCTATAGCAAGTATGACCAGGACAGCTTAGTCAACTCGGATGGGGTTCTTAGTATAGTCCCAGGCAAGAATGAAATCATCGAAAAACAATCATGATGGTAGATGCTACAAAATCAATCGAAGCAATAGTGAAAAGAGGGGGTGTGTGTGTGTGTGTGAGAGAGAGAGAGAGAGAGAGAGAGAGAGAGAGCACAGGGTGCGGCCTACTTTTGTTATCAACCACCAATCTGGCAATCGCCCAGCATGGGCAGTCTCCGGCGCTCTATAGCCGCAACTATACTCCCCATTACTTGATCCATTATTTTTGCGCATCTAGATAAGCATACAGCTGATTAACCCGTTCAAGTTCTCTGTCATAGGATTTCACATAATTTCAGTCAGAATATAAAGTAGCCACCCAAGTAGATACCAGAAAATCGGAGATACAGTGTAACTTACCTGGAAATCTGTATTGAATACAGATCTCCCTAGTAAAAGCTAGAATAAATATGAGAAATATATACTAATGATGCGAATAAGAAATATAGTGGTTCTATCAGTAAAAACGGTGATTCTTCTAACAACAATTCTGTATTGCACCGATTGCGGGCCGTAAGCAGTTTTTCAGAATATTATAAAAGCAGTCGACATTCACTATCTTAAATCATTATTGTTCTCTATGATTATTACTGTTAGATTGGGAAATGGATACAAAATATAAGAAATTCCATCTCTATAGCTAAATATCTTCTCATTATCATATTTCTGATTATCATAGTACCTAATCGGTAAGTTGCATGAACCAGTTGTCATGAGAAATACACTCAGGTTCTTAGATGGATAATGCTCTCCCAGTATCCATACTGGGAGAGCATTGGAAGTACAGCAAAAATCCCTGGATTACTTGCTAGAGAGATCTTTGCCGAATCCCGATTCCCTGGCCTCGTTCTTATTACTTCGGCTCTACGGTCCGTTCAGTATCTTCGGCCGAAACGACATAGAGATTTTCGGGTTCCTTGTGGTTGCATTGGCGGGTGTTTCATCACCGAGAATATGAGAAGAAGAGATCGGCTTCTTTGTAATTTGTTTCATAGCCACTTGGTCAGACATTTGGATTTAGCGCTGTACTGTTTACTCTGACACTCTTTCGCTTATTTCTTTTGTTTCTGACTTTTCTGAATGCTTTGGCAGGTTGCGGGTTCCTTTACTGTTTTGATTCTTTCTTGGCTTATCTCATTATACCGGGTAGAGATAAAGATGTGCAGAGGAAGAGTCCGGGATATAGCCAAAATAAGCTAACTGACACAGAGTAGTAAATATATCTAGCAAGAGGAAGGGACTGGGATATTTACTAGTAAAAGAATTTCTATTCCATTAACATATAACTGCTTCGTCAATTGCCGATCACCAACATCGAGAAAGGAAGAATATAAGACAGAAGAAATTTCTCCAATCTCTTTCCTCCTCAAGCTGTCATCCTGTCGACTTTCTATTCCATTTCCACCATGGACTTGACGCCCGCAGTAAACGTGAAGCCAACCAGTGGCCAAACCGTCCATATCAACTCGATAGCCATGTATAAATAGCGAAGAGACTATGCCAGCTTGCCAGGGACAAAAGGGTGACCAGCACTCAATCCACCACAAACAACCCATGCTTGGCCATTCACGTAGCTGCTCTCGTCGCTACCCAAGAATAACGCTACACGAGCGATCTCATCGGGGACACCACCACGTTGAAGTGGATTCAACTGTCCGATCTTGCGAGTAGTGCCACGCTCCCGGGCCTTATCGAAAACAGGCTGTGTCATGCCGGTCTCAATCAGACCCGGGCAGATGGCGTTAATGCGAATACCAGTTCCAGCCAATTGATAAGAGCATGTCTGAGCAATTGAGACAACCGCTGCTTTAGAGGCGGAATAGTCGGTGGAGCCTGCGTTAGATCGGATTCCAGCCGTTGAGGCAGTGCAGATGATCGAACCGCTAGGATAAGGCTTTGACTCGGAAGTAACCTTCATAGCGGGAGCTGCATGCTTAGCTGCCAGGAAGACACTGCGTATGGCGTAAGAACTCATTCGGAAGAAAGCTGTAGGTGATAGGGCTGCGCTGCTTACCCAAGGGCATTTGTCTTCATGGTATTCATGAATGCATCTCCATCGATCTCGGTAAACACCTTGGGCTGTCCTACTATTCCAGCATTGGCGAAAAATATATCCAAACGACCATACTGGGAGATAGCCTCATCAATGACGCCTGAAACGGCCTTTTCATCCCCTGCATCGAATTGGCGCACATGTACATCTACACCAGGGTAGAGAGACTCGATCTCTCGCTTGTGAGTCGCAAGATGGGAGTCGTTATAATCGCAGATATAGACTGCTTTAGCGCCATTTTGTGCAAATTGGTGAGCACTGGCACGGCCAATTCCATTGGGGGAGTTTGCTCCTGCGATGTACTGCATTAGTGATAGATCTTGCAACCATGGCATGAATTGGACATACCGGTGACAATCACGACTTTATCCTTTGTTCGGCTAAGGCGAGTGTTAATGATTGAATAATATATAGATATAGATATATGATCTGTTCATACAGACTGTAGAAGTGTTCTACAGTCTGTATGGAGAATATACCAGAATCATCCGAATATCAACACTTACGGGCCTGTAGAATCCGGAGCAACATGCCGAATCTTGGGGATATCTTCAAATGTCCCCTCATCAGGTATACCCTCCACGAGTTGCTTGCTGAGAGCTTGAAGACGTTGCTTGGCTGCGGAGGACATGATGTTGCTGTGTTGAGTGAATATCAAAAAAAGTTGAAGAAGGTCAAACTGGCCGCTTTCGCACTTTCCTTGCAGTCGGCTGCAACTAAATAGTGAGGAGCTTCCCATCGCTCCTTCCCCACTCCGCGGTTATGCGGAGGAGCCGAGGCCCAAGTCACGTGGTTGAATACACTTACAGCTCACACATCACATGACCTGGTTGTAGCTGCCACACGTGACTTGGGTCACGTCATGTGCCGTTGCTTGTTTTGGGCGTGTCGCAAGTCGTCGAGTAGCTTACAAACTTGCGAAAATCTTGGAAAATTCTTATAGTTCGTGGAAAGTTCGAGTCAACGGTGATCTTTTGTCTATTGATATCTTTTCTCCCCCTTACCCGCCAGCATCTGGATGTGCGTCGATCTCCCTTCATTCCCACAAAGATCCACAATCAAATCCGCTAGGATCGCCTGACATAACAACCCAAGGGCACCACAGGGAGAGAGAGAGAGACAGTGGGGGGAGAAAGATAGAGCGATAACTGACAGCCCTTCCAGCACTCTCCAACCAGAACTGTGTTTCCTCGATTAGGATTTTTCCACTCGTCCAAGTATTTGTGCAGCATTCATGAAGTCCACAACCACCCCATACGATATCTACGCCATTTATCAGTCGTTGAGTCATGGCGGAGCCCGATTCTCACTCACAGCGAAGGTCCTCATCCCAGGCCTCGTCGGCTTCCAACCAGAGTGCAAAGGCTAGAACATTACGGTTAAAGGCTCAGAAACGCCACTCGGGCTCGAATGCACCCACCGACTTAACCTCATTTCCTTCTTTGCCTCCGAGTTCGCCGCCTGACAACTCCCCAACCTTAACACGCAACATGACAACTACAATGCTGACGGGAGGGACTGGAGACGGTACCAATGAAACGGGTCGCGGACGTAAGTCTACCCTGGCCCGGCTGACAACAGGGGTGTCCCATACCTCAGGTCGGGCTGCCCTCTTCGATGATTCGGTTCCGGCTCGCGATGTTCCAGGAGCTTTACACCTTGCGGACGACGCGCATATCGAGCGTTTGATATCTACCACTGGCCCTGTCAAGATAGTCAGGCAGTTCGCCCATGATTTAGCTCAACGGGACGCCGAGATCTCGGCATTGCGACAGCGGGCCGATGCGAGGGAGCGAGAGTTGAAGAAAATGCTTCGAGAAGTTTCGGTCTCTAATCAAGATATCGAACGCCGATTGTACCAAATGGAGAATTCGCAAGAAGAACGCAACTCCGATGAAGAAAGTACATACAGTGCCGGTGGGGCCTCACAGCATTCGGGTCTGGATGGACTTATGTCTCAGGCCATGACAGACGCAGTTGGGTCCAATGATGGCGATGGCTCGGAGTCTACTTCTGACTTCCAGGCAACCATTCGGCCTCAGCGACCTGACAAAGAACCACAGGATATTGCTGCAAACCGCAAACGACAAGGCTCTCTTCGTGGCTGGCAGGAGTACTTCTTTGGTTCAAATAATGCTAGTCGCAAAACTAGTCGGGCTAGCAGTATCAGAAGCGACATGCAGGGGGTCGAAGAGGAGGATACTCAACAGCCACGAATACCAAGCAATCCGTCGGTTCGTCGAAAGGTTCTCGATGAGCAGCTGTTTCAACCTCCCAAAGGAAAGCCGGGCTCGATCGCGAGTGACAACCTCGGCAGACGCATTGCTAGCAATTCAACGAATGGAGATGACGCTAGCGTCCATTCTCGGAAGTCTTCGCGATCTCTTGGCTCCTGGACTGTCAAGTTGTTCGCCGGAAATAATCAAGGGCAAAAGGATTCGAGTGACTCGGAAACCAGCCGCAAAGTATCCGATAAGCAAGACAAGAATGTGGACTCTAAGGGCTCGATGAGTGCAGTTGCCGCATTGAAAAGGATCAACAGCAACACAAATATGCCTGCTTCTGGCGGACGTGTTGTCAGCAACAACACCGGCACAGTTAGAATCAATCCAGCTGCACGAAGAACCGCGGTGACTAGCATCACCCAGGGCAATGCCACACCCGAGAATTCAGATCGCAGCTCGAATAATCTTGGCCCCGTCGAAATGGATGCCATATTGCCTGTGGAATCTCGCCCGCCAACACTCGCTCCCATCTATAACAATTCTCAATCCGGAGAGTTCCTTACTGACCGATACGGATTCATTTATGACCAACGCCGGAAGAAACGTCAAAGAGAAGCAAGTGCCAACAAGAATCGCAAAAATCGGTTGAGCATTACAGAGACTCTGGGCAGTCTACGCAGTGATCCTGATGTCGATGATGATAACCAAGCATTGCCATCGGTCACACCGGAGACCCCCAACTCTCCTCCTGGTTCCCCTGTTGACTTCGAATATGAAAATGCCGGACTCCGCCGATGGCAAGACTACCTTAAGATGCCATCTCGACCTACAGAACTCCTATCTCATACCCCATCTACGGCTCCTATCGTTTCACTGACCGCCGCTGAGCCGACTCGTTCTCATAGTTCGTCAGTCTCAGTGGATAAAGATGGGACTCTCTCCCTCAACTCAGCCCAGCCATCGGCGAGTACATCAACCATCACAGCGGATCGTCCCGAATTTGCGGGAATCTCGTCGGAGGATCAGCCCACAGTCCGCATCAATGCCTCGGAGACCGAGCCTGTTAAATTACTGCTTGAGCAACTGACCGACCTTCATGACACACTGCAGCGAGATCGCACAGTGAGATGGAATGAATTTTTGCGTAAAGTCCGAGCAGAGCGCCGGAAAGAAGGTGAAGCTGCGGCGGCGGCTGCTGCTGCAGCATCCTCAGACCGATCTGTCCAGGCGGTGGATACCCCTGAAGCAACTCTCGCAGACGGTGAAGTGATTGGTATTTCTGGACTTGGAAACAAGGGCAAAGTGGGCCGAGCCAAATGGCGAGAGTTCCGAGCTCTGGTCTTGGGCGGTATTCCTGTTGCACTTCGTGCTAAAGTCTGGTCTGAATGCAGTGGCGCTTCGGCAATGCGAAATCCAGGATACTATGATGACCTTGTTCGTGGAGTCGGCGGCACTGATCCGGATGCTTCAGTTGTCGCACAGATTGAAATGGACATTCGTCGTACCCTCACTGACAACGTGTTCTTCCGAAAAGGACCGGGCGTTGGGAAATTGAAAGAAGTTCTGCTGGCGTACTCTCGGCGCAATTCAGAAGTGGGCTATTGCCAGGGCATGAACCTCATTGCCGCGTCACTTTTGCTTATCATGCCTACTGCTGAAGATGCATTCTGGATCTTGACATCCATGATTGAAATCATCCTTCCTGAGCATTACTATGATCACGGCCTTATGGCATCTCGTGCAGACCAGGCCGTCCTTCGACAATACATCACAGAGCTGCTTCCTAAATTGTCTGCGCATTTGGAAGATTTGGGTATCGAGCTCGAAGCCTTAACATTTCAATGGTTTTTGTCTCTTTTCACCGACTGCCTCTCTGCGGAAGCTCTGTACCGAGTTTGGGATGTAATTCTTTGTCTCAATGTGACCAACACCGCGCAGAACGGCGCCTCGACAAATACATCGTCTGCCTCTAGTATCAAAGACGGCGATAAGGCGACGTCAGCTTCAGAAGAGGTTGCCTCTGGTGGTGGTGGAGGCAGTACATTCCTTTTCCAGGTTGCTTTGGCTCTGCTGAAGCTAAACGAGCCGCAACTGCTGACGACCTGCTCCACGCCGGCCGCTCTCTACACATACATCAACCACCAAATGACCAACCATGCGATCAGCATAGATGGCCTCATCCAAGCCAGTGAGGCCCTTCGCAATATGGTGCGCCGTGAAGATGTCATCTCCCGTCGGACTGTTGCTTTAAGAGAGATGCGCCAGTTTGGTTGAGCAAATATGCGGACTCGTTCTCTTCTCTTCTCTCGTTTTTCTTTTCCTTCGCGTTTATTACATTCCTTTTCTACCCCGTACAGGTGGATACTATCCTTCTCTCATCTCGCACTTAGACTTGACGATGCCAACGACATAAGCATGGCATGGAGTTTTTACTTCTGTTGTTTTCTTTTTGCTTTTCCTTTCTTATTGATATCCCACTAGCCTCATTCCCTGGCGCTCTTCTTTTTGTTTTCGGTGGAACAGATCTTGACTCTGGCATTCAAACATTCAACCTGCTCAGTACTATTTTGGGGGAGACTTGAAGCATTCGAGATACCCCGGGCTGTTTTTTACACTTGGGCTTATACTATTAGATCAATAAACATTTTTGGCTCAAAGTGTTGGATTCTTCCAAGATTCTAACCATTTATATAATTCTACTCGCCTTTCTTAGATCTATTCTACTTTAGCGTAAAGTTCTAACCATTCTATCTAAATTCCACCCACCGAAAACCGACTCCAGCTTCGGATTCGCGCTCCGTAGATCTTGAAGATGATCGGCGACGCCATAATGAGAGCAGATAAGCAGGCTAGCAGTGTAGCCGACCAATTTATACGCAAAGTTTTATACATCGGACCTTCAAATAATGGGAATGATGCAGACACCAGGCTGCGCGTCATGACATGGATACTGATGGCCGATACCGTATTCAACAGGTAAACATCAACAATATACGCAATGCCCGTGATGAATATAAGCTGTAAAGACAGCCCAATGAAGAAACAGGCAATGACTTGCGCTATCCAATGAGTGTTGCCAGTCCAGCCAAACCAAATCAAACTCGGAGGAAGCAATACCGCGCCCAAGATCATCGGTGGCAATCTGTCCTCTGGGGGCACTCGGGGTAATGCGCCATCAGACACTGCCTTTTGAGCACGCACCCATTGTCTCTTATACCAGGTCATCGTGAAGAGGGAAAAGACGCCTAATGCAAATAAGACACCCAATCCAACAGCAATGAATGGCAATGTAGCAGCAGGGGTATTCCAGCCGCGCATTTGAAAGGCCCGGGGGAATAATTGATATGAGAGATACAATGTGCCATATACCAAGGTTAGGTAGACAGTCATCACGATTAGAATGGGTTCTTGACAGAACATGCGAATCGGCTTTGTGCAGTACTTGCGAAGCAACACTTGAGGGTCTAACGATGCCATTTCTGCAGCTGCACGAAGACTATCATTTCCTGTTTCATGGCGAAGGCGAGCTGCTCGACGCATAAGGAGACGATTATGAGAAGATTCTCGCAGGAGTGCAATGCAGAGTATTCCGACTGCACTGCACACAATCAATGACGCCCACGCTGTCCAGCGCCAAGTATATCGATCCACGATATAGGCGCCGGCAATGGGACTGATTGTCGAGCCCAAGTTCATGATAGTCGCAGATGTTCCGACCGCAATTCCTCGTGTAATCGGACCAAATATATCAGCTAACAATCCCGATCCCACTGCAAGTCCACCACTACCAAGCATGCCGGCCAAAAATCGACAGACTAGGATCGTGGTGACGCTACGTGCGAGTGCAAGTGGGATCTGGAAGATGCCACATCCGGCTAAAGCAACCGCCATCACTGGTAGATTACCGACTACCTCAGCCATGGGAGCAAAAATGAGAGGACCGACTGCATAGCCCGCCATGAAAAGGGCGACTCCAAGACTCATGACTTCTTCGGAGACGCCATATTGATGAGCTGTGACTGTTGTCGCAGAACCAAAAATACTCGAGCAGAAGGAAATGGAGAAAATGACCGCCAATGGGGCACTTGAACGGAGCAGTTTCTTCTGGCGTGGCCAATTTTGCGGATTTTCGGGATCATTGGGCCCATCCCATGTCACCAGGTTGAGGGAAGTAGAGATTACTTCGGATTCGTTAGGTGGGGACTGTGTTCCAGGCGTTAAAACCCCGTTTGGTAGGGCTATTGAGTTGATCTGGACGGTTTTGCCTTTGGTTGGCTTCAAGCTTTCTGCGGGCGTCAAGCCCATGGCGGAAATGGAATAGAAAGTCGACAGGATGACAGATTGAGGAACGAGATTATGGAAATTTCTTTCGTCTTATCTTCTTCTTTCTCGATGTTGGTGATCGCCCAATTGACGCAGCAGTTATATGCTAATGGACTAGTTGGATCCACCAGGAGTATCTCCGAGTTGAGATTTCGGCTCAAGATGGAGTTGTATATGTGTTGAAAAGAGTGATTGATGTCGATGATAAAAGTAAATTTTGCCAATAAGAGCATTCAATATTCACAAGTATGAAAAGCCTAGGTTAATATAAATGATTGAGGGCTGAAGAGAAAAGGCGAAAAGGCGAGGTTGATGGAAGATCGGAGAGATGGCCGAAATCGGCCAAGCACGACCAGCCGGTTTGATATTGAAGGATTAGCTTGGGTATTTAACTCGGTAGGTATTACTAGATATCTAATCTTGTACTAGCTATACTTTTGTTCTTGACTGAGATACTTTGATAAAAATTACTGTCCAGGTAGTAGATGCCAGTGAACTTAAACATTCTGCTTGGGGATCTACCTAGATCCCCCAAAAGTTTCACGATAGTAAATACAAACTCGTCTTAAACCTGAGTATGATGGTCTTAGTAGTAAATATAACAGTCCAATCAGTAGAGAGGGTGGTCACACAAGACTCATTCTAGCGGTGTGGCCTCCGACTTTGATATAAACGAGACTCGACTTCAAATGTACTTCTTAAAGTCAGCCTTTTTCCGCTTTGAGTTTGACGGCTACATGTTCTGTTCACGCCTTAAAAATGGAGGAGAAAAAGAAAACCACTCGTGATCACATTCTGAGTCAAATCCCGGAGACTATAAATTCCTTCCTCGAAACAGCTGGTGCAGGAGCAATACGAATACTCGGAGATACCCCCAACAGCGTACTCACCACTGACGATAAGTTGGGTAGCATACTTCAGTTCGTATCAAAACTCAAACATTCCATTCACAATCAGTCGTCCAGCTCATTCACTATATTCTTGCAAAAGACGAGGAGATCTTTTACACGACCGCTGAGGTAAGTCTGCATTTCTTCCTCATTTCTTCTACTTAGATTAGCACAGTCTCATTATCCAGCATCATTACTACTACAGATAATTAAGACCGCAATCTGGGTCTAATAAATATGCTGATGTAATATATCTACTCATAATTTCCTCTATGTATAACCTTGGAGAGTATTCTCTACTTTTCTACCAATCACAACCCTATAGTAGTGAAAATTGTTTGACATATACCCAGATATCAGACTATGTAGGGCATACCGCTGCCCATGCCCTAAGTACCACCACATACTGTAGATGACTATAGTCAATTATATACTAGTTTAATATCTATTTATTTGATCAGTTCAACTTGGACTGTGCAGAATTGACTTCAATAATGGCAGGTGCAATCCAGCAACTTCCTCTCAGTCCTCAAAATCAACAAAAGTCAACAAACTCGAGAAGTTCGTGGATTTTCTTTTCTTCACATTCTGCAACTTCGAATTTAACCACATCGCAAACACTGCACTTCATTATTTTATTCTCAGCACCAATATCAACTTTGAACTCTCCTTTTAGTGTGCCATATTTATGATCAGCCACTTCGCTCCTTCTCTGCAAAATGCCTTCTCGTCGCAGTCCGAATCGAAGTCGGAGTCATTCAAGCCCCTCATCAGCAGGACGAGTTAGCCGACACTACTCAGTGAGTATAGACATGACCTTTCTGGAAAATCTTGATCGAAGAAGGCACACATCTAATAAACCCCGTTTCTTCTTATCTTTCAGCCACAGCACCCACGTTGTTGGGACTGCGGTAGAGCCAATCATAGTGAGTTTCCAAGGCTTCTCTTGTTGATTGTCTGTCTGACAAAAAAGGGCAAAAGTGCGAGGTGACAACAGATGTAGATACCATCCACTTCGCTGCGACTTAGCATATCTCGAATCAAAATTCAGACGATTGCAATTGGGGGGTCAGGATATATTGGATCGGTTAGATGAAATTGAGGGGCATCTTCGTCCTGCAGATTGGGTGAGATCATCTTCTTGTATCAAGTTGTGCGTATGATGCTGATCTTCCAGCAGAGTTTTGTATATGGGTCGCCAGCTCCAGTTCCTAGAATTTTGCCACGGCCATGGCCATGGCCAGTCCCTCACATCCAATTTGTATATCCTCAAAATCCTGGACACCGAGGACACCAAGGACACCAAGGACACCAAGGACACCAAGGACACCAAGGACACCAAGGACACCAAGGACACCAAGGACACCAAGGACACCAAGGACACCAAGGACATCAAGGACACCAAGGACATCAAGAACC
>Ga0102593_1002134_pt1 | contig 16089 bp, 17 predicted proteins | sample AraplaCol_mMS_r2_2_FD_76862 | JGI IMG/M metagenome (GOLD analysis project Ga0102593, IMG submission 76862) | Arabidopsis root microbial communities from North Carolina, USA - plate scrape MF_Col_mMS_r2 (SPADES assembly) (version 2) | ecosystem: Host-associated > Plants > Roots > Endosphere...
CGGGCCGGTCGCCTTCACCCTCATCGAAGCCATCGGCAACTACCTGTCGCCTTCGAGTTTCGTGGTGAAGGGCCAGCTCGTGGACGCCAGTGGCCTCACAAGCGGCGATTTCGAAAACGGCACCATCGCCGACCTGGCCAACGGCCGCCGCGTCACCGTTGTGGGCGACACAGTGGTCGACGGCGTGCTGATCGCCAAAAGCGTCAGCTTCACTCAGCCTTGACGAGACCGCCGGCACATGCCGGCCGGTCTTTGCCTAAAAAGCGGCAGCTGAACCCGCTTCAGCGCACCAGCAGCACCGGCACTGCGCAGCGCGCCAGCACCTTCATCGCCACCGAGCCCAGCACGAGGTTGGTCAGCGCGCCCTGCCCGCGCGACCCCATCACCACGAGGTCGAACTTTCCGTTTTCAGCAAACGCTGCAATCTCGTCGGCCGCGTGGCCGACCTTGTGTGCAAAAGCCGCCTCGATGTCATGCGCAGCCAGCGCGGCGCGGACCGGCTCCAACACCACGCGTGCCTCGTCGTCGTAGTAGCTGTGCACGAGGTCCGGCCCCGCGAATGCGGCGGCCCGGTGCGGGACCGGAAGCACCGCATTGAAGACCGTGAAGGAATGGCCTGCATGCGACCATTCCTTGTGCGCGGCCAGGTAATCGAGCATGCGCGCGGTGTATTCACTGCCGTCCACGGCAAGAAGAATTTTCATGGTGTTCCTCGGTGGGTCTTGTTCGATTGCCGGATGTTCACCCCTTGTGGGAGGGCCGGCTTGCGCCAGATCAAGCCTCGGCGCCCAGCCCGATCGGCGCCGGCACGATGTTCACGATGCGGCTGAAAAGCGCTTCGTACTCCCGCTCCGGCGGGTAGCCGGTCAGGGGATCGCGGTTGCGGCCGAATGCCTCGTCGAGTTCGCGCCAGTCTTCGACAGTCAGCACGCGCTCGGCGAGCGGCAGGATCTCACGCTCCTCTAGCGCCATGTGGTTGAGGTAGAAGTCGACGTACTGCTCCACCGCGCTCTCGAAGGCCGCGCGACGGGCGTCGCCCAGCATCTCGAATGCGAGCAGCGCGTGCTCGACATTGCGGATCTTCCGCTCGCCCCATGCGTGGTCGTTGTCGAGCCGGTCCATCAGCTCGCGCGATATCGGCGTCCTGGCACGCAGCTTTGGAAACAGCAGCTCGCTTTCCTTGCGGTGGTGGCGCTTCTCGGGAAATTCGTCCACATAGAACAGCATGGCCCGAAGCGACGTGAAGTCGGGCCGCGTGCCCTTGCGGCGGTGCTGCTCGAGCAGCATGACGATGGAGCGCAGCATGGCGGCCAGCGCCGCGTGCTCCTGGCGAATGATGCGAATGGTGGCGTGGGTCATGAACGTCTCCTGTGCGTCCCCGAAGAGTCTCAGGTCCAGGGCAGTCCACGGTTGCGGCAGATCAAATGCCGCGCATCCCGCCGAATGCTTTCGCCCTTGCGGCAACGCATTCTCTTGATCGGCATCAAGCGGCGCCGTGCGCCGGTCCGGATACTGGCCGCATCACAACCGGAAACAAAGCGAGGACGCCATGTACCAGCGAATTCTTGTTCCTGTCGATGGAAGCTCGACATCCGCCCACGGCCTGGGCGAGGCGATTCGCCTGGCCAAGGTCACCGGAGGCCGCCTGCGCTTGATGCATGTCATCGACGAGCTCTCCTTCGCCTTGGCGATGGACGCCTACGCCGGCCATTCGGGCGACTGGCTCCGCGAGTTGCGCAGCGCGGGCACCCAGCTGCTCGAAGATGGCAAGGCAAAAGCTGCCGCGGCAAGCGTCGAGGCCGACGCCGTGCTGTGCGACAACTTCAGGGGCGCCGTTCCCGACCGGGTCACGGCCGAAGCGGCTTCATGGCCTGCGGACCTGATCGTCCTGGGAACTCACGGGCGCCGCGGGCTTGGCCGCATGGTGATGGGTAGCAGCGCCGAGCACATCCTCCGGACGGCGAACGTTCCGGTGCTGCTGGTGCGCGCTCCTGAAGTGCACGCCAAGGCGGAGGCAGCGCGCTTTACCCTGCCTAGCGGCGCCGTCGCCAGCGAGTAAGCCGACGGCGGGCGGCGGGCGGCGGCTGCCCTACCCGTCCAGCGGCACGCCGCCGCCGAAGCGGCTGGTCCACTGGTCCCACAGCTCCTGCTGCACGGCCTTGGCCGACTGCTGCCAGGCAGCGAGCATTCCCAGCTGGACCTGCTGCGCCTGCAGCGCGCTCGTGCCGCAGGCCGCCTGCCAGTCGAGCAATGATCGAAGATAGGCATCGGTCCATGCCGACGCGAGAGGAATCTTGCTGTCCATGTGTCTCTCCTTTGTTCCTGAAGGTAAACCGTGCAAGCAGGACGCTTGCACGTCGCCTTCAGGCGGTCTCATCTCTTTTCGCCGCGTCGCGGCGTCAGGCGTACGAACGCAGGCGCCTGGAGAACTCGGCCAGTGGCGCGATGCCGCTGGCTTCGGCGCGCTGGCACCAGTCCTGCAATTGCCTCACGAGCTGTTCGCCCGTGGCGGCGGAACGGCTCCACAACGCGGTCAGCTCTCGGCGCATCGAATACATCGTATCCAGCGCCTGCGATCCGCGCAAAGCCTTGGCTAACCTCAGGCGGCGCGATTCGTCGAGCGTGCGCTCGTCCTTGGCCAACCAGCGCTTGACGGACCGGAGCGAACGGGCTTCTTCCGGCGACAGGCGGCGCAGCCGACCGAACTCCTCCGCGTAAGCCTTCTTCAGCGAACGCGCGTAGCTCGACAGAACGTCGTAGTGGCAGCGGATCACCGCCTGCACGGTTTCCAGGTCGACGGCGGGCTTGGGCGCGGCAAGCCGCGGCGTGGGCGCCACGTGCTTCACCGTGGCAAGGCCTAGGGCCTGCAGCACGCGGATGTAAAGCCAGCCGATGTCGAACTCGTACCACTTGCTCGACAGCTTGGCCGAGGTCGGAAAGGCATGGTGGTTGTTGTGCAGCTCTTCCCCGCCAATCAGGATGCCAATGGGCGAGATGTTCGTGCTGGCGTCCAGCGCGGGCCAGTTGCGATAGCCCCAGTAGTGGCCGATGCCGTTGACCACGCCGGCGGCCCAGAACGGGATCCACGCGATCTGCGCAAGAAGAACGAGCCCGCCCGGCAGCACGCCGAAGAACGCCATGTCCAGCACGCCCATCAGCACGATGCCGAGGATCTTGTGTTGCGAGTACAGCGTCCGTTCGATCCAGTCGTCCGGCGTGCCGTGGCCGTAGCGCGCGATCGTCTCGGCCTTGTTGGATTCGCGGATGTAGAGGAACACGCCGCCCCACAGCACCCGGTTGATGCCCAGCACTTGCGGGCTGTGCGGGTCTTCGGGCGTGTCGCATTTTGCGTGATGCTTGCGGTGCACCGCGGCCCATTCCTTGGTCACCATGCCAGTCGTCAGCCAGAGCCAGAAGCGGAAGAAATGGCTGGCCAGCGGATGCAGCTCCAGCGCGCGATGGGCCTGGTGGCGGTGCAGGAAGATGGTGACCGACGCAATGGTGACGTGCGTGAGCGCCAGCGCGGCAAGCACCACGCCCCACCAGGGTAAATCGAAAAATCCAGAGAAGAACAAAGTTTGCATGAGTGCCTTTTGAACAGTCGCGGCATTCTGCAAAGCGTCCGGCGCGCAGGCCTTGATGCAGGTCAAGGCGAGGCCGTGAACCCGTGGCTTGATATGGCGCAAGGCCTCTTCGAAAGGGCGGCGGGAAGATCGGAGTGCGTGCAGGCTCCTCCACGTAAAACATGTGAAGGAACGCGACAGGTGGCTGCGGCGCGCAGTGGCTGCAGGCACCCGCCTTGCCCGCAGTCGCACAGGCCATGGGGTTTCATGCGCTTCGCGTTGACATCCACCGTGGCCGGCTCAAAACTGCCACAGCGCCCTCTTTGAAAGGTTTGAAATGAACCCCGATATTCAACTCAGGCACGAGGTCTTCGCCCAGCTGAACTGGGACCCCGCGGTGTTCGGGTGCGACGTCGACGTGCGCGTGAAAGACGGCGTGGTCACGCTGCAAGGCAGGCTCGCCACTGAAGACCTGAAGGCCGCGGTCGAGCGCGCCGTGCGCCGCGCGGAAGGCGTGACCACCATCGTGAACAAGTTGACAGCCGCAGCGGCTGCGGCCGATGCCGCGAACGACGCCGAGCTGCCGGGCACCGCAAGATGAGCGCGGTGTTGGAACAAGCCGACTTCGCACTGCTCGACGCCTGGTGGCGGGCCGCCAACTACCTTTCGGTCGGCCAGATCTACCTGATGGACAACCCCTTGCTGCGGGAGAAGCTGAGCCTTTCGCACATCAAGCCGCGCCTCCTGGGCCACTGGGGCACCACGCCGGGCCTGAACTTCGTCTACGCGCACATGAACCGGGCCATCAAGGCCCGCGAGCTCGACGCGCTGTTCATTGCCGGCCCGGGCCACGGCGGGCCGGGCGTGGTCGCCAACACTTATCTGGAAGGCACCTACAGCGAGGTCTACCCGGACATCGGCCGCAACGCCGAGGGCCTGAAGCGGCTCTTCACGCAGTTCTCATTTCCGGGCGGCATCCCGAGCCACGTGGCACCGGAAACCCCCGGCTCCATCCACGAAGGCGGAGAGCTGGGCTATTCGCTGCTGCATGCCTATGGCGCCGTGTTCGACAACCCCGGCCTGCTCGCCTGCTGCGTGGTCGGCGACGGCGAGGCGGAGACCGGCGCGCTCGCAGCCAGCTGGCATTCCAACAAGTTCTTGAACCCCGCGACAGACGGCGCCGTGCTGCCGGTGCTGCACCTCAACGGCTACAAGATCGCCGGCCCCACGGTGCTCGCGCGCATCGGCGACGAAGAGCTGGCGCAGCTGATGCGGGGCTACGGCTACGAGCCCGCGTTCGTCTCGGGCAGTGAGCCCGCGCAGATGCACCGCCTGATGGCGGCCGCGCTAGACAAGGCGCTGGACGACATCCACGCCATCCAGCAGCGCGCCCGCAACGACGGGTTCCGCGAGCGCCCGCGCTGGCCGATGATCGTGCTGCGCTCGCCCAAGGGCTGGACCGGTCCACGCCAGGTGGACGGCGTGCCGGTCGAGGGCACCTTCCGTTCGCACCAGGTGCCGCTGACCGGTTTCGACGGCAAGCCGGAGCACGTCGGCTTGCTCGAAGAGTGGATGCGCAGCTACCGGCCCGAAGAACTGTTCGATGCCGACGGCGCGCTGCGGCCCGACATCGCCGCGCTCGCGCCCGAAGGCCTGCGGCGCATGAGCGCCAATCCACATGCCAACGGCGGACTGCTGCTCAAGGATCTGGCCATGCCGTCATTTCGCGACCACGCGGTGGCAGTGGCCGCGCCCGGCGCAACCGACGCCGAAGCCACGCGCGTTGCCGGCGAATTCCTGCGCGACGTGATGCGGCTCAATGAGGCCGCGCGCAACTTCCGCGTGATGGGCCCCGACGAGACCGCCTCCAACCGGCTCGGCGCCCTGTTCGAGGTAACCGGGCGCACGTCGACCGGCGAGATTTTCGAAGGCGACGACCACGTGTCGCCCGACGGCCGCGTGATGGAAGTGCTCAGCGAGCATCTGTGCCAGGGCTGGCTCGAAGGCTACCTGCTCACCGGGCGGCACGGCTTCTTCTCGTGCTACGAGGCTTTCATCCACATCATCGATTCGATGTTCAACCAGCACGCCAAGTGGCTCAAGGTGTGCCGCGGCATCGGCTGGCGGCGGCCGATCGCGTCGCTCAACTACCTGCTCACCAGCCATGTCTGGCGGCAGGACCACAACGGCTTCAGCCACCAGGACCCGGGCTTTCTCGACCACGTGGCCAACAAGAAGGCCGAGGTGGTTCGCGTCTACCTGCCGCCCGACGCCAACACCCTGCTCTCCGTGGTCGACCACTGCCTGCGCAGCCGCGACTACGTGAACGTGATCGTCGCCGGCAAGCAGCCCGCGCCGCAGTGGCTGGACATCGAATCCGCGGTGCGCCATTGCACGGTCGGCCTGGGCATCTGGACCTGGGCCAGCAATGACGAAGGCGCGGCGCCCGACGTGGTGATGGCCTGTGCCGGCGACGTGCCGACGCTCGAAACCATGGCCGCGGTCGACCTGCTGCGCGAGCGGCTTCCAGCACTGAAGGTGCGCGTGGTGAACGTGGTCGACCTGATGGCGCTGCAAACACCGAACGCCCATCCGCACGGCCTTTCGGATGCGGACTTCGACGCCATCTTCACCACCGATCGCCCGGTCATCTTCGCATTCCACGGCTATCCCTCGCTCATTCATCGGCTGACCTACAAGCGGACCAACCACGACAATTTCCACGTGCACGGCTATGGCGAGGAAGGCACCACCACCACACCCTTCGACATGACCGTGCTCAACCGGCTGGACCGCTTTCACCTGGCTGCCGATGCCATCGGCCGCGTCGAGCGCTTTCGCAACAGCGCGGGCCATGTGCAGCAGCACCTGCGCGACAAGCTGCTGGAGCACCGCGCCTACATCACCGTCCATGGCAAGGACATGCCGGAGATCTCGGACTGGCGCTGGAAACGCTGACCCTTTGGCATGCACCAAAGGCATGCACCGCCGCGGCGTGCGTGCTACGCTTGCACGGCTTCAACGATGCCGTGGCACTCGCGCCCCAATCCATGCTTTTCGAATGACATCCGCCTTTCACATCGCGGTCCTCGATGACGAGGTCGACATCACGCAACTGCTGGCCGGTTACCTTCAAAGCCATGGGTTCCGGGTGACCCAGCTGCACAACGGCGCTTCGCTGATGGCACTGATGGGCACCGACCCGGCCGACCTCGTGCTGCTCGACCTGGGCCTTCCCGGCGAAGACGGTTTTTCCATTGCGCGCCGCATGCGCGAAAACTGGCGCTGCGGGCTCGTCATCGTCACCGGCCGCGGCGACGCGGTCGACAAGGTCGTGGGCCTGGAGGTGGGCGCCGACGACTACGTCACCAAGCCCTTCGACCTGCGTGAGCTGGTGGCGCGCGTCAAGGCCGTGCTTCGGCGCCTGGCACCCAGCAATGCCGCGGACGCATCCTTGCCCGCATCTGCACCGGCCAGCCCAGCGCTTTCCGACAAGCTCCGCTTCGCCGGCTGGCAACTCGATGTCGCCGCGCGCAGCCTGGCAAATCCCCAAGGACAGAACGTGGCGCTCACCGGCGGCGAGTTCGATCTGCTCTGCGCTTTTGCACGGCACCCCGGACGCGTGCTGTCTCGCGACTTCCTGCTCGAGCAGACGCGCGGGCGCGAAGCCGCTCCCTTCGACCGCACCATCGACGTCCAGGTCGGCCGGCTGCGCAAGAAGATCGAAGCCGACGCCGATGATCCGCAGATCATCAAGTCGGTACGCGGCGCGGGCTACATCCTGGTTCCGCCGGTCGCTCGCGGGTGACCCGATGAACCCGCCCTCCACACCGGTTATTGCCGCGTTGCAGGGGCTGCCCTCGGGCGTCGAAGAAAGCAGCGTCTTCCGCTCGCTGTTCGTTTCCTATCCGGACTCGCTGCTGCTGGTCGATCAGGCGGGCCGCATCGTGCTGGCCAACCCATCGGCGGCCAAGCTGCTGGGCTACGCGGTCGACGAACTGGTCGGCCTGAACGTGGATGTCTTGGTGCCCGACAGCATTCGTCCGCGCCATGCCGCCTACCGTGAAGCCTACGGCCAGGCGCCTCGTCCCAGGCCCATGGGCACGCAGATGGAACTGGTCGCCAAGCGCAAGGACGGCAGCGAGGTGATGGTCGAGATCGCGCTCAGCCCGCTGCAAAGCCAGGGCCTGCCCTTCGTGGTGGCCGCCATCCGCGACATTGGCGCCTACCCACGCGTGAAGCAGGCGCTGCGGCGCGCGCGCTACAGCGACTATCTGGCGCAGCTGGGCCGCCTGGCCGTCGACACGCGCGACCTGCAGGTGGTGCTCGACCACGCACCCACCATGGCCGCGGAAGCGCTGGAGGTCGAGGTGGCCATGGTGCTGCTGCTGGACGACAGCCGTCTCGAATTTCGGGTCGCCAGTGGCGTGGGCCTCGTGCCCGGCGAAGAAATCGGCGCGCGCATTGCCAGCCATGCGAACACACCGCCCGGGTTCGTGTTTGCAGAGGGCGCGCCGGTGGTGGTGGCCGACTATGCGCGCGAGCGCCGCTTCGCGGTGCCGCAGGCGTACCTCGATGCCGGACTGGTCAGTGCGCTGGCCGTGCCCTTCTATGACAGGGGCCGGTTCATCGGCGTGCTGACCGTGCGCTCGCGCGAGGCCAAGCGCTTTGGCGACGAAGAGCTCCGCTTCCTGGAATCGTTGTCGAACCTGCTGGCGACCAGCTTGCAGCGCGTGCAGACCGAAGAGGCGCTCAGCCACGCACAGCGGCTCGAAAGCGTCGGCCAGCTCACCGGCGGCATTGCGCATGACTTCAACAACCTGCTCACCGTGATCCAGGGCAACCTGCAGGTGCTCGAGGAACTGCCCGCCATCGCGAACGACGGCTATGCCCAGCAGCTGGTGGGCGCGGCGGCGCGGGCCTCGCGGCGCGGCGCCGAACTCACCGGCAAGCTGCTGGCCTTCTCGCGCCGGCAGATGCTGCAGCCGAACGCGGTCGACACGCATGCGATGCTGCACTCGCTGGCCGACATGCTGCGGCGCACGCTCGACCAGCGCATCGGCATTTCGATCGACAGCGCGCCGAGCTGCCCGCCGGTGCTCGCCGACCCGGGACAGCTCGAATCGGCGCTGCTGAACATCGCCATCAATGCGCGCGACGCCATGCCCGACGGCGGCACGCTGCACTTTCGCACCGAGGCCTGCGGCGCGCTGCCGCCCGAAGTGCACAACGAGTTGAGCGACCGCGATGCGCATGGCAGCTTCGTGGCCATTTCGATCACCGACAGCGGCACCGGCATGACCGAGGAAGTGAAGGAGCGCGCGTTCGAGCCCTTCTTCACCACCAAGGAAGCAGGCCGTGGCACGGGCCTGGGTCTGAGCACGGTCTACGGCTTCGTGAAACAGTCCAAGGGCGCCATTGCCATCGCCACCCGGCCGGGCGCGGGCACCACGGTGACACTCTTCCTGCCGCAGCTGAACGAGGCCGCCGTTCCTGCCATGGAAGAGGAAGACGCCGAACAGGCGATTCCACCCGGCCTGCGCGTGATGCTGGTCGAGGACGATCCCGAGGTGCGCAAGGTCGTGCAGACCTTTCTCACCACGCTGGGCTGCAGCGTGCTTGCGGCCAGCAACGCCGAGCAGGCCCTGATGAGCCTGGAAGCCGCCGATGCGGGTTCCTTCGACTTGCTGCTGAGCGACATTGCGCTCGGCCCTGGCATGCGCGGAACACGGCTCGCCGCCGAGGCGCAGCAGCGCTTTCCAAAGCTGGCGATCCTGCTGATGTCCGGCTTCTCGTCGGAACTGCTCGACGCCGACCGCGAAGTGCCGCAGAGCTGGGAACTGCTGCGCAAGCCCTATACGCGGGCCGAGCTGGCGCGGGCCATGGCCAGGGTGCTGGCGCACCCCTGAGCCGCCTTTTCAGCTTCAGCGGCACCAGGCCTCGATCTGGTGGCCGATGTCCAGCCACAGCGCCTGCAGCGCCACGGCCGCGAGCAATGCGCCGGCCAGGCGCGCGCCCCAGGCTTGCGGCGCGCCACCGCCGCTCCACCGGAGCCTTTGCCAGAGCCACGGCGCCACTATCAGCGAAAAGCCGCTGCCGATGGCGAACAGCATCATCGCGAGCCCGCCCTGCAATGGTCCGTTGCCGAGGCTGGCCAGCAGCAGCGCCGAATAGAGCAACCCGCACGGCATGGCGACCCACAGCGCGCCGGTCGCGAGCACGCCGAGCGCCGATCCTCCGGCCAACGGACGAAGCCGCGCCTCGAGCGTGCGGCCGATGCGCCGCGCCCACTGCGGCTGACGGCCCGAAATGGCGAGGATCACGCCCCATGCGAACACGAACACATGCAGCAGCATCCAGAGCGGCCTGAGTGCGGCCACCTGGGTGCTGGCCTGGGCAAGGCTGTCGACGCTTGCGGCCGCGATGGCGCCTGCCGCCGCGTAGCTGGCGATACGGCCCAGGTGGAAGGCCGCCTGCGAAGAGAACGCCGCGCCGGTGCCGCCAACCGCCGAAGCGGCGCCCGGCACCGGCACGATGCGGATGACGGCGGCCGAGGCCGCGCCGCACATGGCGACGCAATGCGGCCCGCCCGCCAGGCCCATCAGCAACGCGGCAGTGGCCAGGCCGGTCTGCATGCTTTTCAGACCACGCGCGAAAAGCGGGTGCGGTTCTCGCGGCAATACCGGTCGAACACCATAGCAATGGCGCGCACCACGAACCATCCTTGCGGCGTCACGTCGATGTCGTGGTCGGTCATGCGCACCAGGCCCTGCGCCGCCAGCGGCCCGAGCGCCGCGAACTCGGTGACGAAGTAGTGGCGAAAGTCGACTCGGTGCGCTTCACCCATGGCGTCGAAGTTGACGTGTCCCCTGCACATCAAGGCCATGATCACGGCGCGCCGCAACACGTCGTCGCGAGAGAGCGCGAGCCCGCGAACCACGGGCAGGTGCTCCTGGTCGAGCAGGTCGTAATAGGCTTCGATGGTCTTGGCGTTCTGGCTGTAGGTGGCGCCGATGCGGCCGATGGCCGAGACGCCGAGCGCCACCAGGTCGCCGTCGGGCTGGGTGCTGTAACCCTGGAAGTCGCGGTGCAGCCGCCCTTCCCGCTTGGCCACCGCCAGCGGGTCGTCGGGCAGTGCGAAATGGTCCATGCCGATGTAGACGTACCCCGCCTCGGTGAGCGTGTCCACGGCGCGCGCGAGCATCCGCACGCGGGCCGCCGCGTCGGGCAGCTCGTCGGCGGAAATGCGCCGCTGCGGCTTGAAGCGCTCGGGCAGGTGCGCGTAGGCATACAGCGCGATGCGGTCGGGCCGAAGTTCGCAGACCTGCGCCATCGTGCGCTCGAACGAGGCCTCGTTCTGGCGCGGCAAGCCATAGATCAGATCGACGTTGATCGACTTGAAGCCGAGCGCGCGCGCCTCGGCCATCAGGTCGAACACCTGGTGCGCTGGCTGGATGCGGTGCACGGCCTTCTGTACGTCGGGATCGAAGTCCTGCACGCCAAAGCTCAGCCGATTGAAGCCCAACGACGCGAGGTGCGCGAGCCGCGCGGCATCGACGGTGCGCGGGTCGATCTCGATGGACCGCTCGCCGCCAGGGAGAAAGTCGAAGGCCTCGTGCAGCATGGCAAGGAGCTGGCTCAGCTCCGCATCATTCAGGAACGTGGGCGTGCCGCCGCCCAGGTGCAACTGGCTCACAGTGGTGCCGCGCCCCAGCTGCGCAACCTGGAGCCGGACTTCGCGCGCCAGGTAGGCCAGGTACTGGGTGGCCTTCTCGTGGTGCTTCGTCACGATCTTGTTGCAGGCGCAGTAGTAGCAAAGCGATTCGCAGAACGGAATGTGCACGTACAGCGAGAGCGGCGCCGCCGAAGCGCCCGCATCGCGCCGGCCCTGCAGCGCCAGCGCGTAGTCGTCGGCATCGAAGGCGTCCACAAAACGGTCGGCCGTCGGGTACGAGGTGTAGCGCGGCCCCGCGACGTCGAACTGGCGCAGCAAGGCGGTCGACAGGGGCGCCGCGTCTGGAACGATGGGGAGGTCGAGAAAGGCGATGGAAGTCGAGGTCATTGCAGATGCTCGGATGGTTCGCGGGATGGCGGCATGGCCAGGAGCGCGGTGAATGCGCTCGACGCCGCCGCCATGGCCCAGAAAACAAAGAAGGCGACCGTGTAGACGCCTTGGCGCGGCATGCGGAGCGCATCGCCACCCCAGTGCAGATCGGATGGATCGACCATCGCGAAGACCAAAATCTCGATGGCACAGGCCAGCAGGAAGGCCGGCCACAAAACGCCGATGAGCTGGCGCGACCAGGTCATGGCTTGGCCTCGCGGCGCGGAACCGGCACGGCTTCTTCGGGCGTGGCCGCGTGGTTCCTGCCCGTGACGGCAGGCATCAGTGCCTTGTCCGCCAGGGTCTTGTTGATTTCGACGCCGCGGCGGTAATAGTCTTGCGACACCAGCGGGTCGGAGCTTCCCCACGCAAGCCAGAAGGTCACGAAGCTCGCGACCACCACCAGCGCCGGCCCGGCAATCACCATCCAGAGCAGCGGATAGCGCCACCATGGTTTGTCGCCGTTCGTCTCCGTCCACTTGTTCTTCGTTGCCTTCATTTTCGATCCTTGCTTCAGCGCGGCACCAGGAACACCGCTTTCTCGGACACCTGCACACCGCCCTCCTCGTCCCGGATGTCGAAGTGCACCGTGTGCGAGCCGGCCGGCACCACGCCATAAGGCACCTGCAGGCGCACGGCAACCCAGCGCGACTGGGCCGCATCGATCGTGACGCGCTCGTCGGGCGAGATGCTCAGGCCGTCGATGCCGTGCGCCGCAATGCGGTAGTGGCGCGCCTCCTCGGTCGCATTCATGATCTGCAGGCGGTAGACGTTCTCCAGGCGGCCGCCCTCGACGATGCGGGCCAGCGACGCGCGATCGCGCACCACGTCCACTTTCAGCGGCGTGCGCACGACGAGGCTGGCCAGGAGCCCCGTCACCAGCAGCGCCAGGATGGCGGTGTAGACCAGCACGCGCGGACGCAGCACGCGGCGCAGCAGCTGCCGGCGCGTCCATCCGGCCTCCATGCCGTTTTGCGTGTCGTAGCGGATCAGCCGCGGCGCATAGGCCATCTTCTGCATCACCGTGTCGCAGGCGTCCACGCACAGGCCGCAGCCGATGCATTCGTATTGCAGCCCCTGGCGGATGTCGATGCCCGTGGGGCACACCTGCACGCAGAGCCCGCAGTCGATGCAGTCGCCCAGTGCTGCGCTGCGCGGATCGAGTCCCTTGCGCCTGGGCGCACGCGGCTCGCCGCGCTTCGGGTCGTAGGTGACGATGAGCGTGTCGCGGTCGAACATGGCGCTCTGGAAGCGCGCATAGGGGCACATGTACTTGCACACCTGCTCGCGCATGAAGCCCGCGTTGCCATACGTTGCAAAGCCGTAGAAGAAAACCCAGAACACTTCCCACGAGCCCATGCGGGTCTGCAGGAACGCCAAGCCCAGCTCACGAATGGGCGTGAAGTAGCCCACGAAGGTGAAGCCGGTCCACAGCGCGATGCCTATCCACACCAGGTGCTTGAACCACTTCTTCACCAGCTTCTCGAGCGACATGGGTTCGGCGTCCAGCCGCATGCGCGCCGTGCGGTTGCCTTCGATCTTGTGCTCCACCCACATGAAGATCTCGGTGTAGACCGTCTGCGGGCAGGCGTAGCCGCACCACAGCCGCCCGGCCACGGCCGTGAAGAGAAAGAGCGCCAGCGCGCTGACCACCAGCAGGCCCGACAGGTAGATCAGGTCCTGCGGATACAGCACCAGCCCGAAGATGTAGAAGCGGCGCGCGGCCAGGTCGAAAAGCACCAGCTGCCGCTCGCCCCACTCCGCCCACGGCAGGCCATAGAACACCAGCTGGGTCAGGAACACCATGGCCCAGCGCCAGCGCGCGAACATGCCGCGCACGGTGCGCGGGTAGATCTTCTTCGTGGCCTCATACAGGCCGGCCGAGTCGCTCTCAACTGGAGCAATGGGAATGATCTTGCGCGCGCAGGAGCTGGCAGCCGGTGCCGATGCAGGAACGGGGACAGGTGAATCCATGATGAGACGACCGCGGAAGTCAGGGCCCCGTCACGGGGTTCGAAAGCCCCCAGACATAGGAAGCAAGCAGCTTGATCTGCGCCTCGGTCAGGCGGCCTTCCTGCGCCGGCATTTCACTGTGCTTGCCGGCGTTGACGATCTGCACGATGGCGGTTTCGCCATAGCCGTGCAGCCAGACCTTGTCACTGAGGTTGGGCGCGCCCACGGCCTGGTTGCCGACGCCGCCGATGCCGTGGCAGGCTGCGCATACGGTGAACTTGGACTTGCCGAGGCCGGCGCGCACCGAGTCATGCGGCGCGCCGGAAAGGCTCAGTACGTAGTTGGCGAGGTTCTTCACTTCTTCCTGCGTGCCGACCGCCGCCGCCATGGGCGGCATCACTCCAACGCGGCCCTTGGTGATGGTCTCGGCGATCTTCTCGGGCGCACCGCCATGCAGCCAATCTTTGTCGGTCAGGTTGGGAAAGCCCTTGCTGCCGCGCGCGTCGGAGCCGTGGCACTGGGAGCAATTGTTCATGAACAGGCGTTCGCCGATGGCCATGGCCTTGGGCTCGCGTGCAACGTCCTCCATCGGCATGCCCGCGAAGCTTGCATAAACCGGCACCAGCGCCTGGTTGGCCTTGTCGACTTCGGTGTCGTACTCGCTCCTGGTGCTCCAGTTCGCCTGTCCGCTGAAACTGCCCAGGCCCGGAAAGACCACGAGGTAGCCGACCCCGAAGAAGATGGTCAGCACGAACAGGCCGACCCACCACATGGGCAGCGGGTTGTTGGATTCGCGCAGGTCCTCGTCCCAGACGTGTCCGGTGGTGTTGTCCGCGTCGGATGCCACGCGCTTGCGGGCCGTGAGCCACAGCAGCAGCACGCATCCGAGGATGCTCAGCACGGTGCCGGCCGCAACATAGTTCGACCAGAAGTTGTTGACGAAATCGCTCATCGTGGGCCCCTGTTCTTCAGTCTTGCTCGAACGGCAGGTGGGCGGCTTCGTCGAAGCGCGCGGCGTTGCGGCGGGCAAAGGCCCAGGCCACGATGCCGAGGAAAAGCGCAAAGCAAAGCACGGTGGCGGCAACGCGCAGGGTGGTGATGTCGATCATGGTCAGGTGCTCCTTACTTGAGCGCGAGGCCCAGCGATTGCAAATACGCCACCGTCGCGTCCAGCTCGGTCTTGCCGCGAACGTCTTCGGCCGCGCGGGCGATTTCCTCGTCCGAGTACGGCACGCCGACCTGGCGCAGGGCGCGCATGCGGCGCGGAATGGCGTCGGCGTCGACCTCGTTCTTCTCGAGCCATGAATAAGCCGGCATGTTCGACTCGGGCACCAGGTCGCGCGGGTTGTTCAGGTGGATGCGCTGCCACTCGTCGCTGTACTTGCCGCCCACCCGGTGCAGGTCGGGCCCGGTGCGCTTGCTGCCCCACTGGAAGGGGTGGTCGTAGACGAACTCGCCCGCCACCGAATAGTGGCCGTAGCGCAGCGTCTCCGAGCGGAAGGGCCGGATCATCTGCGAGTGGCAGTTGTAGCAACCCTCGCGCAGGTAGACGTCGCGGCCGGCAAGCTGCAGCGCCGTGTGCGGCTTCAGGCCCTGGATCGCCTCGGTGGTCGACTTCTGGAAGAACAGCGGCACGATCTCGACCATGCCGCCGATGGCGATCACCACCAGGATCAGCACGATCATCAGCAGGTTGTTGGTCTCCACCTTCTCGTGGGTGAAGCCGCTGCTCTTGGATTCGGGGTTCGGGTTCATGCGTGGTCCTCAGGCGTGTGCAATGGCAACGGGCGGAATCGATGCTGCAACGGAGCGCCCAGAGATCACGGTCATCCACACGTTCCAGGCCATCACCAGCATGCCGCCCAGGTACAACAGGCCGCCGGCCAGCCGCACCACGTAGAACGGGAACGTGGCCTTCACGCTTTCCACGAAGGTGTAGGTGAGCGTGCCGTCAGGGTTGATGGCGCGCCACATCAGGCCCTGCATCACCCCGGCGATCCACATGGCGGCGATGTACAGCACGATGCCGATGGTCGCGATCCAGAAGTGCGCATCGATGGCTTTCACGCTGTACATCTCCGTGCGGCCGTACATGCGCGGGATCAGGTAGTAGAGCGAGCCCATGGTGATGAAGCCGACCCAGCCAAGCGCGCCGGCATGCACGTGGCCCACGGTCCAGTCGGTGTAGTGGCTCAGGGCGTTGACGGTCTTGATGGACATCATGGGTCCCTCGAAGGTCGCCATGCCGTAGAACGACAGGGCCACGATCAGGAAGCGCAGGATCGGGTCGGTGCGCAGCTTGTGCCAGGCGCCCGAGAGCGTCATCACGCCGTTGATCATTCCGCCCCAGCTCGGCGCCAAGAGGATCAGCGAGAACACCATGCCCAGCGACTGCGTCCAGTCCGGCAGCGCCGTGTAGTGCAGGTGGTGCGGGCCGGCCCACATGTAGGTGAAGATCAGCGCCCAGAA
>Ga0102593_1002137_pt1 | contig 16076 bp, 11 predicted proteins | sample AraplaCol_mMS_r2_2_FD_76862 | JGI IMG/M metagenome (GOLD analysis project Ga0102593, IMG submission 76862) | Arabidopsis root microbial communities from North Carolina, USA - plate scrape MF_Col_mMS_r2 (SPADES assembly) (version 2) | ecosystem: Host-associated > Plants > Roots > Endosphere...
GCGTGCCAACGGTGGCATCATCTGATCTCCGGCTCCCGCGGCGGGTTTGGCCCGCCGCCGCCGATGCCGATGCGGGCACGGTTGCGATGGCAACGCCGAGGCTATCCTCATGCCGTTCGGCACGCGTCGGTTCCGTACGCATATCGATCCGTCAGAGGACGGTGCCGAGATCGTCGTTGGCGTCGCTGATCGGGTCCGCGCCGAAATGTTCCGGCGGATCGGCTTGGAGGATCTTCTCAAACCGGCCGTTCACTAAACCGTGATACCGGCCATTGTTCCGGTTTTGCGAACCTGCTGTGCATAAATCAGTACTTAACAAACGGCAAAAAGCAGGCTTATATTATTTGCGTAAAGGCGACTGGGAAGACCTCCAACTCGGGCGCCACCTCAGATACCGGCCGAGCCATTTCCCTGGTGACGCGGCAGGGTCTGAAAGGAATTCGATGATCGACAGTTGCGGCCCGTCGAAGGGACTCCTTCCGGGCCGCAATTGCGTCAGGCATCATTCAGCTTGGCATCCGAGAGCAATTTCACCAGCCAGTCGACGAAGACACGGACCTTGTTGCTGAGGTGGCGGTTCGGCGGATAGACGATATAGAGCGGCAGCGGTTCGCGGCTCCATTCCGGCAAGATCTCCACCAGGTCGCCCTTGGCCAGCGCATCGCGGATCATGAAGCGCGGCAGTTGGGCAATACCGAGCCCGTTCAGCGCCGCATTGACGAAGGTTCGGCTGTCATTGACCGACAGCAGGTAGCGCGGATTGATCTCCAGTTCCTCATTGTCCTTGCGGAATTCGAAGGGAAGTGTCCGGTTCGTCTGAGCGCGGAAGTAACTCACTGAATAATGGTCGTTTTCCAGCTCCTCGGGGCGAGTCGGAATGCCGAATTTCTCGATGTAGAGCGGTGCCGCGCAGGTGAGCATTTCGACCTCCGAGACACGTCTTGCGATCAGCGACTGGTCGGCCGGCGTGCCGGCGCGAAGCGCGCAGTCGACGTTCTCCGCGAGGTAGTCGACGGTGCGGTCGCCCACACCCAGGTCTACCCTGATGTCTGGATACTTCTGGTAAAAATCGCAAAGCGCCGGGACGACAATCCAGTCGGCGAAAGCGCCGGCCATTTCGACGCGCAAGCGGCCGGTCGGCAGGCCTTGCGAGTTCGAAAGGCTGCCGTCGAGTTCCTCGAGCTCGGAGACGATCTGCGCCGCCCGCTCGTAGTAGAGCGCGCCGTCGGTCGTCACCATGACGCGTCGTGTGGTGCGATTGAGAAGTTTGGTATGCAGATGTGCTTCAAGCCCCTGAATGAGATTGGTCACCGTCGCCTTGGGCATGGCGAGCGTGTCGGCGGCCCGTGTGAAATTGCCCGTCTCTACGACGCGGATGAAGGCGCGCATTGCCGAGAGCTGGTCCATCGGAAAATCACCTAAGCAGATTGCACTGCGGTATTGTTCGAAATTCGGAACAGTGTAATCGCTCTATGGCTTCTTATTCCGACAATGGAATAACAATATCTTTTCTTCACAAATTGCAAGCCATCTCGGCTCGCAATACGTTATGTGGGTCAAACGCGAGCCGGAGCCATGGCGGTGCATGTGAAAGACATAGTGTTGGAGAAGGTGGCCACCGGGCCCGTTTCCGCGCGCGTCTATCAGGGTGCCGAGTTCGGCAAGGGTTCACCCATCGTACTGTTTTTCCACGGCGGCGCATTTCTGCAGTCGGGCGTCAAGGACAGCGTGGTTGCCGAAAGCCTGGCGAAGGCTGGCGCGATTGTCGCTGTACCTGACTATAATGCGCCGCTTGGCAACGTCTTTCCTAAGCCGCTCGAAGTGGGTTACTCGATCTTTTCCTATCTCGCCAACAAGCGCGCGTCCGGTATTGGCGACCGCAATTCGCTGCTGATCGTGGCTGGCGAAGAGGCGGGCGGCAATATTGCTGCCGGCGTCGCCTTCAAGGCGCGCGACCATTTTGCGGATGCGCTCAATGGCCAGGTTCTGATTTCGCCGCTGCTTGATCCTTTCATGGGCACGTCGTCGATCCGCAAGGCGGATGGCATAGGCATGCGTCAGCGCTGGGCCGAGGGCTGGAGCCAATATCTCAGCGGCGGCGGCTGTCATCCCTATGCCGCGCCGTGTCTGTGTTCCCGCATTTCGGGGGTCGCGCCGGCACTCGTTCTGACGGCGGAGGATGATCCGCTTCGCGACGAGACGCTCGGTTACGCCGATCGCCTCAAACAGGCTGGTGTGCCAGTTCGCCGGAATGTCCTTCCCGCCGGGGCAGGCTGGCCGATGCTTTATGGCGGGAAATGCGAACAGGCACCGAATTGGCAACAGACGATCACGGACCAATTCGAAAGCTTCGTTCGGGATATTAGCAGCCAACCTATTGCATTGAAGACGAACTGATTGAATTCGGCCACTGAGAGAGGGCTGTAAGGAGAGTACCAATGACGTCCAGTAAGAAGCGCTGGGCCCTTGTGGGCGCCGGCTTGGGACTTGTTGCGTCCGTTTCGGCCGCAGCCATGTTTTTCGAACTGCCGATGAGCACGACTGCCACGGCGGCTTCCGCACCTGCGCAGGCTCCCGCTGTGCCGGTGACGGTGGCCGTCGTCGCCGGCCGTGACGTCACGACATGGCAGGAGTTCTCGGGACGGCTTGAAGCCGTCGACCGCGTGCAGGTCCGTTCACGTGTGGCCGGCGCTGTCCAGTCCGTGCACTTCCGCGAAGGCGCGCTGGTAAAGGCCGGCGATCTGCTCTTCACCATCGATCCGGAGCCCTACCAGGCGGCGGTTTCGCAGGCTGAAGGACAGACTGCCTCGGCCGAGGCCAAGGTCAATCTTGCTCAGATCGAGCTGGAGCGTGGCCGCAGGCTTTCCGACAACAAGACGATTTCGCAGAGCGATTTCGACCAACGGCAGAATGCCTTCACCGAGGCTCAGGCCGGTCTTCGCACCGCTCAGGCTGCTCTTCGCTCGGCCCAGCTTGAGCTCGGCTACACCGAGGTCCGCGCGCCGGTCGCCGGCCGCGTCGGCAAGATCGAGATTACCGTCGGTAATCTTGTTGCCGAAGGCAGTTCATCTCCCGCCCTGACGACGCTGGTGTCGGTCGATCCGATCTATGCCAGCTTCAACGCCAGCGAGGAGATGGTCACCAAGGCGCTTTCCGAGTTGCCGGCTGGCGATGGCGCCGTTCCCGCTGTCGAGCAGATCCCGGTCGAGGTTGGTACGCTCGCCGATCAGGGCACGCCGATCAAGGGCAAGCTGCAGCTGATCGACAACCAGGTTGACGCGGCCAGCGGTACGATCGGCGTTCGCGCCGTCTTCGACAATCCCGGCGGCAAGCTGATCCCAGGCCAGTTCGTTCGCGTCCGTATGGGCGAGCCGAAGGCCGAAAACAAAATCCTGGTCAGCGACCGTGCAATCGGCACCGACCAGGACAAGAAGTTCGTGTTCGTCGTCGATGCCGAAAACAAGGTCAGCTACCGGCCGGTGCAGCTTGGTCCGATAGCGGATGGCCAGCGCATCGTCGAAAGCGGTCTTGTTGTCGGCGACAAGATCGTCGTCAACGGCCTGCAGCGTATTCGTCCCGGCGCAGTGGTTGCACCGCAGGCGGAAGAAAAAGTGGCGACGGCTCAGTAAGCCGAAGCATGCGGAGCGTCTCGGCGCTCCGCGTTAATTCCGAAACGACCTGATCCACCGGCGGCCTCCCAACCGCCGGAGCGGGTCGTTGCATCCCGATTTCATCCCGGAGAGGGCTTTGAAATGAATTTCTCCAGATTCTTTGTCGACCGTCCGGTGTTTGCCGGAGTCCTGTCGGTCCTCATCGTCGTCGCCGGTCTGCTTGGCCTGCGTGCACTGCCGATTTCCGAATATCCGGAAGTCGTGCCGCCATCGATCGTCGTGCGCGCCACCTATCCGGGCGCCAACCCCGAGGTCATCGCCCAGACGGTCGCCACTCCGCTCGAAGAGCAGATCAACGGCGTCGAGGGCATGCTCTACATGTCGAGCCAGGCGACCTCGGACGGCGTCATGACGCTGACGGTCACCTTCAAACTCGGCACCGACCCCGACAAGGCACAGCAGCTCGTCCAGAACCGCGTGTCGCAGGCCGAACCGCGTCTGCCGGAGGAGGTGAAGACCATCGGCATCACGACGGTCAAGAGCTCTCCCGATCTGATGATGGTCGTCAACCTGATCTCGCCCGACAACCGCTACGACATCACCTATCTGCGCAACTACGGCGTCCTCAACATCAAGGACCGGCTGGCGCGCATCGACGGTGTCGGCCAGGTACAGGTGTTTGGTTCCGGCGACTACTCGATGCGCGTCTGGATCGACCCGCAGAAGGCCGCCGAGCACGGCCTTGCCGCCAGCGATGTCACCAACGCGATCCGTGGCCAGAACGTCCAGGCCGCAGCCGGCACCATCGGCGCCTCGCCGAGCCTGTCGGGTGTCGACCTGCAGCTGAACGTCAATGCGCAGGGCCGTCTCCAGACGCCTGAGCAGTTCGGCAACATCATCGTCAAGACCGGCACGAACGGCGAGATCACCCGCCTGCGCGACGTCGCCCGCATCGAGCTCGGTGCGGCCGACTACTCGCTGCGCTCGATCCTCGACGGCAAGCCGGCGGTCGCCATCCCGGTCTTCCAGTCCCCGGGGTCCAATGCCATCACCATCTCGGACGAAGTCCAGAAGACGATGGAAGAGCTGAAGACCGCGATGCCTGACGGTGTCAGCTACGAGATCGTCTATGACACGACGAAGTTCGTCCGTTCGTCGATCGAGAAGGTCGTCGACACGCTGCTCGAAGCGATCGCGCTCGTCGTCATCGTCGTCATTCTGTTCCTGCAGACATGGCGCGCGTCGATCATTCCGCTGATTGCCGTTCCGGTCTCGATCATCGGCACGTTTGCGGTGATGTATGTCTTCGGCTTCTCGATCAACGCGCTCAGCCTGTTCGGCCTCGTGCTGGCGATCGGTATCGTGGTGGACGACGCGATCGTCGTTGTCGAAAACGTCGAGAGAAACATCGAAAATGGTCTCAGCCCGCGGGCTGCCACCTACAAGGCGATGAAGGAAGTCTCGGGCCCGATCATCGCGATCGCGCTGGTGCTCGTCGCGGTGTTCGTGCCGCTCGCCTTCATCACCGGTCTGTCCGGACAGTTCTATCGCCAGTTCGCGCTGACGATCGCGATCTCGACTGTCATTTCGGCCTTCAACTCGCTGACGTTGTCTCCGGCTCTGGCCTCGCTCTTGCTGCAGGATCACCATGCCAAGCGTGACTGGCTGACGCGCGCCATGGACGCGGCCTTTGGCTGGTTCTTCCGTGGCTTCAACAGGGCGTTTGGTGCTGCCTCCAAGGGCTACGGCAAGGGTGTCGGCGGCCTCGTGTCGCGCAAGAGCATCGTCATGCTGGTGTATCTGGTGCTGGCCGGCGCCACCTACGGCCTCTTCAATGCGGTGCCGGGCGGCTTCGTGCCGGCGCAGGACAAGCAGTATCTGATCGGCTTTGCCCAGCTGCCGGATGCCGCGAGCCTCGACCGCACCGAAGACGTCATCAAGCGGATGAGCGACATCGCCATGGCCGAGCCCGGCGTTGCCCATGCGATCGCCTTCCCGGGCCTGTCGATCAACGGCTTCACCAATTCCTCGAACGCCGGCATCGTCTTCGTGACGTTGAAGGATTTCGAGGAACGCAAGTCGCCGGCGCTTTCGGGCGGCGCGATCGCCATGTCCCTGAACCAGAAGTTCGGGGCGATCCAGGATGCCTTCATCGCGATGTTCCCGCCGCCGCCGGTCAATGGTCTCGGCACGACGGGCGGCTTCAAGATGCAACTCGAAGACCGCGCCGGTCTCGGCTATCAGGTGCTCGACGAAGCCAACAAGGCGATAATCGCCAAGGCCTACCAGACGCCTGAGCTGACGGGCATCTTCTCTGCCTATCAGATCAATGTTCCGCAGCTCTATGCCGATCTCGACCGTGAGAAGGCGGAACAGCTTGGCGTCCCGGTAACCGACGTGTTCGAGACGCTGCAGATCTATCTCGGTTCGCTCTATGTCAACGACTTCAACGCCTTCGGCCGTACCTACAGCGTGCGCGTCCAGGCCGATGCCAAGTTCCGGGCGCAGCCCGAGGATATTGGCAAGCTGAAGGTTCGTTCGGCATCGGGCCAGATGATCCCGCTGTCTGCGCTCCTGAAGGTGAACGCGACAACCGGGCCGGAGCGGACCAACCGTTATAACGGTTTCCTCTCCGCCGATATCAACGGCGGTCCTGCTCCGGGCTTCTCCTCCGGCCAGGCTCAGGCAGCGATCGAAAAGATCGCCGACGAGACCTTGCCGAAGGGCATCAGCTTCGAATGGACGGATCTGACCTATCAGCAGATCCTGGCGGGCAACTCCGGCGTGATCGTCTTCCCACTGGCGCTGCTGCTGGTGTTCCTGGTGCTCGCTGCCCAGTATGAGAGCCTGGCGCTGCCGATCGCGATCATCATGATCGTGCCGATGGGCGTGCTGGCGGCGTTGACGGGCGTCTGGCTGACCGGTGGAGACAACAACATCTTCACGCAGATCGGTCTGGTCGTCCTTGTCGGCCTCTCGGCGAAGAACGCGATCCTGATCGTGGAATTCGCCCGCGAGCTGGAATTCGAAGGGCGGACTCCGGTCCAGGCTGCCATCGAGGCAAGCCGCCTGCGTCTGCGCCCGATCCTGATGACCTCGATGGCCTTCATTATGGGTGTCGTGCCGCTCGTCGTCTCGACCGGTGCCGGTGCCGAGATGCGCGCCGCCATGGGTGTGGCGGTGTTCTCAGGCATGATCGGCGTCACCTTCTTCGGCATCTTCATGACGCCCGTCTTCTACGTGCTGGTCCGCAACCTCTCGGGCAATCGCCCGCTGATCCAGCACAAGGAGCACGAGCACGACGCGGAGGAAGCCGAAATCATCCGGCTCGCTGCCGAATAACCCCCACTCAGCGGCGAGACGTGGAAAGGCGGAGCACTGCTCCGCCTTTCCTGTTTTCATGAGCCGGCCAGACGGTTATGTCTCGAAGGGCATGCACGGGCGAGGGGAGTCGCACGCTGCAAGGTTTGATGGAGGCAGCCAATGCATATCGCGATTATCGGCGCAGCGGGAATGATCGGGCGCAAGTTGACCGCGCGGCTCGTTGCGGACGGGCGGCTGGCGGGTCAGGCCATCAATCGCCTATCGCTTGTCGACGTCATCACGCCGGCTGCCCCTGAAGGCTTTACAGGGCGTGTGGAGACGAGCGCGGTCGACGTTTCCGCTCCAGGGCAGGCCGCACGGATTGTCGCCTCGCGCCCGGATGTAGTGTTTCATCTGGCCGCGATCGTATCCGGCGAGGCTGAGCTGGATTTCGAAAAAGGCTACGGCATCAATCTCGAAGGCACGCGCGCGCTTCTTGAGGCGATCCGCGCCGCTCATCTGCAAGACGGGTACCGGCCTTGTGTCGTCTTCACCTCGTCCATTGCGGTCTTTGGAGCGCCTTTCCCCCAGGTCATTCCTGATGATTTCAATCTCGCGCCCCTGACAAGCTACGGCACGCAAAAGGCGATGGGTGAATTGCTGTTGGCGGATTACACGCGCCGCGGCTTCATCGACGGCATCGGAATCCGGTTGCCGACGATCTGCATCCGTCCCGGCAAGCCGAACAAGGCTGCTTCCGGCTTCTTCTCCGGCATCGTTCGTGAGCCGTTGGCCGGGCAGGAGGCGACCCTGCCGGTCCCGGAAACTGTTCGCCATTGGCACGCGTCGCCGCGTTCGGCCGTCGGGTTTCTGGTCCATGCCGCCAGCATCGACCTGCAGCCGCTCGGCGCGCGCCGCAGCCTGACGATGCCCGGTGTCAGCGCCACCGTCGGAGAGCAGATCGAGGCGTTGCGCAAGATCGCAGGGGACAAGGTCGTCAGCCTGATCCGACGCGAACCCGACGAGCTGGTCATGAAGATCGTATCGGGTTGGCCACAGGCATTCGAGGCCGAGCGCGCGAAGGAGCTGGGTTTTGTCGCCGATGCTTCGTTCGAGGACATTATTCGAGTGCACATCGAGGATGAATTGGGAGGACAGCTATGACTATCGGCAAATCACGCAGCATTGCGTTTCTGGGAACTGGGCTGATGGGCGCGCCGATGGCTCGCAGGCTGTTGCAGTCCGGCTTTGCCGTCACGGTCTGGAACCGCAATCGCGAGAAGGCGGAAGGTCTCGTTCCGGATGGCGCGGTCCTGGCGGATACGCCCGCTGCCGCCGTCAAAGGGGCATCGGTCGTGTTCACCATGCTGACCGACGGAAAGGCAGTGGAGGACGTGCTGTTCACGCAAGGTGCTTCGGAGGCGCTTGATGTCGGCGCGGTGGTCATCGATTCCAGTTCCATTACCCCTGACGCGGCCCGGCAGCATGCGTCAAAGCTCGCCGGGCGTGGCATCCGCCATCTCGATGCGCCGGTCTCCGGCGGTGTGGTGGGGGCGGCTGCCGGTACACTTGCGATCATGGCAGGCGGCGATGGCGCTTTGGTCGAAGAACTGGCCGACGTCTTTGCACCACTTGGCCGCGTGACGCATGTTGGACCAAGCGGTTGCGGTCAGCTCGCGAAGCTCGGGAACCAGCAGATCGTCGCCATCACGATCGGCGCCGTTGCCGAAGCGATGCTGCTCTTCGAGGCAGGGGGCGGTTCACGCGAGGCGTTCCGCCGGGCGATCCGGGGAGGCTTCGCCGAAAGCCGCATTCTCGACGTTCACGGCCAGCGGATGGTCAATCGCGATTTTGGGACCGCCGGCCCTTCGAAATTGCAGCTCAAGGACCTAAACAATATCGTCGCAACGGCGGAAGGTCTCGCTTTGACGCTGCCTCTGACGGAGACGGTCCGTGCCGAGTTCGCCGAGTTTGTCGAACATGGTGGCGGTGAGACCGATCACAGTGGCCTGCTGCTGCAGCTCGAAGAAAAGAACCGCCGTTCGTCGAAAGGCTGAATTGCCTAGACACTCGAGTCTCTGAGAAGATCGATGATGCATTCGGCTTGCAATTGTTGATGGATTTTTAGTGCATCCTAATTAATCTCTCGCCAAAAGGTTGGTTCTGCACCCATAATGGGCTTCCTCCTTGGAGGCCTGACACCATACTGTTACTCGAAGCTGCATGAGGCTTGAACGGCGTTGGCATCGAGCAGTCCCACACGGTCCGAACGAGAGTTTCAGGACATCCTGCGGCGCCTTGAGCTTGCACTCGACGCGTCACAGATCGGTGTTTGGGAGCACAACCTCGATCGGCATGAAATCTCCTGGGACGTTCAGATGCACCGGATCTACCAGACCGGAAGAGGCAGCGGGCCGGTCGCCGCTACAATCTGGTCGGATGCGATTCACCCCGACGACCGCGAGCGTGCCGAACTGGAGTTCGAGGACGCCATTGCCAGACGCGGGCAGTATAATTCGGAGTTTCGGATCCTCTGGCCGAACGGCGAGATACGGCACATCCGCTCGCGGGCTCATTTCTATGTCAGCGAGGAAGGGTCACCCTCTTTCATCGGCGCGGAGTGGGACGTCACTTCGGACGTGCTTCTTGCCAACGAAGCGGCACGTCAGCGCGCCGTCGCGGAGGCACGGGCCCTCGCTTTGGAGGAGAGCAGTGCCCACATCGAATATGCTGCGGAACACGATTATTTGACGGGCCTTCCCAACCGCCGGCTTTTCGACAAGCGCCTGGCGGAACTGGCCGAGGATGCCTCAGTCTCGACGCTCGCAGTCCTGCATCTCGACCTTGACGAGTTCAAGCAGATCAACGACAGCCATGGCCATGCGGCGGGCGACACCGTATTGCGTGCCGCAGCTTTGCGGATCGAGGCCGCCATTCCGAAAGCTACGATGGTGGCACGCATCGGTGGCGACGAATTCGTTATCCTGCTCGTCAATTTCGGAGGGCTGACGGAACTGAACCGCATGGCGCGTGAGGTGCAGCGGCGCTTGAAGAAGAAGGTCCGTTTCGGCCACGAAATGCTGCAAAGTGGAGCGTCGATCGGCATTTCCTGGTCGGCAGATCGCTCCGGCTCCAATCTGCTCGCCGAGTCCGATATCGCGGTATATCAGGCAAAGACATCGGGCCGCGATCGTATCGAGTTCTTCTCGCAGCAGCTCAAGGACGATCTGATGGGCAAGCGGCGTCTTGCCGAAGAGCTGAAGCTTGCACTGGAACAGGGCGATATCATTCCATTCTACCAATTGCAGCTCGATGCCCACACCCGCGACATCGTTGGCATCGAGGCCCTGGCGCGCTGGCATCACAGCGAGCGCGGCACCCTCTCGCCTGGCATATTCCTGAAGATCGCCGATGAGTTCGGCTTGTCTTCGGAGATCGATGCTTCGATCCTGCGACGCGTGCTCGCCGACCGTGTGACATGGGAGCAGCACGGCACAACCCTGCCACGGGTCTCGGTCAACATTTCGGGGCAGCGCCTCTACGATCCGCAGTTGATTGATGATCTGGAGACACTCGAGATACCGCGTGGCGCCCTGGTTTTCGAATTGGTCGAGACGATCTTTCTGGACGACTGCGACGACGAGCTTCTGCAGACGGTTGACCGCATCAAGCAGATGGGTATCGAAATCGAGATCGATGATTTCGGCTCGGGCCACGCGTCGCTGATCGGTCTCGTGCGGTTGCGCCCGGCTCGGCTGAAGATCGATCGGCAACTGGTAAGCGAGGTGGATACCTCCTCCGAGCAGCGCCGTGTCGTCAAATCGATTGTCGAGATCGGCAAGGCCCTCGGCGTCGATGTGATCGCAGAGGGCGTCGAGACGGAAAACCATGCCGTGGCGCTTGCCAAGCTCGGCTGTCATACGCTGCAAGGTTTTGCGCTCGGCCATCCGCTGCCGGCATCAGAGATCGATGATATTTTCGCTTCGAAGAAGGCGACGCAGGCGGCCCACCTCCGACGCTAGCCTAACGGTGGGGCCTCCTAAGGCTCGAGTTCGCCGCGTGCTTCCAGATACCAGTCGACGAAAGCCTTCACACCGACATCCAGTGTCGTCTCCGGCTTGTAGCCTGTCAAAGCCGCCAGCAGATCGGGGCTCGCAAAGGTGCGTGGCACATCGCCCTTCTGCATCGGCAGCATCTTGCGCTTTGCCGGCTGGCCGAGGACCCTTTCGACCGTCTCGACGAAGGTCATCAGGTTCTCCGGCTGGCCGCCGCCGATATTGACGACGCGGAATGGCGCCTGATGCGAGAGCGTCTCCACCCGTTCGTCGGCCACGCGGTTGGCCTCCGACGGGGCGACGGACGACAGGCGGACGATCGCCTCCACGAGGTCATCGATATAGGTGAAGTCGCGGCTCATCCGGCCTTCGCCGTAGATCTCGATCGGTTGATCCTCCAGCATGTTCTTGACGAACTTGAAGAGGGCCATGTCGGGACGGCCCCAGGGGCCGTAGACGGTGAAGAAACGGAAGGCGGTTGTCGGGATCTTGTGGAGATGCGCGTAGCTGTGCGCCATCAGTTCCATTGACTTCTTCGTCGCCGCATAAAAGGTCAGCGGCTCGTCGGCCCGGTCTGTCTCACGGAAGGGAATGGACGGATTGGCGCCGTAGATCGACGATGTCGAGGCCAGCATGAGATGGTTGACGCCAACATCCTTGGCGATATCGAGGATGTTCCAGGAGCCTTCGAGGTTCGACGTGAGATAGGCTTTCGGGTTTTCCAGGCTGTAGCGGACGCCGGCCTGTGCTGCGAGATGCACCATCACATCAGGCGCCGCGCTGGCCACGGCCTCTTCCAGGGCTTTGCGATCTTCGAGCATCGCTGTCACCGGGCGGAAGGCCGGAAACTGCGCCAGCGCCGCATTGCGCATGTGCTTGAGCTTGATGTTGTAGTAGTGCGTCATGCCGTCGAAGCCGACGACTTCGTGGCCATCCTGCAGCAAGCGGCGGGCAAGATGAAAGCCGATGAAGCCAGCAGTGCCGGTGATGAAATAGCGCATCTCTACTTCTTCTCGTTCTTCTTTCCGATGGCGAAATAGCTGAAGCCATGCTTGGTGACTTCGGCGACGGGATAGATGTTGCGCAGGTCAACGATGGTCGGGGTCTTCACCAGCGACTTCATCCTCTTGAAATCAAGCGCTCGGAACTCGTCCCATTCCGTGACGATGACGATGGCATCCGCGCCTTCTGCAATCTCGTACGGGTCGCGGCCGTAGGTGATGGGGCCGATAACCTCCTTCGCCATTTCCATGCCTTCTGGATCATAGGCGTGAACGTTGGCGCCGCCATCCAGCAAGGCCTGGATGATGGTGATCGATGGCGCGTCGCGCATGTCGTCGGTGTTCGGCTTGAAGGTCAGGCCGAGGACTGCAATCTTCTTGCCGCGGACATTGCCGTCGCAGGCGGCGATGACCTTGCGGCCCATGGCGCGCTTGCGGTTGTCGTTGATCGCAACCGTGGTTTCGATAAGGCGAACCGGGCTGTCATGATCCTGTGCGGTCTTGACCAGCGCCAGCGTATCCTTGGGAAAGCACGAACCGCCGTAGCCCGGACCTGCATGCAGGAACTTGTCGCCGATGCGCTTGTCCATGCCGATGCCCTTGGCGACCTTCTGGACGTCGGCGCCGATCTGCTCGCAGAGATCGGCGATCTCGTTGATGAAGGTGATCTTCATGGCGAGGAAGGCGTTGGCGGCGTACTTGATCAGCTCGGAGGTGCGGCGTTCGCAAAAATAGAGTGGTGCTTCGTTGAGGTAGAGCGGCCGGTAAACCTCGCGCATGATTTCGATTGCGCGCGGCTCCTCAGTGCCGAGAACAATGCGATCGGGGCGCTTGAAGTCCGTGATTGCCGCGCCTTCGCGCAGAAATTCCGGGTTGGAAACGACGGAAATGTCCTTCTCGGGGAATTCTTCGCGGAAAATGCGCTCGATCTCATCGCCAGTGCCAACAGGAACCGTGGACTTGGTAACGACAACGGTGAACCCGGACACGGCGGCCGCTATCTCGCGAGCGGCGGCATAGACATAGCTCAGGTCGGCGTGGCCATCGCCACGACGTGACGGCGTGCCGACGGCGATGAAGACTACGTCCGCGTCGGCAACGGAAGGCGCCAGCTCCTTCGAAAAATCCAGGCGACCGGCGGTGCGGTTGTGGTCGATGATCGTGTCAAGGCCCGGTTCGAAGATCGGAACCTTACCGGCTTCCAATGCATCGATCTTCGCGGCCGACTTATCGACGCAGGTGACATGGTGGCCGAAATCGGCGAGGCAGGCACCGGAGACGAGGCCGACATAGCCCGAGCCAATCATCACAATACGCATGGAATCATTCCCTAAGACAACGATCGCCGCCCCGCCAAATTGGCGGGGTCGCGATGGTGTTACAGGGGGAAGTTTATAAGTTCAAGACAACAGTGATTAGCTGCGGCCGAACTCATCGACGATGCGGATGATATCGTCCTCTCCGAGATAGGATCCGGTCTGCACTTCGATCAGTTCGAGCATGATCTTGCCGGGATTGGCGAGACGGTGGACTTCGCCGAGCGGGATGTAGACGGACTCGTTTTCCCTCAGCATCTGCACGTTTTCGCCGATCGTCACCTCTGCCGTGCCCTTGACGACGATCCAGTGCTCGGAGCGGTGATGATGCTTCTGCAGCGACAGCTTCTTGCCCGGAGTGACGAAGATGCGCTTGACCTGGAAGCGGTCGCCATTCAGCACCGATGTGTAGCCGCCCCAAGGCCGGTAAGAGGTCGGGTGCGTCTCGGTCAGTTGCGATGTCGTGGGGGCGGCGGCGAGCATCTTCACGAGATTTCCGACGTCCTGGCTATCCTGCAGCCGCCCAACATAGACGGCATCCTCGCTGGCGATGACAGCGATGTCGTCCATGCCCTGGACGGCGAGGTGTACGCCATGGGTCATGATGAGCGAGTTCTTGGTGTTGACGACCGTCGTGTTGCCGGCTGCCACATTGCCATTTTCGTCGCGGCTGCCGCTCTTCCAGACGGAATCCCAGCTGCCGAGATCGGACCACTTGAAGGGCGAGGGGACGACGGCGGCGTTGCTCGTCTTTTCCATGATGGCATAATCGATCGAGATGTTCGGGCTGGTTGCGAACGCTGCCTTGTCGAGGCGGATGAAGTCTAGATCTCTGACGCCTTTTGCAATGGCGTCGGCCGCAGCCTTGAGGACCGGCGCAGCATAGCTTCGCATCTCGGCAAGCACGCCTGAGACCGAGAACATGAACATCCCGGAGTTCCAGTAAAAACCTCCAGTCGCGACCATGTCTTCGGCCTTGGCGAGCGGCGGTTTCTCAATGAAGCGCGCGACCGTTCGTGCGCCCGTCGGGAGTGTCTTCCCACCTTCGATGTAGCCGTAGCCGGTTGCTGGCTCGGTAGGCTGGATGCCGAAGGTTACCAGCTTGCCCTGGGCGGCGGTGGCGGCAGCGATGCGAACGCACTCAAAATAGGTGTCGTCAGCGACGATCTCGTAGTCGGAGCCAAGCACATGCATGACTGTGTCTTCATCAAAGCGATCACGCACGAGCGTTGCGGCCGCCGCAACTGCCGCCGCGGTGTTTCGAGCAACCGGTTCGAGCAGGATTGCCGCAAGGCCGATGTCCAACTCACGCGCCTGCTCGGCAACGAGGAAGCGAAACTCCTCGTTGGTCAGGATGACGGGTGCTTCGTAAAGCGCGGGATCGGACACGCGCAGCAGCGTTTCCTGGAACAATGTCTTGTCGCCGATAAAGCGGATGAACTGCTTAGGCGCTGCGGCGCGTGACAGCGGCCAGAGACGAGTGCCCTTGCCACCAGCCATTATCACGGGAACGATCTTCTGTGTCATATGGAGTGTCCTCGAATATCTGTCTTGCTTCGCCCATCAACCCACCTGCGCCCACCAGCGGATTCTCTCCAGACCAGTGTGCAGCAACGTCGCGGCGGCTTCTTCGGTTTCCGCCTCGGCGTAGCAGCGCATTTCGGGGGCATTGCCGGACGGGCGGAAATGGATGATGCGGCGATCCGCCAGCGTAACACGAAGGCCGTCAATATCGCTGGCGCTGCCAACCTCGCCGATCGGCTGCAGGAACGCCGCGAGATTGGCGGGTGCGGCGCGAAGATAGGCCATCAACCGGGCACTGATCTCAACCGGAAAATTCTCAAGCCGGTCGGCCGCGGCAAATGGCAGATTGAAGGACGCGGCGACCACCGAAAGAGGCTGCCGTTTGGAGGCAGCAAGGGAAAGCGCCGCCAGGATGGGGACGAAGCAGTCGCGTGTCGGCAGGGCCTTCAGCGTGTGACCGTTGACCTCGAATTCACTCGCGGTGAGCAGGCCGCCGTTCGCTTCGAAACCTGCCACGCGAGTCCGGCCAGCCGCGAGTGCTTCTTGCATCCCTGATATGACGAACGGAGAGCCAACACGCGTGCGAATGACGCTGAAGCGACCGGCGGCTTCGATGCCGGAATTCGATGTCACGGGTGTCACAACCGATGTCGCACCGAGAAAGTTCGCGGCGATCAGGCCGAGCAAATCGCCACGCAGCGGCGTCCCGGTTTCGTCCGCCACCAACGGGCGATCGCCATCACCATCCGCAGAGACCATGGCGTCGAGGCCATGCTGTCTTGCGACCTCCCTGAGGTTGGCGATCGTCTCCTCCGAAACCGCCTCGGTGTCGACCGGAACGAATGTTTCCGAGCGGCCAAACGGCACGACCGTTGCGCCGAAGTGTTCCAGGAGATCTACCAGCAGATCACGGGCGACCGTGCTGTGCTGGTAGACGCCGACTTTCAAGCTTGAGAGCGCTTCCGTGGGAAGAATATTGGCATTCCGTTCGCGGAAGAGCGCCAGGCATTCGACGGATTGGCTTTGCATCCCGGCACTGCGGGGGACAAACGTAAAGCCGGCACGATCGAGTTCTGTCGCGACAGTCGTGATCGCTGCTTCGTCCGTTTTGTCGATCTCTCCGTCCGACCGATAGAACTTGATGCCATTGCGATCGGCGGGGATGTGCGAGCCTGTCACCATGAGACCCGCGGCTTTTTTCTGAAGTCCGTAAAGCGCCAGCGCCGGTGTTGGCACCGTGCCGCAGTCGCGGACCTTGAATCCAAG
>Ga0102593_1002143_pt1 | contig 16031 bp, 13 predicted proteins | sample AraplaCol_mMS_r2_2_FD_76862 | JGI IMG/M metagenome (GOLD analysis project Ga0102593, IMG submission 76862) | Arabidopsis root microbial communities from North Carolina, USA - plate scrape MF_Col_mMS_r2 (SPADES assembly) (version 2) | ecosystem: Host-associated > Plants > Roots > Endosphere...
CCAGCTCGATCGCGAGCGCGAGGCCATCGAGCCGCCGGCAGATGTCGGCGACGACGGGCGCGTTGGCCGCGGTCAGCACGAAGTCGGGCTTCGCCAGTTGCGCGCGGTCGACGAACAAGCGCACCGCATCGGCCTCGAAGGCGGATGGCGGCGGCACATCGGCATCGTCCGCACCTGGCAGTTGCAGCGACCCCACCGCGGAGATCTGCTCGCCCGGCAAGCCCAGCGCCTCGCGGCTGGTGGCGAGGATGCGCAGCCCGGCGCAGGCGGCGAGCAGGCGGTCGACGAGCCGGGCCACGGCATCGATGAGGTGCTCGCAGTTGTCGAGCACCATCAGCGCGCTTGCGCTACCAATGTGCGCGCACAGCGCGTCGACCGGATCGGCGCTCGTGGCCTGCGGGGAGCCGGCGGCCGATGCCACCGCGGCGTGCAGGCGCTGCGGGTCCTGCAAGGCGGCCAGGTCCACGAACCACGGACCCCCGGCAACGGCCCCGACCTGGCGCCGCGCCAGCTCGATCGCCAGCCGGGTCTTGCCGCTGCCGCCGGTGCCGGTGAGCGTCAGCAGCGGCGCCCGTTCCATCAGCCCGGCGCAGTCGGCCAACGCGCGCTCGCGGCCGATGAAGCGGGTGCGCATCACCGGCAGGCGGTGCGGCGCGGGGGCGGGCCGGGCCGCAGCCTCGACGCGCCCGGCGTCGGCCTCGCGCAGCGCCGCAGTGAATTGGTACCCCCGCCGCTTCACGGTGGCAATCGCTTCCGGCCCCAGCAGCTTGCGCAGCGCCGAGATCTGCACCTGCAGGTTGTTCGGCTCGACCACCAGGCCGGGCCATGCCAGATCGATCAGCTCGTGCTGCCCCACCACCTGGTCGCGCCGCTGCGCCAGCGCGATCAGCACGTCGAGGGCCCGCACGCCGAGCGCTGCCGGTTGGCCGCCGTCCAGCAGCAGGCGTTCGGCGGGCCGCAGTTCGAAGCGGCCGAAGTGGAGCGGTGTCGACACGGGTTGGTGCGGTTTCAGCTTGGTTTCAGGTGGGTGAAGGACGCGGCCAGGGCGCGTGCCGGACAGTCGCCCCATTGCCTCAGACCCCCGGGAGACTGCCGATGGATTTCATCACGATCATTGTCCGCACGCTGTCGCGCCGATCGACACCATCGCGCTTCACGATGGATCGCGGCCAGGGTGCTGCCGCGCCATGCGAAGCCGAGGCCGATGGCGACAGCCTGCGGCTCTATGTCGATGGCCGCTTCGAAGGCTGGATCGATGGCGTGGCGCGCTTGTAGCGTCAACACGCCGTCATGGGCGGGCCGCACAGTCCGCCGGCCATCCACTCCGTGTCCGACCATGACGCACCATTTCTTCTCTGCGGCCACCCTGAAGGTCGTTGCCATTGCCCTCATCGCGGTGAACGCGCTCGCGGCCCGCGCCGACGAACTGCCGCGCTGGGACACCGCCATCACGAAGTACAACGAGAAGCAGGTCCGCGACTTCCACCCGATGTTCGACTTCGATTCCGACGGCTGCTACCCGGCGACGCCGTTCAACCGCAACAACAACCTGAGCCAGAACCCGGGCCTGAACGCCACCGGCACGGTGCAGGGCGCCTGCCGCGACGGCGGCTGGGGCAACTATACCAACACCATCCATCGCCAGCTCTGCCGCGAGACGGTGGAGGGCGGCGACCGCATCGAGCGCTGCGCGCATTTGTACGAGCTGTACTTCGAGAAGGACCAGGCGATCGGCCTGAGCTTCCTGGGCGGCCACCGGCACGACGTCGAGACGGTGATCGTCTGGACCGGCAAGAAGAACGGCGGCGACGACTTCATCTCGCACGTGTCGGTCAGCGCGCACGGCAACTACACCACGCGGCCGATGGCCGGGCTGGAGAACCACTGGGGCCACCCGCTGGTCGTGTACCACAAGGACGGCGCCGGCACGCACGCCTTCCGCTTCGCCAATGCCGATGACCATGCGCATGTGGAGTTCATCGGCAACTGGGGCGAGTTCTACGCGCCGGACATCATCAGCCACTACAGCGCCGTCGCGCAGTGGAACGGCGACGAGTGGACCCGCTACCAGGCCAACCGCAACTACCGCATCGCGCTGGAGAACTCGAACTTCGGCAGCGCGAGCTTCAAGACCCGCAACGACGGCGAGATCATGAACCAGGTCAACAACGCCGCGCCGCGCGGCGATGCGTTCTGGGCGAATGTCTGGTTCCTGTGGGACGACGTGTGGGCCACGCGCGCGAAGGAGTTCCAGGCGAATTATCCGCAGACGTATACACGGATCAGCGAGTGATCGAGGCCTGAGCGCCTCAGAACGTGACCACCACCGATTCGGCGCTGCGTTTCGCCTCGCCGTGGAACACCGCCTCGATGTTGTTGCCGTCCGGGTCGAGCAGGAACGCGGCGTAGTAGCCCGGGTGGTACGGCCGCTCGCCGGGCTTGCCGTTGTCGCGGCCGCCGGCTTCGAGGCCGGCGCGGTAGAACGCCTCCACCACCTTGCGGTCGCGCGCCTGGAAGGCGAGGTGGTGGCGGCCGGTCAGGTGGCCTTGCGCGGCCTGGCTGTCGGCGGTGGAGACGAACAGTTCGTCGATCCAGAAGTAGTCCGCGGCGCTGCCGCCCACCGGGATCTCCAGCACCCGGGCCACCGCTTCGTAGAAGCGCTTGCTGGCCGCGATATCCGACACGACGAGCTGCAGGTGATCGATGAGACGGCCGCGGTGAAGTTGCTGGGCTTCCATGGGGACTCCTCGGTGGTGGACGGCCCGGTCTGATTTGAACCGCCGCGCGGAGTTCCGCGCTCATCGAGGTGGAGTGGATACAGAAATCTGTATCATCTTCGAATGAAGACCACCCTCGACATCAACGACGAACTGTTGGCTACCGCGAAGGCGCTCGCTGCTCGCCAGCGAACCACGCTGACTCGCCTCATCGAAGAGGGCCTGAAGCTGCGGCTGAATGCCCGGCAGGGGGCGGCGCCGCGCGGCAAGTTGCGTCTGCCGGTGTTCAAGGGGCGTGGAGGGCTGGTGGCAGGCATCGACCCGCTCAGCAACAGATCGCTGCTGGAGGCGTTGGGCGATGACACCTGACGTGAACGTTCTGGTCGCGGCATTCCGCAGCGACCATCCCCACCATATCGTGGCGCGACCATGGCTTGAACAGGCCGTCGCCGCGGTGTCGTCCGGGACCACGCTGACGGTGATGCCGATGGTCGTGGCCAGCTTTCTGCGACTGGTGACCAGTCCCAGAATCTTCCGGTCTCCGACGCCGATCGAGCAGGCCGTCGACTTTGTCGATGCGCTGCTTGCCGTACCGGGGGTGCAATTGATGGAGCTGGGATCGGAGTGGCCCCGTTTGCGCCGGCTTTGCCTCGACAAGCAGTTCGCCGGCAATCTGCTACCCGACGCCTGGCTCGCTGCGGCCGTCGTGCACTCTGGCGAGCACCTCGTGAGTTTTGATCGGGATTTCAGGAAGTCGATCAACCGTGCTCACTTCACGCTGCTGGAGGCGTCGGCCTGACTGGCCGGTGCATGGCAAGAACGTCGGACGAATGTGTCGCAGATGAAAACGAACAAGACGATCCTCGCCGGGTCGGAGCAATTTGGCTTGCCGGGATTTGACGAGTTGCCCGCCGCGTCGACGCCGGCCTCGCCGGTGGTCATGGCTGGTCGCGCGGGCGCCGGCGCGCAGCACCTCGGTCTTTTTTTCGCCGTGCGGCCTCCACCTGCGCTTGCCCTGCGTGTCATCGAGCTGGCAACCCGCCTGCGCAACGAGCACGGCCTTGTCGGCAAACTGCTCACGCCGGAGCGCCTGCACGTCACGTTGCGCCCGATGGTCGACGACGAAGCACACCTCGACGCGGCGATGCGCGCCGGCGCGAGCCTGGTGCACGACGGCTTCGAGCTGGCCTTCGACCGCGCGATGAGCTTCCCCGGCAGCGGCGCGTTCGTGCTGCGCAGCAGCGACAACCTGCCGGCGCTCGCCGCGTTCCGGCGCCGCCTGAACCTCGCGATGGGCGACACCGACGCGCAAGCCTCGCGCAGCGCCACGCCGCACATGACGCTGCTGTACGACCGCAAGCACAGCATCGCCGAGCATCCGATCGAACCGATCGGCTGGCACGCGAGCGAGTTCGTGCTGGTCCGCAGCCATGTCGGCTTCGGCCGCCACGAAACGCTGGGCACCTGGCCGCTCGCGTGAATGCCGTCACCCGAAGCCGTTCCCCGGCATCCGGCCGTCGTTTCCGCCCGACCACCGGTACGCGCCGCACGCTGAGGTACGATGCCGACCGCCCCGAACCCGGCTACCCTGCGGCCCGCAGGCCCGGACTGGCATCGGGCGGGGATGACAGATGAAAGCCACCTTCGGATTCGTGTCGCTGCTGATCGCGCTGGCGATCATCGGCATCGTGATCAACAAGCAGTTGAAGGCCGTCGGCAAGGTGCCGGTGGTGGCCACCGACGGCAGCGTGTCGCAGGGCGGCGCGGCCGCGAGCGGCACGGCGCGCGAGCAATCGCAGCAGCTGCAGCAGAAGGTTCGCAGCGACGTCGCCAAGGCGCTGGAGCAGGGCGCCGCGCAAGGCGCTGCCCGGCAGGACGACGCCGGCAAGTGATGTCTGCCGCCGACGAACACGCGATGCGCATCGCGCTCGACCAGGCCCGCAATGCGTGGCTGGTCGGCGAGGTGCCGGTGGGCGCGGTCATCATGCGCGCCGGCCAGGTCATCGCCACCGGCTACAACCGCCCGATCACCGAGCACGACCCGACCGCGCATGCCGAGATCGTCGCGTTGCGCCATGCCGCGACGCTGCTCGCCAACTACCGCCTGCCCGAGTGCGAGCTGTACGTGACGCTGGAGCCCTGCGCGATGTGCGCGATGGCCTTGATGCATGCGCGCTTCAAGCGCGTGGTGTTCGGCGCGCGCGACCCGAAGACCGGCGCGGCCGGGTCGGTGATCGACCTGTTCGCCGAAGCCCGGCTGAACCACCACACGCAGATCGAAGGCGGTGTGCTGGCCGACGACTGCGGCGGCGTGCTGCGCGAGTTCTTCGCCGAACGCCGCGAGCTGTACCGGCAGCGTCGCGCCGGCCTGCAGATCCCATCCCCCGAGCCGGCTGACGAGCCGTCCGGCATCCCCACCGGAGAGGTACTCGAGATTGAGCCCGCACCATCCTTCCCACCTGCATTCGCACCACGATCACCATCACGATGATGAGCCGGCCGGGCGTTCGCTGACGATCCTGTCGCCGGCCGGCGTGGTCGCGAGCGCGGCACCGCTGCGCCGCGCGGTCAAGCGGCTGACGGCGCTCGGCTTCGAGGTGAGCGTCGACGAATCGGCGCTCGCGAAGCACCAGCGCTTCGCCGGCGACGACGACCTGCGCCTGGCCGCGCTGCACCGCGTGGCCGGCCAGGCGCCGTCGATCGCGATGGCGGCCCGCGGCGGCTACGGCCTCACGCGGCTGCTCGACCGCATCGACTGGAAGCTGCTTGCGCACAGCGTCGAGCACGGCACCCGCTGGGTCGGGTACAGCGACATGACGGCGCTGCAGCTCGGCCTGCTGGCGCACGCCAAGGCTGCCAGCTGGGCCGGCCCGATGGCCTGCGGCGACTTCGGCGCCGAGGTGCTCGACGAGGTGACGCCCGACTGCTTTTCCGAAGCGATGACCGGCGAGCTGGAGGCCGTCGGCTTCCGCACCGAAGCCGGCTTCGACGGGCTGGAGCTGAAAGGCACGCTGTGGGGCGGCAACCTGTGCGTGCTGAACGCGCTGCTGGGCACGCCGCATTTCCCGAAGGTCAAGGGCGGCATCCTGTTCGTCGAGGACGTCAACGAGCACCCGTACAGGATCGAGCGCAGCCTGCTGCAGCTGCACCAGGCCGGCGTGCTCGGCGCCCAGAAAGCGGTTGTTCTCGGTGCATTCACCGAGTTCCGCAAATCGCCGCTGGACCGCGGGTACACGCTGAAGAGCATGGTCGAGCACCTGCGAAGCGTGACGAAAGTCCCGATCCTGACCGGTTTGCCGTTCGGCCACGTGCCGACCAAGCTGACACTCCCGGTCGGTCGCAAGGTCACCCTGCTGGTCGACGGCCGCAACGTCCTCATCGGGTGGTGATCCGGCAAGTTTCTTGCTAGCACCGAATGCCCTGCGGCCTTGCGCGGGGAATGCCTGTGGAAACCCCTGGCAAACCGGCTGCTCGCCGGGCTTTATCATTGCCGACTGCCTCGCGGCGACCTGGCCACAAGCCGGGTTGTGTGAGGCTCTTGTTTTTTGTCCGGCCCGTGCTTACCCGCACGCGCCGCTTGTCTGCTGTCGAAGGAGTGCGCGGGATGCGGGGATCTGGATCGTGGCTGGGCCGTGGGCTGGCAGCCCTGCTCGCCACCTGCGCCGTGCTGGCCGGCTGCGACAACAGCCCGCAGCCCAAGGGTGCCGCGCTGACGAACACGATGTTCACCGCGTACCAGGAGCGCTCGCCGCGCTACCTCGACCCGACCGCCTCGTACGCCAACAACGAAACGCCGATCACGTACCAGGTCTATGACCCGCTGTACGCCTACCACTACCTGAAGCGGCCGTTCGAGCTGATCCCGAAGACGGCCGCCGAGATCGCGCACCCGCACTACCTCGACAAGAACGGCCAGCCGCTGGCCGACGACGCGCCCGGCGAGCTGGTCGCCGAGAGCATCTACGACGTGAAGATCAAGCGCGGCGTGCTGTACGCGCCGCACCCGGCCTTCGCGAAGAACGAGCGCGGCGAGTACCTGTACCACGACCTGAAGCCGGCCGACACCGAAGGCAAGCGCTCGCCGTGGGACTTCGCGAAGACCGGCACCCGCGAGCTGGTCGCCGACGACTTCGTCTACGCGCTGAAGCGCCACGCGACGCCGCGCATCGAGGCACCGATCTACGGCATCTTCTCGGAATACGTGATCGGCCTGAAGGAGTACGGCGCGCAGATCAAGGCCGAGGACGCCAAGCTGCGCCAGGGGCTCGACCCGGCCTCGCTGGACAAGCCCTTCCTCGATTTCCGCAAGTGGCCGCTGGCCGGCGCGAGCGCGCTCGACGACCACACGCTGCGCATCCGCATCCGCGGCAAGTACCCGCAGTGGAAGTACTGGATGGCGATGACCTTCCTGGCACCGGTGCCGTGGGAAGCCGACAAGTTCTACGCGCAGCCGGGCATGGCGAAGAACGGCCTCGCGCTGACGCGCTGGCCGGTCGGCACCGGCGCGTACATGCTGACCGAGTACGTGCAGGACCGCCTGCACGTGCTGAGCCGCAACCCGAACTACCGCGAAGACCTCTACCCCTGCGAAGGCGAGCCCGAGGACAAGGCCGCCGGGCTGCTGAAGGACTGCGGCAAGCCGATGCCCTTCATCGACAAGCTGGTCTTCAACAGCGAGAAGGAGAAGGTGCCGTACAAGGCCAAGTTCGTGCAGGGCTACCTCGATGAACCCGAGGTCGAGCGCGTCGACTGGGGCCCCGATTTCCTGGCCGATGCGAATGACTCCGACGAGGTCCGGAAGCGCTACGAAGAGCGCGGCTTCCAGTTCCCGCAGACGGTCGACATCTCGATCTGGTACCTCGGCTTCAACATGCTCGACCCGGTGGTCGGCAAGGGTGCGACGGCCGAAGAAGACGAGCGCCACCGCAAGCTGCGCCAGGCCGTCTCGATCGCGATCGACTGGGAAGAGGGCTACGGCCGCATCTTCATCCAGAAGGGTGGCGTCGCCGCGCACGGCCCGGTGCCGGCCGGCCTGTTCGGCTCGCGCCACGGCACGCCCGAGGGCTACAACCCGATCACCCACAAGATGGTCGACGGCAAGGTGGTGCGCCGCTCGATCGACGAGGCCAAGCAGCTGCTGGCCGAGGCCGGCTACCCCGATGGCCGCGATGCGAAGACCGGCCGTCCGCTGGTGCTGAACTACGACTTCCAGCGCGCGATCACGCCGGAATTCCGCGCCGAGCTCGACTGGATGGTCAAGCAGTTCGCGAAGATCGGTGTGCAGCTCGAGATCCGCGCGACCGACTTCAACCAGTACCAGGACAAGACGCTGAAGGGCAAGCACCAGATCTTCTGGGCCGGATGGCTCGCCGACTACCCCGATGCCGAGAACTTCCTGTTCCTGCTGTACGGGCCGAACTCGAAGAGCCGGCACGAGGGCGAGAACATCGCCAACTACGACAACCCCGAGTACGACAAGCGCTACAAGCAGCTGCAGCTGCTCGAAGACGGCCCGCAGAAGCAGAAGGTGATCGACGAGATGGTCGACATCGTGCGCAAGGACGCGGTGTGGTCGTTCGGCTACTACCCCTATGCGGCCGGCGCCTACCAGCAGTGGGTCACCAACGGCAAGCCGACCATCATGATCCGCGACATGGTGCGCTACCACCGGCTCGACCCGGCGCTGCGCGCCGTCAAGCAGGCCGAGTGGAACCACCCGGTGTACTGGCCGCTGCTGCTGATCGCGGCGGCGCTCGCGCTGCTCGCCTGGATCGCGCGGCGCGGCTTCGTCGCGCGCGAACGCGCCAACGCCCTGGCCGGCGTCGCCACCCGTCCCGCGAAAGCCTGACCGATGCTGAACTACGTGATCCGCCGTGGCTTCTACGGCTTCCTGATCCTGCTCGGGGTCAACCTGTTCACCTTCCTGCTGTTCTTCACCGTCAACACGCCCGACGACATGGCGCGCCTGAACATCGGCGGCAAGCGCGTCACGCAGGAGCAGATCGAGAAGTGGAAGACCGAGCGCGGCTACGACAAGCCGCTGTACGTCAACGACAAGGCCAGCGGCGTCGAGCGCATCACCGACACGGTGTTCTGGGACCGCTCGGTCTCGCTGCTGGCGCTGAAGTTCGGCCGCTCGGACGCGCGCAGCGCGACCGACATCGGCCACGAGATCCGCACCCGCATGTGGGTCAGCCTGCAGCTCGCGGTGCCGCTGTTCCTGCTGCAGATCTTCGCGAGCGTCGGCTTCGCGCTGCTGCTGGTGTTCTTCAAGAACTCGCGCATCGACTTCTGGGGCGTGGTCGCCTGCGTGCTGATGCTGTCCATCAGCAGCCTGTTCTACATCATCGTCGGGCAGTTCCTGTTCTCGCGCATGTTCCGGCTGGTGCCGATCTCGGGCTTCGCACCGGGGCTCGACGCGGTGCGCTTCCTGATCCTGCCGGTGATCCTGTCGCTGCTGTCGCGCCTCGGCGGGGAAGGGCGGCTGTACCGCGCGATGTTCCTCGAGGAGATCGGCCGCGACTACGTGCGCACCGCCCGCGCCAAGGGCCTGAGCGAGCCGCGCGTGCTGTTCCGCCACGTGCTGCCGAACGCGCTGATCCCGATCATCACCAGCGCCGGCAGCTACCTGCCCTACGTGTTCCTCGGCAGCCTGGTGTTCGAGAGCTTCTTCGGCATCCCGGGCCTCGGTGCCTACGTGATCGATGCGATCTCGGGCCAGGATTTCGCGATCCTGCGCTCCATCGTCTTCATCGGCTCGCTGCTGTACATCGGCACCTACATCCTCATCGACATCGCGTACACCTGGGTCGACCCCCGGGTCCGCCTGAGCTAAGAAGCCGCCGACGCGCGCACCGGGACTGAACTCATGCCGAAGATTGTTTTCCTGTGGTCGGACGTGGTGGTGATGCTGCTCGTCCTGGCGCTGCTGGCCTACGGCTGGCGCATCCGCGGCAGCGTCAACCTGCGCGCCTCCTGGACCAAGGTGTTCCACGACCCCGCCGCGCTGTGCTCGGCGGTGATCCTGCTCGTGTTCCTGGGCGTCGCGGTGGTCGACAGCGTGCACTTCCGGCGCGCGCTGCAGAACGCCGCGGGCGCCGGCGCGCAGCAGGCGCAGGCCTACGGCACGCGCACCGAATCGCTGCTCGACGTGATCCTCGCGACCCAGGTCGACGGCCGCGAGACCACCTACTCGGCACCGCTCGCGACGCGCGCCTTCACGAAGGATTCGCGCGAGGTCAACGGCCGCACCGAGCGCATCTTCCCGCGGCTCGACCATGGCGGCGCGCACCTGAAGGACGACGCGGCCGAATGGGCCGGCGACGTGGCAACGCGTGCGCTGCTCGGGCTGGCGGCCGGCCTGCTGGTCGGGCTGGCCATCGTGTCGGCGGTGGCCACGGTGGTGGCGCGCGTCAACGGCTGGACCTGGCGCCAGGCCTGGCACCAGCTGCTGCACAACCACACCGACCTGCCGCTGCGCGCCGGGCTGATCACCGTGCTCGCGCTGTGCGCGGTCTTCGGGCCGGTGTTCGCGCTCGCGACGCAGTACCACGTGTTCGGCACCGACCGCACCGGCAACGATGTGCTGTACCAGGCCTTCAAGAGCATCCGCACCGCGTTCGTGATCGGCAGCCTGTCGACGGTGGCGACGCTCCCGCTCGCGGTCGCGCTCGGCATCCTGGCCGGCTATTTCAAGGGCTGGATCGACGAGGTCATCCAGTACCTCTACACCACGCTGTCGTCGGTGCCCAACGTGCTGCTGATCGCCGCCTGCGTGCTGATGATGCAGGTCTTCATCGACACCCACCCGGACCTGTTCGAGACCGGCGCCGAGCGCGCCGACGTGCGGCTGTTCCTGCTGTGCGTGATCCTCGGGCTGACCGGCTGGGCCACGCTGTGCAGGCTGCTGCGCGCCGAGACGATGAAGCTGCGCGAGCTCGACTACGTGCAGGCCGCCACCGCGTTCGGCGTCAGCTCGTGGCGCATCATGGTGCGGCACATCTTCCCGAACGTCGTGCACCTGATCATCATCACGACGGTGCTCGACTTCTCGGCGCTGATCCTCTACGAAGCGGTGCTGTCGTACGTCGGCGTCGGCGTCGATCCGTCGATGAACAGCTTCGGCGGCATGATCAACCTGGCGCGCAACGAGATGTCGCGCGACCCGGTGGTGTGGTGGTCGTTCGCCGCGGCGTTCAGCTTCATGGTCGCGCTGGTGCTGGCGGCCAACCTGTTCGCCGACGGCGTGCGCGACGCCTTCGATCCGCGTGCGCGCAGCTTCCGCCCGCGCCGCAACCCGCTGGGCCGCCTGGCCCGCGTGGACCGTTCCTCCCGTTGAGCCGTCGCGAATCCACCCACCATGTTGCAAGTCCATGATCTGAAGGTGGCGCTCGACGCCGAGGCCGGCCTGGTGAAGGCCATCGACGGGCTGCGCCTGACCATCGCGCGCGGCGAGACCTTCGCGCTGGTCGGCGAGTCCGGCTGCGGCAAGAGCATGACGGCGCTCGCGCTGATGCGCCTGCTGCCCGACAACGGCCGCGTGACCGAAGGGTCGCTGCACGTCGAAGGCGAAGACGTGTTCGCGCTGCCCGAGTCGCGCATGCGCAGCGTGCGCGGCGGCAAGATCGGCATGATCTTCCAGGAGCCGTCGACCAGCCTGAACCCGGTCAAGCGCGTCGGCGAGCAGATCGTCGAGGCGATCGAGGCACACACCGAACTGCGCGGCGCCGCGGCGCGCGCCAAGGCCATCGAATGGCTCGGCAAGGTCGGCATCCCCGAGCCCGAGCGCCGCATCGACGAATACCCGTTCCGCCTGAGCGGCGGCCAGAAGCAGCGCGTGATGATCGCGATGACGCTGGCGGCCGAGCCCGATTTTCTGATCGCCGACGAGCCGACCACTGCGCTCGACGTGACGATCCAGGCGCAGATCCTCGACCTGCTGAAGCGCCTGCAGAGCGAGCAGGGCATGGGCCTGCTGCTGATCACGCACGACCTCGCGGTGGTGGCCGGCATGGCCCACCGCGTCGCGCTGATGTACGCCGGGCAGATCATCGAGGAAGCCGCCAGCGACGAGTTCTTCCGCGCGCCGAAGCACCCGTACGCGAAGCTGCTGCTGCGCGCGCTGCCCGATGCCGACAAGCGCGGCGGCCGGCTCGCGGCGATCCCCGGCACCGTGCCGCCGCTGTGGCAGGAGTTCACCGGCTGCCGCTTCGCGCCGCGCTGCGACCGGGTGATGCCCGAGTGCCACACGACCATTCCCGAGCTGATCGACCTCGGTGCGCGGCGCAACGTGCGCTGCATTCTGTATCGCGATGGTGCGATGCCGGCCGATGCCGCCCCGATCCAGGGCGAGGCGATCGTCGCGCTGACTGAAAAGCGCACCGAGACTGGTCTAGACCAGCCGCTGCTGCTGGATGTGAAGCAGCTGGCGGTGCGCTTCCCGATCCGCCGGGGCCTGCTGCAGCGTGCGCACGGGCATTTCAATGCGGTCGACGGCATTTCGTTCGCGATCCGTCCCGGCGAGACGCTGGCGCTGGTCGGCGAGTCCGGCTGCGGCAAGACGACGACCGGCAAGGCCATCGTGCAGCTGCTGCGCCACCAGGCGGTGATCGACGGGCAGGCGGTGTTCCAGGGCCGCGACCTGTTCACGCTGCAGGGCGACGCGCTGCGCGATGCGCGGCGTGCGGTGCAGATCATTTTCCAGGACCCGTTCGCATCGCTGAATCCGCGCATGCGGGTGTTCGATGTGCTCGAAGAGGGCCTGCTCGCGCTGCGCCCCGAACTCGACCTGACCGCACGGCGCCAGCTGCTCGAGAAGCTGGTCGACCAGGTCGGCCTGCGGCGCGATGCGCTGCAGCGCTACCCGCACGAGTTCTCCGGCGGCCAGCGCCAGCGCATCGCGATCGCGCGGGCGCTGGCGGTCAACCCGAAGCTGATCGTCTGCGACGAGCCGACCTCGGCCCTCGACGTGTCGGTGCAGGCGCAGATCCTGAACCTGCTGCGCGAGCTGCAGCGCGAGCTCGGTGTGTCGTACCTTTTCATCACCCACAACATCGGTGTCGTCGAGTACATCGCCGACCACGTCGCGGTGATGCAGAAGGGGCGCATCGAGGAAGCGGGCACCACCGAATCGGTGCTCGCCTCACCGCAATCGAGCTACACGCGCACCTTGCTCGCGGCGGTGCCCCGGATCAGGGCCGAACTCGGCGCCTGATCCAACGCCGACGCACATCGACGGCATCGCGCCATCGATGGAAAAGAGCCCGCTTTCAGCGGGCCGGGCGGAGCCACGTTCATCGACGGCCGGAGGCTGTTGCACAGGGCCAACGACTGCGCGTTTCGAAGCTAGGGACGTGCGCCCAGGGACGCGTCGAAGTGTGTCACCGCATGAGCGCGCGATGCGCGACGCACCGGCCGCAAACCCGCATGGATACTGGCTTTTCTGACAAGCGCCCTGGTGCGCGACGAGCCTGCGCGTCGGCTGCACGCGCGAGCCTTCTGAAGCGATCAAGGAATACCCTAAAGGGACCACTTATCCCTTCAGTGACAATTCTTTTACATGTCTTAGCAGACAGGTCATGGCAGGTTCATGAAGCCGGCACATGACTTGCTGTGAGAGTGGGTTTATCGATCAACCTTTCAGTGTTTTAGGAGATCACATGTTTAGAAGAACGAAGGTCTGCACCGGCCTGATGTTGGCATTCGGCGGCAGCCTCGCACTTGGCTCGCTGCCCGCTCTCGCACAACAGCAGATGGAAAAGGTCGAGATCACCGGTTCGTCGATCAAGCGGATCGATGCCGAAACGGCACTGCCGGTCCAGGTGCTGACGCGCGAAGACATCGCCCGCACCGGCGCCACCACGGTCGAGCAGCTGCTGCAGACCGTCAGCGCGGTGAGCAGCTCGGGCGGCCTGACGGCCTCGTCGGGTTCCGGCGCCACCACCGGCGGCATCTCGTCGACCTCGCTGCGCGGCCTGTCGTCGACGCGCACGCTGGTGCTGTTGAACGGCCGCCGCATTGCGCCGTACGGCATCGGCTTCACGAACGACTCGGTGTCGGTCGACGTGAACAGCATCCCGCTGTCGGCGATCGAGCGCGTCGAAGTGCTGAAGGACGGCGCGTCCGCCGTCTACGGCTCCGACGCGATCGCCGGGGTGATCAACTTCATCCTGAAGCGCGATTTCGAAGGCACGGAGATCTCTGCCGAATACGGCACGCCGACCCGCAGCAGCGCTGGGGACTCGAAGCGCGCCAGCATCAGCTGGGGCAAGGGCAACCTGTCGACCGACCGCTACAACGTGATGCTGGTCGGCTCGTTCCAGAAGGAATCGGCGATCTACGGACGTGACCGCGACTTCGCGAGCCACGCGTACAACGTGGCCAACCAGGTCACGACGACCTCGGGCAACACGTTCCCTGCGAACGTGTCTTCGGTCCCTGGTTCGGTGAATCCGGTGTCGGGCAACCCGAGCAACGCACAAGGCTGCGTGGCGCCTTACTCGTCGATCGACCCGGTGTTCGGTCCGGGAGTGTGCCGTTTCGACCCGGCGTCGATGGTGGCACTGCTGCCTGATAGTGAGCGCACCAGCATCTTCGGTTCGGCCAAGTTCCAGCTGAGCGACAGCATCGAAGGCTTCGTCGAAGCGTCGTTCAACAAGAACAAGACCAACACCATCATCCAGCCGGTGCCGCTGTCGGACCAGTTCACGATTCCGCTGAACAACCCGCTGGCGAACCAGGCGCCGTATAACCAGTACACGACCTTTCCTTCGTCGACGATCATCCTGAAGCCGTTGTTGAACGGCGTGGCAAATCCGAACTATCCCAAGGATTGGGTGGAGAGCAAGATTGGCGTCGGGGCCGTCCTGCCGGACCTGCGTGTTCGCTACCGCGCTGCGCTGAGCGGTAACCGTGACCTCACCGACACCGCCGAAGCACCGCGCCTGACCTTCGGTGTCAAGGGTTCGGCGGCCGGCTGGGACTTCGACGTCGCAGCGTTGCACAGCCAGAGCAAGGTGCGCGAGACGATCAATGACGGCTACCCGATCTACTCGAAGATCCTGCCGCTGCTGAACAGCGGCACCGTGAACTTCTTCGGCCCCAACAGCGCCGACACGCTCGCGCAGATTCGTGCCGCCAACTTCAATGGCGACGCGTTCAAGGTCACGTCGACCTTGCAGAGCCTGAGCGGCCATGCTTCGCGTGAAATTGCGCAACTCGATGCCGGTCCGGTGGCGATCGCCGTGGGCACTGAGTTCCGCAAGGAGAAGTACAAGTTCGACCCGAGCCAGGAGATCGCGCAAGGCGACATCTCCGGCTACGGTGGCAACCTGGGCGCGGTCGACAAGTCGCGCAACGTGACCTCGGTGTTCGGCGAGCTGGTGCTGCCGATCGTCAAGAACCTGGAAGCCGATGCAGCGGTTCGCTACGACAAGTACGAAGGCTCGGGCAATTCGACGACGCCGAAGCTCAGCCTGCGTTGGCAGCCGAGCAGCCAGTTCCTGATGCGCGGCTCCGTCAGCAAGGGCTTCCGTGCCCCGAGCCTGGCCGACCTGTACTCGCCGTCCACGACGGGTGTCTCGCAGACAGGCCTGACCGACCCGGCGCGTTGCCCGACGACCAAAGATGGTGTGAAGGACTGCAACACGCAGTTCCCGACCACCAATGGTGGCACGACGACGCTCGCTTCCGAGAAGTCGACGAACTTCACGACCGGCATCGTGCTCGAGCCGACGAAGAACTTCTCGGCCAGCCTGGACTACTTCCACATCAAGCTGAAGGACACGATCTCCAACGGCCTGCCGCAAGCGGTCATCCTGGGCAATCTCGCCAAGTACGGCAGCTACGTCACCCGCGGCGCGGTTGATCCGGCATTCCCGACGCTTCCCGGTCCGATCATCAACATCGACCAGACGAACCTGAACACCGGCGAGACCAAGCTGTCGGGCTTGGACATCGACCTGAAGTGGCGCCTGCCCACCGCAGGATTCGGCCGCTTCACGCTCGGCTTCAGCGGTACGTACTTCATCAAGTACGACACGCAGAACCCGGACGGCACGTTCTCGCCGAACGTTGGCAACCTGGAGAACGCGACGACTGGCGGCGTGATCCCGCGCCTGAAGACTTACCAGTTCGTGAACTGGGCGAATGGTCCGTGGGATGTCACCTTCGGCCTGAACTGGCAGAGTGGTTACCACGATGTCCCCGGCGTGGCCGGTCAGGACGACGAGGGCAACGACATTCCGCTGCCGCGCCGCGTGAGCCCGTACGAGATCTATGACGCGCAAGTCACCTGGTCGGGCATCAAGGGCCTGC
>Ga0102593_1002146_pt1 | contig 16010 bp, 14 predicted proteins | sample AraplaCol_mMS_r2_2_FD_76862 | JGI IMG/M metagenome (GOLD analysis project Ga0102593, IMG submission 76862) | Arabidopsis root microbial communities from North Carolina, USA - plate scrape MF_Col_mMS_r2 (SPADES assembly) (version 2) | ecosystem: Host-associated > Plants > Roots > Endosphere...
AACGAGATTTTGGCGATCGCAGATCAGAATCTCTATGCGGCGAAAAAGAGCGGCCGCAATCGCGTTGTTGCGTAACGGGCGTTCCGTAATTTTCGGGCGAAGTTCGCAGTCTCACAAATCGGGCGGGTCGCGTCTGTGGGAGAGGTGTATCTATAGCCCCTCGATGTCGAGAATGAACGCGAATTCGCCGGCAAGCCCCGGCGAGTAGGCGATGACGGGTCCGCCCTGTGCAAGCAGCCTATCGACCGGCGGCATCGCCACCACAGCGCCGGCCTCTTCGGCGATCAGCGCGCCGGCGAGCATGTCCCAGGCATTGAGGTGGCGTTCGTAATAGAGATCGGCAGCACCCTCGGCGACACGAACGAGGTCGATCGCGGCCGCGCCCATGCGGCGATAATCCATGCCGCGTTCGTGGAGCCGCCGCGAGAGCGCGAGATGGTCGTCGAAGCTCGTCTTGCGGGAATGGCCGAGAATGACAAGCGCATTGGCTGGATCGGCGGTCGCCGCCGCATGGACCGGAATCCCGTCCTTGAAGGCGCCGCCGCCGCGGACGGCGTGAAAGACCTTGTCCTCGGTGGCGTCGTAGACGACGCCGATCTCGACCTTGCCGGCGGCGACGAAGGCGATCGAGACGGCCCAATGCCGGAAGCCCCTGATATAGTTGGTCGTGCCGTCGATCGGATCGACGACCCATGTGCCGCCCTCGCCCGATCGCCCGCCGCTTTCCTCGCCCATGAACATATCGCCCGGAAAGCGTGAAAGCAGCCCGTCACGGATCGCCTGTTCGGCGTTCCTGTCGGCGATGGTGACGAAATCCTGCAATCCCTTGTTCTCGACGGTCAGCGTGCCGGGATTGGAGTCGCGCCGAAACCGGGCCGCTTCCCGTCCGGCCTCGAGGGCGGCGGTGATGGCGACCTCCGCCCGTTCACGGATGGCGGCGGCATCGAATGCGGGATTCATCAGGCAGTCCTTCTTCTTATCAGCGTTACCGGCGTGAATTCGACGCGCGCCGTCAGGTCCGGTTCAGCCATCCGGCTCATCAGCAGATCGACCGTTTGTTCGGCCTGGAGATCGCAGGGTTGGCGGATGGTCGTGAGGTCGTAGGCGGTCCAGCTCGCCTGGGGGATGTCGTCATGGCCGATGATGGCGAGCGGCGGCGCATCGTCGCGGCTGCGGCCCTGCATGACCCGGTCGACAACGCCGCAGGCCATGTAGTCGTTGGCACAGAACAAGCCGTCGATGCCGGATGCGGCAAGCTCGCCGGCCGCATCATAGCCGCTCTTGTAGTCGTTGATCCTGACCTGCAGCAGCTGCGCATCGACGCCAAGCTGCTTGCACCGCGCGATGAAGGCTTCGCTCCGCCGCCGCGCCGTATAGGATATTGCGGGTGCGGCCATGACGGCGAGCTTTCGCGCGCCGCTGTCGATCAGATGGGCGGCGGCGAGATAGCCGGCCATGCGATCGTCGGAGATGATGCGGTCGACGAAGGGGATATCGTTGCCTTTGTTGATCAGCACGATCGGCACGCCTTCGGCAGCACATTGTTCGCAGATTTCGGTCGGCGGTGCGTCGGAGGTGACGATGACGCCGGAGACGGCGTAATGCAGCAGCTGGCCGATGACTGTCGAGGTATCCGCCTCCTGAGAGGTCGGCAGCAGGATGGGGCGGAAATTGCGGGCGATCAGCACTCTCGCTAGGTTCTCGATCTGCAGCGTCCGGAACGGGTTGTCGAGGCCGGCGGCAACGACGCCGACGAGATCGGAACGTTTGTTGGTGAGGCTTCTGGCAAGATAGTTTACCCGATAGCCGAGATCCTTGGCGGCTTGGAAGACCTTCTCACGCGTTTTCGGCGAGACGCTGGCATCCGGCGTGAAGGCGCGCGACACGGCGGCGCGCGAAACACCGGCCACACGCGCCACGTCGAAGGAGGTTACCTTGCGCGGTCCCTTATCCCTGTCTGCCAACTGCTTTTTCCCTCTCTGCCGACGGCCGCATCAGATCGGGCAAATCCGTGCAGATGCCGAGAACCGGAAGCTTCATGATGTCGTCGAGAATACTCCGCCGTTCCTCGTGCCAGAGCACGATCTCGCGGCCGGCCTCGAAGGCGCGGTGCATCAGTGCCTCGGTCACCAGATCCTGCGGCCGCTCGCCTGCCCTTTCCCAGCAGAGATGGAGGATATCGGCGCCGGCCTCGTCACCTAGTGCATGCGGATCATGGCCGACGCGGATCAGCACCGAAAGCGGGAAGTCGCAGCCGGCGTTGCGGAGTTCCCGCACCTGCGCCGTGTCGAAGGAGCCGAGGCAGGCAAATCGCTGGTTCATCTCGGCAAGATGGCGCCAGCAGAGCAGGCCGGTTCCGGGCGCCTTGAGCTCGACATAGAGACCGGTGCCGGTCTCGCGGCCGAGGGCGGCGACCTCCGAAAAACTCGGGACATCGACGCCGTCGAGGGCGGCGAGCTCGGCGGCCGTCATTTCCGAAATGCGGCGGTCGATGCCGAAGACGCGCTCGAGATGGTCGTCATGCGAGACGACGACCACGCCGTCGCGGGTCAGCTGCGTATCGAGTTCCCACATCTCGGCGCCGAGTTCGGCAGCGCGGCGGAAAGCGGCGATCGTGTTCTCGCGCTCATGGCCGCTTGCGCCGCGATGGCCAATGCAGAAGGGCAGCCGGCCCTTGGTCGACGGCCAGCCGTTACGCTCGAAAAATGTCTGGAAATCGCGCCTCATCAGAGCCTCCTGCCATTTTCGTCGAAGACGAAGACGCCACGGCTGTCGATCGCCCAACGGACATCGTCGCCGACGTGAATATCGTTGCGCACCGGCTGGATCGAGCGCAGCAGCGGACCGCCGGCAAGGCGTACATCGTAAAGGTTTTCGCGCCCTTGCGTTTCGGCGAAGGTGACCTTGCCGGACACCGGTGTATCGCCTGAAGGCGTAAAATGCTCCGGCCGGACGCCAAGCATCAGCTTGGTGCCCTCGGCGGCGCCGATGGATCCCGGCAGCGGCACGCGGATTTCGCTTTCCGGGATGACGAAGACGCCTTTGTCGACGATGCCGCGCAGGAAGGTGATGGGAGGGTTGCCGAGGAAGCCGGCGACGAAGGCGGTCTTCGGATCATTGTACATTTCGGCCGGCGTGGCGATCTGGACGATCTCGCCTTCCTTCATGATGGCGATGCGGTCGCACATGCTCATCGCTTCCACCTGGTCATGGGTGACGAGGATGGCGGTGATTCCGGTCTCACGCTGCAGCCGGCGGATTTCCGAGCGCATTTCGAGGCGCAGCTTGGCGTCGAGATTGGCGAGCGGTTCGTCGAGCAGCAGCACGTCGGGCTTGCGGATCAGCGCGCGCGCCAGCGCCACGCGCTGCTGCTGGCCGCCGGAAAGCTGCGCCGGACGGCGCTCCATGAGGTTGCTGATATGAACAAGCTCGGAAATGCGCTCGACCTCCTTGCGGATCTCGGCGGCAGGCACGCCCTTCACCTTCAGGGGAAAACCGATGTTTTCGGCAACCGTCATGTGCGGGTAGAGCGCATAGGACTGGAAGACGACGCCGACATTGCGGGCCTGGCTCGGCAGGTCGGTGACGTCGCGGTCGCCGAAGAGGATGCGCCCGCTGGTCGGCCGGTGAATGCCGCAGACCGCAAAAAGCGTCGTCGATTTGCCGCAGCCGGAAGGGCCGAGCAGCGCCAGCATCTCGCCGTCGCCGACTTCGAGCTGCATGTTTTCGATGACCTTGGTGGAGCCGAAGCTCTTCGAGAAATTGTCGAGGAGGATGCGCATCAGCCTTTGCTCCCGCCGCCGTAGATGTTCATGAGATATTTGTTGAAGAGTGCGTAAGCAATCAGCACCGGGATGAGGTAGAAGAGGCCGACCGCCTTGAACATATTGAAATCGTAATTGTTGTCGTCGGCGAGGAAGCCCGCGAGATAGACCGACAGCACCTGCACCTGATTGCCCGGCGCCAGCACCTGCGGCAGGATGAACTCGCCCCAGCCGGCGAGGAAAGAGAACAGGCCGAGCGCCATGATGCCGGGCTTGACCTGCGGCAGCACGAGGCTGCGCCAGACGCGGAAACGCGAGGCGCCGTCGACGACGCCGGCCATTTCGATTTCCCAGGGCACCGTGTCGTAAAAACCCTTCATCAGCCAGATGCCGAGCGGCAGGTCGATCGCCGCCTTCACCAGAATGACGCCGATCAGCGAATTATAGAGGCCGATCATCTGCAGGACGATGAAGATGGCGATGATCAGCGTCACCGACGGGAAGGCGTGCAGCACCATGACGCCGGCGAGGAAGAAGCCGCGCGCCGGCACGTTCAGCCGCGACAGCACGTAACCGGCCATCGACGAGACGATGAGCACCAGGCTGGTGGTGCAGGCCGAAAACAGCAGCGTATTCAGCGTCACGTGCCAGATATTTGCCTTGCCTGCCGTCGTCTGCCACAGGAAGCGCCAGTGATTGATCGTCAAACCGGAGGGCAGCAACGCATCCGGCTGTTTCACCGTCACGGTGTCGAGGAAGAGATAAACATACATCAGGAGCAGCGGCAGGCTGACGATCGTCAGCGCCGTGATGACGGGCCAGCTGCGATAATTTGCCGAGGGCTGCGAGCGTTCGGCCATGGTCAGTCCTCGATCAGGGGCTTGGCGACGAGCGTGCCGTAGTTGAAGACGCGCAGATAAAGGAGCGACAGCATCACGCCGATGACGACGAGCACCAGCGCCATGGCCGCGCCCAACCCGTATTCGAGGTTGCCGGCATAATTCCTGAGCGCGGTGTGATAGGCGGAGAGCGCCCAGACCTCGGTGGCGTTGCCCGGGCCGCCATTGGTGGCGAGCAGGATTTCATTGAAGGAGGCGAGCAGCGACAGCGTCTGGTAGCAGGTGACGAAGAGGATCGGCCAGCGCATCTGCGGCAGGATGATATAGCGGATCTGCTGCCAGCGCGAAGCGCCGTCGACCTCACTTGCGTAGTATTGGCTCTTCGGAATGGCCTTCATCGCCGAGGAGAACACCAGCATGCCCATCGAAGCGCCGATGAAGCCGTTGATCAGCACGACGAAGAACCAGGCATTATAGGCGGTATCGAGCAGGTAGTTCTTCGGGGGGTAGCCGAACTTGCCCATCAGGACAGAGATGAAGCCGCTGTCCCAGGCAAGCCACTTCCACAGCAGTACGTAGATGACCACGGGCGTGATGCGCGGCAGGAGCCAGATGCCGCGAAAGATCGAGGCGGGCGTCGGCGGCATGTAATGCGTCCAGATGGCGAGCAGCAGGGCATAACCGACGTTGAAGAGCGTCAGCACCAGCGCGACATAGAGCACGGTGTTGAAAAGCACACGCGCCATATCGGGCGACTTGGCCATGCGTGAGAAATTGTCGGTCGTCCAGGTCCAGCCGGTATAGGTGGTCTTGGCGACGATTTCCTTCTGCTCCGACATCAGTTTGAAACCGAGATCGTCCAGCGCCGAAAACAGCTGCTCCTTGCTGTCGAAGCGGGTGTTGAGGACGGAGCGGTTGAACTGTTCGGAGATCTGCTTGACCTCACGTGTCGAAGGCCGCTCGGCAAGATCCTTGATCATCCGCTCGACATCGCGGCGTGCCGGGAAGACCTCGCCTGCATGTTTGGCGCGCAATTCCGCGGCAATCCCCGGCGCAAGCCCGAGACCCTCGACGGCCGTGAGGCCCGCCTCGTCGATGGTGTAGCGCGGTGCGGCCATCTCGGTGGCGATCTCGGGCATCGCCGATTTCAGCGCGATCAGGGAGTTCGGCGCGATCTGGTAGACGCCGCCGGAAATGCCGGTCGCCGTCGTCATGTTGGTCATCGAAAAGACCGCCGTCAGAACCACCGGCATCAGGAAGAACAGCACGATCATGATCGCCGCAGGGGTGATCATGATCAGTCCGAGCGTTCTGGACGATTTCATGGGAGGCCTCCTCGCGGAACCGACCGGGCGGCGGGTTTGCCGCCACCCGGAGGCGTGTTTCAGCGAATGACGATCTTGTCGCCGAGCGTGCTCTTCAGCTCGCTCTCTGCGTCACCGACAGCGGCGTCTACGGTCTTGGCGCCGGTCCATGATGCTTCGAGGTTCTTCCACATGATGTTCCAATATTTGCCGAAATCGGAGTTGTTCGGCATCGCATTGGCATGCGGCAGCAGGCGCTCGGTGGCTTCGCGGGTCCAGCGGTCGGCCGAGTAGAATTCGACGGTGGATTCCGATTTGGAGATGCCGAGATGGGCTGATTTGACCGCATGCAGCGCATTGGTGCGCGGCTCGGAGGCGATCTTGACCAGTTGGGCGGCGATCTCGGTGTCTTCCTGGTCGTGACCTGCGGTCAAGAGGTAGACGAGCGGATGGGTCAGCGTGTTGGCCTTGCCGCCTTCGCCGGCGGGGATCAGCGTGAAGATCACGTTGCCGAAGAAGTCCTTCAGGCCTTCCTGGTTGACAAGACGGGCATAGTGCCAGGTGCCGCCGTCCCAGATGCCGGCCTTGCCGGTGGCGACTTCCTTCCACCACTGGTCGCCTGGCATACCGATATGGTTCTTCTTGGTGACACCTGATTTAACGGCGTCTGCGAAGAACTGATAGGTGCGGGTCATCGCCGCCTTGTCGAAAACGAGCTTGCCGTCTTCTTCCATCGTGCCGCCGAACGAGGTGTAGAACTGCCAGTAGTCGGGGCCGTTGCTGGTGCGCGGATAAAATCCGTATCCGGGCTGGACGAGGCCCTTGTCCTGCATCTTCTTGGCGTCTTCGAGCAGGTTCTTCATGGTGTACTTGCCGTCCTGGACGCTCTGCGGCAGCGCGTCCAGATCGGCATCGCTGTAACCGATCGCCTTCATGTAAGGCTTCCAGAAGAACATCGGGCGGGATTCGGCATCCTGCGGAATGCCGTAGACGGTGCCGTTGTAGGATGCGATCTTCAACAGGTTTTCATAGATGTCGCTGAGCGGCCATGAGTCGAGATCGACGTAATCCTCGATCGGGACGATCAGTCCGGCCTGCGACCAGGGTGCGATGTCTTCATGGCCGCTGACGACGATATTCGGGGCGGTCTTGGCTTCGGCGGCAAGGGTCAGCGCCTGCTTGAAGTCTTCCCAGGCGGAATAGGGCTTCTTCTCGACGGTAATTTTCAGGTCTTCGCCCTTGAGGGCGGCTTCGCGCTGCAGCTGCTGGGCTGCGATTTCGATGGCGTCGAGACGATAGACGTCGTTCGGGCCGGTGCCGCCGGCCCAGACGCTGATGTGAACGTCCTTGGCAAGCGCAATTGCAGAGCTCGAGGCCAGGATGGTGGCAGCAATGGTGAGGGATTTCAGTGTCGGCAAAATGGTCATCTTCTTCGTCTCCCTAGAAGAGCAGTGTGAAGCCTCTTGGCGGGTCAGCACTGCTGATGATGGCCGCTCCGAAACCCCACGAAAACGTGACGATGTCCGCTCTAGGGGTTTGTTGTAACGGCCGAATGACAAAATTGAGCACGTGTGCAAAATTATTATGACGATGTCTTTAAGACTTGCAAGCGGCGGTTTTCGGGAGTGCATTTTACGCTTCAAATCGTGCTTGCCCTCCTGCGGACCTGCATGTCTTTCGAGACGCGCAAAGCAGGCTTCCACGCTTTCGATCCTCGCGTCCCTTCCGAAAAGCGGTTCCGATTTTTGGGCCGATGCGCTAGCATGTCGCCATGAGCCTTGAATCTGTCCGCGCTTTCCTGCGTGCGCACGCACCCGATATCGACATCATCGAAACCGCCGAGAGCTCCTCGACGGTGGCGCTTGCTGCCGAGGCCCATGGCGTCGAGCCGGCCCAGATCGCCAAGACGATCTGTCTGCGTGTCGGCGAGCAGATGATGCTGGTCGTTGCCGGCGGCACGGCAAGGCTTGACAATCGCAAGTTCAAGGACACGTTCGGCGCCAAGGGGCGCATGCTCGACGCCGAGGAGGTCGTGGCGGTCACCAGCCATCCGGTCGGCGGCGTCTGCCCGTTCGGCCTGCCCTCGCCGTTACCCATCTATTGCGATATCTCGCTGAAACGCTTCGATGAAGTCGTGCCGGCGGCCGGCTCGACGAATTCGGCCGTGCGCATCGAAACCGGACGGCTGGCCGAGCTGACCGGCGCCAGTTGGGTCGATGTCTGCCAGTAAGCGGCAAAAGAACTTCAAACGGCGGAAAGAGTACCTATATTCTCTCCCGACATGCCGTGACTGCGCATGACAGGAGATCAGGAATGCCGAGTGCCATTTCGCGTTTTGCCAAGTTCGCGGCAATTGCCGCTCTGACGGGCGCTACCGTTTTTGCTTCCCTTGACGATGCAGAAGCGCGCCGGGCCGGCAGCAGCGGTTTCGGAAGCCGCGGTACCCGCACCTTCCAGGCTCCGCCTGTCACCAGCACGGCGCCCGGCCCCGCCGCGCCGATCGAACGGTCGATGACGCCGCGCCCGCAGACCACGGCACCAGCGACCGCGCAGCAGTCCTTCGGCGCCCAGCGCCCCGGTCTCTTCGGCGGCTTCGGCCGTTCGATGATCGGCGGCCTGATTGCCGGCGGCCTCCTCGGCATGCTGCTCGGTCACGGTTTCGGCGGCGGCTTCGGCTTTCTCGGCATGCTGCTGCAGATCGCGCTGATCGGCGGCGCCGTCATGCTCGCCATGCGTTATTTCGCCAATCGCCGCCAGCCCTCCTACGGCGCCGGCGGCCAGAGCGGCTCCTTCAGCCGGTCCTACAACATGTCGCCCGCCAACAATTCGTCCTTCCATATCCCGGCGATCGGTTCGGGTGCCGGTTCAGGGGCGTCCTCACGCGGCCACCGGCCGAGCGACGAGATTGGGCTGGCGCAGGCCGATCTCGATCAGTTCGAGGAATTGCTGACCAGCATTCAGACCGCTTACGGTGCCGAAGATTACGCCGCGTTGCGCCGGCTGACGACGCCTGAGGCGATGTCTTATCTTGCCGAGGAACTCGGCGAAAACGCCACCAACGGCGTGCGCAACCGAGTCTCCGACGTCAAGCTGCTGCAGGGCGACATTGCCGAGGCCTGGCGCGAAGACGGCCAGGAATATGCGACGCTTGCCATGCGCTACTCCTCGATCGATGCCATGGTCGAACGCGACAGCGGTCGCGTCGTTTCCGGCGACGATCGCCGCCCGAGCGAAAGCATCGAGGTCTGGACCTTCGTGCGTAAGCCCGGCGCCGACTGGAAGCTCGCCGCGATCCAGAGAAGCGAGCAGCGCGCCGCCTGAGGCGGCGCGCGTCTGCCGGCTTAATTCACTGCGACAGGCTTGGAACGCATGCGCGAAACCGTTTCGCGTTCCGCCCGCTTGCAGCGCATCGGCGGCAGGCCGCGATCCATCAGGTCCATGTCCTCGAGCACCATGTCGCCCATCTTCTTGAAGGTGCTGTCGAGCGCGCCGGCCCGATGCGCCGAGCGGATGAAGCCTTTCAGGCTCCGCACCGGGTGGTCGGGCGGCAGCGGCTCTTCCGGGTAGACGTCGCTTGCCGCGACGATATGACCGGACGAGACGGCTGCCATCAGCGCTTCGAAATCGACGACGTCGGCGCGGCTGAGCAGGATGAAGGCGGCGCCCCTGCGCATGCCGGCGAAGGCATCGGCGCCGAGGAATCCCTTGTTTTCACTGGTGACGGCCGCGACGACGAAGACAAAATCGCTCTTCGTCAGCACCTCCTCCAGGCTTGCGGGTTCGACGCCGTTTTCCTCGAGGATCGAGCGGGGCAGCCAGGGATCGAACACCCTGATGCGGGCCCTGAAGCCGGAGAGCAGCCGGCGCAGCGCCTTGCCGAGATCGCCGAAGCCGACAATGCCGATCTCGGAGCCGGCGATCAGCCGCGCAGCCGCATTGCCCTCCCCGCCCCAGAGTTCGTCTCCCTGGCGGAACGCGACATCCGCATCGACGATGCCGCGCGCCAAGGCTAGTGCGAAGCCGAGACCGATTTCGGCGACCGGCTCGGCAAAGACCTGGCCTGTCGTCACGACATGAATGCCGCGCTCAAAAAGCACCTCATAAGGCATATTATTGAGAAGATTGCTCTCGACGTTAAGGATCGAGCGCAGGGCCGGCATTCTCGCGAGCGTTTCCCTCGAAAGCGGTGGCTGGCCGATAATGTAACGGGTCTTGCCGAGGATTTGGTCGCCGAGGCCGGCGATATTGTCGGGGTCGGCCTCGACGATATCGTATTTCGCATGCAGCTCGGCGCGCGCCTGATCGCTGAAGATCAGATCGAGCGTGCGCGGTTCGGGCGCGCTGATCGCCAGCGGCCGCTCGTTGTTTGTCATGGGCGTCTCCTCCATTGCGGGCGATTTGCGCTGGCTCCGCCGGATGATTGATAGCCCCTGTGCCGGGAGGTTTCCAGGCGGATCTTGGAGCAATGGGGGAGCTATCGAAAACGGCATTTGCCTATCAGATAAGCAATTGAATTGCCTTGCTATTTTATGGCATTTACGTTGACGGAACGGGCTCCTTGAATTAGCGTGATCCGCGCAGCTTGAAATCGCGGCGGTCTTCGACGGCCGCAGGATATTCGAAAACTTACGAGGGATGAGCCATGAAATCAGCACTCAAGAGCGGCCTGCTTGCTTTGGCTGCCACCGCGCTTCCAGCCGTAGCCTACGCCCATCCCGCGATCGGCGAGGCTGCGGGCTTCAGCCATGGTTTTGCCCATCCGATGTCCGGCGTCGATCATATCCTCGCGATGGTGATGGTCGGCGTTTTCGCATTTCAGCTCGGCGGTCGCGCCACTTGGCTCGCGCCGGCGACCTTCGTTCTGGTCATGGCGCTCGGCGGCGCTCTCGGCGTTGCCGGGACTGATCTTCCCTTCGTTGAGACCGGCATTGCGCTTTCCGTCGTCGTTCTCGGCGCCGTCATTGCCCTTGATGTCAAGGCGCCGCTTGCCGCAGCGCTCGGCGTCATCGGCCTCTTCGCCGTCTTTCATGGTCATGCGCACGGCGCCGAAATGCCGGAAGATGCGAGCGCCGCCGCCTATGCCGCTGGTTTCATGGTCGCGACCGCGCTGCTGCATGCCGCCGGCCTCGCCCTCGGCTATATCATCGGCCGCGCCGGTGAACGTCAGGGCGCCTTCGTAACGCGCGCGGCTGGCAGTGTTGCCGCCATTGCAGGCGTCGGTATCCTGGCCGGCTTGATCTGAGCCGACAATATCTGAGCCGCCTGCGAAAGCGGCATCCTATCTATCATCGCATTCCAGAACGCCCGGTAACTCATAACCGGGCCTTTCTGCGTCATCGCGGCAAAGTGCGGCGGACTTGATCCAAATCAAATCCAGCCATGCTGCGGCGGGCTATATCCGACCCACGATCAACGAACGGACATCCAAATTGACGCAGGGCCGCCTTGCCGATTGTCGGCGAGGCGCGAAAGTCAGTATAGTGATTTCAGAAATTTCTGAAATCACAGACACAACGGAAACAACGATGAACCTTCCGCCTCTCGTCCAGCCCTTCGTCCTCCATTTCGGCGAAATGGGATCGCGCTGGGGAATCAACCGCACGGTTGGCCAGATCTACGCTCTGCTCTTCGTCTCGCCGGCGCCGCTCTGCGCCGAGGAGATCGCCGAGTCGCTCGGCATCTCCCGCTCCAACGTGTCGATGAGCCTGCGAGAATTGCAGGCCTGGAACCTTGTCCTTCTCAAACACAAGCCGGACGATCGCCGCGATTTCTTCACGACGCCGGATGATGTCTGGCTGATCTTGCGGACGCTTGCGGAGGAACGAAAGAAGCGTGAAGTCGATCCGACGCTGTCGGTTCTGCGCGAAATCCTGATGCAGCGCCCCGCCAGCGAGGCCGAACGCCATGCGCAGCAGCGCATGAGCGAAATGCACACGTTGATCGAGCAACTGACCCATTGGTATGAAGACGTAAAACAACTTGAAACCGAAAGGCTCGCAACGCTACTCTCGTTGGGCGCGAAAGTAACAAAGCTTCTGGAGGCCAAGGACCGGGTCGTTTCGCTCGGCCGCAGCCGCCGGCCGAATCCTGCGAGCAAGAGTTAGCGCCATGGGCACTGCTTTCTTCGACGCGACAGACAAACAAGAAACGCGGTCGCTGGACGGCGATGCCGTTTCGCCTCGCAGTGACGCGGCGATTGTTGGACTGCGCAGGGCGGCGATGCTGCAGGCGCTGGCCGCCGCCATCTGGATTCCACAGGCCGGCTTGCTCGCCATCTCGGTCGGCCGCATCGCCGATGGCGGCGGATTGCACGACGTGCTTTGGCCGGCCTTCGGCATCCTCCTCCTCGGATTGGCAAGAAGCTGTTTCGACGTCGCCGGCGGCCGCCTGGCCTTTCATGTGGCGCGCGCCGAGCTCAGCCGCAGGCGGCAGGCCGCCGTCGCCGCCCTTTCCCTGTCGTCGCCGATCGATCGCGGCCGGCCGGCTTCCGGCAAAGCCGCAAGCGTCATCGGCGAGCAGGCCGAACTGATCGTGCCCTATCTCGCCCGTTTCCAGCCGGCGCGGTTAAAGGCGAGCCTCGTGCCGCTCGTCATCCTTGCCTTCGTCCTTCCGGTTTCCTGGATCGCCGCGCTGGTTTTGCTGTTCGCTGCGCCGCTGATCCCGATCTTCATGGCCCTGATCGGCTGGCGCGCCCAGGCAGCCAGCGAAAAACAGCTTGTTGCGACCGGTGGCCTCAATGGCTTCCTGCTCGATCGGCTGCGCGGACTGGCGACGATCCGGGCGCTTGGCGCGGTGGATGCCACCGCGCTCAGACTGCGCCGCGAGGCGGAATCGCTGCGGCTGCGAACCATGGCGGTGCTGAAGATCGCCTTTCTCTCCTCGGCCGTGCTCGAGCTTTTCGCCGCACTCGGCGTGGCTATGATTGCCGTCTATGTCGGTTTCAGCCTGCTTGGCGAAATCCGCTTCGGCACCTGGGCAGGCCGACTCGACCTGACTGAGGGATTGTTCATCCTGCTGCTGGCGCCGGCCTTCTTCGAGCCATTGCGCGAGCTTTCGGCCGTCTGGCACGACCGGGCGGCCGGCGAAGCGGCGCTGAAAGCGCTGGATGCCCTTGCCGCCGGTGGCCTGCCCATCCGAGGGTCGGCCGAAGCCGCGACAGCTGCCGGTACGGAGGCGCCGGCCATCCGCCTTGAAAATCTCGCTTTTCGCTATGGCTCCGACGAACCGCTGATCTATGACGGTTTCAACCTCGATATCGCTGCCGGGGAACATCTGGCGTTTCTCGGTGCCAGCGGCTCCGGCAAATCGACGCTTCTGTCGCTGATGGCGGGGCTGGCACCCTGCACCGGCGGCCGCATCGTCATCGGCGATGTCGAGCTCGCGGATGAGACTGCCGCCAACCTGCGGGACGGTATGGCGTGGATCGGTCAGAAGCCGCATATTTTTGCCGGCACCATAACGGGGAATATCGCGCTTGGCAGACCCGGCGTGCTGCGCGGCGATGTGACCGACGCACTGGATGCCGCGAGACTCGGAAAGGCGGCCGAGGCCTATGGCGGCCGGTCCCTCGGCGAAGGCGGTATCGGGCTTTCCGGCGGCGAGGCGTTGCGGCTGGCGATCGCGCGAGCGGCCTGTAATCCGCATCTGAGGATCATCCTCGCCGACGAGCCGACCGCGCATCTCGATGCCGCCACCGCCGCCGAAGTGACCGAGAGCCTGCTTTCGCTCGCGAGGGGGCGGACGTTGATCGTTGCCACCCACGATCCGCGGCTGGCCGCGCGCATGCAGCGCAGCATCCGCATCGACGCCGACATCATGATCAGGGAGGCCGCCGAATGAGCACATTTGCTGCAGACCTCAAGCCGATCCTGCGTCTGTTTTTGGCTGAGCGCCGGCGCGCTCTGCTGCTCGGCGCCGCACTTTCGGCGGCGACGGTGACGGCGGGCATCGCCCTGCTGGGCCTGTCCGGCTGGTTCATCACCGCCACCTCGCTTGCCGCACTTTCCGCCGCAGCCATCACCTTCGATGTCTTTGCGCCCTCGGCCGGCATCCGCCTGCTCGCCATCGTCCGAACCGCGGCGCGTTACGGGGAAAGGCTTGCGACCCATGATGCGACGCTCGGCGTGCTCGCAGCCTTGCGCGAAAGACTGTTTCGCGGCTTCGCCGAACCGGGCGCGGCGCGCATGCTTCTGCATCGTCCGGCACGGCTGCTCTTCCGTCTGACGGCCGACATCGATGCGCTCGACAGCCTCTATCTCAGGATCCTCGTGCCGGGGGCGGTAGCGCTCGGCGCTACCTTCGCGGCAAGCCTGGTGCTGGGGTTTATGCATCCCCTGTTCGGCCTGTTCTCCGGTCTCTTTCTCATTGGTGCCGGCCTCGGTCTGCCCTTGATCGCCGCCCGGGCGGCGCGCAAATATGCACGCCGGCGCACCCATGGCATCGAGGCGCTGCGGTCGCGGACGATCGATCTCGTCGCCGGCCAGACCGACCTGCTGATGGCCGGACGGCTTGCGGCGCAAAGGCAGGCCATCGCTGCGGCAGACCACTACACCGCCGGCGCCGACGATCGGTTGAACCGCGTCGAGACCGGCCTGACCTTTGGCTTCGGCCTGGTCTCCACCCTGCTGTTGACGGCATCGCTGCTTGCCGTCGCCGCTCTTGCGGAGACGAAGGCGATTACCGCTCCCGTGGCAGCGCTTGGCCTGCTGGTTGCCTTCGCGGCGACCGAACCGTTCGCGGCACTGCGCCGCGGCGCCCTGGAACTTGGGCGGACGCTGCTTGCGGCAAAGCGGGTCGCGCCGCGGCTTGCCGTCGCGCGGGCACCCGAGCCATTGGCGGCGGCGTTGCCGGGATATGCTTTATCGCTGACGGATGTCTCCGCCTTCCATGAAAATTCCGCCGTGCCGGCACTCCAAACCATCGACCTGATGCTCCGGCCAGGCGAGCGGCTGGCCGTGGTCGGCGGCAGCGGCGCCGGCAAGTCGAGCCTGCTCGCCCTGCTTTCCGGCGAATTGCCGGCGAGCGCGGGGCGTGTTGCGGCGACAAGAGCGACCTTGCTGACACAGCGGACGGAACTCTTCGAGGACAGCCTGCGCGGCAATCTCGCTCTGGCCAACCCGGATGCGAGCGAGGCCCGCCTTCGAGACGCGCTCGCCGCTGCCGGTCTGCTTGCCGATATCGAGGCCATGCCGCGTGGGATCGATACGCCGCTCGGTGAAGGCGGGCTCGGTCTTTCCGGCGGCCAGTCGCGCCGGGTGGCGCTTGCCCGGCTCTTCCTGCGGGACACGCCGCTCTGGCTGCTAGATGAACCCACAGAGGGCCTCGATGGCGCCACCGCCCGCGATGTGCTTGGCCGCCTGTCGGCAATGGCGGCCGGCCGCTCATTGGTCATCGCCACCCATATCCGCCGCGAGGCTGCCATCGCAGACCGCATCGCCGTCATCGAAGGCGGCCGCATCACAGAGGTTTCGCGCCGTGGAGAGGCGGCGTTCGAAAAGGCACTCGACCGGCTTCGGCCGGATTGAGCGAAACCGCATGCCCTCACGCCATCCGGCGCTTGAGGAACGCTCCGGCCCCGTGGGACCGTGGGAGAAAGACAATGGAACTAGATATCGTAGCACTTTCGCGCTTCCAATTCGCGCTGACGGCGCTTTACCACTTTCTGTTCGTACCGCTGACGCTCGGCCTGTCCGTGCTCCTGGCGATCATGGAAACGGTTTATGTGATGACCGGCCGCCAGATCTGGCGGCAGATGACGAAATTCTGGGGCACGCTCTTCGGCATCAATTTCGTGATCGGCGTCGCCACCGGCATCGTCATGGAATTCCAGTTCGGCATGAACTGGAGCTATTACAGCTATTATGTCGGCGACATCTTCGGTGCGCCGCTGGCGATCGAGGGCCTGATGGCATTCTTCCTCGAGGCGACCTTCGTCGGTCTGTTCTTCTTCGGCTGGGACAAGCTGTCGAAGGTCGGCCATCTCGTCGCCACCTGGGCGGTGGCGCTGGGCTCGAACTTCTCGGCGCTGTGGATCCTGATTGCCAATGGCTGGATGCAGAACCCGGTGGGATCGGCGCTCAATCCGCAAACGATGCGCATGGAGA
>Ga0102593_1002147_pt1 | contig 16004 bp, 9 predicted proteins | sample AraplaCol_mMS_r2_2_FD_76862 | JGI IMG/M metagenome (GOLD analysis project Ga0102593, IMG submission 76862) | Arabidopsis root microbial communities from North Carolina, USA - plate scrape MF_Col_mMS_r2 (SPADES assembly) (version 2) | ecosystem: Host-associated > Plants > Roots > Endosphere...
AGCTTTGCTAATCAGGCGTCGATTTGAGCAAGCGGTTTCCGCTCAAGCTCTGGTGGGGCGTCGCCAAGCGGTAAGGCAACGGTTTTTGGTACCGTCATCCCTGGTTCGAATCCAGGCGCCCCAGCCATTTTTGTTCTGTCGATAAAACAGATACTTAAGGGCGATATGTTGCCGCGGCGGTACACTTAGCCGGTACATCGTCGATGGACAACTAAGGCTTGCCTTTCGTCCTTTACACAGCCTGCTTCGCTGCTATCGTCGGCGCGATTATTGGGAGCGCGCGCGTGGCAAAAGAGAATAATGGTGACCTCGGCTTCACGGCCGAGCTTTTTAAGGCTGCGGATAAGCTTAGAGGCAATCTGGAGCCCTCGGAATACAAGCATGTGGCGCTCGGCCTCATCTTCTTGAAGTACATTTCCGATGCCGTTGAGGGGCTTCACGCCAAGCTGAAGGCAGACCCATATGCCGACGCGGAGGACCCGGAGGAATATCTCGCGGAAAACGTCTTCTGGGTGCCGACGGAAGCCCGGTGGCCTTATCTGCAGGCCAATGCCAAGCGGCCGGAGATCGGCAAGCTGATTGATGAGGCGATGGAGGCTATCGAGCGTTTTCCGTCGAACGAGGGTCTGAAGGGCGTCCTGCCGAAGAACTATGCCCGCCCCACGCTGAACAAGACTATGCTCGGCGAACTGATCGATCTTTTTTCCAACATCGGGCTGCACGACAGCAAGGACACGGCCAAGGATCTGCTGGGCCGGGTCTACGAATATTTCCTTTCCGGTTTCGCCGGTTCGGAAGGCAAGCGTGGCGGCGAGTTCTTCACGCCGCGCTCGGTGGTGCGAACCCTGGTCGAGATGCTGGAGCCCTACAAGGGCCGCGTCTATGACCCCTGCTGTGGCTCGGGTGGCATGTTCGTCCAGTCGGAGAAGTTCATCGAGGAGCATGGCGGGCGGCGCAACGACATTGCCGTCTATGGACAGGAGATCAACCACACCACCTGGCGTCTCGCCAAGATGAACCTCGCCGTGCAGGGCATCGATGCCGATATCCGCTGGAACAATGAGGGCAGTTTCCACCGCGACGAGTTGCCGGACCTGAAGGCCGATTTCATCCTCGCCAACCCACCCTTTAACATTTCCGATTGGGGCGGCGAGCGACTGGCGGAAGACGCTCGCTGGAAGTTCGGCAGGCCGCCTAATGGCAATGCCAACTTCGGCTGGCTGCAGCACATCATCCACCACCTCGCGCCACGCGGCACGGCGGGCGTGGTGCTGGCCAATGGCTCCATGTCCTCCCAGCAGTCTGGAGAAGGCGAGATCCGCAAGGCGATGATCGAGGCGGATCAAGTGGATTGCATGGTGGCGCTGCCAGGGCAGCTCTTCTATTCCACTCAGATCCCCGCCTGCCTCTGGATTTTGGCCCGCGACAAGAGCGCCAATGGTCATCGCGACCGGCGCGGCGAAATCCTATTCATCGATGCCCGCAAGCTTGGTTTCATGGTGGACCGTGTGCGCCGTGAATTCACGGCGGGTGATATCGACAAGATCACTGGGGCCTATCACCTCTGGCGCTCGAAGCCGGAAACTCGGGCGAAGAACGGTTGGACGAATTATGCGGACGAGCCGGGTTTCTGTAGATCTGCCAGTCTGGAGGAGGTGCGGGGCCATGGCCATGTGCTGACTCCGGGGCGGTATGTGGGCGCGGCGGACGCTGAGGATGATGGAGTGTCGTTTGCTGAGAAGTTTGGCGGGTTGAGGGAGATGTTGCTCCAGCAATTTAAGGAGGGGCAAGCCATCGAGGGGAGAATTACAGCTTTCTTGGAGAAGCTTGATGGCTGATCTCTTCTTGCTGCAAGACCTCCTAGAATACACCCGCGACGGCGAATGGGGGAAAGGCGAGCCAGGTGACGGACTGATCGAAATGGCTGTCATTCGGGGCACTGACTTTGCGGCCGTTCGATTTGGAGACCTCTCCTCGGTCCCTACGCGCTTCATTCCCAATCAAATCGCAGCACGAAAACTCCTGCAGCCTGGCGATATCCTGCTGGAGACAGCCGGCGGTACTAAAGACCAGCCCACTGGCAGAACAGTGTATTTGCCGGAAAAGCGTTTCGAGGTAGCAGACACTCCACTAACGTGCGCCAGTTTCAGCCGCTTTCTTCGCGTGAAACCGGACTTGATCGACCCTCGGTATCTATACTGGTACCTCCAGTCGATTTATGACTCTCGTGAAATGCTCCCCTACCACATTCAGCACACCGGCGTTGCGCGTTTTCAGTACACGGATTTTGCCTCGCAATGGCGTGTTCCTGTTCCCAATCGCGCTCATCAGATCGAGATAGTGGAAATCCTGGGCTCCCTCGACGACAAGATCGAACTGAACCTGCGGATGAACGAGACGCTGGAGGCGATGGCTCAAGCGATATTTCGTGATTGGTTCGTCGATTTCGGCCCCACCCTTCGCAAGCTGGCAGGCGCAACCGTTCCCGTCGAAATCATGGGCGGCCTGGTGCAGGATGCCGAGCGGGCGCAAGCCCTTGCCGATCTCTTCCCTGCCAAGCTCGGCGATGGGGGACTGCCGGAGGGGTGGAACATTGGACGCGTTGAGGACGTGCTTGAGCTTGCCTACGGCAAATCGCTGCCGAAGGGTGATCGTCGCGATGGGCAGATACCAGTGTATGGTTCGGGTGGTGTTGGAGGCTTCCACGACCGGGCCTTGGCTCAAGGACCGTCCGTCATTGTCGGACGAAAAGGAACTGTAGGAAGTCTCTACTGGGAAGATGGCGGCTTTTTCCCGATCGACACCGTCTTTTTCGTCAGATCCGAATATCCGATGACCTATTGCTACTATCTGTTGCAGACTCTTGGTCTTGAACACATGAATACCGACGCAGCGGTTCCGGGGCTCAATCGTAACAATGCCTACAGGCTCGATGTTTCGAAGCCTAACAATGCAGTAATCTCGGAGTTTGGGAAGGTTTCTGAAGTCCTTCGGTCCCAAATATCGTCGAATGAGCGAGAAAACTGCATACTCGCTGCAACACGTAACCTTCTCCTCCCCAAGCTTATGTCCGGTGAAATTCATCTGGACTCCGACGAACATTAACCTGAGGCGCAGGGATGGAATATTTTCGCTCACGGTTTATTCAAGAACTTAACGATGAGGGAAACGTAGAAATTCGCGGGTTGAGTTGGACCCGACACGAGATTCTAGAGACTATCGATCCAACTGCCTACGAGGATTTGTTCGCAGCCTGGGCAGGCCAAGAGAAGATTGCCGCAAAAGACAAAGTAAGGGATCGCCTTAAAGCTAATGGCGGTTTGGAGCGCTTTAACAGGTTGGCCAGTCTTATTCAGAGCGGTAACGTTCTTCCTTTTGTCGGGGCAGGAATGTCAATACCGAGTGGCAACAAGCCGTGGGGTGAGTTCCTTCTGTCTCTAGTCACTGATGTCTCCCAGATAAAGGCAGAAATCGAAAAACACATCTCAGATAGTATGTACGAGGAAGCTGCGCAGCGGGTTTTTGATGCCTTAACCAAAGAAATATTTGACGAAGAAATTCACAATAGACTTGGTTCACACCGCACCGAGGCAGTCGGTCCAATTTGTCTGCTCCCACATTTGTTTTATAGAGAAGTGCTGACGACAAATTTCGACTTCGTTCTATCTAATGCCTATAAAAATGCATCCATTCCATTTGTGCGTGAGTATAGTGGAAAGGCGCTTGATGAATCTCCTCTTCGCCTGGGAGCCGAACCTCACTGCCTTTTGCGTATTCACGGTGAAGCAGACAGTCCAACAGGAAGGGTTCTTACCAAGGAGGAATACGAGGATTCTTATGGAGAATCGTCAACGCCTCGGGAATTACTAAGAGCTATCATTGGCACAAAGAGCCTATTGTTTATTGGTTGCAGCCTATATTCAGATAGGACGTATAAAGCTTTGTGTGAGATAAAATCAGCGTCTCACACCGTGCCGCCGAGGCACTTTGCTTTCTTGCCAGAGCCGCCGGAAGATGAGAAGCCTGCTCGGCGACAATTTCTCGGCCAGGCAAATATTCATCCGATTTACTACCCCCCAGAAGATCCAAGTGGCTCGATCGAAGACATGCTTATTGCGCTCATTGAAGGTGGGGTCGAGAATTGAGAAGCCGAGCAGCAGTGGCGAGATGGGAAATAGCGCAGGAGGTCGCCCGTGGCTGACTTGGAATACAATCAGGTGACGCCCGATGGTGGTATGGCATCGGGCTTTTCCGAAGGCCTGGTCGAAGAGGTCGTGGTCTCCACATTGCAGGACCTTGGCTACACCTATCAGCCGGGCGCAGTCATCTCGCCAGACGGCAGCGCCCCGACTCGTCTGGCTTATGTCGACGTGCTGCTTTCCGACATCCTCACGGCAGCCGTTGACCGTCTGAATCCGTTGATCCCAGCGGATGCTCGTAGACAGGCGATGCGCCAGCTCTCCATCACCGAAACGCCGTCTCTGGTCGAAGAAAACCGTCGGATGCACCGTCTCATCACAGAGGGCGTGGATGTCGAATTTTCCATCGGCGATGGCGAGGTAAAGGGCGACAAGGTCTGGCTGGTCGATTTCGAGCAACCGGAGAACAACGACTTTCTTGTTACCAATCAATTCACCGTGGCCGAGGGAAAGCACACAAGACGACCTGATGTGATGGTGTTCGTCAACGGTCTGCCACTCGGTATCATTGAACTGAAGAACGCGGCCAGCGAGAACGCCACCGTCGACCAGGCCTATCAGCAGCTCCAAACTTACAAAGACCAGATCCCGTCGCTCTTTCGCACAAGCGCCGTGATGGTAGCGTCCGACGGGATGCTCGCTCGGATTGGCTCGCTAACGGCGGATGCAGAGCGTTTCATGCCGTGGCGATCTGTTACCGGGGCGGATGAAGATTTCACGCCTCATGGCCCTTATGAGATGGACACGCTGCTGCGCGGTGTTTTCGATAAAGAGCGCTTCCTGGCGCTGATCCGCGATTTCACTGTTTTCGGAGATCAAGGTGAAGGTCCCTTCAAGATCATTGCCGGTTATCACCAATTCCACGGAGCGCGGAAGGCGATCGCAAGCGCCATCGAAGCCGTAAAGCCGGATGGTGACCGGAAGATCGGCGTGATCTGGCACACGCAGGGTTCGGGCAAGAGCTTGCTGATGGCTTTCCTCGGCGGCCTGATCGTTCGATCCCGTAAATTGGAAAACCCGACGTTGATCGTGTTGACGGACCGTAACGATCTGGACGACCAGCTTTTCGGCACCTTTAACCTCTGCAAGGACCTAATCCGCCAGACGCCGGAACAGGCGAACAGTCGTGAAGAACTGCGGAAACTCTTAGACCGGGCATCCGGAGGCGTAATCTTTACCACCGTCCAGAAGTTTACGCCGGAAGGGAGTGAAGAGGTCTTCCCCTTGCTAACAGATAGACGCAATGTGATCGTTATGGCCGACGAGGCACATCGCAGCCAGTATGGTTTCGAATCCAAACTTAATCGGGAGACCGGGCAACGTCGCTATGGCTACGCCCACTACATTCGCCAGGCCTTGCCGAACGCCTCCTTCATGGGCTTCACGGGAACGCCGATCGAAGATGGTGATGTCGACACCCAACGCATCTTCGGCGAATACATTGATGTCTATGACATCAGCCGCGCAGTCGAGGATGGCGCAACAGTGCCGATCTACTATGAGAGCCGCCTTGCTCGGATAGAGCTGGATGAGGATGAAAAGCCGAAGATTGACGCGGCGATCGAGGTGATGCTTGAAGATGAGACGCTCACCGAGCAGGAAAAGCAGAAGGCCCAGTGGACCACAGTTGAGCGACTGGTCGGCGCGGAAAAGCGCCTCAAGCAGGTTGCCGCCGATCTAGTTGCACATCTGGAAAAGCGGATCGAAGGTTTGCCGGGAAAGGCGATGGCCGTTTGCATGAGCCGTCGCATCTGCGTTGATCTCTACAAGGAAATCGTCGCCCTTCGTCCAGAATGGCATTCCGATGATGATGACAAGGGCGCAATCAAGATTGTCATGACCGGCTCGGCCTCTGACCCTCTCGACTGGCAGCCGCATATCGGAAACAAAAGGCGGCGCGATGATCTCGCCAAGCGCGCCAGGAAAGTCGAGGATCCGTTGAAACTCGTCATCGTGCGCGACATGTGGCTGACTGGGTTCGATGCGCCCTGTATGCACACCATGTATATCGACAAGCCGATGCGCGGCCACGGGCTCATGCAGGCGATCGCCCGCGTCAATCGCGTGTTTAAGGAAAAGCCCGGCGGCCTCGTCGTGGATTACATCGGTATCGCCACCAACCTCAAAAAGGCGCTTGCCCAGTATTCTCAGTCCGACCGCGAAAAGACAGGGATCGATGAGGAAGAGGCTGTCGCACTCCTTCTGGAAAAATACGAGATCGTGCGGGGCATGTTTGCCGGTCACGACTACAGTCTCGGCATATCGGGTAAGCCCTTCCAGCGCCTCAGAGCACTCGCAGATGGAATTGACTGGATTCTGAAGTGGCAGCAGGCGGAAGCCGCGAAGGTCGAAAGTCAGGAGGCCAAGAAACAGGCCCATCGTCGATATCAGGATGCCGTTCTGGAACTCAGCAAGGCCTATGCCCTTGCCTCTGCCAGCGATGATGCCGCAGAGATCAGGGATGAGGTGGGGTTCTTCCAAGCCGTCAGGGCGGCACTCGTCAAAACGACGGCCACTGGCAAGATCTCTGACAGGGCGAAATCGCTGGCCGTTGAGCAGCTTCTCAATCAGGCTGTGGCCAATGCAGAGATTGTCGACATACTGAAAGCTGCGGGCCTCGACAGTCCAGATATCTCCGTCCTTTCCGACCAGTTCCTCGCCGACGTCCAGAAGATGGAGAAGAAGAACCTTGCTCTGGAAGCGCTGAAAAAACTGCTGAATGGCGAGATCAAGAGCCGCTCGAAATCCAACGTGGTCGAGGCGAAAACCTTCTCCCGGAGACTTGAGGAAGCCGTTGCCCGGTACCATGCCAATGCCATCTCCACAGTGGAGATGATTCAGGAATTGATCGCCTTGGCTAAGGAGATGCAGGCCGCCTCTGCCCGTGGCGAAGAGCTTGGACTGACACCGGAGGAGATCGCCTTTTATGACGCGCTAGCGGGCAACGAGAGTGCTGTCGAAGCGATGGGCAGCGAGCAACTCCGCGTGATTGCCCATGAGCTCGTTGAGCAGATGCGCGGGTCGGTCACAGTCGACTGGCAGCACAAGGCAAGTGCCAGAGCGAAGATGCGTGTTCTGGTGAAGCGTATTCTGAAGCGGTTCGGCTATCCGCCGGACTTGGAGCAGGAGGCCGTGCAGACAGTGCTGGCTCAGGCCGAACTACTATTGAGGGAAATTACGGCAAAAACATAGGGTAATTTGGCTGCGTAAATATCCACAAAAACGCACCACCGGCAAGAGAGCCTGCTGGCAAACATTGAGCAGGAAAGTGGCAACTCCCGATAAGCCGCCAGTCTCGCCCCCGTCGCAATCGTCTACACCAGCTTATTTGCGTTAGCCTGAACACGCCACTCCTCTTGCAATCATCGCGCGAATCATCTCGTTTCGGCTGTAGTACTTACCGATTGGGGCCACCATGCCGATATTCACAACGAGCAATATCCCTATCTCTTCACTTATTGAGGATATCGACAGAGGAAAGATCGGTCTGCCTGAGTTGCAGCGTCCATTTGTCTGGCCGAACGTAAACGTTCGTGACCTATTCGATTCACTCTATCGCGGCTATCCTGCTGGCTTCCTTCTATTCTGGAAAACCGGGGCGGAGAATGGTCTCAGGAGCATTGGTACCGACGCGAAGCAGGCTGTGCCAGAGCTTGCAATCGTGGATGGGCAACAGCGCCTGACCTCGCTCTACGCTGTAGTTAAGGGAGGCGAAGTTCTACGCTCAAATTTCAAGAAGGAAAGAATTCAGATCGCATTCAACCCGTTGTCCGAGCGATTTGATGTTGCCGATGCGGCTATTAAGAAGGACCGAGCATACATTCCGGATATTTCGGTTCTCTGGGGAGCGGAGTTTAGGCCAGGTGCCTATCGAAAAACGTTCATTGCTGAGCTGTTAGAAATTCGCGAGCTTTCCGAGAGCGACCAAGAGAAAATAGAGGCGGCAATTGACCACCTGAGGAATCTTTTGAATTATAGTTTTGTTGCTTTAACGCTTCCGTCGTCAGTAGATGAGGAGACCATAGCAGAAGTATTTGTGCGGATAAATGGAAAAGGTAAATCTCTAAATCAAGCTGACTTTATTATGACGCTTATGTCAGTGTTCTGGGAGGATGGAAGAAAAGAACTTGAAGAATTTTCGTTGAAAGCATCGATGCCCAGTGATGGACAATCATCACCATTCAATCACTTCATAAAGCCATCTCCAGATCAAATGCTTAGAGCAACTGTGGGGCTGGCTCTGAAGCGGGCGCGCCTGGAAAATGTCTACGGAGCGTTGCGCGGAAGAGATGCCGGGACTGGGCAAGATAGTTCTGAAAAGCGTGAATATCAGTTTGCATTGATGCGCGATGCTCAAAAGACAGTTTTGAGTGTTGGAAACTGGCATCATTTCCTTAACGCGCTCAAGCTGGCTGGCTACCGGGGTCAGAAGATGATCAGTTCGGAAGCCGCGATCATCTTTAGTTACGTTCTCTATCTCATGGGAATTCGCGACTATTCGGTCCATCGGACCGACATGCGTCAGGTGATAGCTGAATTCTTCTTCATGGCGGCCATGACAGGACGTTTCACAAACTCACCAGAAACACGCTTCGAGGCCGATCTCGGAATGCTTCGCGATCTCCCAAGTGGAGATGTGTTCGTCGCGAGATTGCGAGACATATGCGCCACCACGCTGACTAATGATTACTGGGATATAACCCTGCCCAGTCAACTCGCCACGTCTGCCTCGCGAAGTCCGTCTCTTTTTGCGTATCAAGCAGCGCTTATTATGCTTGATGCACCGATACTTTTCGGCACACTCAAGATCAACACTGTCGTTGATCCGGCTATTCAGGGCTCAAAGGCATCGCTGGAACAGCACCACCTGTTTCCCAGGGGATACCTTGAGGAGAACGGCTTATCTGATTTGAAAATGATCAATCAGATCGCGAACTTTGCCGCTGTTGAATGGCCCACCAATATTAAGATTGGAAAGAAAGCGCCTTCGGAATACGTTCCGATGCTGATTGCGGGTATGGTGCCGGCCGAGCGAGAACGCATTAACAAGCTCCACGCCCTGCCTCCTCATTGGTGGGAGATGCCCTACAACGAGTTTCTAATTGCACGTCGGTTGAAAATGGCTCAGGTCGTGAGGGAGGCTTGGGAGGTTCTAACGCAAGGAACGAAACCCTCTGCTCCGATCCAGGTTCCCGTCGCATCCCTAATTTCTGGCGGCGAGTCCGGCGCCGTCGAATTCAAATCGACGCTAAGAGTCAATCTTCACACAGGGCAATCGGATGAAAAAATGCATCTCTCTGCTCTTAAAACGATTGCCGGTTTTCTCAACGCTAGAGGCGGCACTTTGCTAGTTGGCGTGTCTGATGACGGGACGGTTATTGGGATTTCTTCGGACGGGTTTCCCAATGAAGATAAAATGGGATTGCATTTGGTCAATCTTATCAAGGATAGGATAGGGGATGTCTTTCTTCCATACGTTCATTTGCATTTTGATGAGCAGGACGGGGAGCGCGTCTTGGCTGTACGGTGCGAGGTTGGACCCAAGCCGGCCTTTGTTAAGGATGGCAACCAACAGCGCTTTTATGTTCGTGGCGGAAACGCCACCGCAGAGCTTACCGGAAACTCGATTACAGACTATGTGAAACAGCGCTTTCAGTAGCCTTACCGGCGCCCATCAAACAACCGAACACCCGTCAACCCGGCAAGCCTCCCCACCAGCGCCTCCTGAAACCCCGGATCGCCAACCTCTGCCGCCGCCTCCCGCAGCTGCCGATGGTACCAATACCCACCGCTGACCTTCGCAGCCCCTTCATCGCTCGTCGCAAGCCATGTCTGGGTGAGGTGCCCCATCTCAAGGTCATCGGGCGCGCCGGCGCCGCCCATCTTGGTCGGCACCCAGCCGGGATCCACCGCATTGCTCAGAACATCCGGCCAGTGGCGGGCGACGGCGGCGGCGAGGGTGGCGAGGTAGAGCTTGCTTTCCGAATAGGCTTGGCTGGCGTTCCACGGCCGCTTCTTCCAGTCGATATCGTCAAGGGCGCGGCTGCCGCTGCGGTGCATGCCGCTGCTGAGATAGATCAGGCGATCGGGGCGGGTGATCCATGCGGTGAGCAGATAGGGGGCGAGCACATTCACCGCCAGCGTCTTGGCGTGACCATCAGGCGTTTCGCCCCGGCTACGCTCGAGGTAGATGCCGGCATTGTGGATGACGGCGTCCATGCGGCCGATGGCGTTGACCTGGTCGGCAATCGATCGCGTCTCGGCGGCGCTGGCGAGATCGCCGATGACGAGGCCGAGTGCGGCAGAGGAAATCTCTGATATGGCGGCGGCGCGCTCCCGGGAGCGGGCATGCAGCACGACGTCATGGCCCTCCTTCATCAGGGTGCGGGCGGCGGCAAGGCCGAGGCCATCGGTGGAACCGGTGATGAAGATGCGGCTCATGGGGTTTCCTTTCGCGGCGGCGTGGAGGGCGTCAGTCAAGCAGCTTTCGTTGGGCTGCTCAATGCGGGAGTTGGGGCGTGGGTTCCCGTGCTCCCAGGTGAGGATCCATGGGAATTTACCGATCGGGATATTTCGGGATGTGGAGCAGGGTTGAGGCTATGAATTTTCCCGCTCGGTATGGCTGGTGGCGCTTCGCAGGTCTGTCCTCTCAGCGTGAGGATTTACGGCTGCCCCTTCGTGCCCATGCCTGCCCCTCACCCTAACCCTCTCCCCGTAAAAACGGGGCGAGGGGACGTACCTCGCGAGAGGTTAGTGGGGGACGGAGAGGTTGCGGCATATCCCCTTCGCCCCGCCTGCGGGGGTCCGAAGGACGGGGCGAGACACGTGGCTCGACCCAGGCAGAGGTGCCGGCAGGCGGATGAGGGGCATTTTTCGCGGTGATTTCAGTGGCTTGACTCCAGTGCCCGCCGGCATCATGGCGGCGGGTGTAGATCCTCGGCTCAAGCCCGAGGATGACGGAGGATGGGGTGGGGCTCGGCGAAAACGGCAACGTCAGCCTGCGCCACTCGACCCCGCCACTTCACCAAACGCCACCTCACACGCCCGCTTCACGCCGCCGCTCCGCCCCCGCCGCGATCGTCTGCACCAGCTCATCCACCTCCCGTGCCAGCCGCTCCAGCGGCAGGCCGACGAAGCGGCCTTCCAGGCTGATGCTGACGACGCCGTGCACCGCGCCGAACAGCGTGCGGGCGCGGATCGCCCGGTCTTCGGGGGGCATGTCGGGCTGCAGTTCGGCCAGCGGTTCGGCGATCACGTCCATCAGAAAGAGGTGTTCGTCGAGATGCCATTGCGGCGTCGGGCTGGTGTCGGGGGGGAAGTGGTCGAACAGCGCCTTCCAGAGGTTCCGGTGCTCGACGGCGAAGCTTAGGTATCCCTGCGCCAGGTTGCGCAGCCGGTCGGTCGGCGGCTTGTCCTTGGTTTCGGAAAGCGTCAGCCTCGCCTCCAGCGCCTTCAGCGTGGCGGAGTTGACGTGGATGACGAGCTCGGCGAGGTCTGAAAAGACCGTGTAGAGGCCGCCGAGCGCGCAGCCGGCATCCTGGGTGATGTCGCGGGCTCTGAGGTTCGTCAGCCCGTCGCGGGCGATCCGCTCGCGCGCCGCCTCGATCAGCCGGGCCTTCAGGTCTTCGCGTTTTTCTTCTCGCCTGCCGGCCATTCACCATTCCACTTCGATTTTTTGAACGACGTTCAAAATTTATCTTGAACGTCGTTCATGATTCTGGCATAACACCTATCGTGAACAACGTTCATAAACCGGAGGAAGGAAATGTTCAAACTGATTTCCATTTTGTTGCGGGGCAGAGCGCATGATGCCGAACAGGCTTTTGCCGATCGCAACGCCGTGCCGCTGCTTGCCCAGCAGATCCGCGATGCCGCCCAATCGATCCAGTCGGCCCGCCGCAGCGTCGCGGTCGCCATTGCCCAGAACGAGCAGGAGAGGGTGCAGCATGCAGCGATCGTCGCCCGCATCGCCGATCTCGAAAACCGCGCCTCCGCCGCATTGGCGAAGGGCAATGAGGGCCTCGCCCGCGAGGCGGCCGAGGCGATCGCCTATCTCGAAGCCGAGCGCGATGCATCCGAGAAGGCGCAAGGTCAGTTCACCAGCTCCATCGACAAGCTGAAGGCGATCGTCCGTGCCTCCGAGGCGCGGCTGCAGGAGCTGCAGCGCGGCGAGCGGCTGGCCCGTGCCACGCAGGAGGCGCAGAAGCTCGATGTCGTCGTTGCCGGTCCGGGCCTTGCGACGCTCGACGATGCCGAGGAGACCTTGGCCCGCCTTCGCCTGCGCCAGAGCCAGAATGAGCTGACGGCCGCAGCCCTGAAAGACATGGAAGGCGCCATCCGCCCGGCCGGCATCATCGAAAAGCTTGCCAATGCCGGCTTCGGGGCGCCGCTCCGCTCATCCGCCGATGATGTGCTGGCCCGGCTGAAGAGCCGCATCACGCCTGCTGCCTGAAATTGCATCCATCCAACCATCCATCCATCAAACCATAGGGACCACTGATATGAACGACAGTTTCCAGAAACATTCCTCAAGCTGGGTCAGCTTCTCCTACATCTCCTTCGGCGCGGCCGCCTTCATGCTGGCGCTCGGCCTTTACATGATGCCGCTCGATCTCTGGGGCAAAGGTTATCTCGCCATGGGCATTCTGATGCTGGTGCAGACCACGGTGAATATCACCAAGACGCTGCGCGACAATGCCGAATCCGAGAAGCTGATCCGCAAGGTCGAGGATGCCCGCACCGAGAAACTGCTGGTCAAGTTCAATCGTAACGATGAAGATTAATCTTCGTTAACCGCACTGCAGAGTTGTTACCGCACTCAACTTTTGCGTAACAACTCTGTGGCCTTCTCTGCTTGCCGAAAGAGGAACGAGCCCGTGCAACACAATCTGATGACATCAAGGAAATTCGCGCCGCTGTTCTGGACCCAGTTCCTCACGGCCTTCAACGACAATTTTCTGAAGAACACCCTGGTGTTCCTCATTCTTTTCAAGATGTCGGCGAGCGAGGGGGCTGCCCTGGTGACGCTTGCCGGCGTCATCCTCATCGTCCCCTTCCTGCTGCTCTCGGCGCTTGGCGGCGAACTGGCCGACAAGCATGACAAGGCCAAGATTGCCGAGCTGCTGAAACGCTGCGAGATCGCCATCGCCGGGCTTGCGGTCGTCGGTCTGGCCTTTTCGTCCATCTTCGTGCTGATGGCGGCGCTGTTCGGCTTCGGTGTCGTCTCGGCACTGTTCGGGCCGATCAAATACGGCATCCTGCCCGATCATCTCGAACGCCGCGACCTGCCGAAGGCCAATGCCTGGATCGAGGGCGGCACCTTCATCGCCATCCTCGCCGGCACGATCATCGCCGCCTTCGCCTTCTCCGGCGGTGACAATGTGCTGATCTTCGGCACGATGATGATGGGGCTTTCGGTGCTCTGCTGGCTGGCCAGCCGGATGATCCCGCCCACCGGCTCCAAGGCGCCGGATCTCGAAATCGACCGCAATGTCATCCGCTCCAGCTACACCCTGGTCATGGAAATCCGCGCTGACAAGCGCCTGTGGCGTTCGGCGCTGATGAACTGCTGGTTCTGGCTGGTCGGCGCCTTTGTGCTGTCGATCCTGCCGACCATGGTGACCGAGCTGCTCGGCGGCTCCGAACTCGTCGTGCCGGCCTATCTCACCGTCTTTGCCATTGCCGTCGCCGTCGGATCGGCGATTGCCGCCTGGATGTCCTCCGGCCGCATCGTGCTGCTGCCGGCCCCTGTCGGCACGGCGCTGCTTGGCCTCTTCAGCCTCGATCTCGCCTGGAACCTCTGGGGTCTGGCTTCGGTGAGCCACGCAACGACGATCGCCGGCTTTTTCGCCGGTGAGAATACCATCCGCGTCGCCATCGATCTCGCCGGCATGGCCATCTCAGGCGCCTTCATCGCCGTGCCGACTTTCGCCGCCCTGCAGACCTGGGCGCATGAGGATCGCCGCGCCCGCGTCATCGGCGCCGCCAATGTGCTCTCGGCGCTGTTCATCACTGTCGGCCTCGGCCTTGTCGCCGCCGTCCAGGCGCTCGGCGCCTCCATTCCGCAGATCCTGATCGGCCTCGGCATCATCAATTTCGCCGTCGCCTGGCTGATGCTGAAGTCGCTGCCGACCAATCCCTTCCGCGATTTCATCTCGATCCTGTTCCGCGCCTTCATGCGCCTCGAGGTCGAGGGTCTTGAGAATATCAAGAAGGCCGGCCGCGCGCCGATCATCGCGCTGAACCATGTCAGCCTGCTCGATGGTGCGCTGGCGCTCGCCATCACCGAGGAAGAGCCCACCTTTGCCGTCGATTACAAGATCGCCCAGGCCTGGTGGGTGCGCCCCTTCCTGAAGATGTGCAAATTCCTGCCGCTCGACCCGACCAAGCCGATGGCGACGCGCTCGCTGATCAAGGTGGTGCAGGACGGCAACCCGATCGGCATCTTCCCCGAGGGCCGCCTGACGGTGACCGGCACGCTGATGAAGGTCTATGACGGTGCCGCCATGGTCGCCGACAAGACAGGCTCGATGGTCGTGCCGGTGAAGATCGACGGGCTGGAGAAGAGTTATCTCTCCTATCTCGATAACGGCAAGATCCGCCGCCGGCTGTTCCCCAAGGTCAAGGTCACCATTCTCGAGCCGGTGAAGCTGGAAGTGCCGCCGGAGTTGAAAGGCCGCAAGCGTCGCACGGCGGCAGGTGCTGCCCTCTATCAGGTGATGTCGAACCTGCTGTTCCAGACCGCCGATACCTCGTCGACCGTGCTCGACCGCGTCATTCAGGCAGGTGGCGAATTCGGCATGGGCAAGCTTGCCGTCGAAGATCCGGTCACCGGCCGGCTGACCTATGGCAAGCTGCTCACAGGCGCTGCCGTGCTCGGCGCAAAATTCCGCGCCCGCTTCCCGGAAACCAACCTTGGCGTCATGCTGCCGAATGCCAATGGCGCCGCTGCCACCCTTCTCGGCGTGATGACGGCGGGCAAGGTGCCGGCGATGCTGAACTTCACCGCTGGTGCCGCCAATATCCTCTCCGCCTGCAAGGCCGCCGAAGTCAAGCATGTGCTGACCTCGCGCGCCTTCGTCACCCAGGCCAAGCTCGGTGCCGTGATCGAGGAGATGGAAAAGCAGGTGACGATCGTCTGGCTCGATGATCTCAGGGCCGAAATCTCACTCAAGGACAAGATCTTCGGGTTTCTCAGGAAGGCGCGGCCGCTCGCCAAACGCCAGCCCGATGATCCGGCCGTCATCCTCTTCACCTCCGGCTCCGAGGGCACGCCGAAGGGTGTGGTGCTCACCCACCGCAATATCCTGTCGAACGCCGCCCAGGCCGCTGCCCGCATCGATTTCCACAGCGGCGACAAGGTGTTCAACATCCTGCCGGTGTTCCATTCCTTCGGGCTGACGGCCGGCACGGTGCTGCCGCTGATCTCGGGCGTGCCGGTCTATTTCTATCCCTCGCCGCTGCATTACCGTATCGTGCCGGAACTGATCTATGTCTCCAACGCCACGATCATCTTCGGCACCGATACCTTCCTCAACGGTTACAGCAGGACCGCGCATCCTTACGACTTCCGCTCGATCCGCTACATTTTCTCCGGCGCCGAGCCGGTGAAGGCCTCGACCCGCCAGACCTATATGGAAAAATTCGGCCTGCGCATCCTGGAAGGTTACGGCGTCACCGAGACGGCGCCGGTCATTTCGATCAACACGCCGATGTACAACAAGTCGGGCACGGTCGGCAAAATCCTGCCGGGCATGGAATGGAAGCTCGAACCGGTGCCCGGCATCGATGAGGGCGGCAGGCTGC
>Ga0102593_1002151_pt1 | contig 15979 bp, 11 predicted proteins | sample AraplaCol_mMS_r2_2_FD_76862 | JGI IMG/M metagenome (GOLD analysis project Ga0102593, IMG submission 76862) | Arabidopsis root microbial communities from North Carolina, USA - plate scrape MF_Col_mMS_r2 (SPADES assembly) (version 2) | ecosystem: Host-associated > Plants > Roots > Endosphere...
AGTTCAACGGGAAACGGGTACTGCTTCTTGGTTTTTGGCTTCTTCGTGGTCATTACGTCGGTCATGGACAATCCCTTTCGGTATTATTTCATGACCCCGGTCTCACACTAAATTTCTGACAGGCTCGGCCACTCGGCCAAACCATGCACCAGCGATTCAATGAGACCAGAAAGCACAAAGAGTATCCGCCTCGTTTCATCGTCGGCGGGAACGACGACTTGTTCAAAAATCTCGCTCAGCGCAGAGCGAAACTCCGCCGGACCTTCCGGCACCAGGGCCGTGATAAGTTGATGCAGCTGCGGGTCGGCGGCATGGACATTGACCAGCCGCTCCACTAGAGTGCGAGTGAAGCCTTCAAGCGATCCGGATGCGTTTTCCGCAAGCGCGCGCGTGATGGCTGCGCGCACGTCATCCACATGGCGTTCATGGAGCGCCCTGTAGATTGCCTGCTTGTCTGGGAAATATTGATAGAGCGAGCCGATGCTAAATCCCGCAACCTCGCTGATGCGATTAGTCGTGACTCCATCCGGACCGTGGCGCTTGAGCACAACGGTGACAGCGTCGAGCATTGTATTCACGGTTTGCCTCGAACGTTGCTGCCTGGGCTCACGGCGGACACCAGGACGGGAAGTACTTTTCATTGTGCGAGACTTATGGCTACACTAAATTACAAGGTCATTTTACGGGAGAGCAATTTGGAGCGTAATCGTCCAAGGAATTTGTTGGGGCGTTTTAGCTGGCATTCCCACACTCTGAGTACGGACCAGCCTTGATGGCGCAGCTTACGCGTTACTTGGCGGTCGCGTTGTTGATTCCTTTGAATCTTAGGGCGCCAGTAGTCAGTGTTTGATTTCGAAAATTTTTGGCAGCTTGGACAGCCATGCCAAAAACAACCATCCGCAAAGATTGCAATTTTTTCACGAGGAAAGATGAAATCAGGTCGGCCAAGTAAGTTTGATCGCCGTCGCCAACCCTTGACTTTCGCAACCCGAAAAATCTCGATCAAACGTAGCTCAGTAGATAAGTTCGAATGCCCCTTGATTCGGCTCATCAAGGCGCTTCGAAACTCCCTACTGAACGTATCCACCTAGGCTCTCTTCTTTTGCGTACGTAGATGCATTTGTATACCATCATGCAACGCCTGGCCAATCGCTTTAGCCAACAGAGGGGGAACGGCATTCCCAACTTGACGACCCTGCGCGGTCTTAGAGCCTTGAAAAACCCAATCGTCCGGGAACGATTGAATCCTAGCTGATTCACGCACCGTCAGTTGCCTCGGTAGCGAGTAATGAATAGGAGGATGAAAGCCTGCAAGGTGGTCGCCTTTAGGGCCATACCCTCCACCCGCTCGAATTGTTGGGCTCGGCTTGTCTGAATAGATCCTGCCGCGGCGGTAGTTAGGATCGACCTCGCCTTCCTTTAACTTTTTCCAACGTTCCACGACATGATCGGCGTGATCATTGGGTTCATGATTTGGTGCCTTTGTGTTCCGAACTAGGTCGCCAATCGCGGCTTTAGCCCCAACGAGCTCGCGCCCTTCGACCGGTACTGGCAAGCTTGGTTGCCAACCTAACCCGGCAAGAACAATTAAACGCTTCCTGTGCTGTGGGACTCCAAAATCTGCCGCGTCTAGAATACCACTCGTTACCGAATATCCAAGTTTTTCTAAGCTTTCGATAAAGGCCTTCAAGTGGTGGGCATTTTTCTTCGAAGCCATCCCGGATACATTCTCTAGTAGCAATGCCAACGGCTTTACTTTCTCAACAATTCGAAAATATTCTTTCCACAGAAAGTTTCTGGGATCATTGGGATCGCCTTTACCCGCTGTGCTGAAACCCTGACAGGGTGGCCCGCCTACAACGATGTCAAAGTTGCCCTCGGGCTCGAAATCACGGATATCCCCCTCATAGACATTCCAAGCTGGACGATTGTGGCGAAGTGTCCTGCAAGAATCTGGATCATGATCAACACAGGTTGTGGTCTCTAAGCCAGCCATTTCAAGGCCAACATCCAGGCCGCCGCCGCCTGTAAAGAGCGACATTACTCGAAGAGATTGATTTTTCACGAGTTACTCCGTGCCTTAACAAGTTGCCGAAGCCGACAGAAACTTGTAAGGCGTTGCTTAAAAGATAAGTTTAACCGATAGGAAATACTGTATCTTTATACAGCTATCGTGTCAATAAAAAGTCCTCAATTATATCCGAACGCAACACTATCATTCCGTGAGCTAGGGGGACTGTGTATGACTTTCACAATCATCACGGGCCGAAAAGGCGCCTAATTTTTGCTGAATGGTGCAGTGATTGCAACTATTGTTGTCAATATGTTGCTGAGATACATCATTAATGTGATATGTTTTGAGAAATGAATCTTAATGCTCCCCCGGACGTCATGCACCCAACCTTGCGACAAGAAGAAAGCGAGGCCATTGTTGGCTACTAAAATAATTGAGTTCTTCGGTTACTCCGCGACGGACCTTTCCGCAAATGCGCGTGACGCCAGAGCTAGACAATGGTGCCCGTTCATTGACTCACCTTGCCAAAAGCGATTGAGTGATCAATCCGTTAGCGGCGCCTGCACGCTCAAGCCGACCAAATCTGGCCCAGTAATATGCTGCCCGGTTCGCCTTTACGCAGATAACTACCGGATCCTGGAGTCAGTGGCTAAACATGCGTTCGACTGCGAACCCCAACTGATCGAAGGAAGCCGAGTTTTAGCCGAGTCCCCGCTACCGGGTAAAGAACGCGTCGCCGTCTTTGGGAAGCGCTGGGGCGGTGAGTTGCGATTACCAAACCGCACGCGCGGAGGCGGTTATTTTGTGGATTGGGTTTTGGCTCGAATCGATCTGGATGGGCAACTTAAAGATTTCGTAGCAGTTGAGGTCCAATCCATCGATACCACCGGTAACTACCAGGAGGAACGTCGCGCGCATCTTGCAGAACAGCATTTCGCAGGAAGTAGCACAGCTGGTTTTAACTGGGAAAACGTGAACAAGCGCATTCTTCCACAGATAATATACAAAGGGCACGCGCTTCGGCGCGAGCCAGCTTGCAAAGGCGGCCTGTTTTTTGTATGCCCACATCCTGTCTACAACAAGATTCGCGAAAGGCTGGGCGGAAACCTCATGGAGTACCAACTCCAACCAGGCTCCTTATCGCTGATGTGGTACGACATTGGGCCAGAGGTGCCGCCCGGGCACATCCGCGAGCTCGAATTAAAAGGCTCATTTACTACAACGGTCGATCAGGTGGCTCTTGCATTTACAGCGCCCACAAACCTCCCAGATAGCCGTGCATATGAAAATGCAATTAGGTCTGCGCTATAGTTCGAAGATTCCTAATACTCACTCTTGCTTTGCATTTTCACGCCGAATCTACGACAGAATATTCTTGAGGTTCGACTTCCAGCGTCGTTGAGTACGGCAAATTATCGCCCCGGGCCTCACTGGTCGTAACAAACTCAGATATAAAGTCGATCTAAGTAGTCATCGAATAGAAAAGTAATCTGAGCTCATGATAGCTAGTTTAAATTAATTAACGTTAGTCATCTGAATGCCATGTCAACATGGTGTGCAATTAAGTTTGGTTAGATCAATAGGACTGAGCAAAAGACATGGAAATACTTCAAGCAATTCACCATGCAATGAATGGACGGGCAGTTCTGTTCACTGGCGCTGGCTTTTCTTTTGGCGCAACAAATCGAAATGGGCGCAAAATCCCTGCCGGCCATGCGCTCGCTACTACGCTGCTTACGGAGATTTCGTATGCCAACCGCTCGGGGAGCCTCGATAAAGCCGCCGCAGCCTACCTTAGGCGCAAGAGTGGTGCTGAGCTGGTTAATTTGCTGCTTGAAAGTTTTATGTTGGGTGAGGTTACTGAGTCACACCGCGAAATTGCTAAGCTTCCGTGGAAGCGAACCTATACAACGAACTATGACCTCGTTTTTGAAGAGGCTAGGAAGTTAGAAAAGATTGCTTGCAATTCTGTTGACGGCATTGATGACCCAAAAGATCATCTCGTCAAAAACAATCTGGTCGTCCACGTGAACGGTGCCATTAATAGGCTATCTGAGAATCGATTAGGTGCGAGTTTCAAATTGATAAGTGAGAGCTATTCTGCGGATGCGTTCGAAGATAGCGGTTGGGCTTTTCATTTTAGAAACGACATTCGAACTGCGTCGGCGGTAATATTCATCGGTTACTCAATGTATGACCTTGATATTCGTAGAATATTGTTTGATGAAGACATATCTGATAAATGTTTATTTATCGTTGCGCCTCTTAATGATGATAATGAGCTAGATGCTGAAGATCTGGGCGATTTGGGTGTTGTTGCTCCAATTGGTATTGACGCATTCGCTGATAGGGTTAGGGCTGAGTCGGAAAGTTACATTCCAATTGATGATGAATTGATCTTGGATAGTTGGTCCGAGATAAAACCGATCAGCGGAATAATAAATAAACCGACCGACGAGGAAGTTATCGAGTTTTTGACTGAGGGACGACTTAGCAGTTCGCTTGCCATGGAAGCGATCGGCCCCAACTCGGCCAATTATTTAATAGACCACGAGTTAACATCGAAAATAGAATTCAATATTGAAAAAGGCGACAAACTTTCATTGTTAACTGGGGAGCTAGGCACTGGAAAGACATTTATACTCGATGAAATCTCACTATCATTCTTGGCGTTGGGCTGGCGCGTATTCAAATTAAATGTCGCTTCGAATGAGGAGATTGGTGAACTTCAAGAAATTTGTAAACAACCAGACAAAAAACTTCTGGTGATCGAAAATTATCAGAACCATTTGGACCTGTTGAGGTGGCTCTCGGACAGTAAACCTGAAAATATTTCACTTGCAATTACCGCTAGAACTACAATCCACGACCTTTTCGCCGCAGACTTGGCTGAAATTTTCCCCCATGGGTTCGAAGAATTTGATATCTCAGTTTTGCGCCCCAATGAAGCAAATAATGTAGTCAAATTGTTCGATCAGTACGGTTTATGGGGTAGCCGTCAAGGCTGGTCAATTGGCAAAAAGCAAAGTTTTATTAAGCATGATTGCAGCAACTCGCTACCGTCAATTCTAGTTGATATTTTGAAGTCCAAGCATATCACTGAGCGATACAGGAAATTGCTTAGTGAAAACCACAGTCATGGTGACGTCGAGGCGGTTTTAATTTGTGCCTTCGCACTGGAGGTGATTGGATTTACGCCAAGAATTCACCATATACAGGAGCTTTTAGGAAATAAGGTTCGCTGGTCCAATCTCCGTGCTCAAACCGAACTAAAATCGATAATCGATATAAATGCAAACTTCTTGGTAGCGAAATCCAGTGTTTTAGCGCTGCATTTGTTGCATTCCGTTTTTTCTGCCAAGAAGATTGTCGACACTTTGGTCTTAATGGCACACGCCGCATCTGATCGCAAGGGTAGTGTTGAGTATAGGAACATATTGAACTCGCTAATGCGTTATAAGAACGTTTCTTCAATTCTGCCAAGCGAAAACCGTTTGCCTTCAGTCATTAACTTCTATGAAAACGTAAAAAACCTTCCTGCGACTATTAAAAACCCACAGTTCTGGCTGCAATACGCTATTGCTTGTTTAGCACTCGGGAAATTAGAAAGGGCTGAACGCTATTTCGATAGCGCTTATGACCTTGTCTACGACGGCTATAATACCTTTAAGCTTGACAATTCTTATGCTCGACTTTTGCTGGAAAAGAGCATGCAAGCGGCCAGTATGAATGATACAATTTTCTTAATTGATGAGGCGAAAGACATACTCCTTTCGCAAATGAAGACTGAGAAGTTGTATTACCCTTACCGCGTTGCCTTAGGGTTCTTTAAAATTTATGAGCGATTTAGCGGGCAATGGTCCTCCAGTCAGGAGGACTACTTTAAATTCATTTTCTCAGAAATCCACCGAAATGCTTCACTTAGCGCGACGGCTACTGGCCGGCCTCATAATTATGTTCTCGAGTGTTTGGAAAAATCTTCGAAAATCTTGGGCGTAGTTACAGATAGATGATGGTGTCGACCGAGTTCGCGCGCTAACGATTTTCTTCCGATCTGACTGACAATGTAAGATGTCCAGGGGCAAGGGAGTAGGTCCGGATGCTTGATACGACCTTCTAACGCATGGAATTTCCAGACTCGTCTTCCGGCAAATCGCATTAAAAAATAATGGCCTGCTCGAAGCAGGCCATTGTGTGTCGGCATTTTGCCTGTGCGTTAAACGTCGATATTTCCGGCGCGCAGCGCGTTGGTCTCAATGAAGTTCCTGCGCGGTTCCACATCATCCCCCATCAGCGTAGTGAAGATCTGGTCGGCGGCAATCGCGTCTTCGATCTGCACCTTCAGCAGGCGGCGGACGGTTGGGTCCATGGTGGTTTCCCACAGCTGCTCTGGATTCATCTCGCCCAGACCTTTGTAGCGCTGCTTCGAAACGGTGCGTTCCGCTTCGTCGCGCAGCCACTGCATGGCGTGGTGGAAGTCGACCACGGCGCTTTCCTTGGTACGCTCGCCTTCGCCGCGGCGGATCACGGCGCCTTCGCCGATCAGGCCGGTGAAGGTGGCTGCGGCGTCGGCCAGCACGCGGTAGTCGGCGCCTTGCACGAAGTCGGCGTCGATCGAGGAGACCTTCACGTTACCGTGGTGCAGGCGTTCGATGCGCAGGGTGTGCTTGTCGGTCATTTCGTCGGTGGTCACCACGACTTTTACTGCGCTGTCGTCGATGTTGGCCATCAGCGCTTCGGCGGACTTCTGTGCGGACTCGATGGTGCCCAGGTCCAGCGTTACGCCGGTCATGATGGCGGTCAGCGCGGCGCGGTCGATCACGCGGGTCAGGCGGGTCATGATGGCGTTGGCCATGTTGTAGGTGCGGGCCAGTTCGCCCAGCGCTTCGCCCTGGATGATGTCGGCGCCTTCGCGCGGGGTCAGGGCGGCGGTGTTCAGCGCTACGTTCATCATGTAGCCGGCTTCTTCCAGGTCGTCCTTCAGGTAGCGCTCATCGCGGCCGGCCTTCACCTTGTACAGCGGCGGCTGGGCGATGTAGATATGGCCACGTTCGACCAGCTGCGGCATCTGGCGGTAGAACAGCGTCAGCAGCAGGGTGCGGATGTGGGCGCCGTCGACGTCCGCGTCGGTCATGATGATGATGCGGTGGTAGCGCAGCTTTTCGATATTGAATTCGTCGGCGCCGATGCTGGTGCCCAGGGTGGCGATCAGGGTGGTGATCTGCTCGGAAGACAGCATCTTTTCGAAGCGTGCCTTCTCCACGTTCAGCACCTTGCCTCGCAGAGGCAAAATCGCCTGGAACTTACGGTCGCGGCCCTGCTTGGCGGAGCCGCCTGCGGAGTCACCCTCGACGATGTACAGTTCGGACAGGGCCGGGTCTTTTTCCTGGCAGTCGGCCAGCTTGGCGCTCAGGCCCAGGCCGTCCATCACGCCTTTGCGGCGGGTCAGGTCGCGCGCCTTGCGCGCTGCTTCACGGGCGCGTGCTGCTTCCACGATCTTGCCGCAGATGATCTTGGCGTCGTTCGGCTTTTCCATCAGGAAGTCGGTCAGCGTCTTGGCGACGATTTCTTCAACCGGGCCGCGCACCTCGGAGGAGACCAGCTTGTCCTTGGTCTGGCTGGAGAACTTTGGTTCCGGTACTTTTACGGACAGCACGCAGGTCAGGCCTTCGCGCATGTCGTCGCCGCTGATTTCGACCTTGGCTTTCTTGGCGAAGTCGTTTTCGTCGATGTACTTGTTGATCACGCGGGTCATTGCCGCGCGCAGGCCGGTCAGGTGGGTGCCGCCGTCGCGCTGCGGAATGTTGTTGGTGAAGCAGAGTACCTGTTCGTTGAAGGCGTCGTTCCATTGCATGGAGACGTCGACCGAGATCGTGGTGCCCTGGTCGGACTGGCGTTCGCCGGTGGCCTGGAACACGGTCGGGTGCAGTACGGTCTTGGCTTTGTTGATGTATTCAACGAAGCCGCGGGTGCCGCCTTCGAAGGCGAACACTTCTTCCTTGCCGGTGCGCTGGTCGGTCAGCTTGATGTTGACGCCGTTGTTCAGGAAGGACAGTTCGCGGATACGCTTGGCCAGGATCTCGTAGTGGAATTCCACGTGGGTGAAGATCTCTTCGTCGGCCCAGAAGTGCACGTCGGTGCCGCGCTTGTCGGTTTCGCCGATCACTTTGATCGGAGAGACGGCCACGCCGTCGATCATTTCGATCTCGCGGTTCTGGGCGACGCCTTTGACGAATTCCATCTGGTGGACTTTGCCGTCGCGGCGGATGGTCACGCGCAGCAGCTTGGACAGTGCGTTCACGCAGCTGACGCCCACGCCGTGCAGGCCGCCGGAGACTTTGTACGCATTCTGGTCGAACTTGCCGCCGGCGTGCAGCTCGGTCAGCACGATTTCGGCTGCGGAGCGTTTTGGCTCGTGCTTGTCGTCCATCTTCAGGCCGACGGGGATGCCGCGGCCGTTGTCGGTGATCGAGATCGAGTTGTCGCTGTGGATGGTGACGTGGATCTCGGAGCAGTGGCCGGCCAGGGCTTCGTCAATCGAGTTGTCCAGCACCTCGAATACCAGGTGGTGCAGGCCGGTGCCATCCGACGTGTCGCCGATGTACATGCCGGGACGCTTGCGGACTGCTTCCAGGCCTTCCAGGATCTGGATCGAGGAGGCGCCGTATTCTTCTGCTTTGGCCTTTGGTTGTTCGTTGTGGCTTTCGGACATGGACTGCTTTCTCTCTTAACGAATTTCTTTTCTGCTCTTTTTTAAAACCGGCAAACCGGTGTCTGACCCGCAGGGTCAGACACCTGTCTGATCTACGGCCAGCGGCTTCGGCATACTGGTGTCTGACCCTGCGGGTCAGACACCGGGGTACCGGTTTTAAATGCGCATCGGCATTACAACGTATTTGAAGTCTGCGTTCTCAGGAATCGAGATCAGCGCCGAGCTGTTGCTATCGCCCAGCGCCACATTCACCTGGTCGCACTTCAGGTTATTCAGCACGTCCAGCAGGTAGGTCACGTTGAAGCCGATGTCCACGCTGTCGCCGCCGTAGTCGATTTCCAGTTCTTCAACCGCTTCTTCCTGGTCCGCGTTGGTGGACGAGATCTTCAGCGAGCCTGGGGTGATGATGCAGCGCACGCCCTTGAACTTATCGCTGGTCATGATCGCGGCGCGCTGCAGGGAGCGCAGCAGCTCTTCGCGGCCAATGGTGAAGTTGTTGGTGTAGCCCTTCGGGATCACGCGGGTGTAGTCAGGGAACTTGCCTTCCACCAGCTTGGAGATCAGCTCGATGTCGGCGAAGGTCAGCTTGACCTGGCTTGCGGCGATGTCCAGCGAGACTGCGTCGTCGCTTTCTTCCAGCAGGCGTTGCAGTTCGATGATGGTCTTGCGCGGGATGATCACTTCTTCGCGGGCGAAGTTCTGGTCGGTCTCTACCTGGCAGAAGGCCAGGCGGTGGCCGTCGGTCGCTACGGCGATCACTTTGTTGCCGTCCAAGACCAGCAGCAGGCCGTTCAGGTAGTAGCGGATGTCCTGCTGCGCCATCGAGAAGTGCACCATGTTGAACAGGTGCTTCAGGGTCTTTTGCGGCAGCTGGAAACTGGCGGTGAAGCTTTCGGCTTGCTGCACGGTTGGGAATTCTTCGGCGGCCAGGGTCTGCAGGGCGAAGCGCGATTTGCCGCTTTGGACGGTCAGGCGCTTGTTCAGCAGGGTCATGGTCACGTCGCCGGCTTCCGGCAGGGCGCGCAGGATGTCCAGCAGCTTACGCGCGGCGACCGTGGTGCCGGTGACGTCGGCACCCGAGCCGATGTCTGCGTGGGTCGTGATCTGGACTTCGGTGTCGGTGGAAAGGAACGAGACGCTTTCGCCTTCCTTGCGGATGAGGATATTGGCCAGAATCGGCATAGTGTGCCGACGCTCGACAATACCGCTCACAATCTGCAGTGGCCGGAGAAGCGTGTCTCGGGTGGTTTTGACCAGTTGCATAAATATCCTCAGTTAATGGGTTGGTACGTTGGTTCTTTTGTTAACTCGACAGTATAGCAGTCTGAAACCGGTAATTCGGGGTCAGACCCAAGGGTCTGACCCGCTGACGCGACGGTCGCGTGGCGGGTCCGACCCTTGGGTCGTACCCTGGTTTACCGGTTTTAGCCTTTCAGCGTCTGCTCCAGCACGTGCAACTCGTGATTGCACTCCGGGTTCTTGGTACGATCCGCCGCAATCTTGCGCACGGCGTGCAGCACGGTGGTGTGGTCGCGTCCTCCAAACAGTTCGCCGATTTCCGGCAGCGATTTCTGGGTCAGCTCCTTGGCCAGGTACATGGCGATCTGGCGCGGGCGGGCGATGTTGGCTGGGCGGCGCTTCGAATACATGTCCGCCACCTTGATATTGAAGAAGTCCGCCACCGTTTTCTGGATGTTTTCCACAGAAATCTGGCGGTTTTGCACAGACAGCAGGTCCTTCAACGCCTCTTTCACGATATCGATCGAAATATCCTTACCGTGGAAGCGGGAGTAAGCCAGGATCTTGCGCAGGGCGCCTTCCAGCTCACGCACGTTGGAGCGCAGGTGCTTGGCTACGAAGAAGGCCACGTCGTCGTTCAGGGTCACGCCTTCGGACTTGGCTTTTTTCAGCAGAATCGCGACGCGCATTTCCAGCTCCGGCGGCTCGATCGCCACCGTCAGGCCGGAGTCGAAGCGCGAGATCAGGCGGTCATCCATGCCGGTGATCTCTTTCGGATACGTGTCCGAGGTGATGATGATCTGCTTCTTGGCCGCGATCAGCGCTTCAAACGCATAGAAGAATTCTTCCTGCGTGCGGGACTTCCCGCCGAAGAATTGAATATCGTCGATCAGCAGCATGTCCAGCGAGTGGTAGTAGTGCTTGAAGTCGTCGAAACCCTTGCGTTGGTAAGCGGTCACTACGTCGCGAACGTACTGTTCTGCGTGGATGTAGCGGATGCGGGCGCCTGGCTGGTCGGCCATCACCTGGTTGCCGATCGCGTGGATCAAGTGGGTCTTGCCCAGGCCCACGCCGCCGTAGAAGAACAGCGGGTTGTACGACACGCCAGGGTTGTTCGCTACCTGGATAGCGGCGGCGCGCGCCAGCTGGTTGGCCTTACCGGTCACGAAGGAGTCGAAGGTCAGGTCCGGGTTGATGCGGCTGTTTTCGCGGCCTTTCGGGTTCGAGTATTCGGCGGCGGCGGTCGGCGCGGCGGCGGCGGCCGGGGTTTCCGGGCGCAGGTCGCTCAGCGGGCCGGAGACCACGGCGGGTGCGGCAGGCTTTTTCGGGGCGTGGGTACGCGGATCGAGCACGAACTGCACGTCGATCTGGGTTTCCCAGTACTGGCAGGCCAGGGCCGTGATGCGGCTCGCGAATTGGGTCTTTACCCAATCCAGCTTGAACCGGTTTGGCGCAGCAACGCGCAGCTTGTTGTCCTCGAAATCGAGGGGCACAAGCGGCTTAATCCAGGCGCTGAATTGTTGCGGCGTCAGCTCAAGTTCCAGTTGCTGGGAACAGGACTGCCAGAAATTTTCCATGAATCTATCTATATGCAAAAAGTGTGGGAGGGCGTTCGTAATCGCCACACGTAACGCGCTATTCTAGCCGCTAAGTCGGAAGTTATCCACAGGTTAACCAGAAATTTTGCACAACCGTGCTGGGGTTGGGTTTTTTGCAACCAAACTTATCCAAACCGGTAAACCGGGGTCTGACCCGCAGGGTCAGACCCCGATACGCGGCTGCCGCATGGCAGGTGCCTGACCCTGCGGGTCAGGCACCGGGTTACCGGTTTGCAGCGGTTTAAGTGGTTGACAGTAAACCGAAAAATCCTGATAATTCTGGGTTCCCCGCCCGTAGTCCGTAATTTTTCAGATACGATGCGCGGATTTAGCGGGCAGTGAGATTGGCGCAGTGCGCGAAATGTCATTGGCACCAACATTTTTAGGGACACCTATCCCGTCCCGATTTTGTATTTTTTAGCGAGACCAACATGAAACGTACTTACCAACCTTCCGTTGTGCGTCGCAAGCGCACCCACGGCTTCCGCGCCCGTATGGCTACCCGTGGTGGCCGTCAAGTCCTGAACGCACGTCGTGCAAAAGGCCGCAAGCGTCTGGCTGTAGTTTAAGCACGCTTGTTAGCTGATCGCGTGGAAAGCTGTCCTAACAGCTCGACAGGCGAAGGCAGACACGACTTCGCTCGCGCTCGGCGCATCATAAAAACGGATGAATTTTCATCCGTTTTTAGTTTGCGGCCAACGCAGAAGAGCGCGCACTTCGTGCTCTATACCCGCCAGAACCAGCTGCCGAATGCGCGGCTGGGCATTGTCGTTGCCAAACGCTTTGCACCGCGCGCGGTTACCCGCAACACCATCAAGCGCGTCACGCGCGAACTGTTCCGCGTTACCAGCCTGCCTTCCATTGATTGCGTGGTGCGCCTGTCGCGCCCCGTCAATAGCAAGGACGGCCCGGCCACCACGGCCAAGCTGAAGGCCGAACTGCGCCAGGAACTGACGCGCCTCTTTGCATCGGCTAACAAGGCCAAGCCGGCAAAATGAAAACGCTGCTGACCATCCTGCTGCGCTTTTACCAATGGGTCATCCGTCCGCTGATGGGTGCACCGAGTTGCCGTTTTTACCCTAGCTGCTCCAACTACGCGCTCGAAGCTGTGCGCGAGCATGGTGCGGCTCATGGCAGTTACCTGGCGTTTCGCCGGGTTTGCCGCTGCCATCCCTGGAACGCGGGCGGGGTCGATCCCGTGCCGCCCAAGCACTTCAACCACTCCTGAAGAACCGAATGGATATCAATAAACGCTCAATCCTGTGGATCGTCTTCGCGGTCTCGCTGGTTATCCTGTGGAATAACTGGATGATCTCGACCGGCAAGCCGTCCATGTTTGCTCCGGCTCCTGCCAAGCCAGCTGCCGTGGCTTCGGCCTCCGCGACTGCCGCCGCCACGCCTGCCGCCGCTGCCGCCGGCGCCGCTGCTTCGGTGAATGGCGCCGCAGTTGCTGCACCGATCAAGACCGAAGTGGTGACTATTACCACCGACGTGATGCGCGTCGATATCGACACCCTGGGCGGCACCATCAAGCGCCTGGAACTGCTGAAGCACAAGGGCAGCGCCGATCCCGGCTGGCTGGGCGGCTGCTGGGGCCTGTTCGAGTTCTGCAAGCCTAAGGGCGGCAACAATACCGAAGTGCTGTTCAGCGAGAACGGCAAGCATATCTACCTGGGCGAAACCGGCCTGGTAGGCGCTCCTGGCCTGCCTAACCACCAGACTGCTTTCGTGGCCCAGCCGGGCGCGCGCATGCTGAACGACGGCAACCAGGTGAAACTGGTGCTGGAAGCGGAGCAGGGCGGCGTCAAGCTGACCAAGACCTTCACCTTCAAGAAGGGCGACTACGTGGTGGACGTGCAGCACACCGTCACCAACACCGGCGCAGCGCCGATCGCTCCGCAGGTCTACCTGCAGCTGAAGCATGACGGTACCCCGCCGGAAGGTTCGGGCTTCATGAACCCACAGTTCATCGCCCCGACCATGTACACCTCGGAAGCGCACTACAAGAAGTACGAGTTCAAGAAGATCGAAAAGGATGCGCAAGCCCAGGCTGAAAACCCAGGCAAGCCATTCACTCCTGACCACGTGACCAAGGCCAACGACGGCTGGGTAGCGATCTCGCAGCACTTCTTCGTGTCCGCCTTCATCCCGCAGGACAAGCTGGCGCGCGACATCTTCACCAAGAAAGAAGGCGACAACCTGTACTCGATCGGTGTAGTGCAGCCGCTGGGCACCCTGGCGCCAGGCGCTTCGGTCACCAACAATGCGCGCCTGTACTCCGGCCCGCAAGACACCGACACCTTGAAGCAAGTCACCGAAGGCCTGGACCTGGTCAAGGACTACGGCTGGCTGGCAATCGTGGCACGCCCGATGTGGGCAGCAATGGCCGCCATCCACTCGGTGGTTGGCAACTGGGGCTGGACCATCATTGCCTTCACCGTGGCGATCAAGCTGCTGTTCTTCCCGCTGTCCGCCGCTTCCTTCCGCTCGATGGCGAAGATGAAGACCGTGACGCCGAAGATGACCGCTATCCGCGAGCGCTACAAAGGCGATCCGCAGAAGATGAACCAGGCCATGATGGAGCTGTACAAGACCGAGAAGATCAATCCTCTCGGCGGCTGCCTGCCGATCCTGGTGCAGATGCCGGTGTTTATCGCCCTGTACTGGGTGCTGAACGCGTCGGTTGAAATGCGCGGTGCTCCATGGGCGCTGTGGATTACCGACCTGACCCAGCACGATCCATGGGCGATCCTGCCGATCCTGTACGCGATCTCGATGTACATCACCACCCGCCTGAACCCGCAGCCTGCGGATCCGGTGCAGGCCAAGATGATGATGTTCATGCCGATTGCCTTCTCGGTCATGTTCTTCTTCTTCCCGTCCGGCCTGGTGCTGTACTGGGTGGTGAACAACCTGCTGTCGATTGCGCAGCAGTGGGTGATTACCAAAAAGCTTGAAGTTGGCGTCGCCAAGTAAGTAATGAAAAGCCCGCGCCAGACGCGGGCTTTTTTAAACCGGTAAACCGCCGAAGCCCCAGGCCGCGGAGCAGACAGTGTCAGACCCTGCGGGTCTGACACAGGTTTACCGGTTTTAGAGAATAAAATCATCAAATGAACCTAGACTCCTCCCCCATCGCAGCAATCGCCACCGCCCCCGGCCGCGGCGGCATCGGCGTCGTGCGCGCATCCGGCAAGAACCTGCAGGCGCTGGCAAAAGCCCTGTTCAAAGACACAGACCTCAAGCCCCGCCACGCCACCTACATCCCCTTCACGCAAGCCGACGGCACCGTGATCGACCAAGGCATCGCGATCTGGTTCAAAGCCCCGCACTCCTACACCGGCGAAGACGTGATCGAGCTGCAAGGCCACGGCGGCCCCATCGTCCTGCAAATGCTGCTGCAGCGCGTGCTGGAAGCCGGCGCCGAGCAAGGCCTGCGCCTGGCCGAACCCGGCGAATTCACCCGCCGCGCCTACCTGAACGACAAGCTGGACCTGGCCCAGGCCGAAGCCGTCGCCGACCTGATCGATGCCTCCACCGAAGCTGCGGCGAAATCCGCCAGCGCAAGCCTGAGCGGCGCGTTCTCCCAAACCATCCACGCCCTGGTGGAGCGCGTCACCCACCTGCGCATGCTGGTGGAAGCCACGCTCGACTTCCCGGAAGAAGAAATCGACTTCCTCGAAAAGTCCGACGCACGCGGCCAGTTGAAAGGCATCGTCGAAGCCCTCGACCACGTGTTCAAGCAAGCCTCGCAAGGCGCGCTGCTGCGTGAAGGCCTGAACGTGGTGCTGGTCGGCCAGCCGAACGTGGGCAAGTCCTCACTCCTGAATGCACTGGCCGGCGCCGAAGTCGCCATCGTCACGCCAATCGCCGGCACCACCCGCGACAAGGTCAGCGAAACCATCCAGATAGAAGGCATCCCGCTCAACATCATCGACACCGCCGGCATCCGCGGCCACGATGAAGCGGTGGATGTGGTGGAGCGCATCGGCATCGAACGCACCTGGGGCGAAGTGGGCAAGGCCGACGTCATCCTGCACCTGCTGGACGCCGATCACGGCCCGACCCGGCATGACGAAACCATCGTCGCCAACTTCCCGCAAGGCGTGCCGGTGCTGCGCATCTGGAACAAGATCGACCTGTCCGGCCACAAGGCATCGGTCGACCAGATGCCGGATGCAACGCACATCTACCTGTCCGCCAACGAAAAGACCGGCATCGACCTGCTACGCGCAGAACTGCTGCGCATCGCCGGCTGGCAGCAGACCGGCGAGTCGCTCTACCTCGCACGTGAACGCCACCTGATCGCCTTGCGCAACGCGGCAAAGCATCTCGATTACGCCGGCCAGCACGCTGCGCAGACCGACTAGTCGCTTGACCTGTTCGCAGAAGAACTGCGCCTGGCGCAAGTGCAGCTCT
>Ga0102593_1002155_pt1 | contig 15964 bp, 16 predicted proteins | sample AraplaCol_mMS_r2_2_FD_76862 | JGI IMG/M metagenome (GOLD analysis project Ga0102593, IMG submission 76862) | Arabidopsis root microbial communities from North Carolina, USA - plate scrape MF_Col_mMS_r2 (SPADES assembly) (version 2) | ecosystem: Host-associated > Plants > Roots > Endosphere...
TGGCCGATTTTTCGCGTGACGGCGTCGACGTTGCCATTCGCCATGGCCTCGGCAGCTACCGCGGCTTGAGCAGCCAGCGCGTGTTGACGGTGGAGATCGTTCCCGTCGCGGCGCCCGCACTGGTCGAGCGCCTGGGCATGCCGGCGGAGCCGGCTGAGCTCAAGCGCTGGCCGCGCGTGAACGATGCGGACCGCAAGGCTTGGCACCTGTGGTTCGAAGCCCAGGGTATCGAAGACATGAGGCCGGCCCGCGGCCCCTCGTTCGACGATTCGGGCTTGCTGCTGAAAGCGGTGCTCATGGGGCAGGGCGCGGCCTTGCTGCCCGCGGCTGTAGTTGCCGACGATCTGGCGGAGGGTCGGCTGGTCCAGCTCTCCGATGTGAGCTGGCTGGAAGACTTTGCCTATTACCTCGTTTGGCCGGAAGAAAGTCGCGACCGGCCCAAGGTTGCGGCCTTCCGTGAATGGATCATCAGCGAGGCCAGCAGAAAACTCGTCAAACCGCGCAAGAAGATCCCGGTCAAAACAGTTCGATCCCGGGCAAGCTCTTGAAGCAGCTCTCGCGCGTGATGCGCACGAAGTCCGCCAGCCAGGGCTGGGTGCCCAGCGTGCAGGCTATGCCAGAGCCGCCCCGCCAGGCCCTTGCTGCCGCGAGAGGCGGCCAAGGCGCGCGCCAATAATGGCGCATGGTTGCCTTTCCAGTTTCACCGAGACGCTTCTCTCTCGCTCCTGTTCTTCTCCTGCTGTCGCTCTTGCTCGCACCCGTCATGAGTTGGGCGCAAGACCGTGCCCAGGTCCTGATGCAGTTCGAAGGCGTGCAGGCGCGCTACCAGGCGGCCTATGCGCCGGGCGCCGTGTCGCGCGATGCGCGCCTGCTGCTGGATCCTCCCGACCAGGCCATTGCAGACAAGGCGCTCCAGGCATTGGACGCAGCGGCTGCACGATCTTTCGACGTGCCGGCTTCGGTCGCTGCAATCCAGCAGGAGGTGGCGGCTGCCGGCAAGGGCGGCGCGGCGCCGAGCCCGCAAGTGCAGGCCGCGGTGGGCCGTTTCGCGAAGCTACGCGCCGACTACGCCGCGATGGACGACGCAGGCAAGCTGGAGTTCTTCAACCGCGAGCGCGCGAAGCCGGCCGATCCCGCCCGCACGGAACTGCTCGAGCGCATGGCCGTGGCCGATGTGCGCGAAGTCGACTTTTCGAGCCAGCTGCTGTTGAGCTCCGTGGTCAAGCAACTGGCGCGCGGCAATGCCGGCCAGTTCACTTCCTTGCCTGACCGCACGCTCGACATGGCCGTCGACACGCTGTGGTCGCGCGGCGTCACGTCGCCGCGTCCGCGCAACCTGCTGACGGTGGCGCGCGAATTCGAAAAGCAGGTCACGCAAGCCTTGCTCGCGGCGTTGCCGGATGCCGACGTGGCCGCCTTGCTGGCCTGGCGCAATGAGCCACAGGCCGCGGCCGAGCGCGAAGCGCTGGTGGGCACCTACCGCGCGGAGGTCAAGGCGAGCGGCGCCGTGGCGATCCGTACACTGGTGCGCGGCTGGCCGCGTTCTTGACCGCCTCGCTGGCATGCAATGTGCATTGGCCGTGCTGCGCGATACTCGCCGCTTGGACGAAGACCATCTCTCTCGATGAGCACTTTCGCCCTCTCGCCCAGAAAGTTCCCCGTCATTGTTTCGGTTTCATGAACACTGCGATTCGATTGGCTAGGGTTTTCCCTGCTAATCGAGGTGCAAACTTCGAGGCATCCAAAGCCCGATCAAGAAGGAAACTGAAATGAAGACCTCGAACATCCTCGCCGCCGCCGCTCTCTCCCTGCTCGCAGCCGCTGGCGCCCACGCAGAAACCTACGAAGGCGTGCAGCCCCTCAGCGCTGGCTACAGCCGTGCCGACGTGGCTCCCCAAGCCGCAGCCGCCGCCCGCGAAGGCAACGCCTACAGCGACGCTGCTTCGGCCGTCGTGGCTCCCGTGCTGGCTTCCACCGACCGCGCTGAAGTCCGCAACGAAGCCGTTGCCGCCGCACACGCGCCCGGCCAGAACCTGCGCCGCGAAGCCTTCGCAGACAGCGTGGTTCCCTCGCAAGCACGCAGCTTCACGCGCCAAGCCGGCCTGTAATCCAGGCAGGCAGGGAACAGCGGCAACAGGCCGCTTGCTCCCGGCAACAAACAAGAAGCCGGACGGCGCCACAAGCGCCTTCCGGCTTTTTGCTTTGGCGCGAAAGGTGGGTAGGCAACAGGTTAGTACGAACGGCCAGGCAGGGGGAAACACTCGGAACCGCCTTGCGACCCTCCGCCCTACGATGGCACTCCCATACGAACGAAGGAGTTGTGCCATGCCTCTCTACCTCATCGAACGCACCTTTGCCGACCAGCTCGAGGTCTCGCCCGAGGGCGCGGCCAGCATCATGCGCATCAACGACGACGTGGGGGTCCGCTGGCTGTATTCGTTCTTGAGCGCCGACAAGAAAAAGACCTACTGCCTGTACGAGGCACCCAGCGCCGAGCTGATCCGCGAGGCCGCGCAGCGCAACGGGCTGCCGGCCGACGTGGTCATCGAAGTCGATGAATTGCGCCCACCGGCGGTGCAAGCCGAGGCTGTCGCGACGGCCTGAACGTGCAGCGAGCGGCAGGCATTGCGCCGCTCGTCGTTCGCTCCCGCCGGCTTGCTTACTTCGACCGTGGGTCGTCCGCAGGATTGACGTAGGTGACGCCCCAGGGTCCGGTGCCGTGAAGCTGCACCACGGTTTCTTCCTGCGTCCAGGCAAAGTGCGGCGTCTTGGCCTGCAGGATCATCATGCCGCCCGCGGTCACCGGCATCGACTTCTGCATGTCGAGCTTGTCGCCCAATCCCATGTGAAAGGTGCCCGAGAGCACGGTCACCCGCTCGACGGCCGGATGCCAGTGCGCCGGGATCCGATAGTTGGCCGGCACCCGGATGCGCACCGTGAAAGGCACGGCTTCGCTCATAGGCCCTTCGAGCACCGCGAGCTTTGCGCCGGGCGGCAGCGAGGGAACGTCGGCCCATTTCAAGTCCGCCGGTGAAATCATCCGATGGTCGGGCGTCTGGGCCCAGCTCGTCGCAATGGCCGCGAGCAATGCGGCGCCGATCGCCCAGGCGACAAATGGTTGGCGTGTCATGGTCTTTTCCTTCTCGTGTGACCGGCGAAAACGCCGCCGGGGCGTGGGAGAGAGAGTGCGGCTTGCCTACAGCCGCACCACGTCGCCCTTCAATGAATAAAGAATGGCGACCACTTCGTTCTTCTCGGCCTGGTCGTAGCCGTTCTTTGCCATCGCCTCGAGGATGTCGTCGATGGCGGCGACCAGCTCCTGCTCGTTGATGTTCATTCCCTTGTGCGCGGTCACCAGGTCCTTGCCGGTGTAGCACTGCGGGCCGCCGCTGCCTGCACAGAGAAACTCGAACACGTGGCGCTCGACCTCGGGGCGGTTGCTGTTCGCAAAGCGGGCACGAATGAGGGGGTTGTTGTAGTGGTTCTCGACCACGTCGGTCACGAGCCGCTGGATGCGCTCTCCACCGCCGAGCCGTTCATAAAGGGTTGCGGGCATACGAGACACTCCTTCTGGTTTGCCGACCCGGCGGCGCCGGGCCTGGGACAGACCATAGGACGGCGGACGCGGCCGCGCATCGCCCGAATTGAACATTCGGGCCGCGCGCGCGGCCAGTGGCTAGCGGCCGGTAGCGGACGCCGTCGGGCCTTCGGACGCCACGCGATGGCGGTGCGCCCAGGCCGCGGCTTCGGTGCGGCTTCGGCAGTCGGTCTTGGAGAGGATGTGGCGCACGTGGTGGGCCACCGTGTGCGGGCTGATGAACAGCCGCTGCGCAATCGCCTGGTTGCTATGGCCGGCACTGAGCAGCCGCAGCACGTCGACTTCGCGCGGGCTCAGGCCCTCGGGCGCCGCAGGTGATTGAACGGCGCCTTCGAGCTCGCGCTGCAGCCCCTCGCATCGGCGCGCGAGGCCGGCCATGCCGAGTTCGCGGCCAATCGAAAGCGCCGCTTCCAGATGCGATCTGGCGGCGGCGCCGTGGCCGCCGCGCCGGGCCAGCCACCGCGCCCATTCGAAGCGGCTGTGCGCGAGCCAAGGCCGGCTGCCGCCGTGCTCGTCGAGTGCGGCCGCGGCCGCGAAATGCGTGGCGGCACTGTCGTCGTCGCCAGCCAGCGCGGCCAGCATGCCGCGGTAGCGGTCCACGGCGCCGAAGCAGGCGATGTTGGTGCCGGTGACCACGTTGCGCCCGGCATACGGCGCGAGCAGCTGGTAAAGCGTTGCCGCGCGTGGCACGTCGCCCAGGCGTGCGCAGACTTCCGCGGCAAAGACGATGTTCGTGAGCCACATGCCGTCGCGCGCAATGCCTTCGAAGCCATCGCCCGCCAGCGCTTCATAAGCATCGCGAGCGGGTTCGTGCAGGTCGAGCTCGGCGCAGATCAGCGCGAGACCGGGCTGCCACAGGCTGTTGCGCGGCACGCTGCCGACCAGCCCGCGCAGCACCGGCAGCACCTCGCCAAGCCGGCCCTGCTGGCGTCGCAGCAAAAAGATCTGCAAGCTGTAGGCACCCTGCGCATGGTTCGACAGGAAGCGCTGCCCGAGCGTGAAGGTCTCGCCGGCCAGCCGCTCGGAATCCGCGAAGCGGCCTTCGTACGCGGCCAGCAGCGTGAGGCTGGCCAGGCCCATGGCCTGCATGAAGGGCTGGCGGATCGCGTCCGCCACTCGCGCGTGCACCTGTGCCAGCGAGCGTGCCGCATCGAGTTCGCCTTTCTCGACCAAGTCGCCAAAGTACCAGCCGGTGAGCGCGTCCACCCATTCGAGGTGGCCCGCGCGCTCGGCCACCTCCAAGGCTTCGCGCGCGCAGCGCAGACGCTCCTCGAGCTGTCCGGGGTCGCCGCGTGCCGGCACGATCGCGGCAAGCGCCTTGAACAGCGGCTGCGGCATGGCCAGCTCGCGCGCGAGCGCCACGGCGTTGCGCTGGGCCGCTATGGCCTCAGGCTGGCGGCCGCAGAAGATGCAGGCGCGGCACAGCGCGGCCAGCAGGTCAACCCGCAGTGCGGCATCGAAGCGCTCGGCGGCCGCGAGCGCCTCTTCGAGCAAGGCGGCCGCTTCTTCCCCCGGGCGGCTGATGCGCCAGCCGTTGTTCTCCACGCCGAGTGCGGCCCGCGCGAACAGCTCGGCGTCGCCGAGCGCGCGCGCCAGCGTGGCGGCTTCCAGGAAGGTGGCGGCGGCGGCATCGTTCTCGCCGGCATGTATTTGCACCGCGCCGAGCGCCAGCAGCAGTTCGCTGTGGCGCGCGCGCTCGGCCGGCAGCCAGCGCTCCTGCAGCTGCAAGGCGAGCCTGTAGCAGCGCAAGGCTTCCTCGTAAGCCATCACCGCAACGGCGCGCGCGGCGGCGCGCTGCGCGATCTCCAGCGCGCGCGCCGGGCTGCCCACGGGCAATGCCGCGGCCGCGTGGTAGGCCAGCGGCGCCAGCACCGCGTCGGCATCGCTTGCGTGGCGCGCCTCGAGCGATTCGGCAATACGCCCGTGCAGTGCAATGCGCCGTGCCGCGGGCAGTTCGTCGTAGAGCACTTCACGGATCAGCACGTGGCTGAACTGGTACTGCGCGCCCTGCGGCACTCGCTCGATGATCCGGTGCGACAGCGCTTCATCGAGCCTGCCGAGCAGCTCGGCCTCGCTTTCGGCGCCGGCCAGGTCGGCCAGGAGCGGCAGGTCGAAGTCGCGGCCGATGCAGGCGGCAATCGCAAGCAGCGTGCAGCAGGGCGCCGAGAGGCGGTTGAGCCGCTGCCCGATCACCGCGCGAATTCCGCTCGGCACCGTTTCGACCAGCGCCGCGGCCGCATGCGGGTCGTTGCCTTGGGGGCCCTGCTGCAAGAAGCGCAGCGTCTCCACCAGATACAGCGGATTGCCTTCGGTGCGGCGGTGCATGGTGGCAATCACCGCGGGCGGCGGCGTCACCGCGCTGGCCGCCGCAACCATCCGCTCGGTTTCTTCGAGGCTCAGCCCCGGGAGCGGCAGCCGGCAGAACTGCCGCGTGTTCAGCAGCTCCGCCAGCGTTGCGGCCAACGGGTGCTGGCGCGACAGATCCGCCTCGCGGTAGGAGCCGAGCAGCAGCATGCGGCTTTCGCCGAGCTCTTGCGCAACGAAGGTCAGGAGACGCAGCGACGAGGCATCGGCCCAGTGCAGGTTGTCCAGAATGAGGAGCAGCGGCCGCAGCGTGGCCACCTGGCGCCAGAAATGCGCCACCGCGGCAAACAGGCGAAAGCGCGCCTGGTCGCCTTCGCCGATGGCCGGCAGCGCGGTGCCGGGCGGCAGCCGCTCGGCGAGCTCGGGTGCAATTTCGACCGCCGCGGCGGCGTCCCGGCCGAGCAGCGCCGGCAGGCGCTCGTCACGGCAGGCGCGCAGGCAGGCCTGCATGGCGCGCGTCCAAGGCAGAAAGGGTGGCGCGCCGGGTTCCTCGAGGCAGCGGCCCCACAGCGTCAGCATGCCGCGTCGCAGGGCCAGCGTTGCCACTTCCTGTGCCAGCCGGGTCTTGCCGATGCCGGCCTCGCCGCTGACCATGATCACGCGGCCGCGCCCGGCCAGCGCACCGCCGAGCGCGTCGTGCGCCAGCTGCAGTTCGCCGCGGCGCCCCACGAAGGGCTCGGTCGCGCCCGCCACCGCGGGGCTTGCCACCGGCGCGGCACCGCAGGCCGGACAGGGCGCGTCGGCATGCAGGCACACGCGCCCGCAGCGGTGACAAGCGATCCGATCCAGGGTGGCCATGCCGCTCCTCGTGCTTTTTTTTCCGGCCATGGGCCGACATGGGCGAGTCTGCACGCGGCGCGTGCCTGTAGGGCTTAGGACTTACGCCACGCCGCGTTGAAGAGCGGCTGCACGAAGCGCGCGGGGCTGGACGGTCGCCGCGGCGGCCTGGCCGAAAAACGCCCGGTAACCCCCAGCCGCGTTACTGGAAGTTTCACTCGGGCGGGGGCAGTCGGCCGGGGTTCCCGGGAGGGGTGGCCAGTGTAGACTGCCAGGTTTTTCGTTCTGGCGGTATGGCGCACGTTTCACAGCGCACAGTTTTCAATGGTTCGGCGCTGGTTCGCCTGCTTTCCCGACTGGCCGACACCGGCGCGCGCGAACCCACGCAAGCCACCGCGGATCGATTGAGCCAATGGTTCGGCTGGACCGATGCCATTTCGCTTTCCGCGGCGCTGGACGGCGTTCCGGCGGCTGCTGCTTCATCCCGGCTGCGGGCTCCCGCCGGTTCCGAGGAGCGGGAATGCGCCCGTGCGCGGACCGCGCTGGCCCATGCGATCGCGGAAGACAGCGCGGTCATGGCCGCAACCGACTTCGCGCCGCTGCGCCGCCGCTACCTCGCACTGCAGCAGGCCATGGAAGCCGGCATCGGCCCGTTGCGCGGGCGCTTGCGCACGACGCTGGCCGCCAGATCCCCGGCCATGGCAAGGCTGGCTGCGGTGGACGTGGTCATGGAACAGGTACTGGCTGCGCGCGAGCACAGCCTTTTGGCCGGCGTGCCCGCCTTGCTCGAAAAACATTTCAACCGCTTGAGCGGGAACGGCGCGTCGACGACAGCCGAACCCGCCGGCGAACCCCAGGCCGGCGAGTGGCTGCACGTTTTCCGCAAGGACATGAAGAACGTGCTGCTCGCCGAACTGGACTTCCGATTCCAACCGATCGAAGGGCTGCTCGAAGCCCTTCGCATGAGGCAACCAGAGTGCCATGAATAGATTTCTTCACTACGCTGTTTTTGCCGCGGGCCTGGCCGTCGTGTGCTGGGTTGGCGCGGGCTACGTTGGTTCGCATCCGTTGGCGCTCATCGTCACGATGATCGTCGGTGCGTTCTACGTCATGGGTGCGCTGGAGCTGCACCGGTTTCAGCAGGCGACGTCCACCTTGAGCCGCGCCGTGGCCGACTTGTCGGCCGCTCCGGCGGATCTGGGCGCGTGGCTCGGCCAACTGCATCCGACGCTGCGCAACGCGGTGCGCCTGCGCATCGAAGGCGAGCGTGTCGGCTTGCCCGGCCCGGCGCTCACGCCCTACCTGGCCGGGCTGCTGGTGCTGCTGGGCATGCTGGGCACCTTCCTTGGCATGGTGGTCACGCTCAACGGCACCGGACTGGCGCTGGAAACCGCGACCGACCTGCCGGCCATCCGCGCCTCGCTGTCGGCGCCGGTCAAGGGCCTGGGACTGGCATTCGGCACCTCGGTGGCCGGCGTGGCCGCCTCGGCGATGCTCGGCCTTGCCTCGGCGCTGTGCCGGCGCGAGCGGCTGCAGGCCGGGCAAGCACTCGACAGCAAGATCGCGACTACGCTGCGCGTCTACTCCGAGACGCATCGCCGAGAGGCATCGTTCCAATTGCTGGAGCAGCAGGCGCATCTGATGCCTCGGCTCGTCGACCAGCTGCAGGCGATGATGGCCACCATGGAGCGCCAGGCCCAGGCCTTGAACGAGCGCCTTGCCACCGGCCAGGCGCACTTCCACACCCAGGCCGAGGCCGTGTATGCCGGCCTCGCTTCCTCGGTCGACCAGTCGCTGAAGCAAAGCCTGACCGAAAGCGCCCGCATCGCCGGCGCCACGATCCAGCCAGTCGTCGAAGCCACCATGGCCGGCATCGCGCGCGAGACGGCTTCCTTGCACGACACGGTCGCACGCACCGTGCAGCAGCAGCTCGACGGGCTCTCGAGTCGCTTCGAAGCTACGACGACCAGCGTGGCCGACACCTGGAAGGCCGCGCTTGCCGAGCATGAGCGCACGTCCGGCGCCCTGGCCAAAGACTTGAGCGCGTCGCATGAGCGCTTTGCCGCAACCTTCGAACAACGTTCGGCATCGCTGGTCGAAGCCGTTTCCGCCCGCCTTGAAAACACGGTGGGCAGCGTGTCGGACACGTGGGGCAGCGCGCTCGCACAGCATCAGCGCGTGAGCGAAAAACTGTCGGAAGACACCCACCAGTCCTTCGCCTCCGCAGCAGCAGGCTTCGAGCAGCACGCGGCATCGCTGCTCCGCACCGTGGACCAGGCGCACGCCGATCTGCAGGCGCAGATGGCGGCGCGCGACGAGCAGCGCCTGTCCGCCTGGACCAAGGCCTTGTCGGCCATGGCCACGTCGCTGCAGCAGGAGTGGCAGCAGGCCGGCGCGCACACGGCGGACCGGCAGCAGCAGCTCTTCGAGAACCTCGCTCAGACCGCCCGCGACATGTCGGCCCAGGCCGAAGCCCATGCCAAGGGCACGGTGGCCGAAATCGCCCAGCTCCTGCAGGCCGCGTCCGAGGCGCCGCGCGTCGCGGCGGAAGTGGTGGCCGAGCTGCGGCAGAAGCTTTCCGACAGCATGGCGCGCGACAACGCAATGCTCGAGGAGCGCAGCCGCCTCATGGAAACACTGGGAACGCTGCTCGACGCCGTGAACCATGCCTCCACCGAGCAGCGCTCGGCGGTCGATGCGTTGGTCGGCGCGTCGGCCGACGTGCTGGAGCGTGTCGGCAGCCGCTTCACGGACAAGGTCGAGGCGGAAACCGGAAAGATGGCCGGCGTCGCGGCGCAGATCACCGGCAGCGCCGTCGAAGTGGCAAGCCTCGGCGAGGCCTTCGGCCTTGCGGTGCAGCTGTTCAGCGAATCGAACGACAAGCTGGTGGCCCATCTGCAGCGCGTCGAAGGTGCACTCGGCAAGTCCATGGCGCGCAGCGACGAGCAGCTGGCGTACTACGTGGCGCAGGCGAGGGAGGTCATCGACCTCAGCATCATGTCGCAGAAGCAGATCGTCGAAGACCTGCAGCAGATTGCCGGCCGCCAGCAGGCCGTGGCGAGCGAAGCGTGATGCGCGACGAGCTCGATGCCGGCCTGGAGCCGAGCGTGCCGGTATGGGCAGTCTTCGGCGATCTGATGTCGGGGCTGGTCGGCGCCTTCGTGCTGATCTTGGTGGGAGCGCTTGGCATGCAGCTGGACCTTGCGGCAAAGCTGCAGGCCGAGGTGCAGCAGCGCCAAGTCGAAACGCAGCGCCGCGAAGCGCTCGAGAAAGCGCTGGCGGGGCCGCTCGCGGCGGGCAGGGTCACGCTCGTCAATGGGCGCATCGGCATCAGCGGCAGTGTGCTGTTCGCCTTCAATTCGGCCGATCTGCAACCCGAGGGCCGGCAGGTGCTCAAGAGCCTGGCCGCGCCCGTGGCCGCCTACCTCCGCGCGCGCGACGAGGTGCTGATGGTGAGCGGCTTCACCGACGACCGGCAGATGCGGCAGACGAAGGAGGGCAACCGGCCCTTTGCCGACAACTGGGAACTCTCGGCCCAGCGCGCCTTGACGGTGACGCGCGCGTTGATCGAAGAAGGGATTCCCTCGTCTTCGGTGTTTGCCGCGGCTTTCGGGTCGGAGCAGGCGGTCGCGTCCAATGCCGATGCCGAAGGCCGTGCGAAGAACCGGCGTGTCGAAATGGCGCCCACGCCCCGGCAGCCGCAGCCCGGCGCGCCCACCAAGGCCCGTGAGTAAACACATGGATCCGATGGCGACGCTCGACGCCTGGCGCGCGCGCGGCGGACATCGCATGGACCCGGTGCGCTTTCGTTTCATCGAGGCGCTGGCCAGGCGCGCGGCTGGACATGAGGGCGATGCGCGGCGCATCCTGGACGAGAGGGTGGAGGAGCTGCTTGCTTCGTACCGCGAGAAGCTGGAAGAGACCCAACGCGCTGTTGCCGGCACGAAGCAAGAGGCCGCGCTTTCTCCCGGGCCACTTGCGCAACTCGTCGAGCACATCGCCCGGCAGTCGCCGCTGCAAGCCGAAGGGCCTGCTGCAAGCGATACCGCGCCAGCGCCCGAACTGAAGACGCTCCGCTACTTCAGAAGCACCTGGTCGCGGCTCAGCGCCGACCGCCGGCTCACGCAATCATTGGCGAAGGTGCCGGAGAACGCCGGCCCGCTCAACTCGCATCACCTGGTGCATCGTTCGTTGATGCTGATGCATGAGCTCTCGCCCGAATATCTGAACCGCTTCATGTCGTACGTCGACACCCTGCTGTGGGTCGACCAGGTGAGCGGCAGCAACGCGCCGGCCGCGGCAAACACGCCGCGCGTCGAAAGCAAGAAGAAGACGTCGCGCGGCAAAGCCGGCTGAGGCGCTGCCGGTCAGCGCAATCCGTGCGCGCGGATCACTGCTTTCAGCCGCCGCACCTCGTGCTGCAAGTCGAGAATCAGCGCCGCTGCGTCCAGGCCCACGCCAAAGTCGCGTTCGAGCCTGCGCGCTTCCAGGGCGCATTGCAGGTCGGCGCTGGAGAACTGCCACCGCTCGGGTGGTGCCTCGGTGGTGGTGACCTGCACGATGCCGACCTCGACGAGTTGCACCACCCATTCGGTGTCGGCGCCGCAGGCATGGGCCAGCTCGCTCGCGGCAAGCGGCTGCGACGCGCTGATGGCGGTTGTGACAGAGACGGTCGCCATGCTCACACTCCCAGATGCTGGCGTGGGTTGAACGAAGCCGACGCTTGCGCGAGCTGCTCATAGGCCTTGCGCGCGGCCTCCGCGGTGGCGGGAGGCAGGGCAATTTCCAACAGCAGGTACAGGTCGCCGGGCTGCTTGCCGCCCAGCCCGCGGCCCTTGAGCCTGAGCTTTAGGCCGCTGCGTGCATGGGGCGGCACGGTCACCTCGACCGCGCCACCGGTGGGCACGGGCACCTTCACCTGCGCGCCGAGCGCGGCCTCGGTCGGGGTGACGGGCAGCGTCATGTAGATGTCGCGCTCTTCCACGCGATAGAGCTTGTGCGGCGCGATGCGCACCTCCAGGTACAGGTCGCCGGCCGGCTCGCCGCCGTGGCCTGGCATGCCCTGGCCGGCAAGGCGGATGAATTGCCCCGGATGCATGCCGGCCGGGATCTTGACGCTGAGCGTGCGCGTCTTGAACGCGGGCCGGCCCTGGGCGTCGATCTCTTGCGAACGCAGCGTGATCTCGCGCTCGGCGCCGTTGAGTGCGTCTTCGAGCGAGATCTCGATGGCCGCGTGATGGTCTTCGCCGCGGGCGCGGTAGTTGCGCCTGGCTGCGCCGCGCCGCTCGGCCTCGCCGAAGAGCGACGAGAAGAACTCGCTGAAGTCCGCGTGGTCGGCCGGGCCCTGGTTCGGGCCGCGGTGAAATTCGAAGCCGGTGTCCCAGCCCGGCGGCGGCTGGAAGTCACCTTGGGGATGGCCGCCGCGCGCCACGCGGTCGGCCAGCGCGTCGTAGGCGGCGCGCTTTTCCTTGTCGCGCAGCACGTCGTTGGCTTCGTTGATGTCGCGCATGCGCTTCTCGGCGTCGGCTTCCTTGCTGACGTCGGGGTGGTACTTGCGCGCAAGCTTGCGGTAGGCCTTGCGCACGTCCTCTTCGGACGCGGTGCGGTCGATCCCCAGTGCGCTGTAGTAGTCCTTGAATTCCATGGCGGTCCGTGTGGGGGTGAACGCCGAACAGTACGCGCCCTGTCTTCGTCAGGCCAGGGCGGAATCGCCGTCGGCATGCCGCAGCAGCGGCGTTACGGTCCATGTGGGGCCGCTCTTCGCGAAACGCAATGGCTGCGCATTGCCGAGAAGGCCGAGATCGACGGGCACACCGAGCAGCGCGGCCAGCGCATACAGCGTGCCGCCATGGGCCACCACCAGCACCGGCGCGGGCTCTGCCAGCGCCGCATCGAGCGCAAGCCGCTTGCGGGCCACGAACTGCGCAAGGGTTTCGCCGCCTTCGGGTTCGCACGCCCAGTCGATGTTGGCCGACGAGGTGCCGATGAGCGCGCCGAAGTTGCGCTCGCGCAGAGCCGCTTGGGCCGTGGGCGCGAGGTGAAGCACCGCCGCCACGGTATGCGCCGTGTCGTGCGCGCGCCGCGCGTCGCTGCAGACGATGGTGCGGATCGGCTCTCCCGCCAGCAGCTGGGCGGCGCGGGCTGCCTGCTGCAGCCCGAGTTCGCTCAGCGGTTCGTCCACGGCCTGGAAGATGCGCTGCGCGTTGCGGCCGGTCTGGCCATGGCGCAGAAAGTAGAAGTGGTCGCAGGCCGGCGAGAGCGGCTGCTCGGCGGCAATGCGGACCAGCTGGTCGAGCCCGGCGGTCGCGCCGTGGGGGAAAGGTGCCTGTGACATGAGCGTGTGGTTCAACCGAACTTCATGCCCTTGGGGCGTGCCTGCAGTCGGTCGATATAGGCATCGATCTTCGGCCGGTTGGAGCGGCCGCCGAATGCGCGGTGCCAGATGAACATGGAGCCGATCATCACGTCAGCCGCGGTGAACTGCGCGCCGAAGAGGTAGGGGCCGTAGCCCAGCTCGCGTTCTACCGCATCCTTGGCCTGCTCGAAATTGGTCCAGCCGCGCGCGCTGTTGTTGCTGCGCAGCCCCAGCAGGCTGTCGCCCATCGAAGGTTCGAGCTGCGCCGTCGAATAGACCATCAGCGAGAGGTATCGGCCGCGCTCTGGCGAGCCCACGGATGGTGCCAGCCTGGCCTCCGGAAACTTCTCGGCCACGTACATGCAAATGGCCGCGTTCTCGAACACGCGGGTGCGACCGTCGACCAACGCCGGCAGCTTGCCGGCAGGATTGATCTTCAGGTACTCGGGTTTCTTGTGCGCCTTCTCGCGGATGAGGGTCGGCACGATTTCGTAGTCCACGCCGGCTTCGTCAAGCATCCATTTGGCGACCTGCGCGCGGCTGTGTGGATCGAAATACAACTTCATGAGGAGGTCTCCTTTTTTTCAGGATGAGGGTCGGGTCAGAACTTGGGAATGCGCAATGTCTTGCTGATCATCAGCGTGCCCGACAGCGCAAAGAGCAGGGTGAGCGGATGCAGCAGCCACGGTCCTATCGCCCAGGCGCCGCCCCACACCGCGTCTCCGATGCGGCCTTGCCATGCCGCAAGGGCCAGCACGCCGACCAGCACAACACTGGTGGGGATGGGCGTACCTTCGAAATACTTCACCTTGTCGGCGCCCGCGGAAAGCGCCTCGGCCGTGACGTTGTAGCGCGCGAGCCGGCTCACGCCGCAGCAGACGAAATAGATCAGCAGCACGCAGTCCCATCCGCCGTCCAGGCCCGCGGCAAAGGCGAGCGCGGCGGGCGCCACGCCAAACGAAATCACGTCGGCCAGCGAATCGAGCTCGCGCCCCAGGGCGGAGTGCGTCTGCCGCCACCGCGCGATGCGGCCGTCGAACACGTCGAACACGAAGGCCGCTGGCGCGAGCGCCGCCGCCCAGAAGAATTGCGCAACCGACTGGCTGGCCATGAAAGCCATGGCAAGGAACACGGCCCCCACGCCGCACGCCGCATTGCCCAGCGTAAATACGTCGGCCAGGTGAAAGCCGCGGATCATCGAGAAATGCTTGCGGGCCGGGGCGGGGGGAGGGGTTGTCATGAGCGTGCTTCGGAGTCGGCGAATGCTCCGCACCTTAACGCAAGCTGGCCCGCTTGCCTGTAGTCGCCATCCGACTCCGCAAGGCTGGGCCGGCAGCTGTCGCATTGCTTGGCATGCGCCATTCACAGGCCGTGTGGTTACACCCGATACAGGCGAGACGCGGCTGCACCGCCTGGCGCTGGAGCTGGCGCGGCGGCGCTCCTACGATCACTTTCGTTCCATCCACTTTGCCGACAAACCCATGAAATCTCTCGTCCATCGCCGTACCGTCCTGCTTGCCGCCTCCGCAGTGCCTCTGGCCAGCGCTTGTAGCGCGTGGTCCGAAAAAGGGCCGCAGGCTGCATCGGCAGAGGCAGAACTCGCGGCGCTCGAAAGCGCAGTGGGCGGCCGGCTCGGCGTGGTGGCGCTCGACACCGCCACTGGCGCGCGCGTGCAGCACCGCGCAGCCGAGCGCTTTCCGCTGTGCAGCACCTTCAAGACCATGCTGGCCGCCGCCATCCTCGAGCGCAGCACCCGCGACGGCAGCCTGCTGGCGCGACGCGTGAGCTATGGCAAGGGCGACATCCTTCCCCATTCGCCCATCACCGAAAAATACCTGGGGCAAGGCATGCCGGTTTCGGCGCTTTGCGCCGCCACCATCCAATACAGCGACAACGCTGCAGCCAACCTGCTGATGAAGATTCTCGGCGGGCCTTCCGCGGTGACTGCGTATGCGCGCTCCATCGGCGACCAGGCCTTCCGGCTGGACCGCTGGGAGACCGAACTCAACAGTGCGATTCCGGGCGATCCGCGCGACACCACGACGCCCGAGGCCACGGCCGCGAGCTTGCAGCGGCTGGTGCTGGGCGACGCGCTGGGTGCAGCGCAGCGCAGCCAGCTCGAAACCTGGCTGCTGGGCAACACCACAGGCGCCACGCGAATTCGCGCCGGCGTGCCGGCCGACTGGAAGGTGGGCGACAAGACCGGCGCGGGCTCCTACGGAACCGTGAACGATGCGGGCGTGCTGTGGCCGCCAACGGGCGCACCGCTGGTGCTGGCGGTCTACCTCACGTTTCCATCGCAAAAGGATGCGGCAGGCCGCAACGACGTCATCGCATCGGCGGCGCGCATTGCAGTGAGCGCGCTCCGGGCCTGAGCCCGGCGCTCACTCTTCGCTGGTCCACTCCACCTGCGCGCCCAGGCTGCGCAGGTTTTCAGCGAAGCGGGGATGGGCCCGGCGGATGGGTGTGGCATTGCGGATTTCGGAGCGGCCCTCGATGCTGGCCGCCACCATGAAGAGCGCAATGGCCACGCGGATGATGTAGGGGCTCTCGACCACGGCTGGCGTGAGCGGGCTGCCGCCAAAGCTGATGAGCCGGTGCGGGTCTGAAGAGAAAACGTGGGCGCCGAACTTGGAGAGTTCGCCGGTCCACCCCAGGGCGCCGTCGTAGACCTTGTTCCAGAACATCGCATTGCCCTGTGCCCGAACCCCCAGTGCAATGAAGATGGGAAGCAGGTCGACCGGAAAGTAGGGCCATGGCGCAGCCTCCACCTTGGTGAGCACGTTGCTGGTGAAAGGCGTCTGCACCTTCAGCGGCCCGGCGCAGCTTGCGCGCGACCAGCCGTCTTCGTGCGAAATGGTAACGCCGAA
>Ga0102593_1002158_pt1 | contig 15931 bp, 20 predicted proteins | sample AraplaCol_mMS_r2_2_FD_76862 | JGI IMG/M metagenome (GOLD analysis project Ga0102593, IMG submission 76862) | Arabidopsis root microbial communities from North Carolina, USA - plate scrape MF_Col_mMS_r2 (SPADES assembly) (version 2) | ecosystem: Host-associated > Plants > Roots > Endosphere...
GGGATAGTTGTTGGAAGACATCGCGTCCTCCTTATGTTTGGGGTAAGGCCGTCAGCAGAACTTCGACGCCCACGGGAACGGCTAAACCCGCCTCGTCCAAGCAACAAAGATTAACCGGCCGGCAATCGCGCGGAGTCCCGGCACAACTTAAACCACAAGCATTGGTCGATGTCAGATATGTGGGGACAATTTTTGATTTAACAAGGTGCATGGTTGGATGTATAGCTAAGCTCGTCGTCTCTCCTCAGATCCTCGCGTTGGAACAAAGGGGCTCGTCCCGCCAGTATCTCGCCAGAGCGGTCCACCTCGGGCTCAATGAGCCGGCATTAAGTGAAGAAGCGGTTATCCTAGCGTCGACCATGGCAGCAGGCCGCGGTCATCGGGATGTATTCGATGCCGTCATCGATAAACCATCTAAGAGACAAAGCTGCTCGAGACGGTTTCTCAGCCTGTGTAACAAAAAGTAAGCGAGCGTTCGCCATCTTGCAGCCCTACGCCTATGCGTCGCTAAGATTACGCCGAAAGCATTATCGGACGTTATGCTCAGCGTCCTTGGGAATACCGAGATCACCGACGGCTCAACTTTCGACGCAATTCGACAAACAGGCGTTTCGGTCCAGTTCTTATTTTCGGTAGACATCCGTGCTGCTATCTTTTATAACCATCTGGTTGGAAATAAAATGGGTGAGGCCATGGGCAGGAAACGCGTTATCGATCAGCAGGCGGTGCTCGATGCCGCTGAACGGGTTGTCGGCAGGGATGGCGCGGCCAACTTGACCATTGATGCCGTCGCCAAGGAGGCGGGCATCAACAAGGCCAGCGTGCTCTATGATCACAAGTCGAAGCAGGCGCTGGTGGAAGCCGTTGTGAACCGAGCCTTTGAGCGGGACAATGCCCATCATGTCGGGATCGAGGAACAGCTCGCCGGCGCTGACGACAGGGCAATCCGTGGTCGTATCCTTGCCGCCGCAGCGCCACCGCCGGAAGAATTCAGGGCGGTTGCACTCAACCTCAGTGCCGCCCTTGCCCTCGATGCCACTCTGCGCACAAAGATGCAGGATAACCAGGCCCGCACCATGGCGCGCATTGTCGAGACCTCCCCGTCTCCGCGTGGCGCGCTTCTCGCATATCTGGCGCTTGAGGGACTGAAATTCCTCGAACATCTCGATTTCCATCATTTTCCGCGTGGGGAGCGCGACAGGCTTCTTCGCGAAATCAATTGGCTCGTGACGACGCAACCGGGAGAGAGCGATCTTCCCGATATTGCTGCGGGCTGACCCTCAGAAAAATACATCAGGTGAACGACATGATTGAAAGCAATGCCGCACAGGCCGCGGCCACGGATAAACTCGTCCCGTTTCAACGGATCTTTCTGACAGGAGGCAGCGGTTATGTCGGCCGCAATCTTGTTCGTCACTTCGTCGCCCGCGGGATCAACGTTACGGCTCTTGCGCGCAGTGATGAATCTGTGGAACTTGTGCGTTCCCTCGGCGCCACGGTCGTCCGTGGCGACTTGTTGGACGCTTCGCTTTCCGCGGCCATGGCAGGCTGCGATGCGCTGATCCATGCCGCGGCAGACACCGACCACGGACCCGCCACGGAAAGACAGCGGCGCGTTAATGAAGACGGCACCCGTGCCGTCATTGAGGCGGCGCGCCGGGCCGGCATGCACTCACCGAAGCGGTAAAATCCGGCAAGTTCGCCTGGATCAGCGGCGGCACCTATCTCACCTCGACGACCCATATCGGCAATCTTTGCAACGCCGTCGAACTCGCTCTTGGCCGTGGTCGTGGCGGCGAAGTCTATTTTGTTTCGGATGGCGCGCCCACTGCCTTCCGCACCATCGTGTCAGCGCTCCTGGAGACACAAGGGCTTCAAATTCCGCAAAAGATCGTCCCGCGCGCCGTGGTCCGTACCGTCGCCGTCATCGGTGACACTCTGGCAGCACTTTCCGGCGGCAGGATCGTTCCACCACTTACAAGGCAGGCCTATGCCACCTCTGGTGTGGAAGTCTCGTTCGACATCGGCAAGGCCAGGCGCCAACTCGGATACGAACCGGTGATATCAATGGAGGAAGGGCTGGCTGAGCTACGTGCCCTTCAGCACTGATAGTCTTCAAGGCGGGGCGCGTCGTCACGCTTGCCCGCCTTGATCCAGTTCACCTTACCATGCAGGAAAGACAGGGCCGCATCCAACGCGGCCTTTCGTTCTTCCAGCCGGGCGATCTGCTTCTGCAGGACAGCGATCGTGCGTTCGCACGACTGCTCGCCAGCACGATATTCTTCATTCAGCGCGAGAATCTCGCCCAGCGAATAACCCAATGTCTGCTGCAGTCGGATCATACGGGCGGCCGTCACATCTTCCCGGCGGAACGTCTGGTAAGGGTTCGAGCCTCCCTTTGCACTGCGTTCAGGCTTCAGAAGCCCTTTGGAAATGTAAAAGCGGATCGTATCCACCGGCAGATCAGTGGCTCTGGCAAATTCCGAAATCAGCATGCGTCAACCCTTGACTATAGACTACACTCCATACTTATAAGCCATGCTTGTCAAAATGTGGAGACCCAATATGACAAGTGAAATCACCTCTATGCGCCAGGTACAGCTCGGACAGACAGGCCCGCTAATCGGTGCCCAGGGCCTTGGCTGCATGGGCATGAGCGAGTTCTACGGCGAAACGGACGAAGCTGAATCCCTTGCCACGCTCGAGCGGGCGCTGGAACTTGGCGTGACGATGTACGACACGGCCGACATGTACGGCGTCGGCGCGAACGAAGAGTTTCTGGCGCCCTTCATCGCCGCCCATCGCGATCGGGTCATTATCGCCACCAAGTTCGGCTATACGCGCACGCCTGAAAACCCCAACGACTGGAGCCTCGACAACCGTCCGGAATTCATCAGGACGGCCGTCGAACGCTCGCTGAAGCGTCTCGGCGTCGATGTAATCGACCTCTATTACATGCACCGTCGCGATGGCGTCACGCCTTTGGAGGAGTCGATCGGCGCAATGGCCGACTTGGTGAAGGAAGGCAAGGTGAAGTGGCTCGGCCTCTCTGCCGTCAGCGCCGAAGAACTGCGGACCGCGCATGCCATCCACCCGATTGCCGCCTTGCAGTCGGAATGGTCGATCTTTACCCGCGATATCGAAAACGACATCGTACCGGCCGCAGCCAGCTTGGGCGTCACCATCATCCCCTATTCGCCGCTCGGCCGAGGCATGCTGACAGGTCAGGCATTCACCGGGGGCCTATCTGGAACCGATGCTCGCCAGCATTTCCCGCGCTTCTCCGCCGAGAACCGCGAGGCAAACCTTCGTCTGGTGGCAAAGATCGAAGAAATTGCGTCGGCCAAGGGCGTGATCCCGGCACAGCTTGCCTTGGCATGGCTCTATGCCAAGTCCAGCTCGCTGAATGCAAAGACCGTTCCAATCCCCGGCACACGCAAGCGCACAAGGATTGTCGAAAACCTCGCGGCAGTTTCGATCGAACTTACCAACGACGAGGTCGCTATGCTGGAGCCGCTTGCTGCGGCAGTGCAAGGCATCGCCGTATAAGACGCTGCGCGGCCGCTGGCCGCGCCGCTTCTTTCACGCCTTGATAGGAATCGAACCGACGCGACCCGTCATTCAAATCTTCAGGCGGATCGTTGAGCCGCCGATGATGGACTTCCCCGGCGTCTGACAGGATAGCAAACTCGAAGGTGGTGCGTTACCGCGGTTTAGGAGATTTCCCAATGGGATCGACAGCAGATACCAAGCAGCCGATCTTGATCATCTGGCCGCGACGCTGTGGGATCGCTATTTCGCTAAGATAGCCTTTCGGATGTGGCAGTAGACGTCAAACGATCGGCCGATCATTGCGGGCTTTATCGCTCATGGTTGGGAATTTGAGATTTTTGGCAGTACTGCACCGGTCGAGCGCCAACCGGGATGGAGACATTTAGAAGTTGAACAGCGTCTTCTCGCCCTTGGTGGCCCGTCCTTCAGGGCGACGGTCATGAAGCTTCGTCAGGCCGGTCTCAAAACACAGCCGGCCTTCTGGTCGGCCCTGAACCAATCCGGCGCCCCCTATTCGGGCATGCTATCGCTCTCTGTCCAGTCCGACGATGTCTTGGCAGAGCATCTTCAGAACGGGGACTTCACTGCTGAGCATACGTCGTCACGCGGCTGACACTTGTGGCGTTCCCATCATCACGTCCTGAGCGACGGCATTGACCAGGAAGTCGAACACAGTGCGGACACGTAGCGGCAGATTGCGGCGCGAGGCGTAGACCACGGTGATTGGCAGTCTTGCCGGGGGAAACGCCGGCATAACCTCGACAAGTCGCCCCGCGGCAATGTCGTCAGCAGCAAGAATGTGCGACAGGACCGCCAGCCCGCCACCTGCAAGGGCTGCGCGATGGACCGCAACCGCATTGTTGAAGATCATCCTCGGGGCAACCTTGACCTTTTCGATGTCAGCGCCGTTCAAGAAATTCCACGAGCGTCCCTCACCTCCCCGGTTGTAACAAATGCAATCATGGTCGGTGATGTCATGGAGGAGGTTGGGGAGGCCTCGGTTGTTTATATAGGTGGGTGCTGCAACGAGACAGGCCGTCGTCCAGCCAATCCGACGACAGATCAGGCTGCTGTCGGTCACCTCTCCGAGCCGAACCTCAAGGTCGATGCCTTCGCCGACCAGATCGGAAGGTTGTTCCCGGAATACGATGTCGACCGAAAGTCCAGCGTGGTCCGTCAGAAAGGCCGGCAGTCGATCGCTGAGATACAGGCCGAGTGCTGCCGGAAGACTGATCCTGACTTTACCGGCGGCCATCACGCCTTCCGGCGAGGCGGTTTCACCGAGCGATTCCACCGCTTCGATAACTCTCTGGGCCATAGGGATCATCTGCTCGCCTTCGACGGTCAATGACAGAGCGTTCGTTGAGCGGTGAAACAGCCTCGTGCTGTAATGCTCTTCCAGGCAAGACACCTGCCGGGACACTGCGGGCTGCGTCAGGCCAAGATCAACGGCTGCCGCCGAGAACGATCCTGTCTCGGCCACGCGCAAAAACGTTCTGAGCGCTGACACAACATCCATTCTGCCCTCCCCTCTCCCTCATACCAATCTGAATAAGCGTTATGCCGAAAGCTTAGGCCGGTTTTGGTTGCGTGTCCAGCTATTACGGATATCTTAGATCCATAAGGATATTTAGAGTCCTTAATAAGGGAGATAACCATGACACAGCGCCTCAATTACGCCTCCCAGTCCCCCGAATTTTTCAAGAAAATGTCCGAGCTCAGCATGTCGCTGAAAGACAGCGTCATCGAGCAGAAGGTCCGTGATCTCGTCAATATTCGTGCGTCGCAGATCAATGGTTGCGGCTTCTGCCTCGACATGCATGTCAAGGAAGCCAAGATCCACGGGGAGAGCGAACTTCGCCTTTATCACGTCTCGATCTGGCGGGAATCGAACCTCTTCATTCCGCGCGAACGGGCAGCTCTCGCCTGGACCGAGGCCGTCACCGAACTGCCTGAAGGCGGCATTCCGGATGAACTTTACGAGCGGGTTCGCGGACAGCTGTCGGAAAAGGAAATTTCCGACCTGACCTTCTCGATCATGACGATCAATGCGTGGAACCGCGCCAGCATCGCCTTCAAGGCCGTGCCCGGTTCTGCCGACAAGCTTTACGGCCTGGAGAAGGCCGGACTCAGCTGATCGCGGCAAACACCCGCTTTCGCCAACACCACACGAAGTCAGCGCGCCTGACAAAGGACAAATCATGAAAATCGTTATTATCGGCGGAACCGGCCTGATCGGTTCGAAGACCACTGAGCGCCTGCGGGCAAAAGGCCATGAGGTGATCGCCGCCTCTCCTAATACTGGCGTCAACACGATTACCGGCGAGGGCCTCGCCGAAGCATTGACTGGCGCGCAGGTCGTTCTCGATCTCGCCAACTCACCTTCCTTCGAGGACAAGGCGGTGATGGAGTTCTTCGAAACCTCCGGCCGCAACCTGCTTGCTGCCGAACATGCCGCAAGCGTGAAGCACCACGTCGCGCTTTCCGTGGTCGGCACCGAGCGCTTGCAGGAGAGCGGATATTTCCGGGCAAAGCTTGTGCAGGAAAAGCTGATCCGGGAGGCCGGCATTGCCTACACGATCGTCCACTCCACCCAGTTCATGGAATTTCTGGGCGGTATCGCGCAATCCGCCCTGGTCGATGGCAAGGTGCACCTGTCCCCGGCCTTTGTTCAGCCGATTGCGTCCGACGATGTGGCCGACGCGATGGCCGATGTCGCACTCGCTCAACCGGTCAATGGGCTTGTCGAGATCGCCGGACCAGAGCGCTTCCGTCTTAACGAACTGGTCGCCCGCTATCTGGAATCGACGGGCGACACGAGACAGGTCGTCGCCGACCCCAATGCCAAATATTTCGGCGCTCGCCTTGACGACGGCTCTCTTGTCTCCGACCGCGACCCGCGTCTCGGCAAGATCGGCTTTGAACAGTGGTTCGCCACCGCCCCACGCAAGTGATCCGTCGCTGGGACTAGAAAGGACAATATCATGATCAGAAACATCATCGTCGCAGTAGCCGTCGCCCTGCTCACGACAGGCGTCGTCTCGGCCCACGACGCGCCGGGCGGTGCGGCATCCAAGGTGACCCTCGTCTATGAACACCAGTTGCCGAACGTCCCCGGCAAAAGCCTCAAGGGTGTTCTCGTCGAATACGGCCCAGGTGGATACTCGGACGCCCATACGCATCCCGACAGCGCCTTTATTTATGCCACCGTCCTTGAAGGCTCGATCCTCAGCCAGGTCAACGACGGGCCGGTCAAGGAATACAAGGCTGGAGAGAATTTCTCCGAATTTCCAGGCGATCGGCACGGTGTCAGCAAGAATGGCAGCGACACCAGGCCGGCCAAGCTTCTTGCCGTCTTCGTGGTCGATACCGATCAGAAATATCTGACCTTCCCGATCAAGAAGTAACGACCACGAATGGGACCGGATGCAGCCGCCGCATCCGGTCCTTTTTCTTTCACTTGGAGCGTCTCCATGGCCGATCATCTGCATGCCCTTACCTTCGCGATCGTCGATATCTTAGGTGTGATCGGCATTCTTGTCTGGCATGCGCAGGGCAAGGAGCGCCCGACGCCACGGCTCATCGTCCAGATCCTGTTTTTCGCGTCAATGACCGCCACGCTTTTGTCGTCCGGCATTCTTCCGCATCGGGTGACGACAGGTGAAGCCGAGGGCATCACTGCCTATCTGGGGACGTCGGCTCGTATCCTTTGGTGGGTCCATCTTGCCTGGGCAACGATCGGCTTTGTTCGCCTCTACATTGTGCTCGACCGCAGACCTCAAGAGGCAAGGCTGATCCAGGACCTGATTGTCGCCGGCGTCTATCTGGGCGTCACGCTCTCCATCATCGGCTTCGTCTTCGGCGCACCGATCGGAACGCTGGTCGCAACCTCCGGCGTGGTTGCCATCATCCTTGGCCTTGCCCTGCAGAATACCCTGGGTGACGTCTTTTCCGGCGTGGCGCTCACGCTTGGACGGCCGTTTTCGATTGGCGACTGGATCCAGCTTGGCGATGGCACGGAGGGCCGCGTTATCCAGAACAACTGGCGCTCGACGCAGATCCTGACGCCGGCGCATAATGTTGTGGTCCTCCCCAACAGCGCGCTCGCAAAGGTCAGTCTCACCAATCTCACCCGACCGGACGAAACCCATCTCGTTATCTTGGCCGTCCGCATCGCGGCAGATCGGCAGCCGTCCGCCATTGAAGCGGTTTTGGCGGCGGCACTCGCGGATTGCAGCTGTATCGTGCAGGAACCGAGACCTGTCGTCGCCTTGAAGGGGATCGATACGATCGCCGTCGATGTCGAATTGCAGTTCCGCGTCACCAGCCCGGCAAACCGCACGCCTGCACGCAATGAGATTATCGATGTGATCAGCCGTCACTGTGCGGCCAACGGGCTAAGCTTTGCAATGCCGGCTCACGCCTATCTGTCGGTACCGAACGACCTTAAGCAGGTAAAACCGGTCCCGACCCTACCCCGCGCGCTTTAGCACCCAGTCGAAGGTCCCCGCCCAGATGCCGGGATCGATCTCTTCCTGAAGGGTTTTGCCGAGTTCCGCGAACGTCACCCCGCGAAGGGTTGCCCTCCATGCTTCGTCGGCTTCCCACATGATCCGCGCCACCGCGCATGGACCTGTTTCGCAATAGCCTTTCGGCCGGCAAGGATTGTTGGCACGGATGTTCTGGCAGACGAAGGTTCGGCCTGCCCCCTCGACCGCTTCAACAACGTCTAGGAATGTCAGCTCCGCCGGCGCTTTGGCCAGACGATAGCCTCCCGATGGTCCAAGTGTCGTGTGGACCAGCCCGGCCTGCGACAGGCTCTGGAGCGCCTTGGAGAGATATTCCTTCGGCAGCCCATGAAACTCCGCGAGCGCCTTAGTCGACAGATACCGCCCTTCGGGCAGGCCGGCGAGAATTGCGCAACAGTGGAGTGCCCATTCGACTTGGCTTTTGAGGATCATTCGGCGGAAGTCCAACTTCGGAATTAAGGATACATTATATCCCTATTCTTCTTTGGATGTAAATCAGGTTGACCGGTCATAGGATATGAACTGCCGACCTTTCCGCTCTTCTCGTAAACGAATGATCGGGCAAAAAACCTGCGGCAGAAGAGTAGCGGAGGTGAAAACCTGAAACCCGGTGGGAACCACGACCGAGCTGGGGCCGGCTCCCTCTTCCCGATAAGGTGGCCACCGAAAATCTCGCTGAAAAAACCCATCGAGATCCGCATCGCAGTCTGGTATGTCTGACGCCCTAGCTCAAGCAGTTTTCTTGGAACTATGGAAAGATATTCTGGAACCCGCTATTGGAGTTCGTTTCATGCACCAGTTCACGACGGGTGAACAGGTTGGTGACGTCACCGATGCTGCCAGCCGCGAGCCGGTCATCCTGACGAAGCATAGGAAGCCGCGCTTTGTCCTTATGAGCTACGATCATTACGAGCGCCTGCGCACCGGCGGCGATAGTCGCAAAGTATATCGTGTGTCGGAAATGCCCGCGGATCATGTCGACCAGTTTGAGGCGGAAACCGATCGCCTGGCGCGTGGCGAGGGCTACGGCGATGAGCCGTGAATTTCTGCCCGGCCAAATCATCGCCAATCCATCTCTGGGCTTGGCAGAACGACCGCGGAGAGATAGGAGAACGCAAATCGCGCCCGACTTGCGTCGCCGTCGCGGTCCGTAGCGCCAAGGACGACCTCGCCCACCTTGCCTCTTGCTGTACGACGAAGGCACCGCTTTCGGATCGTGTCGCCATTGAAGTTCTCGATACGGAAGCACGCCGAGCAGGCTTGAGCAACCTAAACCGCTGGGTAATCGTCGACGAGTACAATTACGATATCGCTGAGCGGTCGTGGTATATCGAGCCCGATGGAAACGTTATCAGCCGTTTCAGTAGAGCGTTCATGGAAGTTCGCAGGGTCGTTCGGCGAAGCTTCAAGAAGGTCGGGTCGCCGAATTAACCAACTGGATTGATTGGCGCGACAAGGCTCCGCAAGCAAGCGCGCTCAACTCATGCAGATTTATCGCCTTGAATGGATGCGAACCGTCGTTCAGTCGTTATGCTCGCATCGAAATCCCCTTAGGGACGCAACTTGCTCTGGTGCGGCTGAAATGGGGATATGAGTAGCCATCCTGCTTCACAACTTCCTTTATCAGTCCATTCGGGACCTCAGCCGCCTCGCCAATAGCTGTCGATGATATGCTGGCAATTGTTGACTATCCGCTGACCGATTTCGGGATTGCCGCCCTTCAGCATATCGGGATCGCCGCCGCAGAGGCGGACAAACGTCACCTGCTGGACCGTGAACATGAAATAATCCCTGCTGGTCGGTTCGAATTCCAGCCCCGCCTCCTTGAAACCGTCGGCGACTTCGGCAGCCGCGACGTCGATCGCCCTGAAGACTTTGTCTAACATCGAGCGTTCAGCCGCATTGCGGATCTCATGATATTTCCGCTGTTCGGGCGTCGGCGCGGAGCAGGTCTTCTCGGTCATGTCTTTCTCCATGGCATAATGGTTGGCCTCACTGAAGTTTGCGCTATCTCAAGCCGTACATGGGAGGTCGTAGATGAAGGTCCAAAAGTTCAGCATCTCGGACGCGGAGTTCGTCAAATCGCCCGGACAGGATGCCGACATCTATGTCGGAAACCTGGTGGACGAGAACGATGGTGGCCCTGTGTCTATTGGCTATGGCCGGTATGCTCCAGGTCAGTCACTGACGGAGACGATGGGAGTGGACGACTCGATGATCTTCCTTGAGGGCCGACTGTCGGTATCCACCAGCGATAGAACGGTTACGGCAGGCCCAGGCGATATCGTCTATATGCCCAAAGGTCAGTTCCGTGACCATCACGACGTAGGGTGAGGGTGCGACGACGGCTTTTGTGACCTATCCGCACTGGGCCGAGGCGCGAGAGAGATGAAAGGAGATGGCCTCCTTACCAAGCGAACATCCCAGCCGGGAAAACACACGACTGATCTACCACATCAGCAATAGCGCCTCGTCCACTCCGTGCAGTCCATCGATCGTTTTCTCGAGGCACCTCTCCCACCACTTTCATTGCCTCGCAGCGGACCCAGCCCTTTGCCTTGAGGATGACGAGCGGCTTCAATCGGGCAATGGTATGGACTCCGCGCGGTCGTCGGCGGGAAGGTCGAACCGGCCTTCGCCCCACTTTCCGGCTCGCCATTCGGCCTTGGCTTCCTCGATACGCTCCATCGACGAGGCGACGAAGTTCCACCAGATGTATCTTGGCCCGGAAAAGGTTGCGCCCCCGAGTATCATGATGCGTGCGCCCTTCTCGCCAGCCGCGACGGTTATCCTGTCTCCGGGACGGAACACCATCATCTGCATCGTGCCGAACTCCTGTCCGGCGACCGAGATCGAACCCTCGACGACGTAGATCGCCCTGTCTTCATGCTCGTCGGGCATGGGCAGACGCGCGAGCGGATCCAACTTGACGTCAGCGTAGAAGGTCTCGGAGAACATCCTGGCGGGAGCGCGCTCTCCGTAGGCGTTTCCAAGGATCAGCCGCGCCGAAACGCCCTTGTCTTCAATCATCGGAAGCGCGTTCCTGCCGTGGTGCTCGAAGGAAGGCGCCACGTCCTCGTGGTCATCAGGCAGGGCGAGCCACGTCTGCATTCCAAACAGGCTGTTCGGGCCGCTCCTTGCCGCCGCACTCGTGCGCTCCGAATGCGAGACACCTTTGCCTGCGACCATCCAGTTCAACTCGCCTGGCCTGATGATCTGGTCGGCACCCGTGCTGTCCCGGTGATGGAGGTCGCCTTGATAGAGGTAGGTCACGGTGCCGAGACCGATATGCGGATGGGGTCGAACGTCGACGCCCTGCCCGGTCAGGAGTTCGGCGGGACCGGCCTGGTCGAAGAATATGAACGGGCCGACCATCTGTCGGTTCGGTGCGGGCAGCGCCCGTCGGACTTCGAAACCGCCAAGATCGCGAGCGCGAGGAACGATTAAGGTCTCGATCGCCTCCACGCCTATCTCATCGGGGCATCCTGGTTCGATCGCAGGGTTCCAGCTCATGTGTTTCGTCCTCTTCTTCGGCCGATGATCATCCATTCAAAGCGAGAGGCGGTGACGCGTGACGCACCCGCTCCTCTTTTTAGGCGTGCTCACGCTCCAGCACCAGCCTTGGGCGCGGCAGTGTTGAGCAGCTGCTGCTCCCACAGATAGGCAATGCCGCTCCCGCCAGAATGCTGGACGATGACATCGGTGATCTTCGCCGCCTGTTCGGCACGGGCCCAGTCGCGCTGCCATTCGGCAGCGAGCGCGAGCCACGTCATCATGTTAACCCCGGCTGCGATCATGCGCTGAATTGCAACCTGATGCGCCTCGGAGGAGACTGCTCCCGATGCATCCGTGATGACGGTTACATCCCAGCCTTCACCCGCGGCCTGGATTGCCGGCATGGCGACGCATACTTCCGTCCAGAGGCCGGCGATTATCAATTGCTTGCGGCCCGTCGCCTTCACTACGTCAACGACTTTCGGGTCTTGCCATGTGTTGATGAGCGTCCGGTCGATGATTTCCTGACCGGGAAAGACGTCGGCGATCTGCGGAAACAGGTTGCCGCCGCGCTCCGCGATTACCGTGGTGAGAATGGTCGGAACGTCGAAGGCCTTTGCCGCCTTCGCTAGGCCGACCGTGTTGTTGACCACCATCGTCGGCTCGTGGCTGTTTACGTTCGCGAGCTGATATGGCTGATGGTCGATGAGAACGAGCACCGAGTCTTCGGGGCGCAGAAGCGAGGCGAGGCCGTTACGAAAGGTCATGAAATATCCTTTTTAATGGTTCGTAGACAGTGTGAAGGCGTCCTCAGGACGTCGATCCACGAAAACCTTGTCAGCGCCAGCCCTGATGCGGTAGCCCTCGGAATCGGGAGCTGTGTTGCAGAATGGGGAACGCGAAATGGAAATCGACGATCTCAGGACCTTCGTAGAAGTCGCCGACACAGGAGGGGTCACGCCCGCCGCGCAACGGCTTGGCGTCTCAAAGTCCATGGTGAGCCGACGCATCGCGCGCGTTGAGGCGGAACTGGGCGTCCAGCTCGTCGCACGCACGACACGCGGCATCGCACTGACCGAGGAAGGCGCGACGTTTCGCGATTACGCGGCGAGGATCTCAGCGGAGATCGATGTGGCACGCGAAACGATCCTGCCGGCGGGCGAGCTGCGCGGGCGTCTAAGGGTCGCCGCCCCTTTATCGTTCGGACCGACCCATTTCGCCCCTGTCCTCTCTCAGATGGCGCGCCGGCACCCACAGCTCCAGGTCATCTCGTGCTACACCGACCGCTTCGTCGATCTTATTACCGAGGGTTTCGACTGCGCAATCCGGATCGGCTACCTGCCGGATTCCAATCTCGTGGCAAGGCGCGTCGGACCACTCTACGGAAGGTTCGTTGGGAGTCCCGACTACGTGGCCCGGAATGGTTCGCCAGAAACGCCGGACGAACTTCTCAAGCATGAGGCGCTCATGCAGGGAACGGAGACCTGGCAGGTCACCGATGGCGACCAGGTGCTCAACATCCGACCGCAGGGCCGCTTCAAGGCCGACAACGGAGTGGCACTGCTCGCAGCCGCATTGGAAGGTCTTGGCATCGCCAGACTTCCAAACGGCCTCACAGACCAGCATATCGCATCCGGGGCGCTCATCGAGGTGATGCCGAAGCACCCGCCGCCCACAGCTGGCATCTTCGTCGTCAGGCCTCCTGGACAGCATCCTGCCAAGAAAGTCCGCGTGCTGACAGAGATGCTGATCGAATGCTTCGACTCCGGCTCCTAGGAGCGCGCCGAATCCTACGGTGCAAGATACTCTGAAAAGAAATCGGCCAGCCTTTTGACCGCCGGGCCAACGTATTCCGGCTTGTAATACAGGTCGTAGTGGCCCGCGCCTTCGACTTCGAAGAAGTGCTTCGCTTTCGAGAGAGAGAGGTCGAACAGACGCCTCCCCGCCTCGTATTGCCCGGTCGGCCCTTGGCGCCCGCCGACGATTACCTGCAGCGGCTGTGTCAGCAACTCGGGCACAAGGCTGAATGCGTCGAAACCCAATAAGCCGCCATAGCTGACAAATAGCAGGCGGTTCGTCGAATTCGGATGCCGATACTCCGTCTCCCGGTAGAACGTAACGGCCTCCAGAAGCTCGAGATCGGTTATCCCTGCCGCGTTGGCTTCGGTAAGGGAGTCAGGAATCCATGGATCTCTTCGCGGCTCGGCACCACGGGCCTGCGCGGTGCGCTCTGCCGCGGCGTCCTGGAGGGTCTGACGGTAGTCGGGAAGCATGCGACGCATCGCTTCGCCGATGTCGTTGGCAACGACTGTGCCTACCGCCTTGAAGCGCGGTTCAGTCAGGGCCGCCTTGATTGCGTAGCCGCCGCCTGCGCAAATCCCGAGAAGCCCGATCCGCGCCTCGTCTACATAAGGTAGCGTCGTCAGATGATCGACCGCACATTTTATGTCTTCGACACGAACGGCCGGATCTTCGAGATCGCGGGGTTGGCCGCCGCTCTCGCCCTGGTATGACGGGTCGAACGTCAGGGCTAAGAAGCCGGATGCGGAGAGCCTTTCGGCGTAGATGCCGCCGATCTGTTCCTTCACGCTGCTGCCGGGTGTCGCCAGGACGATCGTGGGATATGCGCCAGCCTCCTCGAAGTCTGGCGGCAGGTGGATGTTGCCGACGACCTCGACACCTCTGTTCATGAATGAAACCCGCTTGATCATGCGGTAACACTCCTTCTTATGTTCATGGCGTCATCACGACCCGCCCTAGGGGCTTAGCAGCCTCCGCGTATTCGTGTGCCTTCGCGGCGTCTTCGAGTGCGAAAGATCGGTCGATCACGACGTCGACCCGGCCGGCTGCGGCAGCGGTAAGGAGATCGTCGACGGTGCCGTGCACCGAAGGCCGTTCGAAGATGGATCCCATGAATACCCCGTGAAGCGTCTGATTGTTCTGCATCGGCTGCCATAGATCGACATCGAGCTTTCCGCCGCCGGCATTGCCGAGGAAGACGAGGCGCCCTTCCGGTGCGAGTGCTAAAAGCGAAGCCTGCAATGTAGAGCCGACCGGGTCGATGACCAGTTGGACGCCCTTTCTGTCGGTCAGTCGGCGCGCTTCTTCAACCACGTCGTGCTGGAGCCGGTCGACGACGAAGGTGGCGCCGAGTTCGATCAGACGGCTCTGCCTCTCGCTCCCGCTTGCGACGGCGATGACGGTCGCTCCTGCCTGTCTGGCAAGCTGCACCGCCGCCAGCCCCACGCCTCCAGCCGCGGCGTGGATAAGGACAGTTTCGCCCTCCCGGACACCACCTCGGGTTATCACGCTGTGATAGCCGGAGCCAAAGGAGATGGGCAGCGCGGCGGCTTTTGCAATGTCCAGGCCCGCGGGAACCAGCCATGTTCGCGAAGCAGCGACAGCCCAGAGTTCAGCGTGCGATCCCTGCATGCTGAAGGCAGCGACCTTGTCGCCGACGGCACGTGTGGTCACGTCTTTGCCCACACTCAAGACCGTTCCAGCCGCTGCGTAGCCTACCACCCACCGAGGTACCTGGGACGTCGATCTGCGATTGATTAGATCTCCGCCTTCAATGGAGATCGCTTCCACTCTTATGAGAACTTCGTCCGGCCCGCAGACCGGATCAGGCACGTCGACATATTTAAGCACAGACGGTGGTCCCGGATTGTCGTAGACGGCGGCCTTCATCTTCACTCCATTCTCAGTGGAAACGTGTGGAGACATGTCGGTGGTCCACGGTCCCGAAAAAGGGCTCCCTATCAGGAACGCCATGTCGCGCGATTTGCAACGGGCAAGATGGAAAGCGGTCGCTGTTCCCCACCGCGCAACAAGCTGTCGCATTGACCGCTACTTCAACCACTCCGCCGGGGCCACGAAATAGGCCGAACACCCTGTCGGGCGCATCCGCAGAGCTGCGGCACTCCCGACTTCACAACTGACGACGAAGAAAGGAACCGAATCCCATGATCGATTTGAGTGGTAAGCGCGCCTTGGTTACTGGCGGCTCTCGCGGCATCGGTGCGTCCATTGTTGAAGCACTTGCGGACAATGGCGCCGATGTGGCGTTTACCTACCAGAGTACGGCCGAGAAGGCCGCAGCGGTTGCCCGGTCCGTCGAAAGCCGCGGCCGTCGAGCCGTCGCCATCCAGGCCGACAACGCCAATCCGCAGGCGATCGCGCGGGCTGTCAAAGACGCCGTGGCCGCGCTCGGCGGGCTGGACATCCTCGTCAATAGCGCAGCCATCGGTCATTCAGGCACCATCGCCGATCTGGACCTGGACGATTATCAAGCCCTGATGGACGTCAACGTGCGAGCGCCGGTGCTGTTCGCAAAGGCGGCGATTCCGCATCTG
>Ga0102593_1002167_pt1 | contig 15864 bp, 17 predicted proteins | sample AraplaCol_mMS_r2_2_FD_76862 | JGI IMG/M metagenome (GOLD analysis project Ga0102593, IMG submission 76862) | Arabidopsis root microbial communities from North Carolina, USA - plate scrape MF_Col_mMS_r2 (SPADES assembly) (version 2) | ecosystem: Host-associated > Plants > Roots > Endosphere...
CCCAAAGATGTCGGAAAGTTTGCCGTAGATAACAGTGGTCGTCGACTGCGCCAGCAGGAAGGCCGAAAACACCCAGCTGTAATAGGAAAAGCCGCCGAGCTGCCCGACGATGCGCGGCATCGCGGTCGCCACGATCGTCGCCTCGATCGCCACCATGAAGGTCGCGAGCATGATGGTGGCGACGATAAGCACGCGGTTCGAGCGTTGCGCTGCATTCGACATGACGATCCTCTTCGGGTGCTCCGCAGATGCCGGAAATATCGGCAGGCTGGCTTTGGTGTGGGGCGATGCGCCGCTTGCGGAGTGATACGATCTTTTACGTCCTCGAGGCCGGCCGGTAAAGCAGGCCGCGCTCGGTTTCTCATGATGGCATTTGTTTTCGCGTCATTTGAAGGAAGGTCGGTCGAAAACGAAGGCCCGGCGCCATTCCGCCCGGGCTTCCGTTCTATCAGGGGGGAAGGCAACTAATCACCTTATCCTCATTGCGGGCATGCCTCACTGAGCGAGCCGCTGTCCGCGCTTCCCCCGGTGCAACCCGGCGTCTGCTGCAGGTTGGGATTGACGCCGCCGGGATTGATGGTGCTACGGCCGCTGTTGAGATCGACGCCGCCATTGCCGGTCGTGCTGCCGGTGGTGCCGGGATCGGTTCCGACAGAAGCGGTTCCCGCCGAGCCTGTGCCGACAGACCCGGTGCCCGCTGCACCGCTGCCGACAGAACCAGCGCCCGAACTCTCCGGCCCGCCAATGATCGGCGCCACCGAAAGCCGCCCATTGGCATCCGCGCCCCCGGCCGTCTGCGCCAGCGCCAGCGCCGGGCCGGCCTGGCCTCTTCAGCCCTGACGATCACTGCGGGCGGGTACCGTTATTCCCCTGGTTACCGCGAAAATCGCTCCAAACATTCCGCCAATGACGATCCCTGCAGAGCCGCCCGCCAACGCTGCAATGAGGCAGTAGACGATCCAGGAGCCAACACTGGATGCATCGGCCTGGAACAAGGTGGAAACGACGCCGATTGCTCCGCCAAGGATGCCCAAGACAATGGCAACCCCCGTCACAGCCTCCGATGGATCAATGGTAGGGATGCGTGACGCTTGGGCGGTATCATGTTCAACCGGCGGAGACTGGCTATCCGTGTCTTCCATTCGACCCTCCTTCAAAGCATTTACAATCGATCCTTCAGCCGCTGAGAGGCTTGTCGTCCTTTTCGGACAATATCCTTTCTGCTGCGCCATCCAGATCTTCGTACTGACCGGTGCGCAGGGACCAAAGGAAGGCGCCAAGCCCGGCGATGCCCATGAACAGAGCTATGGGTATCAGAAACGACAATGCGCTCATTTATCCCACTCCCGCCAACTTTTTTATCCGCCGCATTTCCCGCTCTGGCGGCGTTCCGTCAATCTCAAGCCTCATCGCATTCGCGACGACCAATATCGACGACGTCGACATCGCTATCGCGGCGATGAGCGGATTGGCATAACCCAACAGCGCGAGAGGAATGCTGCACGCATTGTAGACGATAGCCAAAGCGAAATTTTGGCGGATCAGCACGGCCGCACGACCCGCCGTCGTCAGCGCGACCTTTATTCCGTCCATGTCTCCATTGAGCAGGATGAAATCGGCGGCGCTGCGACCGATGTCGCTTCCTGACGCCGGAACCATGGAAACATGCGCGGTCTTCAGCGCGACCGCGTCGTTTATTCCGTCACCAATCATCATCACCTTGCGTCCGAGACCACGCAACGCATCGATCGCCTCGGCCTTGTCCTTGGGGAGGGCGGCTGCTTTTACGGAGTCGATTCCGACTTCCCGTGCCACTGCAAGAGCCGCTTCGGGGACATCGCCCGTCAGCATTTCGACAGCGATGCCGCGGCTCTTCAAGAACTGCACCGCCATCGCCGACCCGGCTCGAACCTTCTCTCCAAAAACGAAAGAGGCGAGGATTTCTCCCTGTCGCGTCAGGACGATAGTAGAAGCTGCGGCAGTCCGGTCGTCTGCATCGCCGCTCACCGCCCATGCCGCTCGCCCAAGTCGATAAACTTCCCCTCGGAAAGACGCCTCGAGACCGTTGCCTTGTATCTCCCTGACGTCATCGAGCGCGAGAGCCTCCCACTCGCGCCGTGAGGCGTAATCCGCGATCGCTCTCGACATCGGATGGCTCGAAAACCGCGACAGTGACACAGCCAGTGAAAATTCCAGTGGTCCGGTCCAGTTCCCGGTCAACAGCGTCGGCTCGTATTGCGTCAGCGTACCGGTCTTGTCGAAAACGACGGTGTCGATTTCCGCCAAACGTTCCAATGCCGATCCGTCCCGTGCCACGATGCCCTGGGTGAACAATCTGCGTGCTGCAACGACCTGAACCATCGGAACCGCCAGCCCCAGCGCACAAGGGCAGGCAATGATCAAGACCGAGATCGAAATCGTCAGGGAGAGGTGGATGTCCTGTGTCACCGCAAACCACGAAAGGAATGTCAGCACCGACAGTCCGTGGATAACCGGAGCGTAGAGACGCGCGGCCCTGTCGGCGAGTATCTGGTATTGAGACCGGCCGTCCTCGACGGCTTCCAGCATCCTATGCAGCTCGGCGAGTGTCGAATCTCCTGGTGCGGCGGTGGCTTCGACAGTCAGGGGATGGCCGACGTTCAAATCTCCCGCGCGAACCTGTCCGCCTGGTCCAACCGTCTCCCAACGGCTCTCTCCCGTCAGCAATGAACGGTCAAGTTCCGACTGGCCGGAGAGAATCGTCCCGTCAGCTGGAATTCTATCGCCGGCTGCAATCAGGGTGCGGGTGCCGGAAACGATGTCGCTCAGTGGAACATATTCGATCCGTCCATCCGCGCGGATCACATTAGCGCCTTTCGGCATCATGTCGGCCAGAGACGCCGCCGCCGATCGCGCCCGCCGTCGCATCAGATGGTCCAGCGTGCGTCCGACGAGCAAAATGAAGATCAATGAGGTACTGGCCTCGAAGTAAGCTTGCCGTCCTTCGGCGAACGTGTCGTATACGCTGAGACCGAACGAGAGCAGGACGCCGATGCTGACCGGCACATCCATGTTTGCCCGACCGTGCACGAGCGCCCGCCACGCCGACCGGTAGAATGTCGCCCCGGAGTAGATCACGGCCGGTAGTGCGAGCGCGGCCGACATTAGGTGGAGCGTCTGACGTGTTGCCGGGTCTGCGCCCGCCCAGACCGATACGGACAGCACCATGATGTTCATTGAGCAAAAGCCGGCGACTGCCAGCGCGCGCAACAGCCCTGATATCTCACCGTCCGGTTGATCGCGGCCTTCCATCGGCAAGACGGCCGTGTAACCGATCGTTCCGATCAGGGCGGCAAAATCGGGCGGCGAACCATTTTCCGCGTGCCAATGGATGGTCACACGCTTCGCCGTCAGATTGGCGCGCGCCATGTGAACTTCGGGGTGCTTGCCAAGCGTCGATTCCAAAAGCGCCATGCATGCGCCACATCGCATGTCCGGGACGGACAGGGTGATCTGCCTGAGACCACTGCCCAAATCCTTGCTTGCCAACGCAACCTCGTCCACACTCGGCCTTCTTGGTCCGGGCTCGGGGAGCGACGACGCAATTGACGCGCAGCAGGTCATTGTCCGTTCCTCGCTACCTCATTGCCTTGTAGGCATGCCATGTGGCGTGGCCGAGCAAAGGAAAAACGACGATTAGTCCGACAAGTCCCGTCAGCAGGCTGGCGAGGAAGAGGGCGAGCACGATCGCACCCCAGACCATTGACGGTCCCATGTTGTTCCAGACCATGACAACGCTGACGCCTATCGCTGTGAAGGCGTCTATGCGCTCATCCAGAAGCATCGGAATTGAGAACACCCCGATTGCAAAAGCGAATCCAGCGAACAATGCGCCGACACACAAGCCGACGATCAGCATGCCCCAGCCCGAGGGGGTGGTGACCAATAGCCTTGCTACGCCACCAAGGCCGGGGAACGGATTAACGCCGAAAAAGAGCGCGTAGATAATGACCGCCGCCCTCATCCAGAGCAGCATCACCATGCACAGCAGCATCCCCGTGAAAAACACCTGCCCTCCAGCTCTCGGCCGGACGAACAACATCTGACGAAGCGAGATGCGCTCGCCGTTCGCCAAACTCCTGCTCTTGACATAGAGCCCTGCGGCAAAGAGCGGGGCGACGATCAATATGCCCGCCAACGCAGGAAAGAGAAGATAGTCGCGCTCGAGCCGAAATAGCATCACGGTGGCCGCCAACGCGAGTAAGAACACCACGAACCCGTAGGCCAGACTTGGCCAGGGTTGCCGGATCAAGTCCTGCCAGCCTTGGCCAAGCCAACCGAGAGGAGCGCCGAGGGGCAGATGCCGCTGCCACTTGGGATTCATCGTCTCCTGTATCCCTGATACCTCGCTCCGATATCGGCCGGAAGTGTCGTCCTGCGGCATCTGATCCTCCTCGCGCATTCAGCAAGCTGAAGCGGCGGCCCTGAATTGGTTGGGTTGCTGGCCTTTTTCCTTGATATGCTCGATGCAGGCGGGCTGGGTGGTGATCGCCATGTAAACAAAATGGGCGTTGGCGCCGACAAAGATCGCGCCGGTCAGCCCGATCAGCAGCCACTTGAAAACGCGTGGTAGGGGGCTCTTCGCTTCGGGCGTCACGGCTGACCCCCACCCAGCTTGTTCACATAAAGCGCGAGTATCTTTATCTCAGCTGGACTTAGGCGTTCGTCCCAGGTGGGCATATGTCCCTGCCGCCCGCCATGGATCGACTGGACGATCCGTTCGATACCCCCGCCGTAAATCCAGCGGCCGTCGGTCAGGTTCGGCGCACCGACATCCTGTTTGCCTTTGGCATCTTCGCCGTGGCATGCCACACAGCTAGCCATGAACACTTGGCGGCCAGCAGCGATCTGGCTGGCGTCTACGGATTCGGTGGACGTATTGCTCAACGAATAGACATAGGCGGCGACGTCGCTCACCTGTTTTCGGTTGAGCATTTCGTCTGTTCCGAACGCAGGCATCTGCGACACGCGGCTTTGCGAGTGCGTCGTATTGACGCCCACCGTCATGGTCTGGACGATTTTTTCTGGTCCTCCACCCCAAAGCCAGTCGTCATCGGTAAGATCGGGGAAGTCTCGTCCGCCCTTGCCGTCCCTTCCATGACAGGCGGCGCAGTTGTCTCCGAACAACTGGTGGCCACTGGAGGCCACCTTCTCCATCAGCTTTTCGTCGGCACGGATTTCATCAAAGGAACTGGTCTCGATCTTCTCGATCCAGGGCGCGCGCGAAGCATCGGCTTCTATGATCTTTCGCTCTACCGCCTGTTTTTGACTCGTGCCGATCAGGCCCCTCGTATATGTGCTTCCAAGCGGCCAGGTCGGATACAGTATCCACCAGAGAGCGGCGAACAGGTGGGTGATGATCAGGAAGAGCAGAACCCCGCGCGGTACAGGAGTATCGAGCTCCTTGATGCCGTTCCAAATGTGTCCCGTCGTCTTCCGGCCTGTTACGGGATCGACTTCCTCTATCGCCATGGGGTGTCGTCCTTATCGAATATGTCCGTTTCCGCCCGATCGAAACGCGCCTTGTTGGAAGGCCAGAAGGTGTAGATGATCACCCCGATCGAAAACAAAATGAGATAGAACAGGCCCCAAACCTTGGACAGTTCCAACATGGTTTCGTGGGTAAGATCCATTTCAAATCCCCTGAGGAATCAATTGTTGGGGTTCGGCATCTGCTCCGGTGCCGCAGTGTTCTGGTAGGCAGCCTTTGTGAGCCGGCCAAGCACCTGCAGATAGGCGACCATGGCGTCCATTTCCGTCACGCTGGTTTTTACGCCGTCAAACGCAGAGACCTGCGTGTCTTGCCCATAGCGTTCCGTCACGCCTGAGGACTGTTCGCTGTCTGGATTGGCTTGGCCGAAGGCATCGGCAGACGCGTTTGCGACCATGTCATCCGTATAGGGCACTCCCACGGTTCTCAGGGCCGCCAGTTGGTCACGCAGATCGCCCAAATCGAGCGGGGTTGTTGCCAGCCATTGATAGGACGGCATATTGGATTCCGGCACGACCTCGCGAGGGTTGATCAAATGGGCAACGTGCCAGAGATCGGAATACTTCCCGCCGATGCGCGCCAGATCGGGACCCGTGCGCTTTGATCCCCACAACATGGGATGGTCGTACTTGGATTCGACCGCAAGAGAATAAGGACCGTACCGCTCGACCTCGTCCCGCAGCGTTCTGATCATCTGGCTGTGGCAGGCGTAACAGCCTTCGCGAACATAGATGTTCCGGCCCGCCGCCTCGAGGGGTGTGTACACTCTCATGTCGGGGGCGTCCTCGACCGTCTCGTGGATCGTGAACAGCGGGGCGATCTCGACAAGCCCGCCGACGCTTCCCGCTACAACGATAGCCAGCATAAACCCGACGGCCGTCCGTTCCAGTCTTCCGTGCAGACGTTCGCTCATCTCTCACTCCGCCGGTGCGTTTTCGAGAATGCCCGAAGTCAGGGGCGCATCGTGAACTGCTCCCGCGGCGGGAGCCGTTCGGACGGTCATCCAGATATTGAAGCTCGCCACGATCGCCCCAAGGAGGAAAAGCAGCCCTCCGAAAGCGCGTGCGATGTAGTAGGGATACATCGCCAGCAGACTGTCGACGAATGAATAGACCAGGGTGTTGTCGGCGGAATAAGTGCGCCACATCAAGCCTTGGATAATGCCGGAATTCCACATGGCGAAAACGTAGATGAGCGTGCCTGCAAGCGCCAACCAGAAGTGGACTTCGACCAGGGCTGCAGAATACATCCTTTCGCGTTTCCAGATCGATGGAACGAGTGTGTAGAACGCGCCGAACGTTATCATGGCAACCCAGCCCAGCGCACCGGCATGAACGTGGCCGACCGTCCAATCGGTATAATGAGACAGTGAGTTGACGGGTCTGATTGCCATGAAAGACCCTTCGAATGTCGACAGCCCATAGAAGAACGCCGCCATCATGATGAAGCGAAGAGTGGCGTCGTCACGCACGCGATGCCAAGCCCCGTTCAACGTGAGCAACGCGTTCCCGGCCGACGCCCACGACGGAACGAGCAGCATGACCGAGAACGTCATTCCAAGGTTTTGCACCCAGATAGGCAGCGCGGTGTAATGGAGATGGTGGGACCCCGCCCACATGTAGAAGAAGGTGATCCCCCAGAAGCTGAGAATGGACAATCGATAGGAAAAAATCGGCCGCTCAGCGCGGATCGGCAGATAATAGTAGAGCATCCCTAGGAAGCCCGACGTCAGAAAAAACGCCACGGCGTTGTGCCCGTACCACCACTGGACCATCGCATCCTGTACACCGGACCAGACCGTGTAGCTTTTGGCGTGTCCGAACGATACCGGCACTGCCAGGTTGTTGACGATGTGGAGGATCGCCACCACGATGATGAAGGCGAGATAATACCAGTTGGCCACGTAGATGTGGGGTTCCTTGCGCCGCGCCAAGGTGCGTACGAAGAGCGCGAAATAGACGATCCAAACGATCACGAGCCAGAGGTCGGCATACCATTCCGCTTCCGCGTATTCCTTGGACTGGGTAACGCCCATGAAATACCCGCTGACCGCGATCAGACAGAAAAGGTTGAAGCCGAAGATCACGAACCAGGGCGAGAGTTGATCGGCCAACCTTGCGCGCGATGTTCGCTGAACGACATGGAATGATGTCGCGATCAACGCGTTTCCGCCGAAGCCGAAGATCACCCCTGTCGTATGGGCGGGCCGTATACGGCCGAAGCTCGACCACGCCGTATCGAAATTCAGGCTCGGCCAGGCAAGCTGTGCAGCTGCCCAGACGCCGATGAACATGCCAAAGATCGCCCACGCCAATGTGAAGGCCACGCCGACCTTGATCGGATCGTCATAGTAGCTGGAAAAGCGCGAAGCATCCGGTTCTTCGTCGAAAGCCGAGGTCAGGATGTAGCAGAACAACGCGCCGCAATACACAAGGACGATAGCGCCATGTATGCCGATGGGATCGAAGCGGCCAGCGGCCGCCATTGCGACACCGACAACCATCAAAGCGATAAGTATAGCTGCCGCGAACCCCCGTTCGCCGGTCGTGAGTTGTCCCATTGTTCCCCATCCCCCCGGCTATGTCGATGATGGTGCGCCACAAAGCGTTGAAAGGCAATCAGTTCTGCGAGCGTGCACACGCGAAGATAGACATAGATCGTCCATCACAATCGCCGTTGGACCGATTTGCGCCTGAAACAGAAGACCGTGTTAATCGAGTCCAAGGAACTCGACTTGAACAAAGTCGGCATACATGGTCGAACACCGCTCATGGTCTCGGCAGCTGAAGGTTTGCTTGCAGCGGTTAAGACGCTAGTGCGGAACGGTGCATCAGTACACGCGATTGGTCGTGGTGAAATGACGGCACTGCACGAGGCATCTGCGAATGGCGAAGCAGCCGTTGCAAACTACCTACTATCCCTTGGCGCGGACGTAAACGCCGAGACGGCCGATGGCGTGACCCCGCTGATGTGCGCGGCCGCCTGGGGAAACACCGAAGTTGCAAAGCTATTGTTGGAGAACCATGCGGACCTGACAAAGACCGATCGCACTGGTGCAGCCGCCGCCGATATTGCACGCGAGAAGGGAGAGGACGATGCCGCGGACCTGATCAACTCATACTTGTCGCGGGGGAGTGCATAGTCTTCTGAAAGCACTCTTGCCGCAAAGGGACTTGAGATTGCCCCGGGCAAGTTCGACTACTTGTTTGGTCGAGTCTCAACGAGGCGTCAGGAACTTGAGATGATCGCTTAACTATTCGGTTCGGAAATTTTGTCCTTGGCTTCGTAGCTGCTTCCATCGCCAAAAATCGGAGAGCTCGTTGCGGGCATTATTCAGCACTTCGCTTGGTGGGGGATGAAGAACATATCGACGCGCCGCAAGAATTTGATCGGACCGGCTCATATTCCCGAGCCCGGGGAATAGGGAGTGGGCCTCTTCGGAAAGAAATGACCCCGTCTTCTCCGGGTTCGTGGCGGCAAACCAGATGATGAAGGCGCCTACGATATCTGGAGCCCGCCGTGCGGCCATCGAATAGTCGATGCAGGCAGTTAGAATGACCCCATTGCAGTCCTCAAAGACTAAATCTTCCGTCTCGGCCTCCGGGTCTCGATCAGCGTGCTTTGAGAAATTTCTCGCGACGTTGATCAGAGCGTTCAATTGGCCAATCTCCCAGCCCTGTTGCTCTGCCACATGCTGCTTTATTCTGGTGCCGCCGCTCTTCTTTAGAATCGCGTCGCATATTTCCGAGGCATTCGTCGCCAGCTGATAGACAGCGATCGGCTCGATGAAAAACCAGTGAAGGTGGATTGCGGCAAGTAACTGTCTGCGGGCAGCGTCCAGCTTTGTGATTGTGGCCATTCTCCGTCCTTTAACTACCTTTGGCGCGGTAAGCGCGGAAGCCAAGGCTTCGAATATCCCCGTCGTGCGTCATCCCTTTGCCTTTTTGACCCGAGCGCCCAGCACAAGAATGATTGGGCTCGCTGACTATGATGCGAGAGGAGTCGGAGTCGCTCAAAATCTTTCGCCATCTCGCCTCAACTTCCTCAACCTCGCGAAGTCGTGAAAAGGCGCCTATCGAGTGTCAATAGGTGAACTAAAAGGGGGATTGAAAGAAATGGTGCCGCTTGCAGGACTCGAACCTGCGACCCCATCATTACGAATGATGTGCTCTACCACCTGAGCTAAAGCGGCCCCTCGCGGCCGAAGCATACGGCCCGCGATTTGCATGGCGCTGATACAGCCATTGTTGGAAGATTTCAAGCGCCCTGTCGTGGCTTTGGCAAAAAAGAGGGGAGGGCGCCTCAGAGCGCCAGCCGGGCGCGTGCCGCCCTGTATTCGTCCTCCAGCCGGTCGACGAGTTTGGCCACCGGCTCGACCGCCTTGACGGCGCTGATGCCCTGGCCGCTGCCCCATATGTCCTTCCAGGCCTTGGCGCCGCCGACGGCCTGCTCGAAATCCATCTTCGAGACATCGGCAAGCGGCAGGTTGTCGGGGTCCATGCCGGCAGCGACGATCGAGGGCTTGAGGTAGTTGCCGTGCACACCGGTGAAATAGTTGGAATAGACGATATCGCCAGCAGCGCCTTCGACGATCGCCTGCTTGTAGGCGTCCGCGGCGCGCGCCTCTTCAGTGGCGATGAAGGGCGAGCCGATATAGGCCATGTCGGCGCCCATCGCTTCTGCGGCAAGGATGGCGCCGCCGGTGGCGATCGCACCGGCCAGCAGCAGCGGCCCGTCGAACCATTCGCGGATTTCCTGGACGAGCGCAAAGGGCGAAAGCGTGCCTGCATGGCCGCCGGCGCCGGCCGCGACCGCAATCAGCCCGTCAGCCCCTTTGCGGATCGCCGAATGGGCGTGGCGGTTGTTGATAATGTCGTGCAGCACGATGCCGCCATAGGAATGCACGGCGGCGTTCACTTCGGGCACGGCGCCGAGCGAGGAGATAACGATCGGCACCTTGTATTTGACGCAGAGCGAGAGGTCGTGCTCCAGCCGCTTGTTCGACATATGCACGATCTGGTTGACGGCAAAGGGAGCGGCCGGCCGCTCCGGATGGGCGTCGTCGTGGCGGGCAAGCTCCTCGGTAATCTCCGCCAGCCATTCGTCGAGCTGGCTTTCCGGCCGGGCGTTCAGCGCCGGAAACGCCCCGACGATGCCGGCCTTGCATTGCGCCAGCGTCAGCGTCGGATGCGAGATGATGAACAGCGGCGAGCCGATGACCGGCAGTCTCAATCTGTCCTTGAGGATCGGGGGCAGGGCCATGGTTCGTCGCTTCCATTGACGTTTACGAAAACGTCAATCTCATAACAGAGATGAAAAGGCGATAAAAGAGTGGCTGCCATGCCTTCGTCGATTTCAGCCCGAATATATACGTCCGAGAAAGCTAATAGAATAAGGCCCGCAAGCGGTGAAACCTGCCGATTATCCCCGCCGATCAACGGCGGCCCGCCCTCGCAAGGCTTGCGGTTTGCCGCACTTGACGCTACCGAATTTTGATGGAGAACGGCGGGGATTGCAGTCCGATGCCGAATTCAAGGTGAAGGACTGAATGTGAGCGGATTAGAAACGGCCATCAGAACTGCGCTCGAGAATTCCGATCGCGATAATCCGGAGGTTCGAGCGAGGATCTATCAGTCCGCCCGCCAGGCGCTGGAAGCCGGCCTGCGCAAGCAGGATATCACCGACACCGAGGTCGTCGCCCATCACCGCCATCGCCTGGAAAGCACCATCCACGCCATCGAAGGCGAAGAGCGCGACCGCCTTCACCCACGCCAGAGGCCGCCTGAAGTGCCCGTGCCGCCCGTGGTGGAAATGCCGGCGCCGCCGGTTCACCAAGCCGAAATCGATCAGTTTGACGGTCCCATGGTCTCAGGCGAGACCCGTGCGCCCGACGTGGCCCCAAGCCGCGGCGACGAGTCCAGCCTCGACGACGTGCATGCCGGGAGTGCCGATCATCTGGCAGCCGCCCCCGTCGGCGAGGAACGCCTTACCCGCGGTCAGCGCGCCACCAATATGGATTTCCGTCCGGAGCGGGCGGCAGGCCGCCGCAAGCCGCGAAAATTCTTTTCGAGACTGCTCGTCTGGTGCGTGCTGCTGGCCTTCATCGGCATCGGCGCCTGGTGGGCGCATACATCTGGCCTGCTGATGACGGCGGCCGAGCGCGACACCAGCGTTGCCAACCCGCCGGCAAGCACCCAGCCGGAGGATTTCACCGGCGATGACGACAGCGCCGGCAATGCCGCCTCCCACACCGATCAGCCGGTAACCATCGATCCGCAGAACAGTTTCTCGGCCGATTGGATCCCGCTGTTCAAGCCTGAGGACGCCGACAAGATCCAGAGCGGCCCGCGGGCGCGCACCGAAAAGATCGCCGAGAATGACGGTCCGGCCATCCGGCTGATTTCCGAGAGCGGTACGGCCGATGGCAATATCTCGATCAGCGTTCCGCCCTCGGTGCTGCAGCAACTGGCCGGCAAATCCTCGACGATCGCGCTGACGCTGCAGTCCACCACCGACGAGCCGACCCAGATCACCGTCGAATGCAATTTCCAGACGCTCGGCAATTGCGCCCGCCATCGCTTCACCGTCACCCGGGAAAAATCGGATGCGCTGCTGCAGGTGAAGTTCGACCGCTCGCTGGCGCCGAATTCGCCGGGCACGCTGACGATCAACAGCGATCTCGACGGCAAGGCGCGCGGCATCAATCTCTTCGCCATCCGCATCCTGCCGGGGCAATGATCTCAGCCCCGGCGGAGCCGGTGGCTCAGTCCCGGCGGAGCCGGTGACCCCCGTCCCAGCGGAGCTGGTGACCCCGTCCCGATGCAATCGGTGGCCTTATTTCAGAAAGTGCTATTTCAGGAAGCCTGGCCCTGAGCCGATGATCTCTGCGTCGACCGTGCCCAGCGCCTTTTTGTCCTTGCCGTCATAATCCATCTTGTTCAGCATGTGGCGGATGAGTTCGAGGCGCGCCCGCCGCTTGTCATTGGCGCGGATCACCGTCCACGGCGCAAAATCCGTATGGGTTTCCTTCAGCATCCGGTTGCGCTTGTCGCTGTAATCGCTCCATTTCGTCAGCGCCGCGATGTCCATCGACGACAGTTTCCAGACTTTCAGCGGATCGTGCCGGCGGTCGTGGAAGCGCTTCAGCTGCATCTCGCGGCCGATATCGAGATAGAATTTGAAGAAGAAGATGCCCTCATGGGCGATGATCTTTTCGAGCTGCGGCGTCTGCTTGAGGAAATCCTCATATTGCTGCGGCGTGCAGAAACCCATGACCGGCTCGACGCCGGCGCGGTTGTACCAGGAGCGGTCGAACAGAACGAATTCGCCGGCCGTCGGAAACTGCGCGACATAACGCTGGAAATACCATTGCCCCTGCTCGCGCTCGGTCGGCTTGGTCAGCGCCACGACGCGCGCAAGGCGAGGGTTCATATGCGCGGAGGAGGCGGAGATCGCGCCGCCCTTGCCGGCAGCGTCCCGCCCTTCAAACAGCGCCATCACCCGCTTGCCGGTCGCCTGCAGCCAGAACTGCACCTTGACGAGTTCGATCTGCAGCTTTTCCAGCTCCCCCAGATAGTCCTCTTCCTTGAGCTTCTTCTTGTAGGGAAAATCGCCGGATTCCAGCGCGTGCTCGTCCACCCAGTCCGGCAGAATGGGATCGTCGACATCAAAGGTGCGTTTCTTTCCGCGGATCTCCAGCTCCACGGCCCTGTTTTCGACGTCCTCGTCCATATGCTCCTCCTCGGCCTGATCGTTTCTCTCGTGCAGGCGAACATAGTTACCGTTGAAAATCAAATCTTTCGCGGCCGGCCGGTCATTTTTCTTAAGCTTCGGCTGCGGCCTTTCCCATCTCAGACGGCCAGCCGAAAACTTCTGTCATGAATTGCCGCTATCAGGCAGAGTTCAATATAAAGAAAAACGAATCGACGCCGCGAGGGCACTTGCCAGACGACACTCCATGGAGAAAAAGCCTGTTGGCGCGCATAAGGCGCGAGCGGCCGGTGTTGCTTGCGGCGATCCTCAGCGCGCTCGCCGCGCTTGCCGCCGGCATGAACAAGTGGGTGGTGCTTGTCCTGCTGCTTGTGATGATCCTCGCCGCGCTTTTCAACGAGGCGCCCGTCATCGAGGCCGAACCCGCCCCGCCGGTGGAGATCAAGCCGGAGGCGCCGCCAAGCCGCCTGCCGGAGGTTTCCGCCACGCTCTCCGGCCTCGATTTTCCTGTCATGCTGCTGTCGGACGATGCCTCGGTGCTCTTCCAGAACCGCGCTGCCGAAAAGGCCTTCGGCGAGGTGGCGCTCGGCGCCCATATATCGGCCCGCCTGCGCTCGCCGGGCGTGCTCGACATGGTGCGCGAAACCATCGCCACCAACGCGCCGAACCAGATCGAGCATTCCGAGCGGCTGCCCTCCGAGCGCGTCTATATCGTGCGCAGCGCGCCCATTGAATTCGCGGCCGATGACGGCCCGCATGAGCGCTATTTCATCCTCTCCTTCCGCGATATTTCAGAGGTCCGCCGCATCGACCGCATGCGCTCGGATTTCGTCGCCAATGCCAGCCATGAGCTGCGCACGCCGCTTGCCTCGCTGCGCGGCTTCATCGAGACCATCCAGGGGCCGGCGAAGAACGATCTGAAGGCGCAGGCGCGTTTCCTCAACATCATGCTCGATCAGGCGACGCGCATGAGCAGGCTGGTCGACGACCTTTTGTCGCTCTCCCGCCTGGAGCTGAAATCGCACATCGCGCCGGATGAGAAGATCGACCTGGTGCCGTTGCTCGGCCATGTCAGGGATTCGCTGGTGCCGCTGGCAAAGGAGGTCGGCGTCGACATCAACCTGCATCTGCCCGACGGCAAGGTCGAGGTGCTGGGAGACCGCGACGAGCTTGTCCAGGTGTTCGAAAACCTGATGGAAAATGCCTGCAAATACGGCCAGGAGGGCGAGGTCGTCGATGTCTGGCTGAAGAACGGCACCGGCCAGCCGGTCGAGGTCAGCATCGTCGACAGGGGCCCGGGCATTCCGGCCGAGCATGTGCCGCGCCTGACCGAGCGCTTCTATCGCGTCAGCATCGAGGATAGCCGCTCGAAGAAAGGCACCGGCCTCGGCCTTGCCATCGTCAAGCACATCCTCACCCGCCACCGGGCGCGGCTGATCGTCAAGTCGGAAGTCGGCAAGGGTACGGACTTTACGGTCCGCTTTTGACGTATGCGTCCCCTCTCCCCGTTCTTACGGGGAGAGGGTTAGGGTGAGGGGCAAATCACACGGAACGACTTTCATGAGAGGTCCCAAACCGAAAACCACCGCCCGAGCGCGATCCTTGCGTCAGTCGGAGAATGATGCAGAAGACAGACTGTGGAATGAACTGCGCGATCGGCGGCTCAACGGAAACAAGTTTGTCCGGCAATTGCCGATTGGTCCCTATTTTGCAGATTTCGCCTGCCGTGAACTGCGGCTCGTTATCGAAATCGACGGCAGCCAACATGCGGAAAGTCGACGAGACGGCATTCGGGATGTCTTCATGACCGGCAATGGCTGGTCGGTTGTTCGTTTCTGGAATGTGGATGTTCTGAGAGCACTGCCATCGGTGCTGGATACTATTCTGGCAATCTGCGACGGGCGATTGACCGAGCGTGTCGAGGTGACGGATTTGCGATTCTTTCCGGCCGCGAGTGATTAATGATGCTTTGCCGTGTGGCTTGCCCCTCACCCTAACCCTCTCCCCGTAAAAGACGGGGAGAGGGGACGTGCCCTACGAGAGTGAGTGGGAACGGAGAGGGCCCTGCATGTCCCTTCGCCCCGCGAGCGGTGGTCCGAAGAACGGGTCGAGACCCATGGCTCGACCCCGATCGGTGGCGACAGCCGGATCAGGGGCAAATCACGCGGAACAACGTTAATGAAAGGACGGAAGCGGAAAGCCGCCGCCTCACTGCCGTCTCCGATATGCAGCCTATTTCTACAACGCAAGGTGGATTGCCGGCCAGAATTTGCCGTGCGCCGACATGATCGATCGGCCTATTTAAAATATATCATTATAAATCAATTGCTTAACATGTCACAAATGTTTCATCGCTTTGACATAAAAGGACGGTGCTTACAGCGCTAAGAGAGTCTCGCCGATGAAAAAAGGCACTGCGAGGGCCTCTCTAAAGGCCGCACTCACACAAGCCCAATGCCGGGAGATTTACATGAACACCTTCAAGCTCACCGTTGCCGCGCTCGCTGCAACCGCCGCTTTCGCTGGCGCTGCCGCCGCCCGCGACCAGATTCAGGTTGCTGGTTCGTCCACCGTCCTGCCTTACGCAAAGATCGTTGCCGAGTCCTTCGGCGAAACCTTCACCA
>Ga0102593_1002172_pt1 | contig 15835 bp, 15 predicted proteins | sample AraplaCol_mMS_r2_2_FD_76862 | JGI IMG/M metagenome (GOLD analysis project Ga0102593, IMG submission 76862) | Arabidopsis root microbial communities from North Carolina, USA - plate scrape MF_Col_mMS_r2 (SPADES assembly) (version 2) | ecosystem: Host-associated > Plants > Roots > Endosphere...
CGCTCAGCCGTACTTAAGCCACACGCCGGCAGGTTAGTAGTATGGTGGGTGACCACATGCGAATCCCTGCTGTTGTATGTTTTTTTTGTTCATCCGTTTTTTTTTTTCAAATTTTTGTTGTTTTGCTTTGCCTTACTTTTAAGATCGTCGGATGTGCCTGCCCCCTTGCCGCAGTCAGATCTAAAACGACGCCATCTCGAAGGCTTCTTCAAAACACTCCATAAATATCCCAAGTTTTTCCTGAATGAGCAAGCTGAAATTGAGCACCGACTTCTTGGAAAAAAAGTTGCTTAAAATTCCCCGTCGGAAACGATGGTGCTCCTGGTCAATCGTAGTTATTATTGACAGAGATGCTGAAAATCAAACCACAAAGTTTCGGTCTTTATTTCTCTTTTACCACCAGATGCGTAAATGTGGTCATAGTATGGGGGATCCTTGATATGCAGCTCACGAGCATAGATTCGGACAATCGGGCCTAAGGAATTTTCAAACTCAGCGGCTGCGTTGATATCTTGTGACAGCAGTTTCAGGGAAAGCTCACCAGATGGGTCGTGCATCTTTGAATTTCCCAGAGGAACATTCCGTTGAATATCACATCAAAATAGAACCCATATCGATGAGTACTGGCTGCCAGTCTCGGGCCCGGACATTCCAATTTCCAATTTCAGGTTTGCTTAAAGGGTGGAAGTAGAGAAGAGAGTGTACGCCCGAAAATTGAAATAAAAATCAAAAGCCAGCGGGGACCAAGTTTGGAGAGCTTCCATCTCGGTCTTGAAACAAAAATGTCTATATCTAGAATCCTACAAGCGAACAGGATGTGCTTGAGTGACTTCGTTTAGAGTGAGGAGGATCAACACAAGTATGTACGAAGTATAACTATTTGAATTGGGTTCCACATTAGCTTAGGAAGTTCTGATTTCTTGCATAATTGAGTCCAGTGGCCGCTTATTATATAGACTATCTCCCGACTATAAAAATATTTCAACATCTATACAGTTGGAGACTCAATCTTCTGGAATAATTGAATAGTTTTTATAAAGGTCATCAACAAGTATTCAACTTTACATGGGATAATATAGCTTGAGGGGACATTGTTATGCATATTCGCTTCATGCAAATTTCGTCGGCTTATCGAATAAGAATTGTTCTTGCATAGCTTGCCATCAATTCATGAAACATGATTTTATTATTCAAAAGAAGTCGACTCCATTATACCCGGAAAGTTCCTGAGTGCTGACACTCTGAATGGGTCTGAAATGCTCGTCTTGAGGTAGATGACGTTTTGTTTGCGCATTAGTAGAGGGCAAATATGAGACGAAACTCGCGTTCGATCTTCACAGATATGTCTCCGAAGACAAAGAATTCCCCATCTGTCTCTAGGGTCAGCTTGTGGGTCTTTCTCTGAGGTGCACTGGCTCTGTGACCTCAACACTGTTGTCTATATCTTTCAAGCTATCAAGCGATGAGACCAGCGTTCCTGCAAAGGCAGTTGATAGCCCCACAGGAACTAGACGATCATCTGAAGCATCGGAGAGGCTGCAGGTCATGAAATAATAAGGACTTTGAAGGTAATATTGAGCTAGACATGAATTCTCTTCTCGCACCCGAAACTGCACAATCGGTGGAGGATCGATAGATTTGCGTTCTTTCTCCTTGCCCCCAGCCACGCGCGCCCGGTAGGGCTGCTGGCGAATGGTCAGGTCAAAGTCTGAACGGTTGTTGGACAACATGGTAGGATTTCTTTGTGTTTACCGTGAGCAAAAGACGGAAAAGGGAACCGGGGAATGAGCGATGACAGACAAGAATGAACGACGGATTGCGATAGTAGATACTGTAGATGGTCGAAAAAAGTGTAGAGAGAAAGATAGAGGTTAATTGTTTTCAGACATACGACACCTTTACACTACTAGTGTACCTTTAGGTAAAGGTGTTAAAGGTATCGTATGTCTAATCAAATGTATTGCACCGCGTCCCTAAACGGTTCTGATCCCTCCATCCCCATTTCTAATAGGATCTTCAGAAATGTTTTCTAGGACTCAAGCGTGGGATCATCGATTGGAAAGCAGAACAAACAGATCCCCTCTCTTCCCTACATAACAACTAGGAACTTCATGTACAACCGCTGTCTGCTTATCGTTACTAGTGCGGGCGACATGGCTCCAAGACTCTAACCTTCAACACTTGCTTTTGTCCGTGATAGACGCACCGAAATTCCGTTGCACGAAGGCCTCAACGGGAAATTAGTGTAAGCCGATACCAAAAATCAAACTTTACGGCTCTATAACTACAGCGTACACAATCGCGTGTTCAAGCAAACCAACTAATGATTAATAACAATACAAATTATCTCGAGAACTCAATTATTTGGACCAGGCCATAGAATTTCTCGTTCCCGCACATAACTCAGTCCAGGTATGGTTTGTTTGGTTATACCACTGGATGATAATGAACTGGTAGAAATTTCTATAGTCTCGTATTGCTGTTTCGAATGCTTGGCCATAGTAAATCTCGAAATGGCCCACGTCGATATAGGACTTGATCACTCCTTTCGGCGCTTTTTGCGCAGATACTAGGGTTGCCCTTGCGGGTGCAACTGAATATTTGTCACAAAATAGCGAAAAGAATTGGACATTGAACATCAGATGAATAAGATCCGGGTCTCAGGAACGTTACTGTGCGTAATTTGAACTGTCCGAGTGTCATAGTATCTATCAGTTTCCGTCGGACTTTACGGTCTGGTGTCATACTATGACAACTGGTTCGTTAGTTACTTGATCAGTGCATGCTTAATCTACCCCAAAACCAATAATTATTTTAATCTTTTCAGTTCCAAGCTCTACATAAACTGCATTTGGTGTGCCTATCTTCTAACAAACAAGTCACCATGCCAGAAATGAGAGCAGTCGGTATGCGATCGAAACCCCCAGCTCCGCAAGAATACTCAAGCGTCGTACTAAGGACATCCAACAGTGGTCAAGAGCGGCAAAGGCCCTGCAGATGCCATGTCCATCAAGCAGACCCCAAAACCACCGCCCTCCATGGGACAGGCGTTGATAAAAATCAAGGCTTTTGGACTGTATCACATGGACCTGCTGCAGAGAGAGGGTTTGTACCCTCTTCCACCGCAGGCGCCGGTTACCATGGGGGTCGGGTTCTCAGGCACGGTAGAGTCGGTCGCCGCTGGTGCGGAAAGTGACTTCAAGGTTGGGGACGCCGTGTTCAGTCTTGCGTATGGAGGTTCTCATTGCCCTGGACACCCCATGGTGAATGTTCGTTTTTAAAAATTTTCCAGGAGCATATACGGAGTACATCGTCGTATACACGGAAATACTGGTCCATAAACCAGCGCAACTTTCATGGAAAAAGTTTGTCTGTGTTCCAGAGATGAGATTTGTATTGAACTGAAGACAGGATACTTTGCTAACCTTGTAGACGTGGATCACTGCATCGCAAGCCCTCCACATCATTGGGGAATTTAAGCCCGGCAATTCTGTGCTATGGCACGCCAGGTGCCTCCTCTGTCTCCATCTGTGGCATCCAACTCGCCAAAGCAGAGGGTGCCAAAGCAATCTACGCCACAGCCGGCTCCTAGGAAAAATTCGACTTCCTCGTTCACGAGCTCGGCGTGACGGCTGCCTTCAACTACCTCCAATACAACTATCATACCTATATCATATTGAAGCGTGCTACAAAGAACTATAGTATTTAATTTTTTTTAATATTTTTAGACAGTTCGTTTTTGTGATAACTATACTCTCAATATCTTTTTCTCTTTTTATATAGCTTTTTTTTTAATCCTGGCGATTGATGTTGATGTACTGGCTTGGTCTGCTCCATTTGTCGTTGGAAGTGTGCAGTTAGTCGTAGACAGTGGGGCTGGCCGGGAGAAGATAGAATGGAATGAGGAAAATTGAAAGAATGAAAACAAGAAGACTAAGGCTATAGCCTAGATTTGGTTAGCCTAAGCCACGAGATTTGACATCATCCAACACAGCTGCTATAAATAAACAACAGAGCTAATGATATACTCTGAACTAATCAGCATGAGAACGTATCATCTCTAAAATACGAGGGGGTTCTCTCAGATCTCAGGGAATACGATGCAGCCACGCTGACTAGGGCGCTACTTTTCCCAGTAAGAAGCCCTAGCCAAGTCGATCTAGGACAGTTGGATCCGAGGTTACATCGCAAGACGCATACTAAAGCTACGTATCGACAGTAATGGCTCTATATATGTGCTGGTTGTGGTTCAGAAACTGGCACAGTGAGCTCGTGTTCATGGATCGCATTATAAACGCCAAGGGGCACCCGCAGTGGCCCTCGCGGCATGCCCCTAACACCGGCTAGGTCCATGTGTAAAAGCAGTATAGCCGCTTGGATTTTGCTTTGGCTTCAGCTTGCGTTACGTTCAATGAGACTTTCCGCCGCTACTTCGCTAACTTTTGCTTACAGGTTATCATCATCGCGTCGAGTATCTTGAGCCATCGTTACAAGATAAAAGGTCGATGGCCCCGTCGTCATGATATCTAATGAAACACAAACAATACGACTACAGCTTCCCAATTGTTCATCTTCTAAGTCAATATGCGCGTTGTATACTTAATCACCCCATTGTTGGCGGCCATTGCTTTGTCATCTGCGGTTCCTCAGACGCCCGCAGAAGATGCCGAACTCATCCCCATTGACGACACTTTTGGTAATATCGCTGAGCCCCGTCATCTATATACAGCAATCCTAACTTACTAGGTAGATCCGGCTGGATACGAATCTGCTCCCTTCGGATCTGAAGATGAGCAGGGCGACAACTCTCTTGTTGTCGAAGACAACGAAGGTAATCGAGCCTGGTATAGCTGTTAAATAACTGAGACTAATAGATAGATAGAAGACGACGTGACCGCCAGCCATATTGAAGAGCGCGGAATTTTCGACAGTGGCGGTCGGGTTTGCAAGAAAAAGAACCAAAAGAATTGCTATCATGTCAAGTCAAACGGGCGCTGCAAGAACCTCGTCTCCTCGAACGGGAAGCCGTTTATCTCCGGCTCCGCCGACGGGGGAAGCCTCTGCACGGTCTATTCGGAGAAGGGATGCCCATGGATCAAGGGCAAGAGAACAGGATTTGATGAACGTGGTGCGAATTTCGGGTTCCATGCAAAGAGTATCGATTGCTCCGTTAAGGTTTAAAGTCAATGGTTGTGATATTGGGACCATGGTCTTCCTAGCACGGATCCAGCAGACTAAGTGTGGTTTTTTATATGTATGTTACCCGGACTTTAGACGATGGAGAGACAACTAAACGTCTAAATTCTTTGAATTCGAGGTGAAAAATTGGGAGAGACAGGATCTACGTCATGGAAATACGTAGCTGCGTTATTTTTTTGTAGAAGGATATAGCAAGTCTGCTTATTATTTGCACGGCGTGAAGTTACTGTAGAGAATAAACATACTTCTAAGTAGTTCCATAACTTTTGGCTTAATCATCCGCTATACAATTTGGAGGTCTGAAAAGGCTTCATTGCGTAGTCTTCTGTGCTTATCTATCTGACAAATGAATAAAGTATCGGGGGCCATTCGCCATATAGAGTCAATGCATTTGCAAATGATACTACTGGTGCAGATTGTTATATAAATACAAAAGCGAAAAGTTTCAAAGTAATAAAGCAACAAAAGATGGTATCAGTCTCTCGGTACTAGAAGACTCGGCTTCCGAATTCTCTGAGCATTTCCAGCAGAATCAGTTACAAATACAGATAGATACAGCAGATTCAGTGGTGGTGGTGTATTTGCGCTGATCGAAGTATTGATATTTATCGCGGTATACGAACTACCAGTTTCGAATTTGTTGTCAAACTGATATTCAGTTTTGTTACTGTTCTGATTGAAAAAAATAACTTATCCGTTCTGCTGTCTGCAGTGTTCCATTTTCGACTCTCGCATATTCCATTTTCAGATCGCGAGGAAGTTGCTAGGCCCGTCAAAGGTCCGTTTTCCCAGTCACAGAGAATATCTATACTTGCTGATTATTATTATTTTTTAGTTGCCTAGGTAGTTCACATATCGCAATAAGCTCACCGAGTCCAACCGACAGATGACGTATTTATCATACAATCCCATTTTATTGCCTGTTCCGGCCCTAAACCCATTTCGTTCGAACAAAGAATAACGAATTACGGACACGAAAGCCACAGCGTCCTTTCAATCAATATCAACCTCGCTTCTTCGGTTTTTCATATAGTGCGCACGCACGGACGAGATCCGGATCTGCAGTATTGCCAGCGCACCACTGGAACTGACGACAGGCTACCGCGGACAAGGACAGATAGAAATAGATATGTAAGGAGTATATTCAATGGCACTGTCAGATATGGTTAATATATCAATTAGGAGAGAACAATTGGAGACAGATGCTTAGTCTAATGTACAATCTTCGTGGCAGAATTTGCAATTTTCAAATCTTTGTGAAAGCCCGGTCTAGTTCAAGTTCAGTTTACTTCATCAGAAAAAGCTTTACTGCTCGGTAAAATTGCAGATCATTGAAATGTACAAGATTAATGGTCTCAGCACAAACCTTGAATATAATTCCGTCTATACTTACGCCGGTTGCCCCTGAAATTTGGCATCTCTCGGAGAATCGACGAAAAGTTTCGGTCTCGGAATGCCGATTTCCGAACAAGCTACATTTGATCTGGCTGGCGGTAAATATAAGACAAAGTACGCGTACTTAAAAATTGCAGGATCACAGCACCAGATTACGAATCTCTTTTGTATTGGAGACTTTGTGGACTTCCTACCATGTCAGCCAGAAAATTGCCATTTTTGACTCAACAGGTCGGACTGATAATGCCCTGCCATTCAAACAAGACCCCTTCACGCTAAAGGAAAAAGGTCCACCACATATCGCAAAACATTGGCTTGCCGCAGCCAGTAAGGCGGCATTGAAACTCTCATTCAAGTCCGAAATGTTAAATTTGGATGTGAATGTTGTTCAATGTATCTAAGCTCGGCACATTCTGTGGCTTGGTTTCGAGAATCGCCAGAAACAAGTGAGTCAGTTGATATCATTGATTTGGAGATTTGTGGAGCTGAAGGCGAAATTAGCATGCCAGCTCGACAAATATGTCTTCCAGATGCCAGGCTGTAACACTCTGTTCAACGAGCACACAATGGTCAGCTTCACGGGTCTATCGGGTACTGACATAGTTGTAGACTATGTTCTTTCGCCTTCTCTATGGAAAGTATCGTCGGATGGACATGAAACATTGGTGCACAAGGCACGCGTGATGACTACCCAGCCCGTCCCAGACTCAGATGTTGACATTTTACCCACAGCTGCACCAGATCTGGTTGAATGGTAAAGAGAATGGTGAGGAGGAAGATCTACAAAGATGCATTCAAGTTCCATTTGACCGTTTCTTTTCCCAGATAGCTTGTGAGAAATAAATTACCGTAATAAACTTCTTCTTATTTCATTTCTTTCAAATTTGTTCTTCTCGTTCTTGTAGAACTATAGGTTGTTCAGCATGATGCAAATAAGTCCTTCTCGAATTTAATTCATTAAATTGCGTCTATTGAGTACTGTATCCTGGGGATATTGAAGCGCTATGTCTTGAATTTAAAGGAATATCAATAAAAAAATCCTCAAATTGCTTTTCCCATGTATTTTGCTCTCGAACTATCTTTTATAGCAGAAGCAAAATTTGTCATTATATCGTTGCCGAATGAAGAAGCCCATTTGAAAAGGCGGCCACGTTCATCACGCTTCTTCGCATCATCATGCTTTGTATGTCGTCGGTCGCTTTCGCGGGTTAAAAGAAACCCAGTAATCTGGTCATTCTATACTAAGAATATAGAGGCAAATAAGTTCAGTAGCTCTTGAGCCGTGCACGACTGCTGAAAATAAAACTCTAGACCCAAAGCGACGATTGAAAGAAATAGAAAGGAAAGCTCCAAAAAAAGAACGCTTCGAATGACATTCCGATAATGATGCCAATTCTGCATACTTATGGATCTGAAAGCGTCGAGAATGCCGAGGTGATGGCTTTCGTTGCTCTCATCTCGCCCTTGAATATCAGGATTCAATGCTATAATGGGTTCTTCATTATTGGGAAGCAATGAAGCCGCAACTCTAATATAAATCGCTCGTGTGAGAATGGATGTCAAGAGCTCCATCGCAAGAGGTAAATAACATGCTGTCAGGTCAAACCTCCCAAGATCAGTCAGATATACCATGAGGTGCTTCGTGAGGTAGTAGGCACAAATCGGTAACGATAAGTCCAAAATTGTTGCTGGCATAATACGAATCCAATCTTGATATCCAGGAATTCTGTCCCTGAACGAACGCTTGCTGGGTTTTGTAATAATTGCATGGATCCAGGCCGTTTGGATGTTCGTGAGAAGTAACCCGACAATGATTCTAGTGAATATCAAGAGAGGGGAGTATAAACTGTCATTTCCGTCGAGGTGGAATGCCAGGGTCATCGCCAAAAATGCCAACACCATATAAACGGCAAAGAAATCCAGTCCAGGAAAATTGGACAAGAATTTTCCTCGGCTATATAAAGTACGGCGACCAAAAGATCTCTTCAACTCAGATGGGCTGGGAGCACCAACGGATAGTGCTCCGAGCAATAAGAACATAGGTAATGCCATTGCCATCGCCTGGATATAGTCGTCAAAATATGATTTTTCAGCTTTGTGGCGTAACTTCGAAAAACCGAAACCGAGGCTGTTGCCAGCGACATATGTGATGCAACCGTTAGCGAACTGGCGCCACGAAACCTGAAGGAACTGTTTTCTTTCTTTGGTTTCTTCTAGTAAAACGTTGGGTTCAATTTCTTTTTCCATGGTTCGATCTTTTGTATCTTCGCCAATTTCAGAAACATCAACCTTTGGAGAACTTTTTGCGTTTATCGAATTCGGTGCTTCCAGGACGGCTAGTGTAGCTGCTACACTTCCATTCGCATATTGGAACTAAGAGAGTACACAGAATTAGTTTCACGTCACCTGTTGAAAATCCTTTAGAAAAGATTTCAGATAAAATTACCTGCAAGTAGAGAATAGAAAATATTATTGTCGTGATAATCACGCTCGCTGGAAAATCCGATTCAACGGTTGACGCAGCAATAGCGAAACGACCGGCACTGAACAGGGCAGATTGCCATCTTGGTAGTGAACCTAAAAACATTCTGGCCGCGGAGATTCACAATATAACTGATATATTACCTGGCAGTACGGTTTTATTATCGACATTAATGACTGACGATGGGTCTGCCCCCCCCCCGGAGGTGAGGCTCGGGCTACTCTTATAGACGAATGTTTCTTGGCTGAAATATCACTCTCGGAATCGAGTGTATTCATCAAAATTCCTCTGAGCACTCCACCTTGCAGTTTTAAACCAATGATGGAATCCATATCATCACCAGCGCTTCAGGGGGCTGAAAATTGAATACGAGCATGACGAGCCGCTACTAGTAATCGTGAGGGCCAAGAACAGAGGGGGCCAGATACAGCCTCGTGAGAATCACCCAATGAAACCGGACTGAACGGTGATCTCATAGCAATATTTGCTGTCGTTCAAAAAATTTTCCCCGTCTCTGTCCCAAAAAAGCGAGAAGAAACTTGTGATTCAAGTTCAGATAAATATTGAGCATTTTTTGGATCTATCGACTGGTTTCCCCAGACCCAATCCGTACCCACATTTCCTAACAAATCTGTTTTATATATCGCCTAAATGATATCATAATACGGTACATTGGGCATTGGGTCCTTTAAATCGCCCCCACACTATACCGTATGTATACATGGCTGTGGTGATTTTTACGAGGCTGTGTCTGGCCCCCTCAATTCTTGGCAGAAACCACCTAGATGCCTACCTAAATGGGTGCTCTGGATGATTAAGATCTAACACTCAGCGGGTAGAGGTATATGATTAAATCTAGGCGATGGTTTACAATAAGATATAGACTTTTTCGTGACAATCTCTAGTCGTTGAAAGTCAGATCCCCTATCTTCTAGTCTGCTGTTCGACAGTTCTATCCATCAGCCACCATCACCATTCTACTTTAAAGATTACGATCTCATATTTTGAAGAACGATCCTTATTTGATAGACTACACTAAAGTATTTCTGCTACATGGTCAGACTGAGTCACGTTAAAATCTGAAATCAACTGCAGTTAGTCATAGTATAACTAAGATAGATGAATCTTGGAGAGGTATATTCTCAGCGAATATCTGGCAACATTCCAGGGTAATTATTCAGTTCACGCAAGTTTGCATGTTTTGTTTTCTATAAAGAACATATTTATTCTCATGAACAAGTTAACTGAGTCCTTCCGTTTTGAGAAAAATCATTGCAATTACCGTTTACTGTGTTTTTGAAGAGATTCTGCTAGTTTACGTATTTGGTCTATCTGGGTACTATTTGAATTTCTAAACATTCGATGGTAACTAAGATGCTAAGTCATATAGTTATTCTTAACACCGTGAATAATTATAGATCGTCGTGGAGTTAACGGATAGAAGAGTAGACGACGGAGTTAAGAATAAATCTCCGCCGAGGAATGAAGAAGTCCGAGGAGTGTTAATTGGTAGATTTGTCTTCGATATAAGATATCAAGTATAAAGTAGCACGCACGGTTTTTTTTTGGATCCAGTTTTGAAGTAAATTGAACTCTTTGAACTGACTTCTTACAATCTTGGATCTCCGGCTTCTTGAGACAGACCATGTCGACGGACGATTCCTTAAGTGACACAAATTGGTCCGCCGTGGCTGCTTATGCCTCAACGCGCAAAGACACTTACCCATTCATCAATCCCACCAAAGCCAATCTAAATGGTAAGTCTGTTCTAATTACAGGTGCCTCTAAAGGAATCGGCAAAGCGACTGCGATAAGTTTTGCTATTGCAGGATGCTCCAAGATCCTGCTAGCCGCTCGTTCGGATCTATCTGACATCGAGACTGGCGTTTACAACGCGGCTGTAAAGGCCAACCGGGCCAGACCATTCGTACAATGCTTGCAGATGGACGTTACCTCAGAAGACTCTGTGAAAGCTGCGGCGAAGATCGCGGCAGATGTACTTAGCGGCAGTCTCGACATCCTTATCAACAATGCTGGTTATCTGGAAGAATGGAAGCCCATCGCTGAATCCAACCCGAGCGACTGGTGGCGCACATGGGAGGTCAACATTAAAGGCACTTATCTCGTCACCCATTTCCTGATACCCCTGCTACTCCAATCGCAGACCAGGACAATCATCAACATCAGCAGCGGCGGTGCTCATGCCATGTTCCCCGGAGCGTCAGCTTACCAGACGACCAAGTTTTCCATGTGTCGCTTTACTGAATTCGTGAACAAAGAATACTTCCGGCAAGGGATGATCGCCATGTCGCTCCACCCAGGCGCCATAAAGACCGAGCTGGCCACGAACATGCCCCCAGAAAGACAAAACGTTCTAACCGATACCCCGGAGCTGGCTGCTGATACGATGGTCTGGCTTGTACGAGAAAGACGGGACTGGCTCGCTGGCCGATTCGTCTCGGCAAGCTGGGATATGGAAGAGTTAGAGCAGAAAAAGGAGGATGTTCTCCAAAGAAATTTATTGAAGTTCCGCGTTCTGATCTGAGATAGTATATGCAAATCATTGAGCGAAGTCTGTGTCTTGCGAGGGTTTCAGTCGTTGTTAAGTGATACTCAAATGAGATTGAGCTTGTTCCAACAAGCTCAATTCGATGTGCATATTTCACCAAGGTTGTCGACTACATGTTCGCATTGGTAGATAAACTGAATTCTTAATTTTTGAAACAAGTCAACAATGGAACATGACTTACATCAATCAACAAAATTTTATTAGTTTCATTATATTTTCAATTACATGATTATCTCATGAGCTCGAATACATTGGGTTTCAGCACCTCACGCAATACCGGGGAAACTTATCACCTATGAAGGAACAATGGAAACAGTGCTCGAAATTGAAAATCAGGGGCATTATGGTGATGGATGTATTGAAGAAGCATACTCGTACTGTTATTACGAGTGAACACTGCTGCATTACAACCCTTTCTCCTATTTACTACGTCTTCTTTCTCTGTATTTTTCTATACAGATTCACTGACGCACACTATTCCTTCCACATACTCCTTCACATATCATGTACAGGTGCCAATAGTGTATGGTCAACATTCAGAATTCATTGTTTCAAATCCAACTTCTCATTTCTCTTCCACAGCAATAGCCATTCCTTGACAGATGCCTCAGATCTCGCGAGTTCCTCCATACATGCTTCTCGGACATTTTGCCCTTGAATCACACCCAAAGCTTTCGCAATGTTACGACGTGACGGTGTCTTCAAGGCCCGTGCAACCAAATATCCGCCAGGGGCATCAAGTGCGAGCACAATTGGGTATGTCAACTCACGATTATTCAAGTCCTCACCTATTACACCCTTCATCCCCGCATACTCCGAGGAATATACATTCTTGCAGTCATTCTGGAGTTGAGAGTGCCATCTAGAAAGTGGTCAGCATTGTCTTTTTGTCGGTTATCACCAAGCAGACATGACATACCCAAGAGTTGTGAAAGCTTCATCCATGGAATCATTGTCAAGAACAAGGTGTCCAAGTGACCGAAACAACCCTCCTGTCTTCAAGGAAACCATTTCGCGATATGCACGTTCCCTTGCCGCAGCGTCAGCAGGGAAACCGCCAAGGCCGTCTCTGCGCCAAACGAGAGACATATCCTGTCCCTCGAGGATACCTCGGAGATCATTTGTTAGCCAGACCGAGAGACTCGGAAACTCTTTCGCTGTCCGAGCAAGGACCTGAGTAACGCGGTAATAAGCGCGATTGGCCGTTTCGGATGCGCCGTAGATTTTGTGAGCTGCTGGTTTCCCTTTCCGATACTCACTGCCATCGGATATCTGTCGTTGAAGAGCCGCGAGTTCAGTCAGTACAACGAGTCATGTATATTGAAGAATTGAGAACGCACATCATCAACCAACATCAAGCAGAGATGAATTACGTCCATAGTCTCTAATATCATCAAATATTTTGCGGGACTCGCTTGACGGAGATTCGGGGAGAGTTTGTCAACGAATGGAGCCCAGTGATGCTTTCCATATAATGAACGCAAGTATTCATATGGGCATTCTATCCCAGTGAGGTTTTCGGGATTCTCCTGTCCGATTGCTTGTGTCTTTCTGGACCAGTATTGGGCGAAGGGCACATAATTAAAAATCAAGTAGAGTAAAACACTTCCGACAGCTACCGTCAATAATAAGACTGCATTTTGAATATATATGGGCGAAATCTTTCAGAAAATTGACTGTGAGAGATAAGAGAATCGATTATAAAGATTGTCTTTGTTTTAGATCTGCCGAATACTACTAACTAGAAAGACTGCTCTGGAGTTTCATATAAATATTAGGACAAAATACGAGATTTAACAAATTATTGATATATAAACTCGAATCTCAAACTGAACGATAATATTTGTTGGTAAAATAGATCGAGTATAAATCCAGACTATAAATACAGTTATCTTACTTCTCAACCAACCAATATATCCAAACTATTACTATATATAAATCTATATATATACAAAAAAAGAAAAAACGGAAATTCAATATATTACTATATTGACTCCGATTAGAAGATAACTATAGAATAGTAATCTCCAATATTGTATAATCCGATATATTCGAAAAAATAATAAAATACAATTTATCTATTTCCAGTATTGACAGAACAGCTAGTATATTTCAGCAAAATATAATACAGTAATAATAATAAATATAATTGAATATAAATTGGACAAAATTATAAATACAGTTGATTGTTTATTAAACTCTATTAATTGGAATATACCGGTTTTTGTATAAATTGATAAATTTTTTCAGAGAATATATATTTTTGGTCTGAATTTGAATATAGATTACTGCAGCTATATATCTAGAGATAAATAATTGTATATATATTAATATTTGAGTAGAACAGAAAATCTAGACTGATTATACTAAATTCTGTAATTGTCTAGAAATCTATTATATTATTTATCCAATATAATATATATCTACTGAATTATTTATTATTCAGTTCTGGAAATTTAGTTGAATCTGTATAGAGTAAAATTTTCTAGTTAATATTTTTTAAATATATTAGCTGATCAGATTTTTTCTATTTAGTCAGAAATAAATAGATATATATTGGACTGTTCGATTAGTAAATAATCCGAATTTTAGATTTAATTTTTTTAGTTAGTAAAATATATCGAGATAGTAAAACAATTTATTTGAACTATAGATTTCTGTATTGTTAATTATATTTTGAAACTGTATAATTCTATAACAGATTGTCAATTGTTCGATTGATCTATCTGATTATTATATCTAGATTATTTTTTTTTACTAATTTCTACTATCAAATTTTTTTTTTATTTTAGATATATTAGTTGAAATAATTTTGCTGACTATTTGAATTAGATTTTTTATTTTATCAAAATTTATAATAGTTTTGTAAAAAAATAATTTATATTATAAAATAGTTATTATATATAATAATTTCAATTATAATAAATATAAATATAATTACTGAACTATAAAATACAGAGATAGTCTCGGATATAATATATATAACTGATATCAATCTAGAAACTATAGAATAATATTATATTTCTATATTTTTGAGTAAATTATCAGATTTTATCTACTAAATTTTTTTGTACAGTAGATATCGGAATTTTATTACAATTGTATATATAGTACAATTACAGTTTTTTGATTTAGATATTACCGATAAATTAGATTTTTCGATAGTTTGAATATTGAAAAAAAATTTATATATATTTAGAATTACTAAAATTTATCTTGTAATATATCAAAATAAAAAATAAATACTAAATTATTATTATCGGTAGATCAATCGGAAATCTGATTTTGATATACTGTTTTCAATATACAGATATAGTATATATTGTTCTGAAGAAAACAAAAAATTCTATACTACAGATTGATATTTCTATCGGAATTTTACTAAATAGAATTTGTATTTTAGATCAATTCGGTTTTTATAATTAGATTGAAAAATATATTGAACTATTGAACAAAATAAATATTATATTTTCTGGAGAATTTTTTTTCAATAGTTTTTATATCAAAATTCTGAATAAAAAATCAGTAAAAATTAATCTCCAAAAATTCAATTGATCTCTATTTGATTATTGTTTCACAAATTTGATAGATTTGGTTTTTCTATTATATTTCTAGATTGTAAAATATTATTAGATATATTTTATCGATACTATTCCGATCGCAATAAAATTATTCTAGAATAAAAAATTATAATAGTAAAAATATTCTCGGAAAATATAGTAGTTTATATAGTCGGTAGATTTATATACAGAAACAATTTTGTTGTAGATACAGATAGTATATATAGTATTGTACAAAAAAAGATTTGGAGAACAATAGAAAATACTATATCTATTCGAGTATAGAATAAAAAAAAAACTGGTAAATTAATAATTAAAATTGTTAAGATCTCTATTTTGATTTGTTTATTGTATAGATTTTACAATTGAATTTCGGTATATTTTAGAATAAAATACAAGATTTAATAAATTATTGATATATAAATTCGAATCTCAAACTGAACAATAATATTTATTGATAAAATAGATCGAATATAAATCCAGATTATAAATACAGTTATTTTATTTTTCAATCAATCAATATATCCAAACTATTACTATATATAAATCTATATATATACAAAAAAAAAAAAAAAAAAAATAAAAAAAATAATATTATTTTTTTTAATAAAAAAAAAAAATAAAAAAAAA
>Ga0102593_1002173_pt1 | contig 15833 bp, 12 predicted proteins | sample AraplaCol_mMS_r2_2_FD_76862 | JGI IMG/M metagenome (GOLD analysis project Ga0102593, IMG submission 76862) | Arabidopsis root microbial communities from North Carolina, USA - plate scrape MF_Col_mMS_r2 (SPADES assembly) (version 2) | ecosystem: Host-associated > Plants > Roots > Endosphere...
GGTTGATGCTCCACGTTCCCGCAATCATCGAAATTTCCCCAGGCTCGATCACTCCAGACGCGAGGGCGCAGGCTGACAGATCTACTAATCCGCTCATAACCGGGGTACCCTGCAAGAGCCCCGTCTGCCGAGCGGCATCGCCGGTCACATGGCCAGCGATCGCATCGCTTGGCAGTATTTCGGGGAGACGGTCGAGCCAGACGTCCCCACACGCTTCGCTTATCAAATCCCGAGCGTAGGTTTCGCGATTTAGATCGAGCAGTCCGGCTGTGGCCGCGTCGGTGGGGTCGGTAGAGATGGTTCCCGTGAGGCGCAGTCTGATAAAGTCTTTGCACCAGAGGATTTTGTCTGCTCGGTCATAGGTATGATCACCACTCCTATGGATCCAGCGAAACAATGGAAGGGACCACGCGGACCATAACTCGATACCCAGAGTGGAAGAGATTGCGGCGCAAAGCGGGCCTTTATTCAGCGACGTCGAATCAAGGATTGCGCGTCTGTCGGAGGACAGAATTGCTGGGCCGATCGTCTTACCGTTGGAACCAACCGCAAACAGGCCGCCACCGAAGCCTGTCGCGCATACGGCGGCCACACGAGCCGCACGGTCATTGTCAGCGCTAGACAAAAGATCGCGGAGGGCCGAGGCCACTGCTTCCCACAGCAAGTCCGGATCACGCTCGGCCCTGCCGCCGCCCCGTGAAGTGACTGTGGGCAGCTGACGTCGGTGGACAGCAATCAAATTGCCCTGGATGTCGAAAAGGGCAGCTTTTGCCGTTGTTCCGCCTGCATCGATGCCTAGGATTAGATCGGGTTTCGCGCTCAATTTGGCATCTCCCCAACACGGGGCAGGCGGATGTTCATCTCAGTTCGAAGCGCGTCCTGTTGCCTCCGACGCATTGGCTCGTCCCACCTGAGGTGTTTCGCGGCAATATCAGCGATCCGCGCAATAACGGTCTCCTTTGGAGGTTTGACGAAGCCTGGGCTCCAACGGCGGTAAAAGATGTCACTAAGCGTCCGAGCCTGCTCCAGTTCAAAGAACATTGCGAGTTCCCCGCCAAGGAGGAGTGGATCCGCTTGTATCTCTTCCTTTCCCTCGGGCGATCCTAGGAAGGAGTCGATGCGATCATCTGAGCCGTAGCGGGAAACAAGAATTTCTGCATTCGCGGCCGTGATGCCGAGTTGTTGCAACCGGTTGAGACGAATCCCTCGGACGGTTGGCCAGTCCCGCGCTCCACCTATTGGAATATCGCGGGTGTCTCTCGGGTTGAGGTCGGGTAGGTGCGTAGTTAGGACCTTGCTCGTGTCGTCCGCGAAGGACCGGAATGTTGTCCATTTCCCACCAACCATGGAAAGAACGGGACCATGTTTGGATGTGTCCTGAACCACGCCATGATCTCTAGGTACCGAGGCAGCGGTTTCTGCTGACACCGCTGCAAAGGCTCTTACACCGAAGCTGCTCGAAGTGATCTGTTTGCACCGCAGGTTAGCCTGTGGGAAAAGGCGGTTTAAATTGCCGAGGATATACGCCGCATCGCGTGTAAAATCGCGCTCGCCCTCCGGTGTGCCAGTGAGCTGGTCGGTCGTGCCGGTAAAGACGTGGCCGGCCAGTTGGTAGGCAAGACAAAGTCGACCATCTTCAGTTTCGAAATAGACGATTCGATCGCCTAAGGCCTTGGCTAGATTCGGCGCATCCAGTACCAGGTGAAGTCCTTGAGAACCCATCACATGAGAGGTCTTCAGACCCAATTTGCTGTTGACACGATCAACACTAGGTCCTGTGGCGTTTACGACGACGCGGGGCGCGATCAACAACTCGGGCCCATGCTCGGGACGAATGACGATGCCTTGGTCATTTTGCGAGAACTCGCAGTAGTTCAGAGCGACGCAGTCTGGATTTGCACGCACTCCATCTTGAATTAACTCGAGCGCCAGTCGTTCCGGATGAAGGACGAGCCCGTCGGTATAAACTCCTGCACCGATTATTGCTTCGTTAAGCCCGGACAGTAGTCGGTCAAGAGCCTTGCGCCCGAGACGGCGATGCGGAAGGCTTGTGCCACTGCGACTGCTAAACGAGTCATAGAGTGTGAGCCCGATGTGCACCAGAAGACCTCCGCGGCGATGGCTGCGCTTTTGGTTGGTCAACAGGTTCAATGCCGCCGTAACAAGTCCCGCAACTCGTGTGGAGTAGGGAATGATGACCTCAACTGGGCGAACAAGGTGGGAGGCATTACGGAAAAGGCGGTTGCGCTCTGCGAGCGACTCTTGGACCAAGGCGAAGTTTCCGCCTTCCAGATATCGAAGGCCTCCGTGCGCCATCCTCGACGATGCAGCACTTGTCCCGGCCGAAAAATCGTTCCTGTCGATCAAGAGGCAGCGCAAGCTCGACAAGGAGAGCTGCCGAAAAAGCGCACAGCCATTGATACCCGCTCCAATGATCAGCACGTCAAATCGATTATTTGCTAGGACCGCATCGATCATCTTGTCGCGCTTCATCTATACCTCGCAGCAGGTGGCTAACCCTATTGAACCCGCAGCAAAGCTAGTCACAGCGGAGGATCGTGGAAAATTGATTTTTAGAGCGGAATGCCCGAACGGCATCAATACGATGACAACGTGTAGAGGTAACAACACCCGGGGATGTCAGGTTATCTCTGCTGAAGGCGGTGTCGGCAACCGGGATCACCAAGTTAAGTCCCAAATGAGATGTTTTCAGTTGCGATCGATCTGAGGCAGGCAATTCCGCGTCGTTCAGCGCCGTAGGAACGGGTTTTGTCCGTGACGATGCACTTCCGTATGGATCCCCGTTGCCTCAGCAATCGTATCAACAGAGCTGTAGCAAGCTTGGTATCGCGGCGGATGTGGGCAACCGGTTTGAGCATGTGGTCTGGGCGGCGCGCCTGTCCTCACGGCCCATGTCGTCAAACTGGTTCGCCGAGGCGGCGCTGGATTAGGCCGAGGGGATGGCCCATTGAAGGCAAGCCGCCGCATAAATTGGCGGTCATCGAAGCTTGCGAAGAGGCGGGGGTCGAGGCACGGTCGGAATGTAGCCAGTCGTAAGCTACCCCTATCTAAAACTCATGGGGGATGGCGCAAGACGCGTAACGTCTTCGACCGGCCATCGGGTGCGCGACGGGCGACGGTGCGATTCTGCGCTTCCTACAGCCTTCGCCCTGCTCATCGTTTCCGTTCCTCAGGTAAGCTGGCCCGCTTTGGCAGATTAGTCAGGCCGATTGGCGGAGGCTGATCTGCTCCATAGGCAGCTTCGCCTCGTTCTCTTGCAGGGCGGCTTCCGCTTTCGGCAGATAGTCCCGTGTCAATGGTACTGCGGTCTGATCCAGCGAAAGCTGTAGCTGAAAGATCATTAGACCCTGGTAGCGAAAGGCAGTCTCGCAACAGGCGAGATAGAATTCCCACATACGGGCGAAACGTTCGTCATAGAGCCGCACGGCTTCGTCACGACGCGCCAGGAAGCGCTCCCGCCAGGCTTTCAGTGTCTCCGCGTAATGTAATCGCAAGATCTCCACGTCACACACCACGAAGCCATGCCGTTCCAGAGCCGGGAAGACTTCGGATAGCGAGGGAATATAACCACCGGGGAATATATACTTATGAATCCAAGGGTTTGTGGCCGAGGGTGCGTCGAATTGCCCGATCGAATGGAGCACGAAAACGCCGCCGGGCTTCAGAACACTGCGCGCCTTGGCGAAAAACTCGTCGTAATGCCCAACGCCGACATGTTCGAACATGCCGACTGACACGATACGGTCGAAACGTTCGTCGATGTTGCGATAATCCTTGAGCAAGAAGCGGACCTGGTCCGAGACATTCTTGTCCGACGCGCGTCCATTGGAAACCGCGTGCTGCTCTTGCGAAAGAGTCACGCCCGTAACGTCAGCTCCCGCCATTGCATTGATGTACAGCCCTAATCCGCCCCAGCCCGAGCCGATGTCGAGAACGCGGTGTTCGGGCGAGACCAGTAGTTTGGCCGTGAGGTGCCGTTTCTTGGCAAGTTGCGCTTCTTCCAGCGTAATTTTGCTATCTTCAAAATAGGCGCAGGAATACTGGCTGTCGCTGTCAAGAAACAGCCGGTAGAGATCGCCATTCAGATCGTAATGATGCGCAACGTTTTGACGGGATCGCAACTGCGAATTAAACTGGTGGATGCGGCGGAGAAGGAAGTTGATCTTTCTCAACATTGCCGGAACGCCTCGAAGTTCGGCGACTTGGGTATTTTTAAAGAGCAGTTCGAGAAACTCGTAGACGGAGCCGCCGCTTATCTCAAGATCGCCATCCATGAACGCTTCGCCGATCGCGAGCTCGGGATTGAAAAACAGTGCGCGTTCCGCTGCCTTTGTCGTGATCTCGATAGAGATTTCGGGTTCGCCTTGACCGTAGATCCGGTTTCGCCCGGAAGCGTAGGTCACGCGCAATCCGCCGGTTTTGATCGTTCGCTTCAGAAAAGGGTGTAGAAAGATTTCCATAAGGTCTTGCCATTTCAATGATGATTTCGTGCGGTGTTCCGGCGCGCGCGGTCACAATTCTATCACTTGCCGCACGGCACTTCCGTCCTGCAGGCGGTCAAAGCCTTCGTTGATGTCTTCGAGCTTCATCGTAGCGCTGAGCAGTCGGTTCACCGGCAACCGGCCGTCGCGATAAAGGGCGATGAAGCGCGGGATGTCCCGTATAGGCACGCACGTGCCAATATAACTGCCTTTGAGGGTCCTCTCTTCGCCGACAAGCTGGACGACGTTCACGGGAAGGGCCGCTCCCGGCGGAGGTAGACCTGCGGTAACCGTCGTGCCACCGCGCCGGGTCATACCGAACGCGCTTTCGAGCGCACGAACCGAGCCGGCCATCTCGAAGGCATAGTCGGCACCACCGGCGGTGATCTCGCGAACCTGTTCCACAGCGTCCGCATCGCGTCCGTTTACGGTGGCAGTTGCGCCAAGTTCACGCGCAAGAGCTAGTTTTTCTTCGGAAAGATCGACCGCAACGATCTTGCTCGCGCCCGCCGCTCGCGCTCCCAGCACAGATGCAAGACCGACGCCGCCTAACCCGACGACAACGGCAGTCGAGCCGGCTTTTACCTGAGCAGTATTCACGACAGCACCAACGCCCGTCAAAACAGCGCAGCCAAACAGCGCAGCCTCCACGAAGGGTAGATCCTTGTCGATCTTAACGAGCGAATTGCGGGATACGACGGCGTATTCGGCAAAAGCGGAAACACCGAGATGATGATGGACGGATTTGCCGCGGTAGTTCAGCCTTATTGCTCCGCCAAGGAGCGTGCCTGCAGCGTTGGCTGCGGCTCCGGGTTCACACAGTGCGGGGCGGCCTTCCGCACAAGGCAGGCAGTGCCCGCAACTCGGCACAAAGACCATTACGACGTGATCGCCCAGTTCAAGGTCGCGTACACCATCACCCAATGACTCGATGGTGCCTGCCGCTTCATGTCCCAGCGCTATTGGCATCGGACGCGGCCTGTCGCCATTGATGACGGAGAGATCGGAATGGCAGAGTCCGGCAGCGCGGATCCGAACCAGGACTTCACCCGGGCCGGGCGGGGCAAGTTCGATATTCTCGATGGTTAGCGGTTTACTAGCGCTATAGGGGTGAGAAGCATTCATTCCTTGCAATACCGCGGCTCTGACCAGCATTTTTTCTCTCCTGAATGGAAACTGGCTGGAAAGTATACGTGCGTCATTCAGACGATAATACGCGCCGTCGCATTAACTGTTTTGAATCGAATTCACCAATGGCAGCGTTGAGCGGCAGCCGCTGCGTCTCTTTATCTGTTCCGCGAATTCTCAGGAGTTTTTCGCGAGAGCCGGCTAGTGCTTGAGGAGCAACGAAGTATCTTCGGGTCATCCAAGTAAAAACGAGGACCAATTATGGTGACTTCTGATGTCAATCGCAGGAAGCTTGTTGAAGCGGCGCCTTTTGCCGCGTTCAACTTCGATGAAATCGTGAACAGTTTCCCGGAAACGGCAGATACCTTGCTCGTGGATACTCGCCTAACGGATGAGGATGAGGCGAGCGCTCGGGTATTTCGCGTCTACAAGCCCACGCCAGCTCACTATCATGCAACCTGTGACGAATACCTTATTATATTGTCCGGGCGCGGCCGCTTTTTTATGGGAAATCGGGAGCCATTCGAGGTCGGGCCGGGCGAAATGCTCTTCTTCAAGAAGGGCACTGTCCATGGCATGCCTGAGATTCTCGAGCACCCGCTCTTCATGTTCTCAGTGGACACGCCGCGCCGCGATCCTGGCGACATCATCTTCATCGATCCGGCGCAAGGTACCCCGGCAAGTTTCGCAAAGGCAAAATCATGAGTGCGGCTGAACTGGAAATTGTTGCAACGTTTGACGTGGAGCGTCCGGGTAATCCGACCGTCATGCGCGACGGCAGGACACTCATATCCGTTTCGGCGGTCGCTACCCCCGACTTTGCGGTTCGGGTCATTGGTTCCGACGGAAACCACCGGCCTTATCCCAACGAGATCTGGGCGGGCAAACCCCGTCAGGATGGCCGTGGTATGACGGGCGTGATCGGCATTCGGGCGGACAAGGATGACGTCGTGTGGATGCTGGATATGGGTGACGCCGGTAACCAGCCAAAACTGGTTGCCTGGAACGACCGCGCGGACAGGCTTCACCAGATAATTGTTTTACCGCAAAGTGTCTTGCGTTTTAGTTCGTTCGCACAAGATTTTGTAATCGACGCGCAACGCAAACGCATCTACATCGCCGATATGACGCTGAATGCCAATGGCTCCAGTGATTATCCCGCCATCATTGTAGTTGATCTCGTGACTGGGCTTGCCCGACGGGTGCTAGAGAACCATCCTGCCCTGCAGCCTGACGAAGCGCCGGTCGTCATCGACGGGAAGACAGTTGCGACCGTCACGGCGGACGGACGCACAGTTCCTTACCGGTATGGTCTCAATCCGATCGCTATCGACCCGCTCGGACGATGGGTTTACTTCGGCGCGTTGTCGGGCAAATCAGTATATCGGATCGACGCCAACATTCTCTCCGACGACACTGTGAGTGCTGAAGTCGTTGCAGGTGGTGTTGAATTCTGGTGCGCAAAACCGCCCTGCGACGGCTTCGATGTCGATGCTGTCGGCAATGTCTACATCACGGATATTGTCAAAAGCGCAATAGGCGTTGCATCGCCTGCCGGATATCGCGTTCTCGTCGAGGATACAGAACGGCTTGGCTGGCCGGATGGCGTCGAATTAGATGTGCAGGGGCATTGGCTCTATATCACTAGCAATCAGTTGCACCGGCATCCGTTGTTGAACAGTGGAGACGATGCAAGTCGACCGCCTTACTATTTGCTCCGGCTGCGCGTTGACGCACCGATGACGGCCTAGCGATAACCGACGTGCCGGAGGGAACCACTTTGCTTTTAAGCACCTTAAGAGATGCACGCACTTTTGTTCCCTCCAGTTCCCTCCAAATCTCCTCCAGTCCAAAAGGTGCGGGCGCTGCTCACTTCACGCAAACGTCAACCAGGGTCGAGGAGGGGGCGGACCTATGCGGGACGCATCCGCGAACCGATTGAGATCAATCGAACTTTGAAGCGATCACTGCGCCTGAGTTGAGGGTGCACAGCACTCTTGGGGACGCATTTGCGAGCTTGGCCACGGTGCGCCGTACAGGACTTTCAAAGGGGCCGAGGGTGCTCTCTCGGATCCGGCTTCGATCTTCCCTCCTCGACGAGGTGCTCCGCCAGGAAGTCAATGAACGCGCGGATCCGGGCAGCGAGATGTTCATGTCCAGCAAAGACTGCATGAATTTGTTCGATGTCCGCCGGATTGTATTCCTCGAGCAGCGGGATCAGTCTTCCTGCGTCAATATCCGGCTGCACATGGAATAGTCCAACCCTGCCCAAACCGCTGCCTGAAAGGCAAAGGCGGCGCATAATCATGCCACTATTGACAGTTGTATTTCCCGATACAGGAACGCGATAGACCTCCGATGATCCAGGATCCCGAAATGGCCATTCATTCAGCGCCCGCCGGAAATTGAAGGTGAAACAGTTGTGGACCGCAAGATCCTGTGGGGTTTTCGGTGTACCCTTTGCGTCAAGGTAGGCAGGGGAGGCAACAATGACTCGGCGGCTTTCTAGAAGCTTGCGTGCCTTCAGAGATGAGTCGTCCATGGCCCCGGATCGAATCGCAATATCGGTGCGCTCTTCGATGAGGCCGATAACGCCATCCGTTAAGGAGATATCCAGTTCGACCTCTGGATAGAGCGCCAGAAACTCCGGCGCGAGCGGCAATAGGTAGCGTTCGCCAAACCCCAGCGTTGCGTTGACGCGGAGCAGCCCGCGCGGAACCATTCGGCCGCCGCCAGCAACGATCTGCTCGGTTTCCAATATCTCTGCGAGAATGCGCCGAGCTCGCGCGAGATAGACCTCGCCTTCGGGCGTAAGCGTCATTATCCGAGTTGACCGGACCAGCAGGCGGGTACCAAGCCGATCTTCAATCCGCGTTACAAGTTTGCTGATGGCGGAGGGTGACATCTTGAGACGCCTCCCAGCGGCGGAGAAGCTCTGCAATTCAGCAGCTATTACAAAGACTTCCATTTCGCCCGTTCGATTATCCATTGCTCTGCCTATGAATGAAATTCACAGGTATTTATCCAGTGCTCCTGATTATCATTCAAGCCCTCTTCGACGATATTGCAGCACAGCAGTCCTTCAACCGACAGCACAGCTGTTTTCACAACCCGCTCAGACCGTGAGCGGAGAGGAACTTGTCATGCCCTTAGCCATCTTTGCATTGACGATCGCAGCCTACGCGATCGGTACCACCGAATTCGTGATCGTCGGGCTCTTGCCAACGGTCGCAAACGACCTCCAGATTACCCTGCCGCTCGCGGGCCTGATCGTAAGCGTCTACGCGCTCGGCGTCACGTTTGGTGCGCCGATCCTAACCGCTCTGACGGGCAAGATCGAACGAAAGCCGCTGCTGCTTGGGCTGATGGCACTGTTCGTCGTCGGCAATACAGTTGCTGCTCTGTCGCCGAGCTATGAACTTCTGCTCGTGGCTCGCGTGTTGGCGGCTTTCGCCCACGGCGTCTTCTTTTCAGTCGGCTCGACTATCGCCGCTGATCTCGTTCCGGAAAACCGCCGCGCCTCGGCTATCGCCATGATGTTCATGGGGTTGACTGTCGCAATAGTCACTGGTGTTCCACTCGGCACGTATATCGGTCAGATCCTCGGATGGCGTGCGACTTTCTGGGCCGTAGCTGCGCTTGGCGTTATCGCCTTCCTCGCTATTGCCGCCCTTCTGCCGAATAATCTCAAGAAGGCCGCACCAGCAAGCCTGCTCGATCAAGTCCGCGTTCTGGGTTCTGGACGCCTCCTGATTGTCTTCGCCATGACCGCACTCGGGTACGGTGGCACGTTTGTCGCCTTCACCTTCCTGGCTCCGATCCTGCAGGAAATTACTGGATTTTCGGAACAGAGCGTTAGCTTGATCCTCGTGCTCTACGGCATTGCGATTGCCATCGGTAACATCGCCGGCGGCAAGATCGCCAACCACAACCCGGTCAAGGCGCTGATCGGTCTGTTCATTCTGCAGGCGCTTGTGCTGGTCATTTTGACATTCACAGCAGTTTCGCCGACCCTGGCAATCGTCACCCTTGTGGCACTTGGCTTCCTTCAATTCGGCAATGTGCCCGGCCTGCAGCTCTATGTGGTGAAACTTGCCAAGGAGCATCGCCCAGGCGCCGTTGACGTCGCATCGGCTCTCAACATTGCCGCGTTCAACCTGGGTATCGCCATTGGCGCATGGCTTGGTGGCCTCGTGGTAGAGTCCCCACTAGGTCTCGGAGCAACCCCCTGGGTCGGCGCAATCCTGGTCGTCGTCGCGCTCTTACTGACTATTTGGAGTGGCGCTCTCGATCGCCGCGCAACGACCCCCATCCTCAAGGCTGCCTAAATCGTGACTAACCCGGCGCGAAGAGCGCCGGGTTCCCTTAATGAACCCTACCCGGAGAATTCTTATGTCTAAGTTCAATGCTGGTCAGCTGTCTGCGTTGGACCGCATCCGTAAGCCGGAAGGCGGCCTGACGCTCGGCATAGAGCTTCCCCTCGACAACGACTGGTCACCGGAGCGGGAAGCGCGACGCATACGGGAAAACCGTCCCTTCGGTGTTCCTGATCTCGCCGACTATCCCGATCTTGTCCGCCAGGTCGACCGTTCAGGTTTTGCTGCCGTATGGATGCGAGACGTGCCGGTGTTCGATCCCAACAACTTCGGCGACGCCGGTTCCGTCTACGATCCCTTTGTCAATCTCGGCTTTCTCGCCGGCATTACCGAAAACGTCGCTTTGGGTACTGCTGCCATTGTCCTGCCGTTGCGCCATCCGATGATGGTCGCGAAGGCGGCCGCCTCGGTCGATCAGCTCTCCGGCGGTCGGCTAATCCTCGGGGTGGCATCTGGCGACCGCCCGGTGGAATATCCGTTGCTCGGGCTCGATTTCGAACAGCGCGGCGAAGCTTTCCGGAGCGCGGTTTCGTATCTGCGCGATGCGTGGAAGACAGATGGCCTGCCGATCGGCGACGGGCGTGTCGAGCCTAGCCTCGACCTGCTGCCAAAGCCCCAGCAGACCCAAATCTCGATGATCATTGCCGGTCAGGGCCGTCAGTCGCCGGACTGGATCGCTGCCAACATGGAGGGCCGGTTCGTCTATCCGAACGGACTGGAGCGGCTCGCGGCCCAGGCGCACGACTGGCGCGCTGCCCGCCAGGCTCTTGATCTGCCCCGCGGTGCCTTCGTGAGCGCCTTCCACCTTGATCTCGCTGACGATCCCAACGAACCGGCGACACCGCGCCGCTTCGGCGCGCGCACCGGCCGCAATGCCTTCGTCGAGCATCTGAACGCGCTGGAAGACGCCGGTGTCGATCATCTGGCACTCTTGCTGCGCCCGTCGCGCCGGCCGCTGAACGAAGTTATCGACGAACTGGCACGCGACATCCTGCCAACCCTCAACGCCCAATCCCCCTCAGCGAAGACCGCTGCGGAATAGCCAAGGAGTACTAGCAATGCTTAGCGTAACCGCAAATGGCGCCACCGTTCCAGCCCTCGGCTTCGGTACTTTCCGAATGCCCGGCGCAGACGTGCTCAGGATCGTTCCTCATGCCCTGAAAGTGGGTTTCCGCCACGTGGACACTGCCCAAATCTACGGCAACGAGGCCGAGGTCGGCGAGGCGATTGCCGGCTCGGCCGTGGCACGCGGCGATATCTTCCTGACCACCAAGGTCTGGGTCGAGAACTACAAGCACGATGCCTTCATCAGGTCCGTTGACGAAAGCCTGAAGAAGCTGAAGACCGACTACGTCGACCTTCTGCTGCTGCACTGGCCGAACCAAGCCGTCTCACTCGCGGAACAAATCGGCGCGCTGAACGAAGTGAAGGAAGCGGGCAAGGTTCGCCACATCGGCGTTTCCAATTTCAATACCGCTCTGGTGGCCGAATCCGTCAAGCTCTCCAAGGCGCCGCTCGTCACCAACCAGGTCGAGTACCACCCCTATCTAAACCAGGACGTGGTGATCGCGGCGGCCAAGAAGGCCGGCATGTCGGTGACAGGCTATTACGGCATGGCCGATGGCAAGGTCTTTGCCGATCCCGTCCTGAGGGACATCGGCGCCACGCATGGCAAGTCTGTGGCGCAGGTCGTTTTGCGTTGGCTTATCCAGCAGGAGGGTGTCATCGCGCTTTCCAAAACGGTCGGTGAGGCTCGCGCCGCTGAGAACTTTGCCATTTTCGACTTCGCCCTGTCCGCCGAAGAAATGGCAGCCATCCACGGTTTGGCGAAGGCCGATGGCCGGATCGTTTCGCCAGACGGTCTGGCACCGGTCTGGGACAAGGCTGCCTGATACCGAGGGAGGGGCCGACGGCCCCTCCGAGCCTTAGGATAACATCGCGGTCTGCGGATTGCTCGAAACTGGAGAGTGACATGAGCCGATTCCACTTTGCCGGACGCACCTTCGAGGTCAACTACGGCGATCTCGTTGCGACCAACACCTATGCGGCTGACAAGAACAACTTGACCTACGAAATCTCCGGCGGTTCACTCAAGGGTGCGACCGCAAAGGTCGCCTTCGAGTGGAAGGAGCTCGATGGAGGGAACTTCGTCATTTCTTGGCAAGAGGCTGACGGTTCGACCGTCGTCCATATCGATAACTTCGAGAAGGGTTCCTCGCTGATCTTTTTTACTACCCCTATCGGGCTTTTATCGCTTTCCGGATCGCTGCGCGAACTCGCCGACTAGGAGTAATTGCTCATCAAAGAAATATGCTCGGTAGGCCACGAGCATATTTTCTTTGCAGGTATGACACTGTCGGCCCTCTATGCCGCGAGATGTTCGACCGAGAAAATTGAAAGAGCCTGGGTCAATCGGCTCGCCTCCTGAGCAAGATGGGCGATTGCTGCGGTTGTTTCCTCGACCATCGCGGCATTCTGTTGTGTCACCTGATCCATCTGTCCAATTGCAGCGTTCACTTCTGTGAGACTTGACGTTTGTAGTTGGGCAGAGCGCGCGATTTCTTCCATTTGAGAGTTCATGCTATCGATGTAGACGCCAATCGCTCTCAAAGCGTCGCCTGCTTGTTTGACCAGGTTGACCCCGATGATGATCTCATGGTTGGAGTCGGAGATTAGTTGGGTGACCTCTCGCGCAGCTACTGCGGAACGCTGCGCGAGTTGTCGCACTTCATGTGCGACTACCGCAAATCCCTTTCCTGCCTCGCCCGCGCGGGCGGCCTCAACGCCAGCATTTAATGCGAGCAGGTTCGTCTGGAACGCGATCTGATCGATCGCACTTATGATGCCAGACATTTGTTGCGAGGATGCCTCGATGCGGCTCATTGCTGAAATTGCCAAGTCGACAACGGCCTCAGACTGGCTTGCGGATTGGTTTGCGGCAATTGCAACGGACCGCGCTTGGTCAGCCATCGCTGAGGTTGTTCCTACGTTTCGGGTAACATCGCTCAGTGCGGCTGCCGTTTCTTCTAGTCTCGCAGCTTGATGCTCCGTGCGTCGGGAAAGATCATTAGTCCCTGCACTAATTTCGGAAGTTGTCGAGTCGATAACCTTGGCGACAGCCGAGATGCTCATCAGCATAGTTCCCAACTGCTCAACCGACTGATTGAAATCGCCACGTAGGCCTTCGAATTCGGATGAAAAGGGCTCGTTGAGCTTGGTTGCAAGTGTACCGGACGCCAAGTGACGCAAACCTGACGCCAGACCGGAAGTAGCCTTCGCGAGTCTTGCTTGAGCGTCAGCCTCCGCCCGCTGCTGGACCCGCACCCGCTCGGACTCGGCGCTAATGCGCGTATCTCTTGCTTCGCTTTCGAGGCGACGTCGCTCGATTGCGGATTCTCGAAAAATAGCCAATGCGTCCGCCATGTCACCGATCTCGTCACGGCGGCTCGCGTACGGTATCACTGTGTTCAGCTTATCCTCGGACAGTGCGCGCATTGAGCTTGCTAGTGAGAGTACCGGGAGGATCGCTCTTTTTCTGAGCAAGGCGAGGCCACCAACCAGAAAAGCGATCGAAAGCAAAGCTACTGCTGTCCCTGCTCTTTTTAGAAATTGACTCTGGCTTTCCGATAGGGCTTCGCCATTTTGAACCACAACTCGGGTCAGTTTCATCAGGTCATCCATCGTCTTCTGATGACGGGCGAAGGTGTCCTTAAGTGCGATACCTGCAGTAGCGATCGCTGGCTGGTCCTTGTCTCGAATTGCCGGAATGAGTTTGTCCATCACAACAGACCAGAATGCCTCCGTGTCAGGAACAACGTCCTTGTTTAGCTTGCTGCGAAGGTCTGATGGCAGTGTTGTTGAGCTCAGCCAGAATGCCTTGCGTCCAAGATAAGCCGCGTGCAGCGTTTCGAGTTGTTGCAGATTGTTCTCGCTGGTGCGGTGGTAGACAAAAGATTCCATCGCGATCGCATAGGGTTGCAGCAAGTTGAGGGAGGGAGGGACTATCTCCGCAATGAACTCCCGGTTTTGCGAAAGGTCCCTATACTCCGCGCTGCCGACCGAATGGGTATTGAGGGCGTAGGCCTGTAGAGTAAGCGACGCGGCGGATGTTAATGTAACCACTGCGCCTAAAACTAGGACCAGCATGCGTAGGGGCATATGCATGACGTTTCCTCCTGTTGTCGTGCAAACTAAATTAAGGAAATACAATTTATTTCGTATAAGAATACTTAAAAATGAATTTTATTTGATTGCTTGAGAGCAGCTGTCTTATAAGCGAAGACGCACTTCTGCGTTCCTTCCGGGTGTATTGGCAGAATGTTGTCGTTGGCTCAAACCCCTTGCTATAACCGCATCTCCAAAGATCGCTGGAAACGCGTTGCGAGTAGCGCCTGACGTTTTGGTTGCATAGGAATGATTGGCGGCAGCGTTTTCTTGGCAGTTCCACAATAGAGCCTTACGCCGCAACGTGTCGCCGGCTCGCCAGTTCCATAGTGCGTTATCCCGCAGTGTGGTATTAGAATACCACGATGATGTTTGGGAGATCCATAATAGAACCTACGCCACAAAGTTCGAAATTTCAGACGCTTGCGCTGTTTTATTTTCCGGAACATCGTCCGAATCCCATCAAGCGCGGCAAGCGCTCGTCGCCAAGTCGCCGGCCTCTTATTCGACCGCCCACATACACGCACGACCTCACTTGAGCCCTAATTTCTTCCCTTAGGTTTGCGGCCCGAGCGAAGCGGTTTGGGTTTTCCCTCATGCGGACTAATTTCTTCAAACAGGGCTGCAACCCCGACCGAAAGAACAAGTGCGAAAGCCTCTAGGGTGGCCACCGTTACGTTCTCTTCACCCCGTTCAACTCGCCCGACATAGGAACGGTCGATACCTGCCTCCAGTGCGAGCCTTTCCTGCGACAGACCACGCTCCACGCGAAGGCGCCTCAAATTCCATCCTATGGTCTGCTTCGTGTCCATCAGCGCAGAACACATTTAAACGGCTTGACAATCGACGGACTGTAGGTCTCATATTAGTGATTGTTGGTTTGTATGAGGCGGAGGGTTAAAGGTGGAACTTCGCCAACTCTCCTACTTCAAAGCGGTGGCCGAGGAACTGCACTTCGGCCGGGCGGCAGCAAGGATGTGCATTGCCCAGCCGGCACTGAGCAATCATGTGATGTCGCTGGAAAGGGAGCTTGGCTGCCCGCTGTTCATCCGCTCGACGAGAAGGGTGGAGCTGACCAGGGCAGGGGAAACCTTCTATGATCGCTGTGTGCGGATCTTGAGCGACATCGACCTGACCACGGAACTGACGCGGGCAGCCGGCGGCAGTCGTATCCGCCAGATCAGGATCGGCAGCATCTATCCGGCCACCATGGGCATGCTGCCGACCTTCCTTGCCAAGATCGCCCGCAAGTTTCCCGATGTCCGCATCCATATTGCGTCGGGCAATACCGGCGAGATCATCCGCGGCCTGGAGACCGGCCAGCTCAATCTAGGCTTCATCCGCCCGGTGGAAAACATCGGCTCCTTGCGCTTCGTCTCGCTTGCGCATGAGCGCTACTATCTGGCGGTTGGCCATGCCAATCCGCTGGCAGCCAAGGAGGAGATCAGCATCGATGATCTGCGCACTCAGAAGATCATCGCCTTCAACCGGCAGAACCTGTCGTTCACCGAGCGCTACTTCAATGAGAAGTTCGCCGAATACGACCTCACCGCCAACATTGCCTTCAGCTGCGATGACACCTATGCGCTGGTGTCGCTGGTCTCTGCCGGGCTTGGCATCGGCTTTGCGCCGGAATGGACGCTTGATCTTCCCAATCGCGGCT
>Ga0102593_1002175_pt1 | contig 15825 bp, 13 predicted proteins | sample AraplaCol_mMS_r2_2_FD_76862 | JGI IMG/M metagenome (GOLD analysis project Ga0102593, IMG submission 76862) | Arabidopsis root microbial communities from North Carolina, USA - plate scrape MF_Col_mMS_r2 (SPADES assembly) (version 2) | ecosystem: Host-associated > Plants > Roots > Endosphere...
TTTTTTTTTTTTTTTTTCTTTTTGTTGCTTTTTCCCTTTTTTTTTTTTTTTTTTTTTTTTTTTGAAATGTGTCTGTATAATCCATTGTCACGCTCCCCAGATGCATCTTGTCATCAGGGGGGAATCATCTTCTTTGTTCTCCTCTTTATCTTGCTTTCGTCTCGTTATCTGTTCAGGGTGTTCAATGACTTTTGATCTGATTTTATTTGTTTCTGGGGCATGGGGAATCTGATTTCGGCGGAACAGCCACTTATCCATCGCATTTGCGGGAGTCTCACACTGGGAAAGATCATCGTGGCTGGTTCACCGGAGCGCTACTCATCAACTACTTATTTGGCATCTTTCGGGCATGAAGGGGCACACTTATTTCTATTCGCATAAGTCGGATTTCTTTGGGGAAAGGGCCACAGTTTACTTGCCTTGTTTTCTTTTTCTTTGCATAGCCCGAGTTGCTTTTGTTACTTTTCTACCTTTACTATACTTTTCTTGGTTCCTCTTTCTTTTTCTATATATTGCCTCATCTTCCCTGTTTCAATGGGAGTGGGCTTGAGTGGGTGCGGGTCATCACCTACTTTCCTGTCATTTGACATATCTTCTTTTCTCTTCTCTACCACATTTTTAACTTTACTTCTATTGCGTGGTTTCATAGATGACACGCTTGGTGGCATGGATGCCATACCTTTCGCATATCGCTGGTTGGCATAGATCTTAGCATCATATTTCATTGGGATCACGGTATTCAATCAATCAATTTTTACAAGGAATTTCCTTTTACTTAATTCTTGTCGATTTCCAATACATTTAAGCCCGTAAGCCCTTTTGTCTTCCTACTATTAAATACTATCATAGTCAGATTTATTAAGTGATTACTACTGATCGCTTGAGTGCGTTCAATGATGTGTTCAGATCTACTCAATGAACACTTAGATGGAAAGGAACCTTCCCACACATATCATGGAAGTGTTAAGTCTTCAAATAGGAAATCTAGTGCGTAGATAATGAAGTTTTGAGGTGATGAAAGCCCGAATAAGCTTCAAGTTCCGATTAAATTCAATATCGTCTCGTCATAACCATATCCAAACGGCAGCTCTCAGTGCTAATGCTGTACATAAATACTCCAGTTCACTGGAAACTGTATGGGTATCCACAACTGACCCTTAATAGAGGGTTAAACAGCAAGATAAATTTATACACAATCACGCTAAGAACCAAAAAAGAAAAAACACATATCGCAGAAGCTCAAGCAAGATACTATAAGTCTCGGAGCCTGCCTAGACTTTCTTCGATGCCGCATTCGGTCCCTTCTGATCATCAGGAGGCAAAGAGTCTGTGATCGATTGTCGATCGCCATCTTCCCCGTTAATTTCCTGTCCATAGGAAATTCTACCGGTGAACTCTTCAGTATCGATATCAACCTCGTTCCACACATCACTGGTAGCAGGGATAGGGAACAGTTTTGTCAAGATCCAGTACATGCCACCCGAGACTATCACCCCACTGAAATAATTTATGTTGTAAATGTATTGCGCACCGATAGGCACATCTCGGCCGACAGCACCTGCGAATCCGACAATGTTGATGAGGATACCGGCGAGGTAGGAGGCATATGCACGCCAGGAGAATCCGTAGCTGAAAAAGTATGGGTCGGACTTGCTGGCGCTGTATAGACCCTTGATATCGAGGTAACCGCGGCGAATGATATAGTAGTCGCAGATGATGACTCCTGCGATGGCGGAGAGGAAGAGGGAGTATGCGGAGAGGTAGGTGGTGAACTGGTTGGAAGATGCGACAAGTTTCCACTGCTGGATATTAGTATTCACTCTTTTTTCTTCCTTTTAGCTTCGAGGGATAGGTGGATAACGTACAGGGCAGATGGCAAGACCGAGGGCAGCACAGAAGTAACTACCACGACGGATATTTATGTATCGAGGCATTAGAGCTGTCAGGTCTGTACCGGCAGAGACGGAATTGGCCGAGATATTAGTGCCCAGTTGAGCGAGCGCGAAACCAGTTGCGATGATGAAGATTCCAAATCGTTGACCAGAGCTTGCGCCGTCCAGAAACATTCCGAGGAGATCGAGGGGGTTCCAGACCGGATCAGTGTCGAAAATCACCGAGGAGGAAGATGACACGATAATACCGATGAACGAGGTAATTCCGAAACCAATTGGAATAGTCAACAGTTGAGACCACAAAGCATCCTTCGGGCTTCGGGCAAATCGCGTGAAGTCACAGTCGTTCATGATCAAGGCGGCGAAATTACCAATGCAGGTCATAATAGCCTTGACGATTGCCCATCCTAGAGCGCTTCCGTGGACAGTGTTGGGTTGGTGGACGATAGGACCGATTCCATGAGCTCGTGCAACGGCCCATGCGAAGAAGGCAATGGCCGCAATTGGCGAATAAATAGCCTTGACAGTGAACAAATGGCGTACTTTGTGGACTGGAAACCATAGAGCTGGCAAGGAGAGAAGCCAGAAGATGAAGAAACTGACGAAACCCTTGGTGTCGACACCGGCGCTTTCGGACAAACCGTTATGCAAGTTTCTGTAACTAGGCCAAATAGCCTCGATCATAAGGGTCACACACTCGCCTAGTAAAAGTGAGATTGTTTGGTCAGTACTCGCGTGCGTTCCACAAATGATAATGGGAATGTATACCTCCAATGTAGCCCTGTACACCATACCAAATTATAGCCATGACCACACGATTGATGACAGGCCAAAATGATCCCCAGATTCCGAATGAAGCTCGAGCTGTAACTGGGAAGGAAATGTGATAGACAGCACCGATGCGACCTGTCAAGCAAACAAAAGCGGCGGCGATGAGATATCCAATCCAGACGCAAATCCATGATTGCCACCAGGACAAGCCATCCACAATCATCGAAGACGAAATCATCCAAGTGTTCTGTAGGTGAATGAGTTAGAACTCATACAATTGCATACATAAAGATCTGGCTGCCCGGATGAGAATCTTCCATACGTACAATGTTGAGGGAGTCGGCAATCCAAAACGCGATATAGTTCCACCATGCCCATTGACGACGTTCTGGCTCGACTGTAAAAGGCAAAGTGTGTACCACCGGTCAGCCTGACTTGTCTTTGATTGAAGTATGTATTGAGAGCAATAGCGATGCACAGTGTGTAGTTGTATAGTGGCAAGTGGTGATATAGTATATGGTCTCGATCGACAGATTAAAAAGGCCCAGCAATATCATCAAGGATGACAATGGGTATACGGTTTCGAAGGGGATATGATACATGATTTATGACCATGTTCATATTGATTTCAAGTAAAAAGGAAAGCAAGAGTGTAACGGCGATACGAGATCGACCAGTTCAGCTCCCATAATGATTCTCACCTGGCCGCAAATCATCATTCGTGAGCATTAATTCAGCATTGGTGAGTTCCGGATCATGGGCCACCGTCGCTTTGTCTTGCATCCATTTGAGCTTCGACATGGTTGAGGAGAATATGAAGAAGCACGAGTATATGACCAGTACAAGTTGAAGGAATGTAGTATTGAAAGAAATGAAAGAAGAATCTATATCCAAGATGCAATCTGGGGGAGCAAGAATAAAGAAAAAAGTAGTTTGAGAACGTCTGGAATAGCCCCATGCGGGTAATGATATAATGAGTCGCATGGGACTGACCAGACCAGCCATCTCATCATCATCTAACTGTATTTCCGGATCCTGCGGTCGCATCCCTGCTGAGTACCTCCCATATGGTAAAAAGTGGTGCGATAAGGAATCAATCAGCATCCACAGTGGGGACGATCTTTGCGAGAACTGTGCGTGGCGAAAGACCATGCGAAACTTTGCTCCTATCAGGAGGTTCAAGATGTGTGGGCATGAGATTTGCCCGGTGCCTGTAAGCTCATTCCAAAGTACCCATCAAACGATTACTGTCGCGTTTGGTGAACATCTAACTGCGTTGATCGCTGATAAGCGGGTGTGGACGGGGAAAAGTGTGGAGCCTCACACTCCGCAAGCAGACCAGCCGAGGGTTTGATTGGTGAACCCCGGAAGTCATTATCTTTCACTCGAAACTGTCCAACCTGAGCGGGTATGATTGGTGGACGAGCTGGTCGGAGGTGAAGATTAAGTGACTCGATGGGATCGAGTAATACTTTGGGTCACGTGTATACTTTGGATATCAGACGAGAGTAACTAGCGTCGATCAGGAATAGTTCATTCTCTATCTATCAATTGACTCATGGGATTGACTAGTAGTATACTAAAAACTGATTGATTAGCAATGAGTTATCACATAGGAATTGACCTGATGATATTGATCCTTAACTACTCCCGAGTGGTGGGCTGATGAGGTTGTCCCGTTAACTCTTACACTACTTTACTCCTACTACTTACTACACTTAGTTATACGAGTTAACTATACTGAGATGCAAGGTATGTCGTTGAGCGAACATTGGGACACACGGAGAAAATGCTAAGAAAGGATTGATAGGACACGAGTTCAATCAATGTTTGAACACTATAGGATTGCCTTCTAAGAAACCCAGGCGCTATTCCCCCGACTTCTGTACAGCCACTGGGAGAGTATCGTACACATTGGGAAGCCATTCTACTCTCTACCGGCGGAGAGCATCTCTGACAGGCGAATCGCCGCGGCGGAAGGAAGCTATGAAAGTATTAGTTAACGTCTCAAGGGAGTGCGTGCGTGAAAATAGTATGTTGCGGACAGGCAAGGCTCTGTAGGACATGCTCAACGACTTTGCTACCGGATTCCACTTCCGAAGCCGCGTAAGCTGGCAAAAATCCAATGATGAAGTTGAAGCAATCAATAGCTTCATATCCCACAGTAGAAGTTCTGAAAAGCAATCCCCAAAGCCTCCCTACGACCCAGGAACATGGAAAGTGTAAGAGGTAAACATACCGTCAGACTCCTCCCAAGCACGACCAGCACCGAAGCCAAGACCAACCCACGCGGGCCAGGCTCTCCGCTTGAACAGCAGAACCGAGAAGACGACACCGAAGGACAGGCCGAGGGAAGACTTGATAATCATGGAGGAGATGGCGCGGTCCCACTATGACATTGAACCGTTAGTCCATATCTCTCCGATTCCTCCCGCGACCATCAAAATGTGAATTGCTTCCCATCAACCACGAAATGGGCTGGCAATTGAACGTTCTTGATTTTGAAGCCGAAGTTTGGAGGAAAGCTCCTCTTGGAGGACCGTTTGCACATACCTTCTCGTTAAGCAGAGCTTCGCTAACGGGCTTGGTAGCCCGCGCGACCGCCCGGGACTCGCTAGAATCGGCCATTATGAAGGATCTAGCATAAAATGGATTAATTAAAGGTCACGAAGGCACGCTACAGGTCACGAAACGCTCACTGGTAGGGTAATGGCGAGTTTGAAGAGGGTGATATAGGGCGGAGAAGTGAAGAGTGCAGGGAGAGTCGGGAGTGTGAGTGAATCGCAGTTGGGCAAAGGCGGTCGGAGCCATTTGACCGCGGTTTTTTTTTTGGGTGTCAACTTTTTTTCCTTCTCCGCGTTAACCAAACCCCTCCCACGGATATAAACAGATTGGCTCCGAGAATGCCTCTGCTTGCGGAGGTAAGTTCATAATTTACTAATACGTCTCTATCACAGGGAATATGTTTCTGACGCAAAATTCTATAGCCCCGGAGCTCGTCGCAAGAGGCACTCCTCCGCCTCGAGAAAGGCAGCGACTCACCGACTACTCAACTACACGAAGCAGCACAGATTCTTGGTGTCGATTTGGCCTTGTGTGAGAGTCACCCAGAGACACATAGAGACACAAAGGCACATGGTACAGCCGCACCAAAGGAGGAGTGGGTGCTACGATGGTTGTTGAAGAAGTTAAGGAATGGGAAAAACTTTCGCGTCGACCCTGAATCCTACCTCTTGCTGCGCCAGCTTATCGATCGGATTTCACCGAAAAATTTGGCGACAATCCTGAAGGACCAAAAATTCCTTTCGGTTCTTTGTGATACTGTATCCGACCTGGAGGCGGACATATCCCTTACCGTGGGAGATGGAGTATCGATTCCCAGTGCAGCCTCCGATTCCAGTCAAACATTGGCCGGGTCTCCACCAGTAGAGAACCGAGGATCGCATGGAACTAAACGGAAGAGAAGTGGTGATGATGGGCCAGATGCCATGGATATCGATGATCAACCACAAAACCCCGCATCTTGCTTCCTCGCCTATATTCGGGCTCTCGACTGCCTGTACGGGGTTGTCATGTTAACACACCAGTCATTTGATACGGATGAAAATGCGCATTCTCATCTGAAATTGGCACTGAGAGGTGACCCTGAGATCGTTGCTGGATTGTTGGGCAAAGCATTCCAGGTTTCGGCCGTGGCCATCGCGCAATTTGCGCAGGCGGGGAAGACGACTGATCTGCAGCATCTTGTATTTGTCCTACCTTGCATGCTTGAACTGTGGGATTTCAGATCTTATCGCCAAGACGACACCGAGAACAAAGCAAGTAACGACTGCTTTGCACAATCTTGCTTTGCCTATGCACTCAGAGTGCAGCTTTGTTTGCGAAGTATCAAACTTGATACAGATGAGAGAGCTCATCTCCTCCATGCAATCGAACGGGCTATTGCCGTACATGTCCTGCTTCCTGCCCGCGCGGCTTTCTTTGCCCGTGGTGGCTCCGGTATCGATTACTCGAAAGAAGACCCAGACTGGACTTCGGTCAAGCCGGTGACCGATACATTTCGATCGATCATCCGTGAACCTTCTGTAGCCCACAATTTTGGTAGCACTCTATCTGTCTACCCTGCCTGGAAATCTATTGAGCTCCTCCCAGAGCTGTTCGACAATGCTGTTCGTGCGGTGCCGAGAGATGATTTCCGTCGACAGACCTCGGAAGCCCCTTGGCTAGAAACATTATTTGTTGCGGTTGCGGAATTGGCTTATTCGACGGCAAAGGAAGATGAACCTGAAGCCTACTCAACCCGATTTGTTTCAGTTCTAGAGGAGCTTCTTCGAGTAGCGCTCTGCCGGAATGTTGGTCTATCACTTCATACTATTCTTACACATGCTGGGTACACCGGTCTCCTTCAAGAAGGGTTGGAGCATGTCCAGTGGAATGTGACTGCATTGATCATTAGTCTGGGTGTTGATGTTTTCCTTCCCAATTCCGGATTGCGTGACTCTCGCAAGCTTCTGGACGCATTACTTGAAAAGGTCATGCTTCAGTGGCACACAGGCGACACTGCAAAGAATGATTATGACATCGTGAAGAATGAAGTTATCATCCCGCTCCTTCGCGGTTTTGCAAGTGCCAGAGATCTTCCAGCTTTCATGGAAGTCTGGCATGGGCAGCTGGTTATCCTCGAAGAAGCCCGTCGTCAAGACAGCAACCTCCCATTCTTTTCAGTGTGGGAGGACGATGATCTGTGCAACGTTTTCAGTGATTTGATGAAAACTTCGCTCACGCCTTCAAGTGTTGCAACTCAGATGCAAAATGCCGCAAAGGAAATACGTGCTTCTGATGACAAGATCTCCGAATCTCCTGAATCGTATGCCAAGTTTGTCATCACGGAAGCTAGCTTCCGAGGGCACGCCCTGGTCTTCACAGATTTGGCCACGATACTATCCTCTTTCTTGGGGACATTGACTGCCACATTATCATCTAAGCAAACCCTTCACTGGCGTTGGCGCTTATGGCGGTTCTTGCGGAATGCTCTTCAGAACAGTTTGCAATTGACCGAACATACCCTCGTCGAAGCATTCGGCTCTCTGAGCAATGTTGCTTTGAAGACGATCCAGCGCAACCATAGACACCTTAAGAAAACCCCTCTTGCTGCATTGGAGTCTTGGGAGGCCTATCGTTTCATTCTGGTGGTTATTAAGGAGAAGCCTAGCAAAGAGCAACTGGAAACTTTTACCACTGCGTCGGAAAAGATTACCGATTTCATTGTGTCTGTTTCGCCGGGTGATGCCGAGAAATCTATGAAAAAGCCATGGGACGGGCGAGTCGAGACGTTGAACTCACCTGCAAATCTAGCTTTGGCCTACATCTTGGCGAACCTTCGGGCTCCAGATATCTGGAAACAAGTTGAGTCCGACACGCGTTCTCGTATGTTTGAGCATCTTCTCTCCCTTGCTGCAGCTCAGTACCATACATCTTCCCTGCCCCTGGAGGCTGTCTCGGATGATGCTAGATTCCTACAAGCATGGGCTAGTATGGTTTGCCACGAGTATCTGCTCAGCGTTCAGGTCATTGTACCCGATCTGGCTCTCCTTCTCAACAAGAGCATCGAAAACGAGTCTCCCCACCGCCGTCTCTACGTGGAGAGCTTGCAGCGAATCCCCGCTTCCTCAATTACTCGCGGTCTTCGAACTGTTCTTCTTGACAGATTGCATCATGTTATTCTTCAGCAAGACAGCTCACCCGAAGTGACGGTTGGGCTGCTTACTATGATGGCGAAATTGGCTGCATTGCCTAAGTGCGACGCTGCGGTCACGGGTGACTGGGAGCCGATTTGGACTGCTGCGCGAGCCATTAATCTGGCTGGCACCGATCTAGATCTCCAAATCATGAAATCCTTCCGATCTCTCCACCGTGCGATTATCGCAAAGCTTCTCGTGCAGTCTGAGGATGACCGGATTGAGTCGTTCAAGAAACTTTTCGCGAGGGTCTCCAAGCAGGCTTCTAAACTACGTCAAATCGACCGCAACTCGATGGCCTGCTTCCTCCTGCGCCTATCTCTGTCTGAGCTCTGGGTTCACCGCTCGAAGCTGCACAAGGCCTACTCTGCCGATGATTTAGATTCTTGCCGTCAGCGAGTGTTTGGTCTGGTACTGGCAGAGATGAAATCCGTCAAAGATCAATGCAGAAAACAGAAGCTCGAGGAAACCATCACTCTAATCAAGACGATTGATGCCCTCGAGGATTTCGAGGATATGGCATTGAACAATATCGAGGTGGAGAAGTTCCTCAACAAAATCGAGCATTACATGGAAATGTCGATTGATTCGGGGCCTTCTCGACTGATTCGCCGTCGTCTCCTGGCAACCAAGGGACCTGAGAAGAGCATCACCGACCCAGTGCTTCAGTGCGCCGAGACACTGACTCTGCAGTCACTCTATGCCGAAGACCAACAGCTATTCATTCGTGCCACCATTGAAAGATTCCGCGCTATGCCCGCAGAGATGATAGGCCAGGCCATTCGTGACATCCGCAGACTGGGCCTCGTCGGACAGGATTCCGGATATCGACTGCTAGTCATCTATCTTGCTATCATCACTCTCCCTCCCGCTGAAGACAAGGAGAACACAGTGGCACGCGAGTTGTCCCTTCTTTGCACCGCTCTGGCTGAAACCACCATGCACAGTGTCGCCATTGATCAGTTCTGCTTCGCGACGGAGTGCGTCACTTTGCTGCTCCGCGTCCACGCCCGCAGCCTTACTCAATCTAACATTGACTTCCTTCTTACCTCTATCGCGGCCTCGGCTTCCAAAGCCGGACCGCGCATCTCCCCCAAATATGCGCCTACCATCTTCACTCGTCTTTGCCGTCTTCTAGGCACGATTCTCGGTCTACAGCGTATTAAGATTGGCGGCCGCTACCACATGGTCAACACTGCGATGTTCCGGCTTCTAGGTTGCCTCTTCGCGCGGAGCCGTAAGCGCTCTCGGTCCGCTCGCGTCCAGGCTAGTTTCTCGCAGCCCTTCTGGCTCGCTCCCCTGGGTGTTTCCCATGCTACCCATTATACCCGTCTGCTTACTACGCTCTGTGACCCGACGCTTTCTGCTGTTCTTCGTCCCCAGCCTGGTGCTTCACGTGAGGCCCTGATCGATGAAACTAAGAAGGCGAAGAGCATCGCTGGCCAGTACCTCAAATACGTTGTCATGGAGTACGCACAGTGCTCCCTGCGCGGCGCACTTTTGCCCGACGTCAAGGCTGCGCTCATGCCAGGTTTGTACGCGGTGCTAGACGTGATGTCGAAGGAAACTCTACGATCACTCAATTCCGGACTGGACGCATCCAGTCGAGCAGTGTTCAAGTCTCTCTACGACGACTACGTCAGGTTCGGAAAGTGGAATCAGGCGTGATCCTCCGCCCATGCATTATGGATCGGCCTATGCGTATTTTCTTTGTTGTTTTATATTCTAGTTTGCATACTTCGGTGCCCTGGTTTTATGTACAATTACTCCTCTATTCTAGACATGATATCCCTCAATGCATTGATGAATCTTGCATTATCTGTTTATTAAGGTATCTGGGTGAGATTTCAAAATCACGCGAAAAATCGCAGTAGTTTTTCCCGGTGTTGTACAAGGTTTGGATGCTCGCGTAGGAGCTGTGCTAGACGGTTCTGTTTCCATCCCAAGCTCTCATCTAAGATGAGATGAGTGTATGCGAAAACGCTCGCATCGAAGAGGCCAGGGTTGGGTCGTCCGAAGAAATGGTCATGGTCGCCTAATAAGGCGGATAGTGCCTCGAATGCATTGCCGGCGTCACCCTCCAATTCCGCTACATCAATGTATCTTGATGTTTTAAGAAGCTCGTCGCGAGCTGCCTGTTGCAATTGCAATGCAAGTGTGGTTCGTACGAGGGTATTCGAGGTAGCGGTGTCGACGTACAATCGTCGAGCGACGGCTTCAAAATTTTGCCCGTCAAGATACAGCATGTATAGCTATGCTCAAAGTCAGCTTTACTTTTCCTGAGACGCGCATAAAGCCTCTGCGGAGGCTCTTTTCGATAGCCCATCACTTACCCAAGCATTGCGCACCCTACTGTCTAACAGCGATGCATATACTTCGAACCGCAGGTTTAACTGCTGCTCCTCTTCACAGTGAACTTGTTCGATGGCCCATTTTTGCAATTTATGAGATGGTATCGCATTTGCGACTTCGATTGGTTGGGATGGGATTAGGAAAGGGAGAATGCCCGTTGGCGACGCGTGATTATTAGAAGGGGTGATTTCGAAGTCGATTCCGACGAATTTCAGATACGCCTGTAGCAAAACATGAGCTCCCATCCGAACATTTTCCCCTACAGTCTTCTCTGCAAAGCCGACTAACCTGCCACTTTAGGCATTGTGGATTGTATGAAGGTTGACCCTTGCGCGCGGCAGCAGCATCACTGAAAACAAAGAGCTGGTTTCCTTGTCTCCTGGAAGGAGATCTTTGCGGCAGATCGTTGGCTGGATACGTGGCCAATGGGAATTTGTCGAACAATTTCTTGATAGGAGGTGGAACGGTAAAGAATGACGAGGCCGTACTGGGCTGTTCAGAGCCCTCACTGGCCTTAGGAGGCATTGTGGAAGAAGAAGAGAACGAATTGAAGCGTACAAAATGGTAAAAGGTCCAACAAAACCGACGACTTTCGGCGACGTCAGCCCGCCAAGCCGGATGACTCAGCACTCCCCGCATCGCATTTGCCCTTTCGGAATTGTCTGATTTTGACTTCTTCTTGAAACTCCGTATGGTTCTTTGGTTCTGCGACTTCGGTTCCTGGCGTTTTATATCTCTCGTCGGTTTGTCGTCACCGATGATTGCGACAAGTCCTGGGTTCCATCCATCCATCCTTTCGCTCTGAGTTCCCCCTCCGTTGAGCCCCGCCTCCATCACGGAATTACTCTCGCTCGTGTCGCAACTGAGGCAGAGAGGCACTCACTTGATTCCTCCTACGAGCTCTATAACACTACTTGGAATAAAAGAGGCGTCTTGAATATTTGAATCGCAAACCTTGTCTCCGTATCGAAGGACGATTATTGTACCAGCATTTCCTCCGATCTCGTCATTCGACATTTGCTCTTTTTCTTCACTCAATTAAAAATGCCCTTGGACGAAGAGGGCGCTAAGTGGTCTTGGTAAGATTATCCGGGTTTCAATATTCTACTTGCACTTCTCGCTAAAGATAAAATAGTGAGCCATGCATCCGCGGTCACCGGTCTTCGAAATGTCAGCACTTTGACAGATTGATGATGAAGGTTCCCAAGGCCGGTCGTCCCTTGGCGAAATGTCCACATCCTAAAGGTTCTTGCAGCTGCCAAAGGACCTTTTCTATGATGATTCGTATCCCAAAGGGTAAATCGCTTCTTTTCTTGAATCTAGTTGCCCGGCTCGAGCCTTGCTAATCCGATCTAGGTACTGGCTGTGTCTGTCGTCCTGTTCCATATGACACTTCTTCTCAAGATGAGAATTCCAATCAGAATGCAAACCCTGTGAATCCGACAAGGATTGCACAGCCTGCGCATGCCTCATTGCCAGCATCAACATCTTCACCAACATCCAACAAAATTCACAAGTCGGGAAAAAGACAGGGCAGCATTCAAGCAGTTCCCGAAAACATTGCCCGGGCCCTCGAAGCTATGCCAATGAATCTCAAATTTGAAGACAAATCCACCGAAAACGCAACAGGTCTTTCAACTTATCCGGTGGAAAGTCATAGGCAGAATGGAGTCAATTTGGATTTGCAGTCCAATGATGCCTACTCGACGATGCACGGCTTCCCAGAAATACCTTACCCCGCTCAGCAAACAACTGGATCTAGCTGTTGTTCTAAGAAGACTACCCCAGCACCGCCGCCGCCGCCGCCTCCCCCAGCTCCTACGGCGGCGCTTAGTGGTGGTGGGTCCTGCTGCAGTGGAAAAGCCAAATCGCAGTCAACAATCCCAGCCCCTCTCGTCTCCCAGATGCCCAAGCTGCCTCAGCAACACCAACCTTCTACTTGGAATGGTGCGTCTTACTCAAACTTCACAGCACCCCAAATGGCATGGCATCATCCTATGCCTTCTACTCAAACTCCCTCCCAGGGACGACTGATGCGGCCTTACGGAATGCAAGGAAACCATGTGCAGCCTTTCTACACAGATGGCTTCTCACCAAATGAGGCACCAACACCTTACTCCCATTCGATGAACGGGCTTGGAATTGCGCATCCATCTATGTCTTCATATAATTCCACGCCATCCCATAGTTCCACTTATACGCCTACGAATATGAGTGGTGATCCATCCCATGACTGCCAATGTGGAGAGGATTGTCAATGCCTGGGTTGCGCGGCTCACCCTTTCAACAATACCACCCGCCAACGTGTTCAGGAAATGGGTGAAATGATGACCATTGATGGTGACAAGTCAGCATTCGACACATATCAGTCTCCCCCATTCCAAGCCACTCAGAATTGGGATCAATTCAATTATCTGCCGCAGGGATTAGATCATGGTCTCCAGCAGAATTCCTTCGATCCTTACTCAGATCCATCTCATACAGCTTCCAACGCAAGCTTCACAGGCGCATACTCTCCACCCGTTCCAGTGGGTCAAGCTTTGAATGAGCAGCTGATGCATACCTCTGAATACTATACATTGGAGTACCCGGTGGGAATTCCTTCCGCCTGTTCAGACGTGACAGGAAGTTGCCAATGCGGCAACGATTGTAGCTGTGTTGGATGCCTCACTCATAGCGGCCACAACGGGATGGCGTTGGAAGCACCCATGAAAGAGCCCGCACCTTCTCATCAGAGTCCCAACCATTTCTTTTCATCTGGCGGGCATGTACCCTCGACAACCGCCAGCGTACCAACATCTCGTATACCGGTACTTGAAAGCTTGTCAGTACCGTGTCTGAGTCCCCGCACGCTTGAGACGTCGATGATTTAATTCGACTTTGTCGACACGAACGAACACCTTTTTACGGATTTAATCCTCAGTGATGTACGCAAGAACCAAGGCCCACGTCCATTTGCCATCCACGTCATTCAGCGGTTTCCTATCTCGATGAATTCTTTGGTAGAGAGGGACATCACCGCTGACCGGACTTGTGCAATTGCAAAGTATTTGAAAAGGGTCTGGTACTCTAATCCGGAGGAAACTCCCGAAAGTCATCCGGGCGTACTTCATGAAATTCAAAACTAAACCTCAAATTCATGGAATCACTTTTCCAGTGAAAAGAGGAAAACTTTGGACATGCGTTCGAACTACATTGCCATCTGAGTTTGGTTGGGTATTTCATGCTACCAACAACATTGACTCTCGACGCTGTTCGAGGACTCGTCATGATCACCGGGTTGTTATACACAACTCTCACGATTCGCGGCCTTCGGCTACGACAAGGTCGCCTGGGTAGACTGCCACTTTTGTGGTGTACGATAATCTGCGTCCATTTCGGCCATCGTTCGTCATATGACTGATTTATTTTCTCTTTTTCGCATCAGTGGAGCCCGGCATACATCTTAGTGACTCCGTCGGCTGTATGTCTTTGCCCGCTTTACTTTTCTACATGATTTACGACGACCGTTGATACCCCTAGACATCTCCACTCTTATTATTTGTTATATTATATACCATTATTTTTATTCGGAAATTTATTCGTATTATGTATGAAAAGCTTGGGGTTACAGACAATCACCCCTTTTCGGGATCTTGACTTCCCTTTTCATTATAATTCACCTAGAGCAATTAAGACTGTGTGGATCTCATTTGGCTGATTGCGTATAAAAACGAAGTCCGAGTTGCTCCTCGGCATTGGTGGACACCCTCGGATCCCCCGCACGCATAACCGATTTATGCGGGGAAAGTAGAAGCCCTCGACAAATCAATCGACAGATTCGACAAGGCTACATGGTCATTCATGGGGACGAATGCAGGATTTATGAATAAAGGCTGGCAGGGTCGTGTCCCTTTTTGATCTGTTTTCTTTCCATTGAACTCTCGTCTCGTCTTTCATCTTTCTATAGAGTCATCACATCACCCATCATGCCGTACAAATCTCGCTGGACAATTGATATTCCCAACTGTCATCTCGCCTCTATTCTTCTCACCTCTCCAACAGCCCCATTATCCCAGACAGACCGCTGTTATCTCGAAGCTGCCCGTCCAGAAACACACTATTTCACCCCTCATGACCTCCGTCTCTGGAGTCAGCGGTTAGCCGCTGGTCTTCGCAGAAAGGGCCTCCAACCCGGCGATCGCGTGCTCCTGTTCTCGGGAAATGACCTCTTTTACCCAGTCGTATTTCTAGGAATCATTATGGCTGGTGGTATCTTCACCGGAGCCAATCCTACATACGTAGCTAGGGAATTAGCCTTCCAGCTCCAAGACAGTGGAGCAACATACCTCATCTGCGCCGCTGGAAGTCTAGACACAGGACTCGAAGCGGCGAAACAGGCAGGATTAAGTCGTGATCGAGTTTTCGTCTTCGACAACGCCATCTATGACGGTAAAGGTCAAGGACAACAAGGTTGTCCATACTGGGGCGATTTACTCGCGAGTGCCGAAGAAGCGCAAGGCTTCGCATGGGAAGAACTATCCACGCCCGAAAAAGCCAATACAACCCTCGTCCTGAATTATTCAAGTGGAACAACAGGACGACCGAAGGGAGTCGAAATCACGCATAAGAATTACGTCGCGAATATGTTGCAGTATGTATACATGGCATCTTTGAATCCGGATTATGAGGCTAGATTAGCTCGTGCTCGATGGCTTTGTTTCCTACCGCTTTATCATGCTATGGCGCAGAATATTTTCATTGCTGCGGCGTTGTATCGCAATACGCCGGTTTATATTATGCCCAAGTTTGATTTTATTAAGGTCTTGGAGTATACGCAGACATTCCGTGTGACGGATTTCATCTTCGTTCCGCCGGTTATGGTTATGTTGGCTAAACATCCTGCTGTGAAGAAGTATGATTTGAGTAGTGTGGAGGTGGTTGGAAGTGGTGCGGCGCCATTGGGACGAGAGGTTTGCGCGGAGGTGGAGAAATTATGGCCGGAAGGGAAAATTAATGTCAAGCAGGGATGGGGAATGACTGAGTAGGTGATGTCTCTTTTTTCTTTTTCTTTTTGGTTGTTTTTTTTTTTT